>Ga0315909_10008390_pt1 | contig 11332 bp, 10 predicted proteins | sample LakEriMetagenome_11_FD_203527 | JGI IMG/M metagenome (GOLD analysis project Ga0315909, IMG submission 203527) | Freshwater fungal communities from buoy surface, Lake Erie, Ohio, United States - Buoy 2 MA125 | ecosystem: Environmental > Aquatic > Freshwater > Lake | place: USA: Lake Erie, Ohio...
CGCCGAGAACAGCACTTAGGTTGGTGAATTTGGTGTAGTCACCTTCCTTTTTGAATAAGAGGCTACCCGTTTCTCGGTAGTCAAGAAGTGCGGCTTGGTGCAGCGCGGTGCTGCCATTGCCAAAGAGCGTAAAGTAGCACTTGAGTTCTGTAAATTTGATTTTGTATCCCTCTGGTGTTGTATAGATGCTGTCCATGTAAAATGGGAGGGCGCCAAAAACAGGTTGCATGGCTACCTGGAGCTGGGCTTTTGGGGCCTCGGGTTTGTCTTTGTCGCAGGCCACTGCAAGCAGCAGCAGCGGGAGGCAGAAAAATATCCTTTTCATATAACAAAAATACGTCAAAACGCTCAAATTGTTCTTAATTTTAGGAAAAGTTCAGCCCAAATTCAACGAATGCCCCAAACCACCTCTCAAGCCCTCCGCGTTTATGCCGCATCTGCGGGCAGCGGCAAGACCCATCGGCTTGTTTTAGAGTATCTTAAGATCCTGCTCTCAGACGCCAATTACCGCCAAAAGTTCCGTCATATCGTCGCCATGACCTTCACCAATAAAGCGGCCAATGAAATGAAGGAGCGCATCCTTCAAACATTGAGTGGTTTGGCCTATCCAGCAAGTGCCAGCCCAAAAACACAGGCGCTTCAGGCAGATTTGCTCAAAGAAACCACCCTGACAGCAGTTCAGCTTCAGCAGCGCGCGGCAGGTGCCTTACAAGGCATCTTGCATCACTACGAAGATTTCAATATTTCTACCATAGACAAATTCAATTTGCGCCTGATTCGCTCTTTTAGCCGGGATTTGGATTTGCCCTCAGACTTTGAGGTGGTACTCAACGAAAAACTCGTCCTAGACGAAGTGCTCGACCTCTTGATTGCCCGCTTAGGTCAGCCCGATGCCGAAGAACTGACCAGTTGGATGCTCGCCTATGCCCGAACCAAAGTTGCGGAAGGCGAATCCTGGGATTTCAAAAGGTCCTTGCTCCAATTTTCAGAAGTATTGGGCAAAGAGCGCAATGCCAAAGAAGTGGCCCTTCTTCTCGAGAGCACCTACACCCCAGATGCCTACCAGGCTTACCAAGACCAAGCAAAACAAATCAAAGATGACTTTTTGGCGCGTTGCGCCGAGGTTCATGCGTTGGCTGCTCCCTTCAAGGGCACTGTTTTCAAAACCGCCACAGACCAAAAACGCATCGATGCCTTTATCGAAGATCCAAATTGGGGCTTGGGTAAAAAGGAGGGCTCGTTTTATGCCCCCACCTTCAAAGAAAAACTCGAACAAGGCCAATTTGATCTTCCAAGCCAAGTTTCAGCCGCACTTTTGAGCTTAGAAGAGGCCTACGAAGCTGCTTTGGGCGCTCATAAACTCATCGAAACACAAAGAAAGAACTTCTACAATATGGCCTTGTTGCAGTACGTCGCGCAACAAACAAAAGTGCTCATGACTGCTCAGCAGCAAATCCGCATATCGGAATTCAACCAATTGATTAGTCAGCTTGTTCAAGGGGAGCAAGCTCCCTATATCTACGAAAGGTTGGGCATCCGTTACGAACATTTCCTACTCGATGAATTCCAAGACACCTCTCGTTTGCAGTGGGTCAACATGATTCCACTCGTGCTGGAGGCAATTGCCTACGAGCGTCCGAATCTCATCGTGGGCGATGCCAAGCAAAGTATTTACCGTTTCAACAACGGCTTGGCCGAACAATTCGTCGCGCTCCCGAGCTTGTACAACCCTGAAAACGACCCCCAAATGGCACGCACGAGTGCGCGCTTCGAGGCCAGCGGTTTCAAGCAGAGTTTGCTCGACAACTACCGTTCGGCTCCTGAAATCATAGCGTTCAACAACTCGCTTTTCGAGCAATTTGCCCAATCATTACCGCCTCAGCACCAAGACTTTTACGCCTCATTAAGGCAGTCTCCGAAATCCGCGAAAACTGGCTATGTGCGCATCGAGAGTTTGGTCAATGACCTGCCCGACGAACTTCTTTTCGAGAAACTCATCGACACCATTCGCGAAGTTTTACAAGATCATTTCAGGCCTTGTGACATCTGTATTTTAACCGAGACCAATAAAAAAGGAAATGCAATCGCGCTTGCTTTGACCCAAGCGGGTATGCAGGTGGTATCCCAAGATTCACTCTTGATTCACGCGCATCCACTCGTTCAATTGTTCCTGCTTTATCTGAAAAAACGAGCAAAACCATCCAATCCAACACTCGGCAAACGCCTCGCAGAGGCTTATTTGAGGGTGAAAGGAAAATTCGATGTAGCCACTTATCTTTCTTACTTCAAAACCTACGAAAAAGAAGGCCGTCAAATCCGTTACTTCGATGAACAAGCTTTTTACATAGCCGAATTTGGCTCGGCAGAAGCGCTCTTCATGCCCTACGAACACTTATTTGATTTGCTGCAAAAAGTCGCTACATGCTTTGACATCAACGATACGCAAGAACCTTACGTACATCATTTTTTTGACATCGCATTTCAGTACCAACTCAATCGAAATGCAGAGCTCTTGCCCTTTCTAGAGTTTATCGAGCAGAATAAAGAGAAGTTGGCCTTGCAAATGCCAGAATCTACTGAGGCTATTCGCATCATGACCATCCACAAGGCCAAAGGCCTAGAGTTTCCAGTAGTCCTCATGCCGAGCCTTGACTTCAACATCATTATTTTTGGTCATTCCAAATTTTTAATGCCTGCGGGTGCTGGTTTGGCCTATTCTTTTCCATCGGATATCATCCCTGAGTTCAAGGCCTTCAAAAATCGAGAACTCGCTGCCATTTTCTTAGATAAACTCAACCTGCTCTATGTTGCGCTCACCCGACCAGAGCGCAGGCTCTATATCTGGAATCACCATAAAGCAAAGGGTTTTGGAGCTCAATTTCATAGCCAACTGAGTCAAATATCGCACCTGACCTCACAAGAAGAGCATGTTTTTGTCGCTGGTGCAGCGCTAGCAGATGAACTGACCGAGGCAGAAAAACAAAAGCGTCTAAACGCGCACACTTCATTTTATCATCCCTATGCCGCACCAGATCAATTGTGGTACCCATCTTTAGTATTCAGAACTCCCGATACCGAGATGGCACCGGATCAATTATTCGGTATTTCATTCCACAGACTCATGGCGCTCTGTGCTGCTCCTGAACAACTACAGGCGGCCATAGCAACTGCCTTGCAAGATGGTGTAATTGCCCTAGACGAACTGCCTGAGCTCAAAAAGGCTGCTGAGCATTTTTGGACGCATGTCAGTGCTCAAAACCTTCATTTGGATATCATAGAAGAATACAACGAGCAGCGCATCATCGCCGAGGTCAATCAAATCAAGCAACCCGACAAAGTTTGGCTCAAAGCCAATGAAGTTATTGTCATTGATTTCAAAACGGGTCTCAGACAAGACACCCACATGAAGCAAATCATTGCTTATGCAACGCTGCTTGAAAACATTTTTAGTTTACCCGTGCGACCTTTTCTCTATTATACCCAACTCGATTTATTCTTGGAGCTGTGAGTCGAGGCCGGCTGTTTCTGCGGCTAGTTTGAGAAAAGTATAAACCAACGGATGCGGCAGGTCTCGGGTAGATGAGATTTGCGGACAAAAACTTGTGGCTAAAAAGAAAGGATGTGATTTGAGCGTAATGATCTCGGGGTCGTCGAATTGGTTTACAGCTTCGATGTCTATAAATTGCCCAATTAATTGTTCCAAGAGTTGTGGATACATGCTGTAGCGCGTTGCGCTTAGCTCCACGGAAGAACAGTTTTCATAAAGCCGTTCCATTGTGAGCGTGCGCGGCAGTACTTCTATGCGCTCGAAGTGCGCACTATTGACCAAATTTTCTGAGATGAGTTTCTCCCCGTAAGGGTTCATGTTATTGGCCGTAATGAGGTAATCTATAAATATACGAAAGCATTCTCCTGTAGCAAAAACAGGTGTTTGTAGGTCGACGAGATTGCGAAAAACACCATTCAAAAAGAAAGGATTGAGGTAGGGCCCTGGTGCAACCCAAATGCCGTCGTATTGTTCGAGGGTTGGTTTCTTGAATTGTAGGGCCTCGTTGATTTTGATCCAGTAGTAATTGATTTCAAGATCGAGGAACTCGGCAGCGTGGTCCAAGGAAAGGTTTGTCGCGTGGTGCGAGTTGTAGGTGAAGTTGTAGTCGCCTATGATTGCTATTTTGAGTGCTTCACTCATTCAGGCGTTTTGGTTCAACTTAGGTTAGCGTTTGAACCAACCGCGCAGCTTAGCGTTGTTGATCTGAATAGACTCCTCGGCACTGGTTTGAGGATCTACGTACCACACTTTACAGCTGAAGGTTACTTCAAATAAAGAGTAGTCGCCGTTACCGTCAGAGGCTTGTTTTAAGATGGTAAAGTTTGCGGTTTGACCTGGGTCTGTTTCGCGAGAAATCCAAAATTTACCGGTATTGTCTGTGTAAGAAACTTGCACACCATTGATAGAGTTAGTGGCTAGGGTAGCGACATCTTTGAACGGAACTGGATTGCCCGAGTTGGTCATGTGGAAGTCGTTGAACATAGGAAGGGTTGGGGTTGCGCTTCCAGTTGCATCCCATTCCAATGAGCCAAAAGACAATGAAATATTTTGAGGATTTGCTGTAGATGCCATTCCGAAGGAATAGATGACCTTAGACATCACCGGTGCTACATTGACGATTTGAGTGTCCAATGCGAGACCAAGGTAGTTATTGACATTTTGCGTGAGTTCAACTTGGGTACCATTGATATAGCCCACAAAACTTGCGTTGAGGTCCACTTTATTGCTTGGTGGTGGAATCACTTCGTGTTCGATACAAGCTGAAGAAATCAGTAGAAGTAGGGTAGCTAGAAAGGCAAAGCGCGTCAGTTTCATGCGTTTGTGTTTAGGTGATAATGTCTCAAATTTAGTTCTATAAACGCAATTGTCCAAAAAAAGATGCTTTCTCGATGAAAAAATCAACATCATTTTGCATTCAAATACTGCAGAAATTCCTGAAGTGCGCTTTGATGAAGTGGCATCGCGCCTTTGGAAATGAGCGTAAATACCTCACTCGACTTGTGTTCAGAACTTTTTTTTGATCCGCTGTGAAGGGTTAAATTTTGCCAATTATCATGAAGTAATTTGACGAAATTTTGCGCTGTGACTTGCCCGATTTCTGCTTGTTTTGTCAGTTGGAAATGATAGAGTTGCCATGGGTCTTGTCGGAGGTCAAATACACTCACAAAGTTGTCGCCAATTTGAAGTAGCCCTGGCATATGACTGTAGGCTTTTTCCAAAACGATATTTGAAAATAGGTCGATAAAGCCCTGAGCCTTGGCAGGGTCTTGACTCGCGAGCGCGCGCCATTCGGCGTCGTAAAGTTCGTTGAGAATAAGAAATTGCTTGAACTCGGTTTCGAGTTCGGCAAGTTCTTGAGCAGTAAGTGACCTGAATTTGAGCATTATTCTGCTTCGCTGAACTGAACTTCGAGACTGATATCGAGCACTTCTGTGACGCTTTTTTCCGTGATGGCTTGTTCGAGCTCAAATTGATATTTGCCTTTGAAGGGAACCTTGCGGCGCTTGAAAATGAGTTGGTGCTCTACCACTGTCCCCGACTTTTTACCGATCCAGTTGCCGTTTGGATCTGCCATTTTGATTTCATATGGTTCGCGCACACTCTTGCCAAAGGGCGGTGTGGTGCGCAAGAAAATCCAGAGGTTATTGAAGGGGTAATCGGTGGTGGTGCGGAGTGTAAATATGAAGTCGTAAAGCTTGGTGGTGTCTTGGATGTCGACACTGAATTTGGGCTTAACGGCTTGTGTCCATTGTTCGTTTTTAAAACGATAGGCTTTGGTGTAGATGGCATTTTTGGTGCAACTCACCAAAAGAAAGCCCACTAAGAAAAGAACACTAATTAGCTTTTTCATTTTTTGGCCCTCCGGGGTTCGGTTTGCGTGGTTTGCGATTGGGTCTTCTTTTTTTATTGTTGTTGCTGAAAGACTTCTCAAAGCGCGTGAGGCTGTCTTGACCCACTACATTTTGGTAGCCAATTTCCTCTACCTTTTCTTTGACTTGTGCAAAATCTGCGAGGTCTTTGGGCTTGACACCCTCTTTGTTGAGTTTTTTGATTTCGGCAACGCGCTCGGGTGAGAGGGCTACCATGCCGGTTTCGCCTTTGTAAGCATACCAAATAATGCGCTTGAATACATCCGTTTTCATGTGAATGGCATCGCCTTTTTCGGTATGGAGTTTGCCGTCGGCCTTTGGCATCGATTTAATGGCATCTAAATACATGTCGAGCTCGTAATTGAGACAGCATTTGAGTTTGCCACATTGACCAGCCAATTTTTGTGGGTTCAGGGAAAGTTGTTGGTAGCGGGCTGCTGAGGTAGAAACAGATCTGAAGTCAGTGAGCCAGGTGCTGCAGCAAAGTTCTCTGCCGCAAGAGCCAATGCCACCTAAACGAGAAGCTTCTTGACGCGAGCCAATTTGACGCATTTCTACCCGTACTTTGAAGCGATCTGCCATGTCTTTGATGAGTTGGCGAAAATCGATGCGCCCTTCGGCAGTGTAATAAAAAGTTGCTTTGCTGAGGTCGGCTTGATATTCGACATCTGAGATTTTCATGTCGAGGCGCAAGTTTTGGGCAAAAGTGCGCGATTGGGTGAGCAAATCGCGTTCAAGTGAACGTCCTTTGATCCATTTGTCGATTTCTTCTTGATTGGCGATGTGCAAAATCTTTTTGCACTCCATGGTTTTGAGATTGGGTGCTTTTTTCTTGACTTGGATTCTGGCGAGTTCGCCCAAGGCGGATACCACACCGATGTCCCAACCTGGGCTGGTGTCTACGGCAACAACGTCGCCGGTTTGTAAAGAAAGGTGGTCGGCGTTGCGATAAAATGCTTTTCGGGCATTTTTGAACCTGACTTCCACGAGTTCGAAAGTACTTTGTCCTTCAGGTAAAGTGATATTGGCAAGCCAATCAAAAACCTCTAATTTATTGCATCCGCCGCTGCTGCATGTGCCGTTGTTTTTACAACCTTTTGGTGTTCCTCCACCGCTACTACATGACGCACAACCCATTTGATTTTTTTTGTTGTAAAGTTAATAAATAAAGTTGTTTGAACTACGCCTGGTGGATGTAGCGCATCGTTTGAAAACAAAGTTGCGTAAATAAGATGCGGGCATTGGCATTGCGATCTATTTGATAATAGGCAGCATCGAAGGTACTGATGAATTCTCTGATGTTATTGCCCGATATGAATGGGGCGAATTTTTCTAAAAATGCGGCTTCTTCATCTGAAACTTTGGTCAGTACATCGCCCATGTAGTTCGTCAAGAGGCTTTGGCGCATCATGTGCAGTGCGTATTGAATAAAAAGTTTTTGTCGCTCCTTACCGATACCCGATATATCGTCGGCCCAATTCATCATGGCGAGGACCTCTTTTTTGTAACAGACGCGCATCAGTTGAATGAACTGCTCGCGCTGTTGGTCTTGGTCTTCGGAAGTTTCGAGATAAGCCATAGCGGCAAGAACAGAGCCGTCTGCAAAAGCAGCCACGGCATCTGCGTTGGTGCGGCTTTGGCTTTTGGCTTGTTGTAGGTAGGCGCTGAGGTCTTCGGTCTTGATTTTAGGAACTCGAATGAGCTGAGTTCTGGATTGAATGGTGATCATGAGCTTGCTGGCATCTTCGCTCACGAGTAAAAAAAGGGTACGCGCGGGTGGTTCTTCTAAGATTTTGAGCAGTTTATTGGCGCAGTCTGTATTCATTTCTTCTGGCTGCCAAATGATCATTACTTTATAGCCGCCTTCGTAGCCTTTGAGGCTCAGTTTGCGAATGATATCCTTGCTTTCTTCAGTCCCGATGATTGGTTTGCGCAATTTGTTGTCGATGCGCTCGGTCCATTGAAAAAGGTCAAAATAAGGTGCTTCATCGATTTGTGTACGCCAATCAGCTAAAAAGAGATCGGAAGTTTTGCCAATACTCTGAACTACGGGATAAACAAAGTGGAGATCGGGGTGCTGAAGTTGTTGTACTTTGAGACAAGCCGCACAACGACCACAGCTATCTTCGGGTTGGCGCGCTGTACAAAAAAGGTATTGACTAAAGGCGAGCGCCAAGGGCAGACCACCGTAGCCAGCAGGTCCCTGCAGTAATTGGGCATGCGCAATTTTGTCCGAATTGATGGCGCGGATGAGTTCTTGCTTGAGCTGGGTTTGGCCGATGATTTGCTGAAATTGCACCTTCAAAAATAGCGAAAAAGCCGCAATTATTCGGTGTTTCCCTTCAAGAGCAAGACGATTTCGCCTTTTGCCTCATTCTGTGAGAAATAAGCCTGAAGTTCGGCTAATGTACCGCGGTGATACGTTTCAAATTTCTTGCTGATTTCGCGCACCACACAGGCTTCGCGCTGTGGGTCTAGCCATTCGCACATTTGACTAAGTGTTTTAGCGATGCGATGAGGAGATTCATACAAGACAACCGTTCTGTTCTCAAGTGCCAATGCCTGGATGCGGGTTTGGCGTCCTTTTTTGTGTGGAAGAAAACCTTCGAAAACAAATTTATCGCAAGGAAATCCGGAGGCAACTAAAGCGGGCACAAATGCCGTTGGGCCAGGCAGACATTCAACCTCAATCCCTGCCTGAACGCACGCGCGCACTAATAAGAAACCTGGGTCTGAAATACCTGGAGTGCCTGCATCTGAGACCAACACACAAAATTCGTTTTGAACGATGAGTTCAATGGTCTTTTCTAAAAAGCGATGTTCGTTGTGGGCGTGAAAAGCGAGTACTTTTTTCTTGATGTCAAAATGATTCAAGAGTTTGTTGGTGACGCGTGTATCTTCGGCAAAAATGAGGGGCGTTTCTTGTAAGATGCGCAAGGACCGAAGCGTGATATCTTCTAAATTGCCAATTGGGGTCGGGACGAGGATCAGTCTGGGCATAGTCTAAGCAAAAACCGCGCGCACCACTTCTTCGATTTTGGTGCAGGGGATGATTTCTATTTGGTGTTTGTGTCCTTTGATGCCTTTGGAGTATTTGGATACAATGATTTTTTTGTAACCGAGTTTTTCGAGTTCACCCAGGCGTTGCTCCAGGCGGTTCACCGGACGGAGTTCGCCGCTCAGGCCAATTTCGGCAGCAAAAGAAATGGTTTTGTCGATGGCGAGGTCGGCGTTGGATGATAAAATGGCCATGGCGACGGCGAGGTCAATAGCTGGGTCGTCTACTTTGATGCCCCCAGCAATATTCAAGAAAACGTCTTTGGCAGCCAAGCGAAAACCGCAGCGTTTTTCTAGTACTGCTAATAACATATTGAGCCGCTTGACGTCAAAACCAGTAGATGAGCGCTGTGGGGTGCCGTATGCCGCTGAAGAAACCAGCGCCTGCACTTCGATTAATAACGGCCTGATGCCGTCGACCATGGAGGCGACTGCAACGCCACTGAGGGCTTCTGAACCGATAGAAACAAGAACTTCTGAAGGATTGGCCACTGGTATGAGGCCATTGCCTTGCATGCTGTAAATTCCGAGCTCGTTGGTAGAACCAAAACGGTTTTTGATGCTGCGCAGCAAGCGGTAAATATGGTGGCGGTCTCCTTCGAATTGCAAGACGGAGTCTACCATGTGTTCGAGCACTTTTGGCCCTGCAATGGTGCCATCTTTGGTGATGTGACCAATTAAGAAAATAGGGATATCGGTCTGTTTGGCAAAGCGCAATAAATTGGCCGTGCATTCTCGGACCTGTACAACAGACCCTGGCGAACTCTCCACACTATCGGTATAGAGGGTTTGGATGGAGTCGATGATCAATAGCTGGGGCCTGACTTCTTCAGCTTGTAGCAGTACCTGCTGCAGGTTGGTTTCTGTAAGTAGGTAGCAATTGGGGTTGTCAAGACCGAGTCTTTCGGCGCGCATCCGGATTTGTTGTTCGCTTTCTTCTCCTGAAACGTAAAGCACTTTGAGTTGTTCTTTGATTGCTAACTGGAGTAGAAGCGTCGATTTACCGATGCCTGGGTCGCCACCCAGGAGGTTGATGGAGCCCGGAACAATGCCACCACCGAGTACGCGATTGAGCTCAAAGTCATGCAGCGCAATGCGACTTTCCTCACTTTTTTGAACTTCTTGAATCAGAACAGCCTGTTGGGCCTGCGAGGATCTAGAAAAACTAACTACATGTTTGGGTGTTTTTTCTGTGCGCTCTTCCACAAAAGTATTCCACTCTTTGCAGCTAGGGCATTTGCCAAGCCACTTTGGAGTTTCATGGCCGCAGTTTTGACAAAAAAAGGCACTTTTTGCTTTTGACATGGAATCTTTGGGTTTTGACAAAGGTATTTAAAAAAGTGTGTCTGATGCTGGCTTTTAAGTACTTAATCCGGAAGATTACGGAAAAGAAAAATATTTTTTTCAAGAATTTGAGGTGAGTTGTTTGCCACAATATCAAAAAATATAATTTTGCCGTGTAAACAGTTGTCAATCCTATGTCAAAAAGAAGAGCAATCATCAGTTACGACAAGCTAACCATCGAGCAGAAGAAGCAAATCCTCCGAGATTTTCCAGATGGCTATATCAACCACCTGACCACCATCAAAACGCCATCTGGCGAGGTGCTTGATGCCCTTGTTTGGGAAACCGACGAAGTGATTTACTTGGTTAAAATCACCAAAGTACAGCCTAAAGCTAAGCCTGTGGTCGAAGACGACGACTTTGACGACGACTTTGACAAACCAGACGATCTCAAAGACGACGACCTCGACGACGACGACGACGACCAATCAGACGACGACGATTTTGCCGACGACGAGCCCGCTGACGACGAAGACGAGGATTAAATCCTGAGTGCCCAAGTTTTTTTTAACTTTGGGTCATGCTACCGCCTCGTAACAATCCAGATTTATTATCCTTACTTGCCAAATCACCAGCAATTGATCAAACTGGCTCAATTGAACGCGTCGCGCGCATTCAAACCAGGAGTCTAAAGGGCGCTGCCAAACTACAAGGTTTACGCATGGCCCTTTCCATGATTGACCTCACCACCTTAGAAGGAAAAGATACCCCGGGAAAAGTGCGGCAACTTTGTTTTAAGGCGCAGCATTTACACGATCAAACCCCTGATTTACCAAAAGTAGCAGCCGTTTGCGTTTATCCCTCCATGGTAGGTGTTGCCAAAAAAGCACTTGGCGACTCCGGGATTAAAGTGGCGAGTGTCTCCACCGCTTTTCCTTCGGGTCAGGCGCCTTTTTCAGTGAAGAAAGACGACACCCTTTTTGCCCTAGAAAATGGTGCGGATGAAATCGATATGGTGATTTCCAGAGGTCGTTTTTTGGCAGGTGATTATCAATTTGTTTTTGACGAAATT
>Ga0315909_10008391_pt1 | contig 11331 bp, 9 predicted proteins | sample LakEriMetagenome_11_FD_203527 | JGI IMG/M metagenome (GOLD analysis project Ga0315909, IMG submission 203527) | Freshwater fungal communities from buoy surface, Lake Erie, Ohio, United States - Buoy 2 MA125 | ecosystem: Environmental > Aquatic > Freshwater > Lake | place: USA: Lake Erie, Ohio...
CTCTTGAACGTGATAATCAGGTTATAAAGGAAACAATCAAATCAAAGTTAAAAGAAGTCAAAAAACAATTGAAAGCTGAATTAGTCAATGAAAGTATGTCAAAAAATAAGAAGGCTGAACCGAAGCCCGAACCGAAGCCGGAGCCGAAGCCCGAACCGAAGCCCGAACCGAAGCCGGAGCCGAAGCCGGAGCCGAAGCCGGAACCTCCCAAAACTCAACCGCCAAAGCCTGAGCAAGTTATAGTAAATCCTGAACCACCCAAACCTCAACCAAAACCGCCAGTTCAAGTCTCGGCTCCCATTCCGAAACCAGTTCCAAAACCTGACCTTACAGCGGAATATATGCGCAAATTGAGGGCAGCTTATAATTTCTAAGTTTTCTTAGTCTTTTTTGTCGATTTTACGAATATTTCATTATGCACTTGTTTTGCTGTCTTTTTCCGCTTGACTTTCTTTGATGCCAATAATTTTTCAACATACTCATGATCATTCATTTATTCTTATCAGATTTCTGTTAAAATTTATATTCAAATCGGATAATTTATATAACTCTATGTTTTAATATATGCTAAGATTATAAACTAAATAAATCATGCTTGTAAACTTATCCACATTTAATAGCGATGAAATAGTCTCAAACGCGGAATGGACGAATACTATGAAAAAACCAATAATGATATCGAATGGTACTCAAATCACACTAAAACAGGCTTTCTTAGACAGCGCTTCAGCTGGACAGTATCAAGTGATTCAAATACCACAAGATATGACTATTACTATGGCATTTGGATTTGTTGTACAGTATATTTCAGACATTATGAAAAATTTAGTCATTACGCCACCACTAGGTAATAATGAATTATATATTGCATTGGATCCGGTAAGTAATGCGCCAATTTTAAGTTATAATACATTTGTTCTGCCCGCTGGTAATTATGGCCCACAGGATTTAGCAGTTATTATAACGAAACAGCTCGCGCAGTTCAATAATACTAATATCAGTGAGTTTAACGCTGAACCGGGGCTTTTTATGAGGCCTTCACAGGCAGTAGTTAGTGTGTCTGGGCCTGATATTAATTCCACAAGTCCACCATATTCAATATATGAATTTACAACTATTCCACTTAAAACCACTGACCCTATGGTTGCTAAATTCAGTCAGGTAGGTTTGCCTATAACATTTAAATGCTTTAATACTGGCACAAGTAAAATGTTTTCTGGCGATTGCGGAACAATCACAGCAGTAACTCAAAAAGTTATATCCGGAAATTTACTTACTTTGACTATAAATTCGACAGTGCTAAATAAAAATGTCGGTCTTACAATTGACCCTTTCGGTTTTAATACACTAGTAAAAGTTCAGTTAATTGAAACGGGTTCAACAAGCAATCTAACATTTTATAATCAAACTAATATAGCAGATAGTTTCCAATTTAAGCCTGTTATAGGAACTAGCACGAACGGCCTATATGTCGGTTCAAGTCAAGTTGCATTATTATTTAACGATGAATCCAGCAATAGGTTTGAAATAACTGCCCATTCCCCTATATATGAAAAAAATACTGACGCGAGCCCGCAAATATATGGTTATACTGTCGCGGGAGACTACTATTTTGCAGATAAATTTAGTAGTACACCATTTTTCAGTCTCGAACCCGCTAGTTTTTGGACTAGTCTAGGTTTTGACCTAACAAAAGTATTGATTACAATGAATACTACTACGAAATTGCCTAATAATGCGATTATTACTGGCTTGAATACAAGTGGAGGATTCGTTACGTATGATGCTATTATCGCAGGAGGTAGGGATAAATATGCTATCCCAACAGATACCCCATTTTATTATGGTACTAATCTGTTCAAAAATATTCTCGCGTCAACTAATTATCAAGCTTCAAATGCTGGCTATTATCTATTAGAACTTAGCAATATACAGACAACTGAGTACATGGATGATTCAGAGACAAGAATAGGTATATTCGCCCTTATAAGCAAGAATTATGATACTAGTGGTTATATAACTGTATATGGAGGCAGTGAAATATTAACAATTAATAGCGGTTCACCGTATCTCTTGCAATCTATACGAGTACGTATTTTGGACCCAAACAGTAAATTACCATTAAGTAATGCTCTATTAGGTTTGAATAATAGTGTTTATTTAGAAATACTTACTCCATCTCAACAGCCTCAGTAAATTCTATAGGATTTATTCCTCGGCAACTGCCTCAGTAAAATTGTGATGCATTGCATGTTTGTTTATATCAATATACATAAAGTTATATTTCTCCTTTGTAAATTCATCTAAATACTTTTCAAAGTCCTTGAAACCGTTGAATTCCTCGACTATTTTAGCTTTTTCACGGGAATTTTCAGTTTTCATGATTACCCAGTGTGATGCACACGTTCTTATAATCGGGCTAATAGCCTTAAATGACTGGCTCACTATAATAAAACTTGCATTGTAATGACGGTATTTACTCGATATTTTTGTAATTTCCGAATCGCGTAATTTACCGAGCATGTCGTCTAGCACGAATAACGCAGAATATGGTTCATCTTTATTCATTTCTTTCTGTTTCTTTAATAGTTCGTTGAGTATTAAATCGATAGAATCGATGTCATCTGGTTCATGTATCTTCACTATATCTTCGTCTTTCATAATACAACAACATGTTTTATCAGCATCTAGTGTTGGGCTTATGTAATACACGACATGAAACCGGCTTTTAAAGTTAAAGTTCATATTCATTAATAAATTTACAATTAGAGACGATTTACCCTGTCGTGGGGGACTATATATACACATAAAAAAGCTGTGTATGGGTAGAATTCCTACTTCTGCAATATCTTTAAATGATTCCGGCACAATCTGCCTACTTTTAACTGGTAATATATCATACTTTTTACTCATTTTATTTATTATACTATTTAATATATTGACATAGTTTAAATTTAGTCATGAATACTGAAATGCTTAGTCCTGAGCTTCAGCTCAATAACATGCTAGAGCAAATCAATGCTCAATTGCCTAATAATAAAGCTCAGAAGGTATCTGAAATTATGAATTCAGTTCTTGGCGGAGAGATGCTATTGCGCCATGTAGGATTCTACAAAGCATTAGGCGGATTGGGTGACAAAATCTCGAAAACTTATAATGATATTACTAGCGGGGAATCTGGGGTCGTAGATGCTATAACAAATAATATTGTACCTGAGGGATTACAGCCATTAGTCCGTGGCGCCACTACAGCATTAAGAGGTGGAGGGACCGCGGAATTAGAGGCAGCAGCTCGGACAGTTGCCGAACCATTGGTTCAATCTGTTGTCCCTGAAGCTTTACAACCTATCGCACGTGGTGCTGCAACGGCATTGACAGGTGGCGGAACCGCAGAATTAGAGGCAGCAGCTAGGACAGCGGCTACACCATTGGTTCAAGCCGCGGGGGATGCAATTCCTGAAGCTTTACAACCTGTTGCGCGTGGTGCTGCAACGGCATTGACAGGTGGCGGGACAGCAGAATTGGAGGCTGCAGCTAGGACAGCGGCAACACCATTGGTTCAAGCCGCGGGCGATGCAATTCCTGAAGCTTTACAACCTGTTGCGCGTGGTGCTGCAACGGCATTGACTGGTGGAGGGACCGCAGAATTGGAACAAGCAGTTGCGCCAGTAGTTGAAAGGACGGTTGCGCCCGCAGCTCAAGCAGTTCAAAGAACTATTCAGCCTATAGCAGAAGAAATCGAAGAACAAACTCCAGGATTATTAGATAGATTTGTAACTGGAGTTCGTAATTTAGGCGGCAGAATTTCAAGTGCTGTGACAGGACCCCGGGGGTTAGATGACCCCGCACCCAGTAGAGATATTAATTTAGATGACCCTACGCTAAATCTTACAATGGGTGACCCATTTAGCGAAGGGGGGCCTGCTATTGATATGGCTAGCCGAAGGGGGCTTTTCAGATTAGCTCCAGAAGTTGGTCAAGCTGATAGCGGGCAAAATATTGGTAATGCTTTTTCTCAAGCACGGGCTACTGGCGAATTACCTAACCTCCCGGTATTTGATGGAATGCGTGAAGTTCCACAGTCTAGCGCTATTCAAGAACAACAGGCCGCAGCAAATAGAGCATTCAATAGTGATGAATTACCAGATGTACCGACAGAACAACCACCTACGCAAGAACGACCACCGGCGCCAGAAGAACCAGAAACTCCCCCAGTCGAGCAACCCACCCCAGCAACACAAGATACACAGGCAGCAAGTGGGGAAGAAAACATACCAGCAACAGTCGCCCCAGAAGTTGAAGACGATATCGCAAATATTTTGCCTGATTTACCTGACCTTGCCGGCGGGACGGCTCCTGCAATTGCCCCAACTATAGCTAAGGTTGGTGGGGAAATCGCGGAGACCGGATTTGAACTCGGACCTTTATTTGAAGGTGCGGCAATCCTAGGCGCTGTCGTTCCACAATTAGTCAGTTTATTCGAAAAACCTGAAGCTATTACGCAAAGTTATGTCGGTGAACAGATTGGGCTATAATTTACTCGCGTTTTATGTTTATACAAAATGGAACAAAAAATACTTTTTTTAATATTTTATATTGTTAAATACAATACTTCTATAATGTCTAAATTTCAGCGTCTCACACAGATTGAAGCTGGTCCACTTACTGCTACTGGTGCCAAAATTATTACCCACCAGTTTGATGGTTCCGCTGGTGGTATTAATTGGGGAAAATCATACATGGAACTTGAAACACAGTTTGTTGACCCTGCCGGTAACCCATATGCATCACCCGTTGCACTTATGGACCTAGCTTCTGAAATTAAATATTCCCCGGCCGCTATGCTACAAAATGTGCGTCTCAGCCATTCCGCTGTCGGTGTCCTAGAGGAAAATCGTAATGTTAATGTCCATAATCAAACAGAACAATATATTACAAAAAGTCGTGGTGAATTGGCAACTAAATTGCAGGAAGGCTATGGTGCTATTCAAGTTGATGCAACAGGGCTAGGACATCTTATCGTGCCGTGCAGTGATATTCTTGGTATGGGTAAAATGACGACTACTACAATTAAAGTACCTGGAGATGATGACAAAGAAATTGATAAACTAATACCATATGTGTTCCCGCTTGATAAACGTGGTGGTGATTGCACTTTGCGTTGCGAGTTAGAGGACCAGGTCCCGCTGTTCTGCACTCAGGCACCCATTATTGGTACCACCAATCCCGGGCCAGTAGCCCTAGAGTTTGCTGATCTTGTAGCTCCAGCAGCTGTCACACCAACTAATACCTTAGCTCTTGTGGCCAACACTTTTAACGATGCTGCAGCTCAGGCATTATATTTACAGGCTGGCCGTTCTGCGATTGTCAATTTCACGCTCGCTGGTAATGATTTCAATATTCCGGTTGTAATTCAGTCAGTCAGTGCGGTAAACGGCACTATCACATTTGACCGTGTATGGGTAAATCGTCCACTCGCCAATAATGTGACAGACATTTCGCTATCGCTCGCAGATGCAAACGCCATAACTGGTCCGCTAATCGGTGACGCTGCTGCTGCCACAGCAGCAAGCGCAAATATTACTATTCCTAATGCCACACTGGCTCAGTTTATCGTAGGCGCTAGCTATACATGTGTGGTCAATGCAGTTTTACCAGCTGGCACCACCCTTTTTACAGCATCCGCGGTTCTTCAAAGAAAGGTAGTTAACGCAGGTGTAGCGACTAGTGTCGATTTAACATTCGCAGCTACTATAGTTCCGGCAATCCCGGCAACCGCTGCCGATGACAATTCACGAGTATTCCTATATCTTAATAAAACAGCGATAACAGCTAGGGTCAATCAGGTTAATCTTAATTTGTATAGACAGCCATCTCCTGTTGATACACCATTTATCTATACTACACTATCTCTAGAAAAAGCAATCGTCCCTGTTGGTATTCAGCAATATCAGAATCAGTTTCAGCTTGAATCAGCACTAAGCGGATTTAAACTCCTACTTACTCAGCAAAATAAGCTAGTAGCAGCATATGCCGAACCAGACCTAAGCTCTTATCGTGTCGCAATTAATAATAAGGATGTCAGTAATAGGGATTTAGTAGTTGACCCTGAATTAAATTGTCAGGCCTACCTAGACAGGCTTAAACTTTATTATGGCGCGGCTTTACATAATCTCAATCGTAATCTTGGCGTTGCGAATAATCAGCAGTATCTCACAGCAATTGCTGAAAAATTTAATTCTGTTGGCGGTGATATGGTAGATTTGCGCTACCAGTTTGGGCAGGCACAAGTTACATCTAATGTAGTATACGTGTTCAAAGATAAAGTTATGTCCGTCTAGTAAATTATCGATTATTTTTTATATCATTACTATTTAAATATTAAACATGACTACTATTAAGGCTTACAATGTTGATACTCGTGATTTTGAGTATGTAAAACAAAATAACACCGGATTATTAATTTCCGGCGGTGGTGGGTCTACTGGTAGCGCTAGCTCAGCTAATCAGCTTTTACAAATAACAGAAGCCGAGACCACTAATAGCAAATTAACGACTATTAACAGCAATATTCTACTTGTAAAGACCGATTTACAAGCTAGTTTAATAGTCCAGGAAGCTATTAACCAAAAAATTGATACTCGCGTCATTAAATGCGATACCGATAATATATCCGGCGAAGTTACTATCGATTCATCAACACCAGTTCAAACTGTTGGATTAGCCAAGGTATATAATACACTCAATAATACCTTTTTAACTACAGACCAAGACCAAGCATTACGTGTAAATGTAATGAACCAATCATCTACAGCAGGATTGGCCCTAGAAACTACGCTTAGTAATGTGAAATCAGCAGTTGACGCATCCAACATAGCAATATATAACCAATTGGAAATCCAAACTGACCGTTTGCTCTATGATACAGATATTATAGCAAACACCTTGACTGACAGCAATATAGCTGTTTGCTCTCGGCTTGATACTATTGATGTTAGCGCAAACAACATGGAGGTTCAGCTTGATAAGTTACAATTTACAAGTGGGAACCTACATGTTCGCGATGATAACGCAACAAGCGAACTCAATTTTATTGGTGAAATTACTGAGGACCTTTTACTTAGTGTCGATGGTATTAGTGCAAAAATGAATGCTTTACAAATTCAGTCCGCGAAATACACGATTGAAGCAGTTTCGCAATTTGCCCCCGATACAACACCTAGTTACTCTACTGTTGCCGGAATTCCTAAAGATCAGGGTTGGTATTATAAAAATCTACTCAACGGCCAAGTATCTCAACTCTATTTCTATTCCTATCTAAATCCGGCTATGTCAGTCGCTGGTCGTCAATTTGCATATCAATTAAATGACATTACTATGTCGTATTGCGTGGTAAGAATGATTGCGGTGAATAGCGCTGAAGGCTTGCCCACACTCGCCATTTACACAAGGCCGACAGGCAGTGGCGATGCGGTCCCCGGATTTATAAAATCCCGCAAAGTCTATAACATTCCCACCAGCGCAAAATTGACCCAAGGAATGGAAGTTATGTTATATTGGGGCGTAGAGCCTAGTCTTAAATTACATCCAGGTATTGCCCGCATTCCTTTACAGTTAGTTTCTACAATCGGTCCAGCAGTTGGAACTGAGCAACTGGCTTTCTTATCTCTACAAACCGATTCCGCAACACTTGCGGGAAATGCAGAATATATTGTTAGTCATGCCGGTTTTCAGTATGGAGCCGAGTTGATTATGGATACTCAATTTACTGGTGAAAGCTCAACCCAATCTGTAGGAGGGGATGCTTCGGCATCTAACCAGATTTCAAGTAATACGGCCGTGTGTTCTAGGTTGGATAGTTCTACCGGTGAACTCTCTAATATCCGGGTTCTACTATCAGACAGTATCAATGTAATCAATTACGGGTTATTGAATGATACTCCTCAGTATATACCAATTCGTGCCAGTTCTACGGGAAATCTATTTGTTTATGACAGCCAAACCCATAGTGAATTATTAACCCTCAATGCGGAAATTGACGGGGTTATTGATGATTCCGCCGGCGCATTAAAAGTCGTGGGTGATTTCTACCAGGCCAGCCAGCCGGTGGAATTCACAACTGCCCAGGATGTCAATTTGTATGCAGGAGCCCCACTTACGCACACACAGACCGGAGCTAGTCAATATTCACTCGATGTTAATGTCAATAACGCATCTATTCCTGTGACTGGTGAATTTTGGCAATCTACACAGCCAGTTAGCATAGCCCAAATGGGATTTACGGCCGAAGACGAATTAATTGTTTATGATGACTATTCATTCCAGGAATTGCAGTCATTAAATGGAAAAGTTGTGTTATGCGATACAGGTAATGTGGTTATTTCAGGGACTGTCCCTATTTCTAGCGCGTCAGCTTTATCGGTAACGGAAACAACTCCAATTACCGGGTTTGCATTGGAATCAACATTAGACGATGTCAAAACACAAACCGATAAACTCACTTTTATTGATATCGACACAAATACAAATAATTTGAAAGTGATTGATACAGCATTGAATGCCCAATTAGGCCAGTTCTCATTTTTTACAGGGGACGATGAAATTACAGATTTACGGGTCAGGGTAATGAATACCAATCTTGATATTGGCAACTTCCCAGAAACTCAACCAGTTAGTATAGCATCGACAATCGATACTAGTATAACGAACACATCTCTTGACGTCCATTGTTTTGGTTCCAGTGATGGAACCACGTTTCACCATTTAAAAACTACAAACCAGGGCGTTCTGATAACGCATTCTGAAACTAGAGACGGAACAGGCAATTTAATAACAAGCACAGCTGTTAGCGGAACGGAGACTTACCGTGCCTTAGACGTTGCTTGCCGTGGTATTACTAGTATATCTGGTGGTGTAAGTGCTACACTAGAAACATCCGCTAATGGACCCCTTACAAGCACTCTGTCAGGCACTGGGAATAGCATTAATTCATTGGATGTTTCAATAACAAATACACCCACAGTCTCCGGAATTGTTAAAACACAAGCCCAAGACAGCAACAACACACAGGTTGCTAACAATGTATCAGTTACCGGCCCTAGTCGTGTTGGTAATGCCGATGCCGATACACAAGGTTATTTGTGGGTCTCTGCTATATTTCAATTTAGCTCGGTAACTACTGGCGGTCAAATTTATCTAGAGGTAAGCCATGATGGCAATATCTGGGCTCGACCTAGTTCAGCATCAGTATTCGTTATGACTAGTGTGGTACAAACTACGGGTTCAATTATTTTATCAACACCAACCCCGTTCAGATATGTTAGGTTGTGGGCAGATACTGGGTTTGTCGGGCTAGGTTGTAGTGCATGGATTGTCCAAAAATAAATGAAAAAATTACCACTAGCAGCCGAACAAGCTATTTATATACTTAAAATAGGCAGAGCCTACCACGGTAAGTGTCACATATGCAAAAAACAAATTGATTGCTTCAATTTCAGTACTGATTGGCTGAGCGGGAGTGTTGTTGATTTCGATAAGATAAATATCATCTGTCTGTCTTGTAAAAAGAAGATTTAATTTTTATACTCATATTATAAATGTCACAACCAATAAATAAAAAACTATACCAAGAAGCTGTTAGGGAGGGGAAGGCTAAATTTAAAGTATGGCCTAGTGCATATGCTAGCATGTGGGTGCAAAAGCGCTACCAAGAAAAAGGAGGTAAATACTCCACTACTAAAAAACAATCAGGCGGAACCACTCAATGGCGTGCAGAAGAATGGATTAACGTAAATGACTGGCTGCAGGGTAAGATAACACCGTGCGGTATGCCTGAAGGTAAGAATAAAGCATGTCGGCCGTTGAAGCGAGTTAATAGCACAACGCCCATCACGGCGAGTGAAGTTTTAGCTAAACTAGGATTGGAAAAAACTAAACAGCTAGCTAATGCCAAGCAGAAAGACCAGAGCGGCACACGTGTGAATTGGAATACTGGTAAGATTACAAAAAAGAAATAGCTAATCTAGACTATTTAGATATGCTATCATCGCTGTTATATAATATATAAAATATATTGTGAATATTATTGTTTTAATCATTCTTTATTATTAAATTATGTTTTTATTTTATAAATATGGGTGTACTCAAACAAATAGTTGCATGTCTAGCAACATGTGGCTTCAAATCCAAATGTAATATGCGCATGTGCTCATGTTGCATGAGTGACTGTATGGTTTCAGAACGACCATATAATAGCGAATCTAGTAGTGTATCAAGCACACAATCTAAAAAAGAATCAAATAAAAAGTTAGTCAATAGACTTAGGATAACTTTGGTCTAAACCTTTATTAATGTTGTCCGTACTACACTTATCTGCGCTAGTGGTCGCAATATGTGTTTAGGTATTTTACCATAACGCTTCATCACGTAGTCCCAGAATATGTCATCTGTTAGCTCGTCTATAACGCCATACTCCCATAATTTGGTGCGCATGATACCAATGGCTGAATCTATATCGCAGTTGTTGAACTCTTGTGTTCCGACAGGGAACCTGACTGTTAGGTTGAATGACTCCATGTTTATTGTTTGTAAATATATTTATTTTGTAATTATTACAATCTGATTATTTTATATCCTTAAGCTAAAAATAAAATATCTTTATATATCACCTGGAGACAGGCTTGTATTTAAATTTGTTTTCTTTATTTTTCATCTTTACATATTTTAAAACACTTACAATGCCACATAAATTTTTGACCGACGTAGGAGTGAAGTTTATAAAAGAGTATTCCCAAAACTGGCAGAAAAAAGTTACATATTGTCCAGATGAACGTTTAAATATATATAAAATGCATCAACAAATATGTGATAACACTTTTTATGATAATATATTCAATCATAAAGTATTTTGTGTTAAATGCCCTTATTTACCAATAAAATTTGTACGCTTTGAATCGTGTACATATAATAACGAATTAATTATCATAGAAGCCAATACTACTATCAAACAATTTCTATATAGAATATATGAATTTTATCACTCAGATTTACCAATACCTTTAAAAGAATTTTTATCGTGTAATTATAAAAACCCACTATATTATAAACGCGATTCTAAAAAATTTTTAAATGCTGTTACATATGCGGATTTAATGATTGGTAGATGTACCATATTATATATGTCATATGAGCAAAATCATGGAATGATTAATATATACTTTGACATGATTCAATCATAAACTAGCAAAATTTTTGGCGGGGTCTTGCTAGTTTATTAAGTAATTTATTCTATTTTTCCATTACAATTTTTTATTGCCCTACTCCTATACATCA
>Ga0315909_10008394_pt1 | contig 11330 bp, 10 predicted proteins | sample LakEriMetagenome_11_FD_203527 | JGI IMG/M metagenome (GOLD analysis project Ga0315909, IMG submission 203527) | Freshwater fungal communities from buoy surface, Lake Erie, Ohio, United States - Buoy 2 MA125 | ecosystem: Environmental > Aquatic > Freshwater > Lake | place: USA: Lake Erie, Ohio...
ATGTTCATGGCCTGCGAGAGCCGCGAGTGGTAGAGCCACGGCTCGCCGGTCCAGATCGCGTCCTGGTAGGTGCCGAACTGGGGCAGGCGGTGTGCGAGGAAGTCGTCGAGCGCGGTGCGGGCGTCCTCGGGCGTGACCGGCCAGTCGAAGTCGTCGAGGCTGCCAGGGTGCGACGCGAACCGGGCGTTGACGAGGTCGACGACGCCGCGGGTGATGGCGTCGGGGGCGAACCGCACCGGCGCGGGCAGCCTGCCGGGCCCCGCCGCCGGAAATGCGCCGCGGTTCTCGGCGTCGAAATTCCACTGGCCGCCCGCCGGCTCGCCGCCGTCCATCAGCACGCCGTGCCGCTGCCGCAGCGGCCTGTAGAAGTACTCGAGCCGCAGCTGCTTGCGGCCCGCGGCATGCGCCGCGAAGTCGTCGCGCGACGAGAAGAAGTGGCGGTCGGGGCGGACCTCGAGGGGGGTGCCGGCCGCCGTGGCCGCGGCCTCGAGGGCCGTGCGCACCCGCCACTCGCCGGGCTCGACCACGACGAGCCGGTCGGGCCCGCGGCCCGCGGCCCGCTCGCTGGCCAGGCTCGCCGCGAGCGCGTCGGCCAGCGACGCGGGCTCGTCGGCGGACGCCCGCGACGCCATGGCCGTGTAGTCGACCGTGGCCCCCTCCGCCCGCAGCCGGTCGCGGAAGTGTCGCATGCCCGCAAGGAAGACGGCGATCCGCGCCTTGTGGGTCCAGACGTGGGTCGATTCGCCGGGAACCTCCGCCATCCAGACCCGGTCGCGCCGCCGGTCGAAGCCGTCGAAGGCGGCGCTGCCGCGGTCGAGCTGGTCTCCCAGGACGATGACGAGTTGACGGCTCATGGGGTGTTTCCGTGGGCACCATGATGCCCGCCGGACGGGAAAAAATCGCCGGGAAAATCGGCTCCGCATCCGCCGGTTAGCCCGGGGCCGGCCGTGCGGTTCTCCCAATGCCACCAAACCGCCCCGACCCTTTCCAGAGGGAGTCCCATCGTGATCGCCCATGCCAAGCCCGCCGCCAGGCGTCTGCGGAGGAAGGAATCGTCGCGGGCCCGGACGCCGTCGTCCCGACGGCTGACGCGGAAACGGCGGGAGCTCGTGGCCCGCCGCGACAGGCTGTTCGACACGCCCATCGACTACATCCCCTGCCGGCAGTTCCTGCGGGCCGACGCCGAGCGGCTGGCGTCAGTGCCACCGGCCGATGCCGACGTGCCGCTGGATCGCTCGGGGGTGACGACGCCCAAGTCGGCCGACCTCTCTCCGTATGTGGCGAGTCTCTACCAGACGCGGCTGCTGACACGGGACGAGGAGCAGTACTACTTTCGACGGATGAACTGGCTGAAGTTCCGGGCGGCGACGGCCCGCGGCCGTCTCGATCGACGGCGGGCCACGCTGCGGCAGATCGAGCAGATCGAGGGCTGGCTCGCCGAGGCCGAGGGCGTGAGGTCGGTGATCATCACGGCGAACCTGCGGCTCGTGGTGTCGATCGCCAAGAAGTTCGTCGATGCAACCAATTCGTTCGACGAACTGGTCGGCGAGGGGAACGTGGCCCTGCTGCGGTCCGTGGAGAAGTTCAACTTCGCGCTCGGCAACCGGTTCAGCACCTACGCGACCTACGCCATCCAGCGGCACTTCTTCCGGCTCTCGCACAAGGCGCGGCAACTGCGCAGCCGGTTCGTCTGCGACGACGAGTCGTTCAAGGGCCGGGTGGCCGCGGAGCGGGATGCGGATTCCTGCTCCGTGGAGCAGGTGTCCGTGCTCAAGGATCTCTTCGGCCGCTTTCTCCGCGACCTCGAGCCGCGGGAGCGGGAGATCGTCGTCGCGAGGTTCGGCTTCGACGGCCGTCCCCCCCGCACCTTCAGGGAACTCGGGGCGTCGATGGGCGTGTGCAAGGAGAGGATCAGGCAGATCCAGACGCGGGCCATCGACAAGCTGCGGGACATGGCAGCCGAGGTGCGGCTGGAGCAGACCGTGGGCGACTGGCTCTGATGGCCGACCTTCCTGGCTCCCGGCAACGCGTGCTGGTGGTCGGTGCCGCCGGCGGCATCGGCTCGGCGGTCTGTCGGCAATTGGTCGGCGCCGGCTCGAGCGTGTTTCTCGCCGGTCGCTCCCTGCCGCCGCTCCAACAGCTCGGCGAAGCGCTCGGGATGCCTGTCGGCTCGGTCGACGCCACCGATCTCGACGCCTTCGATGCGACCGCCGACGCGGCGGCGACGGCGCTCGGGGGACTCACGGGGATCGTCAACTGCGCCGGGTCGCTCCTCCTCAAGCCGGCGCACCTGACCAGCGCGGCCGACTGGCAGGCGACGATTGCCGCGAACCTCACGACCGGCTTCGGCTGCGTGCGGGCGGCGGGCCGGCTGCTCAAGGCCGAGGGGGGCTCGGTGGTGCTCATGTCGAGCGCCGCGGCCCGCGTGGGGCTGGCCAATCACGAGGCGATCGCCGCGGCGAAGGCCGGCGTCATCGGGCTGGTGCTGTCGGCGGCGGCCACCTACGCGCGGCAGCGGATCCGGTTCAACGCGGTGGCGCCCGGGCTCGTTCGCACGCCGCTGACCAAGGGCCTCGTGGCGAGCGAGCTGGCCGAGAAGGCGTCGGTGGCGATGCACCCGCTCGGCCGGCTGGGCGAGCCGGAGGAGGTGGCCCGGGCGATCGTGTTCCTGCTCGACCCGGCCCAGGCGTGGATCACGGGCCAGGTGCTGGGCGTGGACGGCGGCCTGGCCGACGTCCGCTGCCGCTGACCGCCGCCGGCCGGACTCGTGTGGCGCCGGGTGAAGTGGTATCTTCCCCGGCATGAATACCACCACACCGCCTGCGCCGACGTTCCGTCTCTGGCTGATGATGGTCCTCGAGTTCGTGATCTGGGGGGCCTGGCTGCCGCTCATCTGGGGCTACATGGGGGCCCCCGTCGCAGAGGGCGGCCTGGGATTCTCCGGCGCGCAGATCGCTTGGGTCGGCAGCGCCTTCGCGATCGCCTCGATCGTGGGAATCTTCTTCTCCAGCCAGTTCGCCGACCGGACGTTCGCCGCGGAGAAGTTCATGGCGGCCAGCCACCTGATCGGCGGGCTGGCGGTCCTGGGCATGTATTGGGCCAAGGACTTCCCGACGTTCTTCGCGCTGATGCTCGTCCACTCGCTGCTCTACGTCCCCACGATCTCCGTCTCCAACTCGATCGCGTTCACGCACATGAAGAACGCGGAGAAGGAGTTCGGCCTGGTGCGGATGGGGGGCACGATCGGCTGGATCCTCGCCGCCTGGCCGCTCTTCTTCCTCCTGGAGGGAAAGACCGGCGTGGCGGCGACGACGGCGAAGGCCAACATCTTCCTCGTCGCCGGCATCGCCTCGCTGATCCTGGCGGCCTACAGCCTCACGCTGCCGCACACGCCCCCGAAGCGGGCCGCCGCGGGCGAGGGCGGGCTGGCCTGGCTCAAGGCCGCCAAGGACCTCGCCAAGCCGTTCCTGCTCGTGCTCTTCGTGGTGACGTTCATCGACTCGGTGATTCACAACGGCTACTTCCTGCTCGCCGGCAACTTCCTCGGCGATCCGAGAGCCGCCGCGATTCCCCAGAAGTGGATCATGCCCGTGATGAGCATCGGGCAGGTGGCTGAGATCGCCACGATGGCCGTCCTCGGGGCGGTCCTCGCGCGGCTGGGCTGGAAGACGACGATGATCCTCGGCATCCTCGGGCATGCCGCCCGGTTCGCCGTCTTCGCGTTCATGCCGCAGAACCAGGCGATGATCATCCTGGTGCAGGTGCTCCACGGGATCTGCTACGCCTTCTTCTTCGCCACGCTCTACATCTTCATCGACGCCGCCTTCCCGAAGGACGTGCGGTCGAGCGCCCAGAGCCTGTTCAACCTCCTGGTGCTCGGGCTGGGCGACCTCGCGGCGAAGTGGCTCTTCATCCCGCTCCAGGAGCGGCTGACGGCCGACGGCGTCACCGACTACCGGCAGTTGTTCCTCGTGCCCACCGGCATGGCACTCGCGGCCGCCGTGCTGCTCGCGATCGCGTTCTGGCCGCCGCGGTCGCTGGCCGCGGCCTCGCAGACCGAGGACGATCCCGAGACCGAGCCGCAGATCGTCGCGTGAGCGGGAAGGCCGCGGCGGCATGAACCGTCTCGACGCCGGCGGCCGCCCGCCCAGGATCCTGGCATGAGCACCGCCGCGACAGCGTCGCCCGATTCCCGAGAGACGCTCGGGCAGCGGGTCGTCCTGGCGAACCTCCTCGCCACGGCGTTCATGACGGGCGTGATCTGGTTCGTGCAGGTCGTCCACTACCCGCTCATGGCCGGCTGGCCCCACGACCGCTTCGGCGCGTGGGAGTCGCTGCATCGGGATCGCACGGGCTGGGTCGTGATGCCGGTGATGCTCGCCGAGGGGGCGGCCGCGGCGGCGCTGCTCGTGCGGCGGCCGCGGCGGGTGCCCGCCTGGCTGCCGTGGCTGGCGGCGGCGCTGCTGGCGGGCGTGTGGGCGAGCACGTTCCTCCTGCAGGTGCCCTGCCACATGCGGCTCTCGCTGGGCTGGGACGAGGGGGTGCACGCCCGGCTCGTCGCCACCAACTGGATCCGGACGCTGCTCTGGACGGCCCGCCTGGCCGCCGTGGCCGCCGTCGCGGGCGGCTGGATCGCGGCGGCCAACCCGCCTTGCACCAAGGGCCCGGCGTCCCTAGTCTCCCCGCCCGATTCGGGCCGCTGACCGGCCGCGGCGGCCGTCGGGCCGTCGCCGGTGCGAGGTCGCGGCCGTTCGTCAGCCAGGGAGGCGGCCATGTCGATCACCCTCGAGGAACTCGCCGGCCACGTGCAGGGAACGCTCGTCGGGTCTCCCGCGGGCGGCGCGATCGACGGCGCCGCCACGCTCGAGACCGCCGGTCCCGCCGACGTCACGCTCATCGATGCGGCCGACAAGCTCCACCTGCTCGCGAAGAGCCGGGCCGCCGCGGCGATCGTGCCCGTGGGCTCCGGACCGCTCGACCGGCCGACCGTCGAGGTGGCTGACGTGCACGCGGCCTTCGCCGCGGTGATCACCTGGCTCAAGCCTCCGCGGGCGACCGTCCGGGTGGGCGTGAGCCCGCTGGCCGTCGTCGATCCCACGGCGCGGATCGCGGCCGACGTCGACATCCATCCGCTCGCGACGGTCGGCGCGGACGTCGAGATCGGTCCGGGCGCGACCATCCACTCCGGCGCGCGGCTCATGCCCGGCTGCCGGATCGGCGCCGGCACGGTGGTCTTCCCGAACGCGGTGCTCTACGAGAACACGGTCGTCGGGGCGCGCTGCCTGATCCACGCCAACGCCGTGCTCGGCGGCTACGGCTTCGGCTACAAGATCGCCGGCGGGGCCTATGCCATCTCGGCCCAGCTCGGCTGGGTGGAACTGGCCGACGACGTCGAGATCGGCGCGGGCACGACGATCGACCGCGGCACCTACGGGCCGACGTCGATCGGCGCCGGCACGAAACTCGACAACCTGGTCATGATCGCGCACAACTGCCGGCTCGGCAGGCACAACATGATCTGCTCGCAGGTGGGCGTGGCGGGCAGCACGACGACGGGCGATTGGGTGGTGATGGCCGGGCAGGTGGGGGTCCGCGACCACGTGCACATCGGCGACAAGGCGGTGCTCGGGGCCCGCTCCGGCGTGTCGAACGACGTGGCGGCCGGCGTCACGGTGCTCGGCGAGCCCGCGATCGAGCTGCGCGACCGCAAGCTGCAGCTGGCGACGATCAGCAAGCTGCCGGAGATGCGGAAGGACTTGAAGCAGCTCGCGTCCCGCGTGCAGGCGATCGAGTCTGCGGCGGGCGGTCGTGCCGGCGCCGGGAGCGAGGAGTCGCCGCGGGAGGGCCGGGCCGCCTGACGCGCGGCCGAGGATCTGGGCATGAGTGGCATGAAGAGCAGCGACGCGACGAGGACCATGGCGCAGGCGGACCAGCGAAACGCCGTGCAGCCGCTGGCAGGCGAGACGATCGGCATCCTTGCCGGCTGGGGCCGGTATCCCGTGGCCGTCGCCGAGGCGATCCGCCGTCGCGGCGGCCGGACCGCGATCCTCGCGATCCGCGACCATGCGGATGCGGCGCTCGAGCCGCTGGCCGACGTCTACGGCGAGGTGGGCGTGGCGCAGCTGGGCGGGGCGATCGACTTTTTCCGCCGCCACGGCGCCGCCCGGGCGACCATGGCCGGCAAGATCCACAAGACGAAGCTCTTCGGTCGGCGGGCCTGGCGCCGGCACCTGCCCGACGTGGTCGCGCTCGTCACGTTCTGGCCCCACTTCGTGAGCCGCCGCCGCGACAACCGCGACGACTCGCTGCTGGCGGCCATCGCCGCCGCCTTCGACGGCCGGGGCGTCCGCATCTGCCCGGCGACCGACTTCGCGCCGGAGCTGCTCGCCGCCGGGGGCATGCTCGCCGGCCGCCCGCTCTCGGCCGCCGAGGAGGCCGACGTGGCCTTCGGGTGGCGGCTGGCGAAGGAGCTCGGGCGGCTGGACATCGGGCAGACCGTGGTCGTGAAGAACCGGGCGCCGCTGGCGCTGGAGGCGATCGAGGGCACCGACGAATGCATCCGCCGGGCCGGCCGGCTGTGTGCCGCCGGCGGCATGGTGGTCGTGAAGGTGGCCAAGCCCAGGCAGGACCTGCGGTTCGACATGCCGACGGTCGGCATCGGCACGCTGCAGTCGCTGCGGGCCGCCGGGGCCGGCGTGCTGGCGATCGAGGCCGGCCGCACGATCCTCGTCGATCCGGGGGAGCTCGCCGACTTCGCCCGCCGCAGCGGGATCTCGATCGTCAGCCTGTTCGACGAGGCGGGGGCGCCGCGACAGGCCGCCGCCTGAGCCGTCGCGGCCGTATACTCGGGGGCGGCATGCGTACGACCGTCCTCCTCTGGCTGCTCCTTCCGGCGTGGTGCGCCGCGCCCCTGCCGGCGATCGCGCAGCCGGCTCCGGCCCGCCCGCCCCTGGCGATCGACGACGCCGTCGACCCCGACGCCGTCGTCCCGCCCGCGCCGCCGTTCTACATGGGCCGCGAGATCGCGCAGACCATGCACTACACCGGCGCGCCGTGGCTCGTCCGCGAGAGCCGGCAACGGGAGGAGGACTGCCGCATGCTCCTCGACGCGCTCGAGGTCGAGGCCGGCCAGACCGTCTGCGACATGGGCTGCGGCAACGGCTTCTACACGCTGCAGTTGGCCAGGAAGGTCGGCCCGCGCGGCCTGGTCTACGCCGTGGACATCCAGCCGGAGATGCTGCGGATGCTCGTCCACAACGCCGCCGAGGCGCGGCTCACGAACATCCGTCCCGTGCTCGGCACCGCGATCGACCCCCGGCTGCCGAAGGATGCGATCGACATGGTGCTGTGCGTGGACGTCTACCACGAGTTCTCGCACCCGGAGGCGATGCTCGCCAGGATTCGCGAGAGCCTGACGACCGAGGGACGGCTGGTGTTGGCGGAGTTCCGCGGCGAGGATCCGGCCGTGCCGATCAAGCCGCTGCACAAGATGACGAAGGCGCAGGTGCGGGCGGAGCTGGAGCCGGCCGGATTCGAGGTGGTGCGAGAGTTCGACCGGCTTCCCTGGCAGCACCTGCTCTTCATGGGCGTCCGGGAGGCCGATCGCGGAGGGACGGCACCTGCCGAGGGCCGCGACGCCGGGCCGCCAGCCCCGGGAAATCCCGGAAAGTGACCGGTTCCGGGCCCTGCCGGACAGGTCCGGGGGTCCTCCGCTCGGTGGATTACGCGGATTTTTTCGATTGTATTGCCCCGGCCTTCCGGGTGCGGCATACTCCACCAGGTTCGGGGCAAGGATGTCGCGACCTTGTGAAGGCCCCTCCGGACGTGGGGCAACCTCTTGCGAATGGCTGCCTCGGATGACGCGGTCCCAAACCTTCGACGACTTCCGCACGAACGCCGACGCGTCTCGCGATCCGCGCGGCGGTTCGCTCGACCCCGAAGTGATGTCGGCCGCGGACGCGGCGGCGGCGGATCCCGCGGCACCTGACGCGAACTGGCTGCTCGGCGACAACCCTGTCATGCGTCGGATCGCCCGCTCCATCGAACGGGCGGCGGATGTGGAATGCACCGTGCTGCTGTCCGGCGAGACGGGCACCGGCAAGGAGATGTGGGCCAGGCTGCTGCATCGCAGCGGCCCGCGGCGCGACCAGGCGTTCGTCCCCGTCAACTGCGCGGCCCTCGCCGCGACGCTGGCCGAGAGCCAACTCTTCGGCCACGAGCCCGGCGCCTTCACCGGCGCCAAGGGCCGGTCGCTCGGCGTGTTTCGGGCGGCGCGGGGCGGCGTCGTCTTCCTCGACGAAATCGGCGAGATGCCACTGGAGCTTCAGCCGAAGCTGCTGCGGGTGCTGCAGCAGCGGGAGGTGATGCCTGTCGGCGCCGAACAGCCCGTCTCGATCGACGTGCAGGTGGTCGCCGCCACCAACCGCAACCTCGAGAAGGAGGTCGAGCAGGGCCGGTTTCGCGAGGATCTCTACTACCGGCTCAACATGATCGAACTGCGGGTGCCTTCGCTCCGCGAGCGGATCGAGGACATTCCCGCCTTCATCGACTTCTTCTCGCGGAAGTGCGCGGCCAGGTACCGCCTCCCGGTCTGGCGTCCGACGGCCGACGTGCTGGCCGCATTCTGCGAATTTCCGTGGCCGGGCAACGTGCGGCAGCTGGAGCACGTGATCGAGCAGGCGTATGTGCTGCAGGTCGAGCCGCAGCTGCCGATACGGCCCACGCCGCCGGCCGCCGAATCGGGCGGGCTTCCCTGCCTCGATCTGGCGACATTGCGGGAGCGGGCCATCAGGCAGGCGCTCGCGGTCACCCGGGGTCACAAGTCGCGGGCGGCTCAACTGCTGGGCGTCCACGCCAACACGATGACCCGGCTGCTCAAGGAACTCGACCGTCCGGCAGCGGCCGGCGACGCGGGGTGAGCGGCGTCGGGGCCGCGATCATGGGAGGCGGCAGGTGCCGTTCTCGCACGAACCGGCGATGAGCATCCGCCGCCGCGCCACGAAGGCGTAGAGGTTCTTCCAGAGCGGCATGGTTCCGGGCACGTGCAGCAGCACGGCCAGCGGCCAGAGCAGGACGAGCCGTCGGGACAGGTAGCGGACGGCGTCGGCGCCCCCGCGGGCGACGCCGCGTCGATCGACGACATACATCTGCTGATCGAGGCTCTCCGGCGGTATCTCCGGGAAGTCGCGGGCCACGGAGTCGTCATGCAGGGACGTGAAGGTCAGCCTGCCGCTCGGATCGAGCCGCCGCAGGATCGCGATCTGGCTGCGACAGAAGCGGCAGTGGCCGTCGTAGAGGACGGTGTCCCGGGACGGATGGTGGCGGGTGGTGATCATGGAGCCCTCCGCGAAGATTCGGACGCGGCCCTCTCCTCGGGAAGAACCGCAGCCGGGCCGCCCGGGTAACCGCCCGCGGCGGAGAGCCGCAGCCTCAACGGAACCGCGGTTCGCCGCTGATCGCCCCCAGCCCCGCCTTCGCTCCCGCCGAGGGCAGGGCGCAGAAGTGGAGAATGGTGACGGCGCCCGCGGAGATCAGGCTCCACGGAGCCCAGTCGGGCGCGGTGAGCAGCCGCGGCTCGCCCACGCCGTCCATCGGCAGGACGAGGGCTGAGTCGATCAGCAGCAGTTCGACGCCTGCCACGCAGGCGGAGATGCCCGCCGCGAGAAACACGCTCTTCCACATGGATGACAGCGGCCGCTGCGGGCCCATTCTCCGATCGGTCGCGTTCGACGCGCGATCGCGCGCCGAAGACCGTATCGACCCACGGTGGCCGGCGACTGCACCGGCGGGGCGACGAGGATCGGTCGTCGCGGTGGTGACGATTGGAGCGCATCCAACACACGTGGCCCGCCCGGGGCGGCAAAACCATCCGCGGCGTGGCCGGGTCCGAATCCGCCCGACGCGCCGCGGTCGGCCGCGTTCAGCCGGAGGCGTCTCCGACGCCCGGGGCCGCCTCCGCCGCGTCGGCGGGCAGCGGGCGGGGCGGACGGCGCTCCGACTCGGTGCCCGGCACGAGCTGCGGTGCTCCCGTGGCCGCCTCGATCACCGTCCGCAGCTCGTCGCCGTCGATCACCTCGCGCTCGATGAGCCGCTGCGTGATCGCCTCCAGCGCGCCGCGGCGCGACTCCATGATCCGCCGGACCCGCTCCATGGCGGTGTCGATGATCCGGCGGACCTCCTCGTCGATCTCGCGGGCCGTCTGCTCGCTGTGCGTGCGGGACGGAGCCGCGTCGGCCCCGGCGCCCGCCAAAAACGGCGACCGCGGGCTCTCACGGTAGGCGACGCGACCGAGCCTGCTCATCCCGTAGTCCATCACCATCGAGCGGGCGATCTCGCTGGCCCGTTCGAGGTCGTTCTGGGCGCCGGTGGAGACGTCGGCGTAGACCATCTCCTCGGCGATCGTGCCCGCGAGAAGCACCTCGATCCGGCTTTCCAGCTCGCTCTGGGTGCGCAGGTAGCGGTCGTCCTCGGGCCGCTGCATCGTGTATCCCAGCGCCGCCCAGCCGCGTGGAATGATCGACACCTTGTGGACGGGGTCGGTGTTGGGCAGCGAGAAGGCGACGAGCGCGTGGGCGGCCTCGTGGTAGGCGACCCGCTTCTTCTCGTCCTCGTGGATGACCCGCTTCTTCTTCTCCAGCCCCGCCGTCACCCGCTCGACGCCCTCGTTGAACTCCTGCATGCCGACGGCGGTCTTGCTGTTGCGGGCGGCGAGGAGCGCGGCCTCGTTGACGAGGTTGGCGAGGTCGGCGCCCACGAATCCGGAGGTGATCCGGGCGACTTCCTCCAGGTTGACCGCGGGATCGAGCTTCACGTTGGCGACGTGCACACGCAGGATCGACTCGCGGCCGCGGACGTCGGGCCGGTCGACGAGCACGTGCCTGTCGAACCGGCCGGGCCGCAGCAGCGCCGGATCGAGCGTCTCGGGCCTGTTCGTGGCCGCCAGGACGATCACGCCGCTGTTGGTGCCGAACCCATCCATCTCGACGAGCAGGGCGTTGAGCGTCTGCTCCCGCTCGTCGTGGCCGCCGACCACGCTCGATCCCCGGGTCTTGCCCAGGGCGTCGAGTTCGTCGATGAAGATGATGCAGGGCGCCTTGGCCGCCGCCTGCTGGAACATGTCGCGGACCCGCGCCGCCCCCACGCCCACGAACATCTCCACGAAGTCGCTGCCGGAGAGGCCGAAGAAGGGGACGCCCGCCTCGCCAGCGATCGCCTTGGCCAGGAGCGTCTTGCCGGTGCCCGGAGGGCCCACCAGCAGCACGCCCTTGGGGATGTGGCCGCCGAGCACCTGGTACTTCTCGGGACTGCGCAGGAACTCGACGACCTCGCGG
>Ga0315909_10008395_pt1 | contig 11328 bp, 15 predicted proteins | sample LakEriMetagenome_11_FD_203527 | JGI IMG/M metagenome (GOLD analysis project Ga0315909, IMG submission 203527) | Freshwater fungal communities from buoy surface, Lake Erie, Ohio, United States - Buoy 2 MA125 | ecosystem: Environmental > Aquatic > Freshwater > Lake | place: USA: Lake Erie, Ohio...
ACTCATCGACCCATCGTGACCGTAGACATTACAATTTAACCGCGTAACACCATCACATGCGCAGCGGTCACGATAGGCCAGAATGGGCGGTCACGTTGGCCAGAATACGCAGATGTTAAGCACAAAGACGATGTGTCTAAAAAAATGCAGACAAAGAACTACTAGTTTAAATTTACCGTTTACCGTTTACCGCAAATAATTTTCCACTCCGCTTCAGAAACTGATCCAGGAGGAATAGGAGTCCAATCTGCCTCACCTTCTTTTATCGTTCGAGTCAAAATTACATTACCCTCCCCCATTGGACCCGAATACTGAAACAGTGCAATTGTTGCTGCTATTCTCTCCCTACAGTTAGCCACACGAAAAACTTTTTGCGACCTAAATTTCGCGCCATCGCTGTTAGTTTCTTCTTCAAAGGAATCTATCATTGACCACATTTTTGCAACTGCACCATTTCTTCTGATGGTAGATTTGTCGTGATAGAAAGTATCGGTTTTTGTATTGCCCGTCATCTCCCACTCTGCCCACGAAACCGAGCAAGTCATCATCAAGACCGCAAAAATTAGTCGTTTCATTTTCTTTACCTTCCCACTAGTACCCGACTTGAATCACCTACTACCTGCGTATTCTGTTTGCGACCCAGCGTAGTAGCTTGTCTTGCCACTTTATCTGACAGATAGTCTTGCATCTCTCCTACGGTAATCTTGCCGTCTTTATTCGCATCTGCGTCACCTTCCATGCCCTTCATGAGATAAAAGCTGAAGATACCGTGCTTGAGTTCGGAGCTTGATGATGAAATCTGGTCACTCGTAGATGCGGTAATCACGGTAAAGTTAGGTGGATATACATTGGTATCTGACTTCAGCGAAACTGGCTTTGCATCTGCTATCAAAACATCACCACCTCTTGTCTGACCGCTGTAGCAAGCGTCTATGAACATCGTCACAGACTTAGGTTTAGCAGCAGTTAGCGCAGCGACAATCTCATTTTGAGCAACTGCTGTGCGCGAGAGCAGTTCTTTGTCTACGCCGTGCGGCAGAAAATATAATGACTTGCCGTCTGACGCTGGCAATCCATGCCCAGAATAAAAGACATACACATCAGTCTTGTCTTTATTGACTTGAATGGGTAGCCAGTTCTCAAATGCTTTGACGATGTTGACTTCGTCTGCTTCTTCGTCAAGTAGCATCTTGATTTTCTCTGGCTTGATACCCAATGCACGAATAGCGTATTCGTTGAACTCTGTAGCATCGTTGTTCGCAAACTCAGCCTTGGGCACACGCTTATAGTTTTGTATACCGATAATGATTGCTACAGCATCACGGGTTGGGACTATTTTGATGGTCTCTGGTTTCAGGATTGCTGTTTGTGCAGAAGCAGGTAATGCTGGTCTGGCGACTGTAATAGTCTTTGTGTCGGAGTTGTTGTAGATATCCGTTGCGATGATATCTAGTTTCGTATCTTGACCCACACGAGCTATCCGATTGATTGTGTAGCGACCATCTGCTCTACCGCCGATTTCTTCCCCGTTAATTTTGAGCGATGCAGTATCAGAATTCGTTTGAATTGAAATCGTATATACGCCATCACTGTTTGGTTTTGTAGTAGATATTTGCAAATTGACTCGTGAGCTTGCTTTTGCTTGCTCACGTTGACGTTTTTCTTCTTCAAGACGACGGCGCTCTTCGGCTAGTTGCTGACGCTCAAGGTGCATGTCAAAACTGTCAGTTTGCTTTGCAACATTTTCGTCCACATTGGGAGGGTTATTAATTTTACGAGCAAAAATACCGTTTTCCCAAAAGCCTTCAATTCTTCTTCCGTCTACTAGCGTTTGCACGCCTTGCCCGTGAGGTTTGTTATTTTTAAAATTCCCTTCGTATTTCTAGCCCTCTTTTTCTGCAAACAGTACTCCGTAGCCCTCACGTTTGTCATTTTGAAATTCACCAATATACTTCCCTCTTTCCCAAGTAAAAGTACCAAAACAATTGTTCCACACCTTAGCCAAATTTGGACACGGTGGTAACTTGTTCGGATTGACCTGCTGCCCAAACGCTACGCTACAGAACAAAGCAAAGACAGTCATTAAAATCAATCTCAAGAATATTTTCATAGAATTCATCCAACTCATTCAACCTGTATCAACACTGCAAAAGCAAATCTTTCCTGAACTCACAAAACGCAGTATTTCCGAACTCTCGGATACTGCGTTTTTTCTTTGATCTAATCACTGGGATGAAACAGCACTTTCTGAATTAGAGAAATTCTTGCTCTTGAAGCTACTTCATCCAATAAACAAAATCACACTGCCATGATGTGAGGTACATCACCTTTTCTGGCTACCCAATAAGTTGCACCTTCTGAGCCGTAAATTTCGGTGTGTGGTGTATTAGCGATAACATGGAACGTATCGCCAACAGTTAATCGTCTTGGTTCAGACCCTTTGATTCCAAGAATAACTTCGCCTTGAACAACGATTGCATTAGCTTCAAATGGGTGGGCATGCTCTTCAAGTTTGGTGTGCGGCTCCCAGACTCTTTCTGTGACCTGATCGTATCCAGCTGCCAGCATAACTGCCTTGAATTGCTCTAAAGATAATTGGATTGTATCCATATGCTCTCCTTGACTTGGATAGGATATTCAATAGGTGTTTGGTTTTACGCATAAAACCAGTCGTATACCCTAGCTACCCAGCCGCTACGGCTTTGGAACACTGTAGGTCACAATGCAGCTAATGAAAAGCTGATTGCTTCCATTTTCTGGAGCGTCTGGTAAATTGCTCTGCAATAGGTAGCTGAGCGGCTGAAAACAACTCATTTTCAGCACATTATTTGCCGAAGTAATAACAGTCAGTTACCCATGGTCTCGGATAGTCGTCTCTGACTGAGCAGAACGACTAAGTGCCACGAAACGTTGAGTGTCAAAAAAGCATCAACGGAGTGGTATACCTTTTTGAATGAATAACTCTTTCACGTCTTCGTAGAGTACTAGCGGGCAGCCATACGGATCTAGTTCAAAGTTGATACCCAAGTCTTCGAGGCGTTGCATCTGCAAGAAGCCGCTTCCTCTCAGCGTCAACTGGCGGAGCTCGTCGGATGACAAGTAATGGTCGTATTCGGAGGTCATATGATTGCCCTCGATGTCGACAGCGGAAAGATGAGTGTAGGACGATTTCCGATTTACTGCAAAAGACGGTGCAATTTGTTTGCTAGTGCCGAGTATTATCTAATTGATACTTCTCGTAGATTCACTGGCACGATACCGCTGGAATATCTAAGTTATCGTGAGAGGCAAGGCAGGTTCAGAAAGTCGCAACAATGAAGCTGGTGATTTGCTTGTTCAAAAAGTGTTCAGAATTGAACAAAAATACGGGTTCGGAAAGCAGTTACTTTTGCGGTGTTGATACAGGTTGACTAGATGGAATCAGGGCTATGAAAACAATCTTGAGATTTAGTTTTATGATTGGCTTGTTTGCTTTGGTCCTTGGCGCCGCTTATGGGCAGCAGGTGAATCCGAATAAACTGTCAAGTTGCCCCTATTCCCAATATTCGCTTGAACGAAACGGCGGTGAAATCTCAAAAGATCAATACGGCAGATGGAGCAAATGTTGGGGTTCCGCGCACATGGGCGGAGAGCACAGTATTGCTTTCTATAAAGGCGAATGGATTGATGGAAAACCTCAGGGAGTTGGAGAAATAAAATTCAAGAACGGAGGGCGCTACTTTGGAAATATTTTGATGGGTAAGGCACAAGGATACGGTAAGTATTTTTATGATCACGAAGATGTTTATGAAGGAGATTTTAGAGATGGAAAATTTCATGGCGCGGGAAAACTAATCAAGAAGAATGGAAAAGTCTTTGAGGGACAATGGGAAAATGATAACTTCATTCGTGAAGTTAAGATAAACCCTCCTAACCCGAACACTAGTATCGCAACGAATACTGATCGTTCTGAGATTGACCGTGAACGCCAGCAATTAGCAGAAGACCGTCGTAGGCTAGATGAAGAAAAGCGTCAGCGTGAACAGCAACGAAGAAATGAGCGCGTTTCTCTTCAAGTGACACATACGCAGCCAGCACCTGATGGCAGCTTGACAATCAACATTCAAACCAACGCCGATACTGCATCGCTCAAAATAAACGGAAGTGAAGAAGGCGGCAGCTCTGAAGGCAAATACAGCATAAAACGAATTGCACGAGCGGGGCAGACAACGACATTCAACATTGTCGCTATTGATGTTTACGGCAACACAGACACCAAAACCATTACCGTCAGCCGTCAAGTCGTAGACTCAAAAGCTGCATTTGCAGCACTCAATCCTGCAAACATAAAAAAACAGGTGGAGCGTGATGCTGTTGCTGTCGTCATTGGTATTGCAGATTACAAAAGCTTACCCAAAGCAGAGTTTGCTAACGACGATGCTCGTGCATTTTATGACTATGCTATTCGCGCTCTGGGCATCAAACCTGAGAATATCAAGTTACTAGTAGACGGTGATGCAGAAGAGGCAGAAATACTCAAGACATTTCGTACATGGTTACCCAGTCGTGTGAAATCAACGACTGAAGTATTTGTCTTTTACTCTGGTCACGGTTTACCAATGCCAGACGGTAAAGGGCTGTATCTCGTACCTCCTCGTGCTGATCGTGAAGTGATTGACGATACTGCAATACCGTTCAGTAAACTCAATGCTGCAATAACATTGACTAAACCCAAGTCGGTAACAATCTTTCTAGATTCTTGCTACAGCGGTCAAGCACGTTCAGGTGAAACACTCGTCGCAAGTGCAAGACCTGTGCAATTGAAGAGTGATAGCAGATACTTTCCTGACAACTTTACTGTTATTACCGCTAGTCAGAATGATCAAATCTCTAGCTCAAATCCTGAACTCCAGCACGGCATCTTTAGCTATTACCTCATGAAAGGTATGGAAGGTGATGCTGATGAAAATCGTGATGGCAAGATTACACTAGGTGAAATGCAGTCGTATCTGTCAGAGAATGTGAGCAGACATGCAGCAATGATGAGTCGCAGGCAAGAGCCTCAGTTGATTGGTGATGTGAATCGGGTTTTGGTGGGAAGGTAAAAGGGATGAAACGATTACTGTTTGTTGCGCTGATGATGGTCTGCTCGGTGTCTTGGGCAGAGTGGGAGATTTTTTACGCGACAGCTGAATTCACAGTCTATGTTGATAAGTCTACAATACGAAGAAACGGAAGTGTTGCGAAGATGTGGTACATGACTGACTCACTTGAGGCAGACACTAATTATAGTGAAAGAAAATACAAATCAACAAAAGTTCGCAGAGCTTTCAACTGTTTGGAAGAATCAAGTGCAGCAATCTCGTTTGCTCAGTATTCTGGATCAATAGGTGAGGGAAGTGTTGTCACAAGTGGAGAGGTCAAAGAAAGCGAATTGCAGTGGAATTCAGTTGTTCCTGGTACACTTAGCGAAAATCTATGGAAAATCGCGTGTGGTAAAAAATAATCATGACTTTGGTGCGAACATCAGTAGATGCTCTGGTCTCTTTGGCATCAATGCATCGTGCTTGTTTCTCTTGAGCATATAAGTTAACCATTTACTCACACTAGTAGGTTCGTCAAATGCTTTGATGTCATTTGCATCAAGAATCGTTCTATCAAAATGTGAGTGCGTGATGCGCGGATCAAACTGACAGAAAGTGTCATAAATGCGTAAATGATCAACGGTTTCGGCTAGCAATGGATGAACCGCTAACAAACCATGTGCATGAAACAGCACATTGTCATCAAACTCAATCATTGCAAGCAGGTATGGCATGAACTGTCTGTGTGGTTCTTGATCATACTGCTTGGGATGAACAAATGATTCGTTGATGCGCTTGTAGACAACCTCAATGACATTTTTTACGCTGTCTGCTTTGTATGCAGTATGACTTGTCGTATCTTTGCGGCAATGAATCGTGAGTTGGTAGTAGATGTGATCTCTAGGTATCAAAGACAAAAATTGATCTTTGAGCGCAACTATCTGCTGGAGATAATTGCGGCGTCTGGGTCTTTGAAGAGTGTCCTTTTTAGCTCGGTCTGCCATCGGGTCTCACCCTGCTTGTCGTAATGACATTGCAAGCAGGCTACGACTTCGTAGCCTGCTTAGACACTTTGATAACAAATCACATTTGCTGATTGGTCACGATTGCGCTAGCTAGTAAAAGATAGCACGGTTTTACGCTACCTGATACAGACACAGCAGTGCTTTGCCATGCTCACAGACCATAGTGTCGTTCAGGAGATTGACGAAATTGAGGATGCGATCTCGTTGCTCTTCATAGTGCTGTAGCTTTTCTTCAAGTATCGCGAAAAAGTCTGGCTTTACAAATCTCTTTTATGAAAGATGTACACGATAAGATGCTTTATGGAATTATCATTTTTTTTGACGGTGGCGAAAATCCGAATAGAAAATCCGCCAACACAGCCATCTCTACTTCCTGAACCTTTCCTTCACCAAGTCAGCAGCAGTATTCAACTGACTGTCTAATTCGCCACTTTCCACAGCAGTCTTCAATGTGGTCAATGCACTGATCAATTCATCTGCTGAGCTGACTTCAATCGCATTCTTGCCTTTCGCAAATTCAATAACCTTACTGCCGTACTTGACCTGCAAGCAGACTTTGCCGTTCTCGCCCACGAACCACATCTGACGCACACGCCTGTTCAGTTCCACTGAACGAGTTTCACCTGTGTGACGATCACGAACAGTACGAAACTTCTTCTCTGTGTAGTTTTCGCCTTTCTGCAATGCAGTGGCGAGCTGAATCTGTGACCAAAGACGATTGCTCAGCTTGTTGCGTCTGACTTGAATACTTGAGAGTTGGGTTGGTCGCTTAGCTGTGACGAACTTCAGACTGTTCAATGCACTCATGACTTCCTCCGTTGTGTGATGAGAGACTTGAATTTATTGCCTGAATTGACACATTCCTAGCCTGTTTCACCAGAAACTCATTGGTTTTTATTTAGTTTTATTTGGTTTGGCATAAATAAGTACATGGAAAACATGGCTTATAGAATGTCACTGCAATCAGCGCACGAAGAAATGCTCAAACCCTACGAGCAGTACTTCCAATTCGCTCTGACACTCACCCTAAAGCTGAAAGCGACGATACGAACCCACATTCATGAAAACTCAGTCTTTGAGCGAAACGAGTATCTAAACGACGAGAAGCTCAATAGCACGATTCGCTACTTCAATGCGCTCATGAATCAGTCTATTTATGGCAACCAAGCAAAGCACAAAAATAAACGAGACTGGGCTCAAATACTGAGCTTCTACTCAAGAGAAGGTGGCGATGGAATCAAGCGACTGCATTTACATGCAGTCATTGGCAACATTCCAAACGACAAGATTGACTCGTTTGAAGCAATCGTCACTCAGAATTGGCATCGCTGCGATTTTGGGCACGACGAAGTTAGAGTTGAGCGCATCAACAACGCTCGTGGATGGGTGGGCTATATGACGAAGACGGTCAAACTGAAAAGCTACGATGCGCTAGATGTTGTGAGCGCAACTATTCCAAAGTTCATTGAAGTTTCATCTGTACAGAAAGTCGTTTGAGCAACAGTGATCTGACAATTTGGGTTTTGAATTGGGAGATCTTGGATCTCTCTTGATACTCATATTGTCAAAAATATTACAAAATTCACACTTTCTATAAAAATATAGTAATCACGAACACAGCACTGCTCAGACTGATCAGATCCAACTCAGAGCTTGGTTCATAGATCGTCAGTACTTATCACTGACATGGACAAAAAACAGCTCAAATCGCTGATTTTGGTACTTAGTTATAAGATTTGCAAAAACAAAGGTAATAGACAGATCACTTGGTTTCCTTCAAAACCCAGATAAATGCTTGGCTCCAAAGCTTCACCAACATTTCACCTGAAGGCTTTTCCTTTTTGACAAAAGGTAGCACGATAAATATGTGTCTACTCTTTGATTTAGGGGAAATTCAATGGCTCAAGCAAAAGTCTTGTCAGAAAAAGAACTCAAGAAAGTACTGAACTACTGCGATCAGCACAAACACAGCACTCGCAACAAAGCGATGCTGCTCATGACGCATCTCGCGGGTCTACGAGTTGGGGAAGTAGCTGCTCTTCGTGTCAAGGATGTACTGACAAACGAAGGGGAGATCAAAGACGAAATCTATCTCTCAGCTATTCAAACGAAGGGCAGTCGCGGTCGTACTGTTTTGCTGCCGAAGAAGCTTCAAGTCATTCTCAAAGACTATCTTTTCTCAAGATACAAATTGAAGGACTTGGCTATCGTGAACTACACAGACACTTCAATCGCACTGTTTGCGACACAGAAGCATCCCAAGCGTGGATTTACTGCAAACACACTAGCTCAACATTTTCACTATCTTTATCAGCGTAGTGGCGTCGTTGGAGCATCAAGCCACTCAGGTCGTCGTGGCTTCATCACGAATCTTGCAGACAAAGGCATTCATGTCAGAGTCTTGATGGCACTTGCGGGACATCAGTCAATCGCTACAACTCAGCGATACATAGATTTGAATCCCAAGATGATGCGTAGTGCAGTAGAGATGATTTAGTACCGATAAAAAAAATCGTAGGTAATTTTATCCTTACAATCGTCAAATTCTAGCGCTATTTGATTGAGGCTTATTCCAAGTGATGACGATGCGATGCCTTGCGATTGAAGGTCTGCTTGGATAACGCCGAGTTTTCCTCTAGCATTATCAAGCGCGTCTAATTTGTAAATTTCGTCAAAAAAAATTTTTGCTGAACTTAAATTATTAAAATTTACAATAACTTCAAAGCTACTTGATAATTTCGCTGCAAAAAGACTGTTTTCATTTGGTTGACTTACTTCATACCAAACTTTCCTGTCTTCATACAAAGAAGAAATTGGTTGATAATTGTTTGTCAAACGCTCGAATTCAATAATCTTGCTTAGAAGATCAGTATTAGAGTACGGCATCTGAAACTCGCGAGATAAAGAAAATATGTTTAAAGTATGCTCAACGTATTTATGAGCAGAAAACATTGAGCTAAAGTTCTCCACTGTCTCTTTCGCTATTAGTATTGCAGTTGGCTTAAAGAATTGAGACCAATCAATCTCATCACCGCCCAGGTAATATTGGCGAGATATTAAGCGATTATCGTCATTGTAATTTGAAGAAAATTTCGCGAAAATCCAATCACTGCCAAATTGATCCTCTACGTCGTCTAAAAACTCAACCCACCAATCACTACCATCACGATAATCTCTTTGAATCGGCTCAATTTCAGGAATATCATCGTCGTCAAATTCCCACTCGTCTAATAAAACGCTCATATCATACGATTTATAAACCGTTATCGTTACCATAATTTAACCTCTTTCAATTTATTTAAGTTGTCTCCACTTCATCACTAATCTCGCTGATAAAGGCATTCATGTCAGAGTCTTGATGGCATTGGCTGTTCATCAATCAATCGCTACTACGCAACGCGACATCTACTTGAATCCAAAGATGATGCGTAGTGCAGTAGAGATGATTTGATGGCCAAGTGTCGTTTTACACGACAGATCATGGCTTCTGACTGTTTGGAAATTCGCCTCTAGCTGTATTAGCAACTATGTTACAAGCATCTTTGAAGTAGCGAGTGATGGTTGGATAGATGATCTGATTTATATCTCTTCCCTCAGCCTCTGCATTCGCTGACCGCGCTTTTGGATTAATGCGTAACTCTTTTGCGATTTCAATGTAAGTCTTGTTATGCTCTCCACGCTTTTTTGCCATCACAGCGTCGTACACATCTAATTGAATCTTGAGTGTCTCCAAACTGACATGACGATACAGTGGGTACTTTGCCGTGCTTGCATTCACATCAGTCTTCTTCTGTCTGCCACGCTTGGTATCGTGCCTCTTCTCTAAAAACTTATTAAAAGCAGTTTGAAGATAACGCTTCTGCATATTGAGTGGTACTTGGAGCAATGTGACATTCTTACTGCGTAGCGACTCATCCCACTCATCAATCCCATCCAACTCCCTGAGCGAGTGAAGCAATGGGCGCTCACCAAACAACTTTCGGCCTCTTTCGCCCTCATTCCACCATTCTTTGAAGTTGTCGTGTAACACGACACCAAAGTCAGCATATAAATCTGATAACTCGCCTTTTCCCCCATTTAGACAGCACTGCCTGTAGTCCTCATTTCGTCGCAAGAACTCCCACCACCAGTAGTACGGGCTTCGTTGTTGGTAATTAATTGACAACTTATTTTTGCCGCGCCCAAAGATTGGGTGCAGTGCTGCGAAGTGAACCTTCATATTCCCACCGAACTTAACAATCTAAAAGCCATTTTAATATCATTCAGTTACGATAAATCACATTGGGCGTATAGTTACACATGTTGATTCGCAATTCAATCAACAGACAATTTGAGCAGTAAACACAGTGTTTTTAACACTTTTATGACAGTAGTGACTGTCTTGTAGCGAAACTAAATTGCAATTTAAGTAACTTAAACGTTTAACTTAATTATGGAGATTACATATGTCTACGAAAATCAAATCAGTTCCCAACAAAAGCTTAAACGTCTTAATACAGCAGAGGTATTTGGCGGTTCGTCATCTCAAGAGTGGGGGCATAGAGTTCACAGCAGCAAGCGTCAAGATTGCTCCTCATAAGCTGATTTCGAACAATAAAAATGAGCTTCTCTGGAGAATATGGTAAGCGTCCGGTGATTACCGTCTTGCAGAAATACTGACATTCATATCCAGTTATTGCGATGCGGCTGTTAGCCGGTTGATTTGCGCAATAGCGCAGGCGAGACTTTCCACTGCTGTCCGTCATCCGTGAACAAGCTGACGGTCTTTTTATTCAGGCGCATAATCCTGCCGTTTTTAAGCGTGCCATCATGGGCAGTAAAGCTTACGCGATCCCCTTCAGCAAACTGGGCTAATTGCACTGTACTTTTTGCTTGCGCAAGAAGGTTGAGGCGCTCAACCACCATCCGATTTACGTATAGAAGATCTGCCTCGCTCATATGGCGTAAGGCTTGGACAAACAGTTCGCGATCTAGGATAGTCTGCTGAGAGCTCATGCGTCACGATGTTAAATTTTGAAGGAGTGACCTCACAGTGACACATTCCATGGCAGTAACTCGTCGACTCGATTTACCGGGTAATCGGCGATCACGCTTAATACATGTCGGAGGTAAATTTCCGGATTCATGCCGTTGAGTTTGACCGTACCCAGTAGACTATACATCGTGGCAGCCCGCTCGCCACCCGCGTCCGACCCGAGGAACAGATAGTTCTTGCGACCCAAGGCGACGGTGCGCAGGGC
>Ga0315909_10008397_pt1 | contig 11326 bp, 7 predicted proteins | sample LakEriMetagenome_11_FD_203527 | JGI IMG/M metagenome (GOLD analysis project Ga0315909, IMG submission 203527) | Freshwater fungal communities from buoy surface, Lake Erie, Ohio, United States - Buoy 2 MA125 | ecosystem: Environmental > Aquatic > Freshwater > Lake | place: USA: Lake Erie, Ohio...
AAGAGAAACCAGAGAATCATGCGTCATGGCTTCTCCAAGTCATCACTTACCTTTCTTGCGGGTCATCGCTGCCTTCTTGGCGCGAGCCTTGCGCTGAACACTATATGCGATAGCCAAACTTTGCTTCAATGGCTTGCCAGATTTAAGCTCAGTTTTAAGATTGCGTGTGAAACAATTTTGTGAAGCACATTTACGGATTGGCATAGTTTTAATATTCTGAAATTCCAAGTGCTACTTGGAGGGAGTTGTAATCGCCGTTCCCTGCATCAAGAGCGGCATTCTTGATTTCTTCTGGTGCATCCTCTGCAACCATCAAGACCATGTTTTCTGGAAGTTGATATTCTTCAAATCCAATTTTTTTGTAGTCATTTATATCTGATAAATTTTTATCAGCATCTTTTACAAGTATGGAATAGTTTTCGTTCATTATTTATTTTTATTTTTTGGCAAAGATAATTTTTCAGTATTTTCGCCAACACGCAAGATAAATCCAGCATTTTTTCGCATTGCGCCTGCTACTGTTTCAGCAGAACCATCAACCACTGTTTTACCAGCGTGCGTTTCTCTGTATTTCTTGAATACTTCTTCTGGTTTTACTGGATTTTGAACCAAAAAATTGTTTCCGTTTTTTGGTCCAAGCATTACCCAGTCGTAGGATTCATGCTCTACAAAATCTGGATTTGCCCTCATCTCGTCTCTTGCTTTTCGTTCTGCTGGAGACATTGCAGCTTCCTCTTTTGGATCATTCCCAAAATATAAAGCAAAAATTTCTGGGTTTTGAGATAGTTCAACCGCAGTTATAATGTCAAGATTTTCGCCTTCTTTAAAATCAGAAGATTCGCGCATAACAAGACTTGGATCAAATTTATTAAATTTGAATGACAAAATGCTTCCAATTGCTGACCCTCTATCAGAAAATGTATTTCCAATATTATCAGAAATATACAAAGATTTATTTTTGCTTAATAATTCTTTATATTGTTTTGATTTAATATATTGTTCTAATTTTTTATTTGCTTTTTCAATGCTATCCTGCCCCCAATTTCCAGTTTTAACATTACTATGAGCAGTTTTAATTTTAGAAATTGCATCAAATATTTCACCATAAATCCCTTTTGGAGTAATATTTTCTCTTTCTTTATTAATTTTACTTATTTTATCATTTATTAATTTTATTTTATTTTTATCACCTTTAGCAGCATTTATTTGGCGTTTTAAAGCAGTTACTGCTGCATTCATTGCTGACTTTTCACCTGCAATAATGCCAGCTTGCATAGACAAAGAAATAATTTCCTTTTCTCTTTGATTGAGATTTGAATCTCTCATCATCTTATCAAGAGTTCTTGCAGTTCTCTTGTTTGATTTATGCGCGAGTGAATCCATTAAATGAACCAAAGCGTATTTTGCGCCATGAGAGGCCAACCTGTTTTTAGCTCCAGAAACAAAAGTGGATGTCATGTTAGCCCAAACCGCTTTGTATTCTTTTCCATCAGGTCCAGTAATTGTGACTTGATTTGACTTTAGGAATGGGTGCAATGGGCCACCCATATCTCCTCCAGTTGCTCTTTGACGATCTGCTTCAAGAAGAATTACTGGTTGACCCTTTAGTTCTTTTATCAAATCTTTGAATACTGGCTTTTCAAGATATTTAGGATCGTATGAAAACGACATTTTTCTACCATTTCCAATATCAAACTCAACATTTGTAGCTTTTTCCCAATTAAACTTATTTATTGGAGTAACACCTTTAATAATTGTTTTTTCAAAATCTGGAAGTTGTTCAGTTCTTCCAATCGGACGCTCTGGCATGAACTGCATTCCACCTATCATTTCGGAACTTTGCGATTTTTCCGAAATAGTAGGTTTTTTCCTTACAATAGCTAAAATAGATTCATCTCCGCGCATTCTTGCTGCTGAAACTCGGTGTCCACCATCAAGGACATTTAACAATCCATCATCATTCCTTTTTTTCTCAACAAGAATAATTGGAGGCATTTTATCTGAAGGTATTTTGCTGTATTTTATTGCTCTTTCTAAATTAACTGTTCCGTCATATTTTTCGCCTTCTTGATTTGGTGTAATTTCAGATAATGGAACACTTCTTAATTCTAAAGAATCATTTTCATTCAACCATTTTGCAGGATCAACTCCTCCGGGTTTTTCTGTTTTTCCTGCAACTAATTGAATTGCTTTCTCAACACTGATTGGTTCACCTATCTTTGGAGAAATTTCAGTTTTTTCTCCAATAGTAGGTTCCATCTCCACCATGTTGCTGTGTAGCACACCTCTATCAGCATTGAACTTGTCTTCCTCGCTGGTTGCCTCCTTAAGCTGTCCAGATTCCTCGGCAATACGATATGCCTCCTCACGATCTACAACACGCCCTGTGTCAGTTTTAAAGCCATAGTAACGCGATTCACGATCAGTCTGCTCATCAGGAGCATTTGGATTTGCCGCCTTGTGATTTACGCCTTCACGAACTTCGCCAGTGCGAGGATCGGTGTATGTCGCGGCAACGATGCTTTCTTGTTCAGTTGGTTTTTCTTGCCTAAAATCAATTACAGGAATTTCAGTTATTCCAAGTTCTTTTGCTGCAATTGCACGATGTCTCCCATCCTCTTTTCCGTCTTGATAAATTGCAAGAGGGTCAAGCTTGCGCCCTTCTTGCATCATGTTTTTTAGATCATCAATGTTATCACGAGATGCTTCGTCAATTTCAAGTGGTCTTACTTGAGATAAAAACTCGTCTGGTGACATTTTTACAATTTTCCCGCCACGCTTTGCATAGTCTTCGTTAGAATACCATTTTCCTTTTTCTTCAATCGGATATTTGGTTTCTACTACAACTTCACCTTCCATGCGTTCTGGCATGAAGTTTTGCTTTGCGAATCCATAGCTTACTGGCAACTTCGTCGCATTAGGATTTTCAAGCATTTCTGCAATGTGATCCACGCGAATTGACATGATTGTGCGATTCGGGTCTTTCCCGCGTGGATCACCTTTTTTGCGAGGGATTACAGTCCTATCAAGATTCGTATACTCTGTAGCTTTGTCGTAAAGATTAAGAAGATCGTTAAAGATGTTCTTCTTTTGCAAAGCAATTTGTGGATTAGCATCAAGACCAGTCTCGCCGGGCTTTCCTTGCTGCCAATTATTCAAATACTTTGTGAAATCATCAAATGTGCGCTCAAGGTTGTTATCCCAAAAACGCAAGCGTCCGGGCATACGCTCATTCCACAAGCGCATTTTATCAAAGATTCGACCAACCGAAATTGTGGTAACAAGGAAATTGCCAGCTTTTGACAGGTGCATTCCGATTGGAACCAAGTCATAAATTTTAGGTGAGAATGCTTGATATGTTCCATTGTCATTCATCACCGCTGCGTAGTCCGTAATGAACCTAGTGCCATCTCCACGAGCGATAGCATCATTCACTTTGAGCATATGCTGCTTGAGGGTCTTTGGAATAAGGCTCTCTGGCATATCTTGAATGGCTTTGATTTGCGCTGGAGTGAATGTGCCTCGATATGTTTCTGATCCTTCCGAAACTTGTTCAAAGCGATTTGGAGTTCCGTAGTCATCGGTATCTAATGCTTCAACAATCAGCTTGCGTCTTTCTGAGGCAATCTTCTTTGCGTCTTTCGCGTCATACATGACAGGGGTTACCCCGTCTGGTTGCATGACTAAATCGCGTGAGACAACAAGCGTTCCACCTTCGGGAACTTGCAATCCTTGCGCCTCAACAGGGATGTCTCCGTATCCAGATAGTTTTTTAAATCCACCTTCCGAGCTTTGGAATGTTCCTTCCCGTGGATTTGGTGTTGTGACTGGCATTGAATCACCAATCTGGTTTCCATCTTTATCAAATACTTTTACCTTAAATTCAGTCTTGAATAGAGGAGAATCTTTGCCAAAGCGATCAAGCAACGCAGAGTTTTTCATCATCTGCGCCCTGCTGATTTTAGGCATTTGAGCTTCTGCAACAGGAGGAGAAATTTCACCATTCAAAGCAACGATCTGGCGCATCGCATCACGAGCCGCTGCCATCGCTTCTGGTGGGAACTCTGCTCTAGTATTTGCCGCTGCTACAATGTCTCCACGGCCACCGAATCCGTAGAAACGATTGATGGCGCGATCAAGCAGGTTCTTCCTTGCTTTGATCTTTGCACGATCAAACATGGCAAGCGTCGCAGAGCTTAAATCTTTTCCAAGATGCCTGCTAGTAACTTCACCAAGAAGGTCAGCCATAACCTCCCGCTTCATGTATTCAGACACCCTGTTCTCGTCTAGCTGACCACGGGATTCATGCCAAAGTTTGTTTAGCTTTGCGAAAGATTCTTTGCCTTGAGGGTCTAAGTGGCGAAGGTATCCATCGTTGAAAAGCTCGACCAATTTTGCTTTTGAAAAAACACCGGGGGTCGTTGCCTTTATGTTTCCAGCAGCATCACGAATTTCATTCTGGAACAACATTGAACGGACATCTCCAAGAGCATCTTGAAACTCTGGAACAGCATCCATAAAGTGGCTGGACTCGTGAACCAATGCTTCTTGTGGAGATTCGCCAAATGTGCGAATCCTCTCCCGAATGGAATCAGCATTAAGAACAATCGATGGTTTCCTGCGATCAAATACAACCCCCTCCTGTGCGGGGTTAGAGTAAAATCCAGCTTGGCTTGCCATTTGCGCCAAATCGGCATCTGGAACATCTTTGTTTGCTGGGTCGTTGCGAAGTTTTTGATAAATCTGATCCGTGGATAGGATGTTAAATCCAACATTATTCTGACCAGTCCTCAAAACACCATTGGTTATGTCTTGCAAGTCAGCGTATGTTTTAAGGAATTGACGACCAAATTCGTTGCGAGTTTGAACATTTGCTCGTTTAGTAAGCGATAGTGCCTTTGTATTTGCATCAACCAATGATTGCGCTTCTTTTATTCTTGCAGAATCATTTGAAGTAATAGCACTAGCCAACACCGCTTGTGATTCTGACAATTTTTTCTCTCTAAACAAAATAGCATTATTGAAATCTGACATTTGATTTAGGTTGGCTTGCGTATCTGCGTCAGATTCTTGGAACCTACGATGAATACGAGAATCATCAGAGATTCGTTCACGCTGGGCAATCACAGGGTCAATACCCATGAATTTACCCTTGATGTGTTGCAATGCCCTTCCTCCAAGGCTAATTGCAAGGCCATCAGAAAGAATCTGCTTCATTTCTTCTGGATCAGCAGACTCTAAAGCTCCCGTAGTAAGAGCAAGCGTAGTTCCATGGATTCCAGCTTTAGCGTATTCCGAAGCATTGGAGAGGATATTATCAATGGTCTTTCCGCCATGAGACAATAGTTTAGCCTTCAATGCAGACCCTTCGGCAGACTTTCCAAGAGTTTCAAATGTCTTTCCTAGAGGAGCTACTTTCCTCGCCTCTGCAACTTCTTTTACCAGTGTTGGAATCTCAAGTCCGAGCTTCGTTCCTTTCAACACAGACCTTGCGGCAGCACCACCTAATGCGCCTGTCAAAAGTCCAGCCAACGGACTCTCTGGGGCTGCTTCATAGCCAGCCACACCGCCAATAACAGGAGCGGCAATTTTGCTTAATGTTCCAGTTGCTTTTTCAGCAATCGGCTTGAATTTCTGAACTGCTTCTTCAAGTTTTTCCGCCCCCCTTGCAACGGATTCGGCTCTTGCCGTCCTTTGCTCAAGAATCTTTTCAAACTTTTGCTTTTCCAGAACTTGAGCAGCTTTATTTATTTCAGCTATTTCATCGTCCGTTTTGCCGATATATTTTAGTCCTTTGGCAATTTCTGGAGTTACCTTGGCAACCAAGCTAACCGCACCCATTGTTCCCATGCCAAGCTCTCCCGGCAAGAGGAACTCGCCTGCGATTCTAGGCCCAGCTTGCTCCTCTGGAAGCTCCGATTCCATTTGGGATGTCAAATCTTCAATGCCTTTTTTTACAAGATCATCTTGTTGTTTTTTGGCTTCTTCAACACTAATACCAGTTCTTGCCGCCAATTCTTTTGGCGATTCCATTTCTGATTTAGCGATGAAAGCAAGAGCGTCTTTAGTAAGAGGATTATCAAGCATCCTTCCGTAAACAGTGGGATGTTCCCTGAAATACTCTGCGTGAGCTTGATCAACAAGCCGCCTACCTTTCCAACGCTCAAAACGATCCTCTGGATCAACAAGGCCAGATTTCTCGCCGAGAGCATCAGCCCATGAGAAACCACCTTCTTTTGCTTTTGTAGCTGCCCAAGTAACGCTTTCTGGAAGCTCAAATACTGGAGCCATGAAGGAATATACCGATCCTTTGGCTTTCTGAAGATTTTTTAATGCTTGCTCATCGCTAACAGTCATGTCTGTAGCGTTGATAACATCACGAGCTAATTCACCTGCTCCAAGGCCAACTTTGATTGGTATTTTAGCTACATTCTTTACGACATCAACAGCATCACCACCGAGATTATACCAATCCTCCCACGATGTAGGGATGGACGGCATTTTAGATTTTTCAATCTCAAATATCTTTCTAGCCTGTGCATCATCAAGCGGAATGTCTTTTCGAGCTTGAGCTACCTTATATTGTTCATCATCTGTTAACGAGTTAAAGAGGCTCTTATCTTCTTCATCAAGCTCGCTTGATCGTTTGTGAGAAATAGCACTAAGGAAAACATCTCCTCCAGATATTGTAGTGGGAGGCTTTTCTTCTAAAGACTGCTGTGCTGTCTTGAAGAAATCTGTTTTAGGTTCTTGCGGAGCTAGTTCAGCAGATACTTCTTGCTTAACTTCATCAAGAATGCTTTTCGGCTTTTCTTCTGGTTGTGCAGATAGCTCAGATTCAACCTCTGACCTAATTTCATCAAGAATGCTTGCCATCGTTATTTGCTTCCAAGAAATGATTCAAGTGATTCGGTGGTTTCTATAGTTCTAGGAGTCGCAAGTGGGAATTGAGGAGCAGGTGGTGGAGTGGCTTGCGGTGCTGGTTTTGGAGTTCCTTTTTTCTGCAATTGTTCTTCACGAACAAGATTGTATAATTTTTTACGCAAAGCAAGGAATTCAGCAGAATTTCTTTGCTCTAAAGGAAATTGCTCAAGTTGCATTGACAAATCGCCAATTTCATCAGATTTTCCTTCTCCAGCTTTAACTTCTGGAATATCAAATTTTACAACAACTCTTTCTGGATCAAGTTTGTATTGTTTTGCCAAATCAGAATATGATTTTTTAAGACCTTCATATTCTCCAAGTCTTGAATCATATTGTTTTTTAGCTTGATTTAAGAAGTCTTTTCTTTGCGATTCAGACAATATCTGTCCGCTTACAATTTTGTTATATGAAGCAATAACTCTATCTGGAACTCCTCCAGCATTTTGAGCATTTGCATACTCTCCTTCCCTTACTGTTGACGCTGGATCAAGGAGTTTCATGTATCCAAAAATCAATGACATATCGCCAGCTGCAGATGGTTCCATGCCAGATGTTTTTATGCTTCTCCATGCACTTTGGATTACTTTAAAGTCTTTTGTTTGACCGATATATTCATCACGCAATTTCTTTTCAGTATCAAAGTCCGCTCCCGCTTCAGTCTTTTTTTGTTCAGCAGAAATTTCAGCGGGTGTCATTTTTTCACGAGGAGGAACACGGAAGAATGGTTGCCCATTTTCATCAATTTCAGCAGTGTATGTTCCGGGCTTGAAGCCGGGAATATCTCGATACGCTTCAGCTTGAGCTTGTGCCTCTGTGTCAAAGTCGCCAGCACGAGGAGGCTTTACTTTTTCTTCTTTCTTAGGCTCTGCTTTTTCTAGCGAAAGTAATCGTTTAGGCTCTGGCTTCTCTAAAGCAGCAGGAGTAACTCCATATTTTTCAAAGGAAGCCTTTATTTCTTCTTCTTGTTTAGGAGATATAAGACTTGAAGTAACCTTACCAAGAGTCATTGATGGTGGTTCAACTTCTGGCATTTTAGAAATTGGCCCAGCACCAGTAGATGCAGTCAATTCAGATGCTGGCAATCCACTCAAATATCCTACATCCCTTGATACATTTTCAGCTATTCCCTTTGCATAATCAGGAGTTATGCTGCTTGTTGTTGGAGGTTCAATTAATTCAGCCTCTGATGGTGTTAAAGAAAAATTAATTTCACCTGATGTGTCTTCATCTGATGTATCTTCACCATTTTCTGGAAGAGGTTCATCATCAACCATTGGAATCCTCCTTTTTGCACCAGATGGTAGAGGTGGAAGAACAGCATTTAACCTGTTTTCAGCAGACTCGGTTTCTGCTACAAGTTTGCGGGTTTTTAATGCTTCAAGATATGGATCAAGTTCTTTTGCCCTAATGCCAGCAATCGCAATCTCATGTGCATACTTGCGCTTCTCCTTAGCTTCCTCTTCCTTCTTCTCATACCTAGCAGTAATGCCGCCCAATGCGCCTTTAGCAATGTTAGAAACAGCACTAGCGATACCTTCAGCTACAAGCTCTGGTCTAGAAGACTGAATCTGGATAGCTTGGAGTGGCTGGAACTGCAATGCAGCACCGCGAGTCACATCGAGTGCTGGCAATGGTTGCAGACCAGATAGGTTAGCGAATTGAGGAGAGAAGGAATAGTCAGCCATTAGGAACCTCCGAAAGCAAGATCAGTAGCAGAAGGGAGTCTAAATAAATTTGCAGGTTGACCAGTTCCGCCAGCACCAACATTTGCGGCCATAGCGGCTCCGGGCATTACAGCAGGGGCTGCAACTGCACCAGCACCGCCAATGCCCATGGAAGCGGCCTTCTGTGCTTGACCAGCCTGTTGACCACCACCAGCAGTTGCTTGGTAGCCAGCAGTTGATTGAGCTTGCTGTTGTGCTTGTAGTGCTGCTTTATCTGCGGCTTGTTGAGAAATTCCAGCTTGAGCCAATTGCTGACGAGCAGCCATTTCTCCTTGTTGTGCAGCAGCACTAGCAGATTGTTGCTGCTGTTCTGCCATTGCCTTTTTCCTTGCTGCTTCGGCGGCACGGGCTTGTTCAGCCGCAGCACGGGCTTGTGCTTCCATCATAGCAATCATAGGATCAGGACCGCTACTACCGCCACCGCCGCTGCTTTTTTTGCTTCCACCACCGCCGCCTTTAAACATTCCACCCATATTATTGTCCTCCGAATTTTATTCCTGTTGTTTTTGGTAAATTGAATACATTTGCTGTTCGGCCAGTTCCGCCAGCACCTGTATTCGATGATTCATAGCCATAAAATGGCAGATTAGCTCCTGATGCAATATTTGCAAGTTGTTCTTGCCTCGCTCTATTTATATCAAATCCACCGCCAATCGCTGATTGTCCAGAAGCGGTATATGCAGCTTGTTGTTGCCTTTGTTCTTCTAGCTCTTTAGCTTTTTGCGTTGCTGCATCTTGAGAAATTTGCTGTTGAGCAGCCTGTTCAGCTTGTTGGGCAGTTGTGCTTGCGGATTGCTTTCTAGCTTCAGCGAGAGCATCTTCTTGTGCCTTACGAGTAGCTTCAGCTTGCGCTGCTTGTTGCGATTGCATCTGAGAAAAATACATCATCATTGCTGGATCATATTTATTTTGATCCGCGCCACCGCCACCGCCACCACCACCACCAAGATTCCATTGCAATTTTCCGTAATCTTTATCTAGTGTAAATGGTTTTTTACCAGCAGCCCAAGATGAAGGCAATACACTTAATGGGTCAACTATATTCAATGGATCAATAACTTTCGTTACTGATCTATGAAATCTGCCATACGCTTTTTTTGCACCACCCATTTTTACTTTTTTATATTAAGTTTTTTTCTTGCTTCAAGGCATAAATCGCCATTCGGGCTAAAATGCCTACAAGCATCTGGTCTGTCAAAGTAAATTGAGCATGATACACAATTTCCAACAGTTCCTTGTAATGCCACACATCTATTATTCTCAGTCTTCATCAAAGGGTAGTCCCCTCGTTGCATTTCTTTTGGTATCTTTGCTGCATCCGATCTGTCACGCCTAAGAATCGGCCAAGACCATTTATAAGAACAGCAAGCACCGCAAGAAATACAGTCTTCACTTGTTACTTCTTCCATTCCACGGGGCGGAATCCTAGATCATCAATAACGATGTCTTCGTATGGAGCCATTTCGCTTATATTCGTGATAGTAGCGTTAAGTTTAGGACAATGCACATGGCGACCTAAATGGCGATTGACACAATTAAAACAAGTTGGATAAAAGTCAGCATTAAGCGACTTATCTGGATTGTTCTTCCATTTTCCATCTTCTTTAATATACCGAGTCGGATCAGGTTCAACTCCGTTATCCTCCAGATATTGGAATATCTCATCATCAGTCCAATCTCGCATAGGATATAACGATACTGGCGCACCATCGACAATGCGGATGTCTTGAGCGAGTGGAATACTTCCTTTTATTAGGTCAGTATCTTCGTATTTAGTTCCAATATACACCGCTCCCCACGGCCAGTTGAATGTTCCAGTGGGACGCTGTAAAAAATCAGTAACACCGCACAAGAATTTCTCACCTTCTTTTGGTCTTTCAGTTCCTAGAGATAACACAACGCAATTCTTGCCCCATTGAAAATAATGAAGCATATCAAAACGAACATCTCCAGTATGCACATCGGGGCCATCTGCCAATGATACCTTCATTGGAGGATACTCATATACCTCCAAATCCCATTCTTTGATTAGATAATCAGAATAGGCATATCGTTCACGGAACTTTGGCTGACGATACTGGATAACAGGAATATCAATTTCTGCCTCGTATCGGATCAAATGAAGCAATGCAGTAGAGTCCTTTCCTCCACTCCACAATACTACTGCTCTAGGCCATCTTTTGTTCCACTCTTTTATTCTATTTATTGTTTTATTTATTAGATGATTTCTCATTAAACTATAATAGCAGCACCTAGCGCGGCTCCAGCCACAGCACCTCCAGCACCAATCAGTGTTCCAGTCATCGCATTCTGTGATGCCGCATTCTGAACAGCGGCTTGATACATCATTTCCTCGCGTTGCTGTTTATTTTGTTGCTGAACTTGGTTAGCTTGTTGCAATTCTCCAAGGTTCTGATTGATCCAATCAGAAGTAGATTGTTGCAATCTCTGGCCTCCTGCAAATACATTTTGTTGGTATCGTTGCATGGCTTCAAGGTTAGCTGCTTTAGCTGCCATTTCTGCTTGAATTGCCGTTGCTGGATCAAGACCACCAATTGGAGCAGGAGTTTGAGCAAGGTATCCTTGTTGTATAGCTAGATTCCTAAGTCTAGCATCTCGCCCAGCTTGAGTTGCCGCATCATACATTGCAGCACGACCAATAGTTCCAGCTCCAATTC
>Ga0315909_10008399_pt1 | contig 11325 bp, 15 predicted proteins | sample LakEriMetagenome_11_FD_203527 | JGI IMG/M metagenome (GOLD analysis project Ga0315909, IMG submission 203527) | Freshwater fungal communities from buoy surface, Lake Erie, Ohio, United States - Buoy 2 MA125 | ecosystem: Environmental > Aquatic > Freshwater > Lake | place: USA: Lake Erie, Ohio...
CTCGATGGTCTTTCGCATTGAGGGTCATGTTGTATTCTTTTTCAATCCACCTTCTGCGTAAATGGACTGCCCTGTTATTTATACCAAGGTGTTCTGCCATTCTTTGTGCGGATTGAAGTTGACCCCACAACTGGATGAACTCCATGTCGGTACAGGTTTCATTATGAGCGCCCATTGGAATCCTTAGACAGTAACTTTTCTAAAAGGTTAATGACTCTATGCTCTTGCATCTCTATCTCATCTTGAGATGATTTAGGGTCTTGTGCCACAGTCATTAAATCGTGCAGAAACACATGAAGCAACTCATGTAAAGCAGTTTGATCCAGAGACTCTGGTGTGATCTTCTCAGCACCAAAATCACCTAGTCTGTAAGTAGCCAATCGAGCAGAAGCATTAAACTCAACAGAAGCCATAGCAGCTTTAGCTGGTTTACTTCCTTTTTCAATTCTCCAATCACCCAGACTAAGCACTTGTTGCCACTTTCTGACACTTTGTGCGAACAATTTTGCATCTTCTGGCGTAGGAATGTTAAGCATTTCAACACCTTATACAAGATTTATGACAATTTAATTTAAGCCATGTCCAAACCAACTGCCTTAACTTCTGCGACCCGTCTGCCCCACCCTTTGCCAAATGTCCCCCAAGTTGGCAAATCTTGCAAAAAATCTAGCCTTCTGTCGTTGTAAGCATTAACCAAGTCAGTTGGATTCATGGCTACTACTGCTTGCAATGTCTTAGGGCCTATTCCACCATCAGGATCAACCCCAACAGTAGATTGAAGCCACTTAGCGGCTCTACTAGGGCCACTATTGATGGCGGCATCGAATACGCAGTAATCCACCCCATTGGGCAGATCATCGCCCTTGATCTTGTCCCAATACTTAGCTTTATACATTGGGGCAACGATTTCAGGGGTTAAGCCTCGCATTGTTTGCTCATCTACCTCATGCCCAACATACTCTTCCCAGACCTTCTTAGTCACTCCAAGGTTGGTCATACCGCCTGGGTCTTTGGGATGATTAACAAATCCTCCCTCATGGTGCAACACAGCTTTTAAGCAAGATTCAAAGTTATCTTTCATTTTTTCACCCTGTCTGCAATTTTTTCCATAGTCCGACCACCAAAATAGAACGACATAACCAACATTCCCCACTGACCTAACAACTCAACATAAGCCCCACGGGTTTCTAAATCAAAGATGGAGGCAATGGCAAAGCCAGAATAGGCCACCAAAAGGAATACAAGGGTCATAGGGCGTATATTCTTGGATAGCCAAGAGTCACTAGCCATATCTGCTTCAACCCGTCTGGTGACGTTTTCTTGCTCAACCTCAAACAGCTTGGTTTCGTTAGCCATCTTTGCCAACTCACCATCTTGAACCATCTTTTGCAGTTCAAGTTGTGCCTTTGCTTTGGCCTCTGGGTCTGGGATCAGCTTGTCTATGAGCTTACCGCCAACATTTAGAAGTGCGTCAAGTCCAATCATGGTTTGTCCTTTGGTTTGGTTTCTTCATTTTGCATGAGTTTGATGCCACTCAGGAATCCAATCATGCCTCCGATAAGAGTAGAAAAAGCGGGTGAAATCATCTTGAAAATCTCTGCGTTGTCCACTTCCTTTGCCCAAAGACCCAACATAAAGGCGGTTACCATGGCCAATACGGAGATGCACAGGGTAAAGCTGACCATCAATGTGACCCACAGCGTCAACTTTTCTTTTGTTTCCATCTGCGGTTTCCTTGGGTTTCGTATCGGTTTCTTGGTCATACATAAATATCCAACTTATGAGGGGTGAACATCTCTAACTCAATCGTATTCTGTCTTGCTCTCTTGTTATACAACTCAAGCTCGTATGCAACAACTGCCTTCTCTACCTTTGCGGCTTTAACTGCTTGGTTGTACTCAAATTCTAATCTCTCGGCTCTACGTTCTGCAGCAAGTGTCCTAATATCGTGCGGCGAAGGATGCACAAACGGATACCACTTGTGCAACTGAATCATTTTTTCTCCCTTTCAGCCGCCCTCGCAAAATAGTACAAGAGTTTTCCACGAAGCTCTGCACTGTCTGAAACACCCACCCACATGGACAAGTTGTTCCAAATAGCCAATAACTGATCTGTTGAACAGTTATCGCCATTTGTTGTCAACCACCTAGATAACTCCACATGACGAAGGGATGGATCACCAATCCAACTCAAGCCATAAAAGTCTGAAACTATGCAAGGTGACTTAGCACTTGCCCAAAAAACAAAGGAAATGAGAAGTAAAACTATCCATTTCACGGCATCGCCCAAACAACAATATAGCTACAAAAAATGACAAAACAAACAAGAAAAAATGCCGCAACAAATGCTACGACAAAGTCTTTCATTACTCTTCTGTCATTGGCTGAACAGCACCACGGGCAGCGCCAGTAGCAAAGTCTTGAACCGCATCACGACCCCAATCGATGCCAAACTTCTTACCAATCCTGATGGCCTCTTGAATCTTATCTTGGTCAAAAGCCCCATTCTTTTGTTGAAGTGCTGAGAATACTTTTACTGCATCAGAGGGGTTTAACAATAAGGTCTTGAGCTTCTCTTCTGTTGCCGCAGATGCCTTGTTTGCCCAGAACTTACTCATCAGTGAGCTGATGGCATAGAAAGGCCCAGAAACAGGGTTTGTGAAGCGTGAGATAACTTGCTCTGGAGGAATTCCAACAACGCTCTCAAATGGTGTTTTAGGTACTGTTTCAACCTTAAACGGCACATTGGTTAAGTCTCTATTCAGCCTCTCAGAAACCAAAGCAAAGTCTTGAACTTTCTGTGCATATGTTGGGCCAAATACTCTATTAAATACAGCGGCTTTAGTGCGGTCATTAAGCATTCCAACAGGATCACCAGACTTAACAATGTCTTCTAGCATGAAAGAACGGGCAGCATTTACTGCGTCCTTGTTTGCTCCATACTGTTGCATAAACTTGTTTGTAAAGTTTGCATCGCCATACATTTTAGAAACTAGCTCTTGTGGACTTTTAAACCCACTAGAACTTACGATTTGATCGCTAGCAACTTTCTTAAAGGCGGCATCCAAACGATTTCTTTCTGCAATAAGGGCGGCAACATCATTTGAAGCGGCACGAAGTTCATCATTTAAGCCTGGCACTAAAGACACGCCACCTTGATTCTTAGCTAACCACTTGTTAGCCGCTTTAGGGTCTAAAACATCGTTCTTTAACGCCGCACGACTAAAACTGTCGTAGAAGGCATCCCTAGCAACACGAACACCCTCTTCACCCGTAGCCTTGATAAAGTCATCAACATTAGACTTGTTACCAATAATTGCAGGAGAAATTTGCTCAACAAACTTCTTGCGGTCAACAGCCTTTAATGTCTCAGAATTAAATGGCAAACCAACCTTTTGGAAGTAAGAGGCATCGGCATTGCGATAAGCCTGAACAAAGTCAGGGTCAAGGTTATCAATATGACCGCCAACACGAGCTTTTAGCTCTGACAGCAGTCGAATATCTGCTGGTTCGCTTGTTTTACGCAATTGCTTATTGATTTCTCGCTTGAGAGAGTCCAAATCTTCTACTGTAGCAGCAGAGAACTTAATGCCACCCTCAGTCATAGGCTTGCCTTCTGCCGTAAGAATAGGGCTAGGTGCTACTTCTGAAGGACGGAACTTTGCACGAACACGATTGTAGATAGATGGGAAAGTTTTAAAAATGTCAGATGCTTGCTCACCCGCAACAAAATTGAAGATGTCATCAACAGAGTTGGCAGGTAATTCAACATTATTCTGTTTGGCAATGTTAAAAGCCTCTGCATAAAGTGGCTGAACTGATTTTAATGCCGCATCTTCTTTAGCGGCAACAAGTGCAGAAACACGTTGACCAAAAACATTAGGATCAAGCGTAGCATCCTTATATGCATCTGCAATCTGTTCATCAATGGTACGAGTTCTACGGGCTTGTGGTTTAGCCAAGTCAACTGGAGAAACATTCACACTAACTTTTTTAGGATCGCCAAATAAACGAATCTGACTAGCAACTAAAGCCTGTTTAGCTTCATCAAACTGCTTGCCGTACTGCGCCCTAAATACAGGGTCTTTAGCAGAAAGACTTTGAATCAATTGATTGACAACAGGATTATCTGCCAACAAAGAACTTACAGGCATCTGTATTGGCGCACCACCAGGTGTCTTTAATGAAAGATTCTGTTGTGCTTTGGCTGCTTTAGTGATTGTATCCATGATTGTTGGATCAGCAGAACCTGCGGCAATAAAGATATTGCTAATGCGATTGTCTACATCTCTAAGCAATTCATCTTCAGGAACAGTTCCACGAACTTTATTCCATTGAGAAGATGCTAAATCAAACGCTTTACCAGTTAAAGGAATTGTTTTTAATGATGTGCCTAAAGCATAAGAACCACCGCCACCACCAAAAACACTACCAACAACCCGACCAGTAGTAGGAGCACCCATTTTTTCGCCAATATACTCACCCGCTTGACCACCCGCCTCAGCACTAGAGCCAACAACTTGTTGTTCAGCAGGACGTAATATTGTTTGACCAAACAAACCCATACGCCTTGTAGCCGCTAATGCTGGGAATAGATAACTTTCTGGGGAAGTAACAGCCTCTGTACCTTGACCAATAATCTTTTGGAAACCACCTTGAGGCTCAACACCAGTAGTCCCCAAAGACTCCATAACGCTCTTATAAACAGGTTGACGTCCCGCTTTAAATGTCTCAATAATCCCGCCTTCTGTTGGTGCAGGAGCAACAGTACCGCCAGAGGCTTTCATGCCCATAGTGAGAGGATTTATACCTATTCGCTCTAACGCAGAAAAGAGTAAGTTTGATAGACCAGAAGTAGTACCAACACTACTTGCAAAGCCTTTTCGTGCAGATTCAGCCACCACAGCACCCATAGAAGATGCTGCCTTACCAGATAATTCCTCTAGTTCAGCATCTGTTAAAGGTGTATCGCTTTGATACCGTTTACCATCAATTTCGTAAACCGCCATGATGTGTCCTTATTCTTCAACAACAGTAACAACTTTACCGCTTTTTAATGTTCTAGTATTGGTTTTCTTTTCTGCACCACTAGCACCTACGAACTCTGGGAAATCAAGAGCTTGGTCAACACGAGCTTTGTCATAGCCAGGATTACTGTAAGCAATCTTGCGCTGTGCTTCAATTTCAGTCTTAGCTTTATTTGTAGAAACTTTCTTAATAGCTAAAAGTGTCTTCTTGATTTTTTCTTGTGTATCAAGAGTTGGAGTAGAAGTAAATAATCTAGCCAAGTAATCAGCAGTCCCACCAAGCAATGATGGATCAGCTCCAGCCGCTAACAATTCCTTTTGACTTAAATCTCCAGAACCAGAAATAGCCCTAGCAAATTGAGTTTGCGCTGCCCTAAAAGATGCAAAGTTATTTGTATCAATAGAGTCTTGGATATTTTCCAAAGCATTATCAGCAGCAGTTACAGCTTTAAGTTGTGGATCAATTGTACGTTGGACACTTGCCCTAAATTGTGGAATATCTGCCAAAGCTTTATCGCCAGGCAACACATTAGTAATCGTAGTACCTTTTGCTTCTGATTTAGCTTTAATAACCGCCTGTACTTCTGCCAACAGTGGAGAACCTTTTGGCAATGTTGAAGCATATTCTTGAAGTTTTTGAATCTCAGTTTTATCTGGCTTCTCTGGCTTTTCAGGTTTTACATATAAATCCAAATCCTCTACTAAACCAGACCTTTGATACGCTGCAAGACTTGGCGTTGTATATTTACCTGATTCCACTAATTTTTGGAATGGATCAGCAGCCGCTCTTTCACGCTCACGTTGCTTAATTAAGGCATTACTTTCTAACAACCTTTGATATTCTCGTTGCAACATCATTGCACCTTGAGGATCATTTGGTGCTAACGCTTCAATACCCTGCTTGATAGAAGTAGGATCGTTTGGGTTGATTCGACCTGCTATCTGTTGACGCATAGTAATACGAGCTAGTTCAGGGTCTTCACCCCCTAAAGCACGAGCAACAGCACCACCAAGCATATTAGCCCCACGACCAATGGCATAGTTTGCTTGTTCAAAGGGTGAGAGTTTTGCGTACTGCAATGCTTGTTGATCAGCCCTAGCCTGTTGGCTTTGCTGATACATCTCAGGTGTAATGCCAAATAAAGATGGAACGATGTCTGCCATGATTATCCTTTAATATTCGCCAAAGAGAGAGAATTGCGTAGGAACAGTGCCACCACCGCCAAATCCATACACGTTTTCTGACCCATACAATCTTGACTGTTCTCTTGCGTTTTGATAAGGCTGGAATGCTCTTCGGAGATCAGGATTCTGTGATGCACCAATCAAAGCACTTGCAAACGGGTTATAGGCATTAGCCGCACCCATTGATGAAGCCGCTTGCATACCACCTTGGAACAAAGCATTAGAACCTGTAGGATTGGCATTACGACCACCCAAGGCAGAACCCATCTCCAATGGTTGTTGTCCAAGAGCTTCCAATCCTGTAGCACCTTGTAAGTAGGCTTGATATGGGCTAAGAGCCGCTACCTGACCTTGATAACCTTGAGTCAACAAATTACCACCAGTGCCAAACAATCCCGCACCAAAGGCAGTCTGTTGTTGACCGGCTTGCATTGCTTGAGCCGCCAATTGAGCATCTTGTTGAGCCAAGGCGTTGTAATATGCCTCAGTCTCAGGGGTTGAAGCGCCAAGACCTGCTGCACCACTTGGTCGAGCGCCAGTAGCGCCAACAGATAGACCCCCCCTACCAGTTTGGAACAATTGGTTTTGCAATGCTCCATATTGGCGTTCACGACTAGGGGCTAACAATTCTTGTTGTTGAGCCATGTACTGCTGTGCCGCCTCTTGAGGAGATTGAGCAAGATACTGTTGACCTAAACCAAACAAGCCTTGAGCCGCACCTTGTAGTGGCGCAAACTGTTGTTGTGCTTGTTCAGCTTGCATCAAGCCACCACCTGTTAGACCTAAGAATCGGTCTTGCATGGCTTTTAATTCAGGGTCTAAGGTGTAACTAGCACCAGACACACGACCTGTTGTAGGATCAGTCTGGAATTGAGACTGACCAAAACGTGTAGTAACTCCTACTGGTCGAAAGCGAGCTTCGTCAGCGGCAATTTGTGCCGCCTTAACCTGTGCATCGGCTTGAATCTGTGCGGCTCGTTTGGCAGAACTACCACCAAACAATCCACCAATAATAGATGCTCCACCGCCAATCAAGGCTGCTGTAATAGGCATATCAAACTCCAATCAAAATATTGTCCACTTTTGACGGGTCTTTCTCGTCAGTGGCGTGAATACAAAACCAAACACAATCTGTCAATGCTTTAACACCATGCGTCAAACCCGCTTTAATCTCAATGCAAGCTGGCGCTTCAATAACCTCTACATCCTCACCCTTCATCACAGCAACCTTACCTTTTGCAAGAATAGACAAATGGCTAAAGTCATGTACGTGCTTCAGAATGGCTGTACCCTCCGCAAATACGGCTTCTTTGGCATACAAACCATCACTGAAATGATGAGTGATCATGCTGTTCGTTTCCACATAGCCACAGTAATGTATGGCTGTAAGTTAGCGTTAGTTGCACTACTACCAGTTGAATCGGTTGTGCCAGAAACAGTGTGATTGTGTTGCAAATCAGCAGTGCTTGTGTTCAAAGCATCAAATCCAGTCAAGTCGTAACCTTGAGCAGAATCATTGTTATCAGTACTGAAGTTTCGTGCTTCATTGGTAATGTCCGTGTACTTCATCTGGTGAGCATGAGTTGAATTTGCACTCATGTTTCCTGAAGTAGCACTGAAAGTATGGGTATGGCTAACAACGATTGCATCTTTGCTACCACCAGTTTCTTCTAGTGTGTCAAAAGATGTATCACTGGCATTCAAACCAACCATGACGCGACCCGCGCCAAATGCTGTCCAAGTACCAAAACCTAATAATGTTGCAGGGTTTGTTGAAACACCCGCATTAACATAGATAGAGCCAACAGGATACATAGCCTGAAAAGCCGCAGTAACAAAAGCAGTTGTCGCTAACTGAGTAGTGTTTGTTCCACTAGATGCTGTAGGGGCAGCAGGAGTACCAGTAAATGTAGGAGATGCCAAATCAGCTTTAGTCGCAATGGCAGTAGAGATATTGACAAACTCTGTGTTGATCTCTGTACCTTTGACGATCTTTAGTGGGTCGCCAGAAGTTAGTGCGTCTTTGGTAGCAAAGTTAGTGCTCTGTGTATAGTTACTCATACTGTCTTCCCGTCTTTAAATTGAATTTCGATTCTCTGAATTGATAGCGGAGAACCATTGATGTCTGCTTCATAACCAGTTTGAACAATCTTGCCGCCACCAGAAGCAGAAGCACTCAATGTCTGTAGGGCAACACCATCAGCATATTGAGCAACTACTGTAGCGTTTGCACCATACTCAGCAATACCATACTCAGACACGCCTTGAGTAGGAATCTGTGCATTGGTTGACAAATAATTGGCGCTGAAATCAAAACCCCATTTCATTGTTAAAAACTGATTTGTTCCACCAATTACAACAACTTTTAACCTCTTTAATAGAGAAGTAACACCCGCAGTACCTAAATCTGAATGGTTTGTGTAGTACAAGATCCGATAAGAAGACGTATAGTCTTGATATGTACTGTACTTACCAACATAACCATTCTTTCCAATCAGAACATCACCATTTCTGCGTGAAAGCAATGCTGTAGGCTCAATAGAGTCCCAACTTGTGATACGGAATGATCCATCTTGCAATTGGCCTCTTGTATCAAAGCAATAAACTTCTTTTACAGTAGGTAGTGTCAATAAGTAAAAGGCTTCTTTTTCAGAGTAAACAGTCTTAATGTTAGCAAGTGTTTCACTTCCAACAATCGACATAAAGTCACTGCGAATATTCTTAGACAAGTCTCCAATAGGAGCAGACTTCTCAATAATCGTTCTGGCAAATGATCTAACACCAGAGTTAGACAAAAACAAAACATCCTTACCAGTACTCTGAATAGAATCTCTAGCAATACATCCAATACCGCCAACAGTGTCACTTAGAGACATCGTAGAAGGGGTAGTAGCATTGGCATACACCAGAATCTGACGCTTACCAAAGATGATTAAGAAGCCATTGTGCGCTGCCAAACCTGTGATTTCATCAGCACCATTAGCCCAAACTCTATCAATATTCAGAGTTCCAGATGTTCCTGTACTCCAAACATGACCCGCTAACAGATCAGAGAAGTAAACAGTTACGTTGTCAGTACTTGTATCAGCCACCCATAAGCGACCAAAAGCAGATATAACGATGTTTCCAGAAGGAACAGTCCCTACATAACCAGTTTTCTCGCTAACTCTGCGATAAGTAGATGTACTTACAGCAGGGTCAAAGATCAATGGATCATGGCCTACTTGAAAGAAATAAGTAATTCCATTCAAAGAAGCACATGACCAATTACTCGCAGTAATAGTAGGAGCAGTACCACCCCCACCATAGGTCAATTCAGAAACAGCATTTGAGCCATCTAACTTGAATAACTTGTTATTACCTGCAAACAGAATTGTAAGAGTGCCATCAGCTTGAACTAACTCATGGATAACTCCAACATTGTTAGCACCAAGATTGCCAGAAGATGAATTAACCCTTGCCCAACCCTTACGAGCGCCAATACGTCCATATTGGTCAATCACACAATTAGTCGCAACCAAAGCAAACCCTGCCGCTAAATCAAGCGGAGAGTCTTGTGTATTCAGACCAAAGAAGCCTGGCGCTGAGATACTTGCTGTTTGGAGTACTTGGCTCATATTGCTACAAATTCCTGAGCCTCTGGATAACGAGTACCCTCTAGAGCAATGTAATCAGCAAGCATGGAACGGTACAGTTGATAGGCTTCAGAAGAGTTCAATCCACCATCTTCTCCACGCTCTACCAATGCTCTGGCATATGCATTCTGAATAACCAAAACATCAGGAACTAAAACATTAGTGCCATCAGAAGCAAGTGGTGCTTGTGGAACAGTTAGAGCAAATGGGATGTTATATATGCCATCAGGACGGGCATAGAAAACTACTTTGGTGTCTCCATTGCCATCTACACCATCAAACGCATAAAACTCAGGAATACCACTGATAGCGGGTACCAAGTTCTGATAACGGTTCATCTGCACGAAACTAATGTTCTGCAAACCAACATTGGATGTGGTGTTCAGAGCATCCATCACTTGAAACTTCTGACCAGCACCTGTCATCGAGTAGATGTAAGTGCCAGCAGTGGTTGTGATAGTCACTGTTTGACCAAGAACATTCCAACCATAAGAATCTTCAATCTGGCGCTTGGCATCGTTAACAAACTTGCCAATCAAGGTTGAATAGGATGTCTCCGTCACTGTAGAAACTTGTGTCTCTCGCAGACGAATAAGAACATCATTAACTAATTGTAGAAATGTCATGATCTTGATGCTCCATCAACCTCAAAGGTTGCTATAAAACTGAATGTACTGGCAGATTGCGTAGTAATTTGAATCCTATCGCCTTCTTCTAAAACAATATAAGCATTGCCATCGAACTGAAGGTACGCCTTTGAAGTAAAGTCGTAAGCAGTAAGAATATCGTATGAAGTCGCAGTACTAGCGTCATACCATTGGACAGTGATGTGTTTTGTTGATCCACCAGTGTTGTGGATGTACATCACAGTAAATTTGGCGTAATAACCCGTTGGTACTGTGTAAACAGTAGTCAATGTTGCCGCAACAGGGCTAACTCCAACGGATAATGGTCTCATTTGTTCCTCTTAGAAATAGCTTTAGCCTTGGCTTTGGCGTCTTCCTTGGACGATGCACCCCAAGCTCTAAGAGAAAGAAGAAGTCGGGTAGGCTTTCCATCTTTCATCTCAGCGCCAGGCATATTGCCCATTCGTGCTAAAAAGGATGCCCTACGAGGGTTATCTCCCGACTTTACTGGTGCTTTTAAATTTCCACCAGTTTCTGCATTATAAGACGCTCTACCCTTGGCATTCAAGCCCCCAGAAGCAGATTTACCCTCTTTTCTTTGCCAAGCAGGGGATTTCATTTCTTTTTAGCAGTCTTAGCTGCTTGTTTAAATGCCGCCTCTGTAGGAGCGCCTTTAGAACCAACCTTACGCATCTTTTCCTTAGAACCCGCCTTGATGCGCTCTTGCTTGGCATTGATGTTTGCGTAAAGACCTTGTTTCATTTCTTTTTCCTAGATTGAGATAAAGCAATGGCAATAGCCTGTTTGGGTTTCTTGACAACAGGGCCACCTTTGCCAGAGTGAAGCGTTCCCG
>Ga0315909_10008400_pt1 | contig 11325 bp, 25 predicted proteins | sample LakEriMetagenome_11_FD_203527 | JGI IMG/M metagenome (GOLD analysis project Ga0315909, IMG submission 203527) | Freshwater fungal communities from buoy surface, Lake Erie, Ohio, United States - Buoy 2 MA125 | ecosystem: Environmental > Aquatic > Freshwater > Lake | place: USA: Lake Erie, Ohio...
CAAGTGCAGGTACTGCAACTACTGCAGGTAATGTTATCAATGCCGCGCAACCAAACATAACAAGTGTTGGTAATCTAGTAAGTTTAGAATCTAGCGGTAACATTTCTGCATCATTGTTTCTTGGATCGGGCGCTAATCTTAATAACTTAAATGCAGCCAATATTTCTGGTACTGTAGCAAATGCAAACTATGCTACTTATTCAGGTACCGCATATAGTGTAAGTGGCGGCAACGTAACAGGTGCAGTAGGTACATCAAACCTAGCTAACTATGCAACTACAGTTACTGGTGCAAGTCAAGCTAATATTACAAGTGTTGGTACATTAAGTAGTTTAACTGTTACTGGTACAATTACATCTAATGGTGGTATCACCATGAATCTCAACAGTCAACTTGTTATAGGTAACACAACAGATAGTACTAACCCCACATCAGGTGCAATAAGAGTTGAAGGTGGCATTGGTAGTAATTCCAATGTACATGCTAAAGGATTTCATTCTACAGGTAATATGTATGCACAATCAATACTTTTTGCAGGCAACGGTGCGGCAAATACCAGTTTAACTAATCCTGTTATAGTAGGCAAAAATATTGGTAATCAATATCTTCAAATAGCTTTAATTAACAGTTCTAATACAGGTAGTAGTGACTATGTAGCATATGGTGACAATGGTACTGAATCTGAGGCATGGGCAGACTTAGGATTCACCAGTGGTGGATTTAACGATGCCAACTATACAATAACTGATAAAAATGATGGATATTTATTTGTTCAGGGTGGTCAAGACAACACAGGATTCATAGGTGGTAATCTAGTCATAGCAACCGGTAATGTAGGTAAAACTGGATATCGTGATATTGTATTTGCTACAGGTGGGTTCTTAACAGCAAATGAAAAGTTCCGCTATGCACATGCTAACAATGCATTAGTACCTAGTGCTAATGCAACAATGGATTTAGGTAACACCGCACGTTATTTTGGTAACGCATTTGCAAATATTGTGTTCTCTCCGAATATTGTTCAGAACGCTAGTACATATGATACTAGAATTTCATTAAATAGTGCGGCAGGTATTATTGAAGCAAACACAGGCGGTAATGCTACACAATTTTTACCAGGCGGCCAAGTAAGATTAAGTGGTGCCAAAACAATTTATGGTGGCGATTTAGATGGTTCACAACTTGTATTGGGCACTGCTCAGACTGATTTGGTACAGAATCGTGCTGGTAACGTTACCGTGCAAGTTGGTACAGGTGGTACTACTGCTAATACTTGGACATTTGCACAAGACGGCTCATTCACAAGTCCTGGTAATATTACTGGCGGCAACATTTCAACTGCAGGTAATATCAGTGGCAACACAAACGGTTTTGCAATCGGTTACTTGAACATTCCACAAGTTTCGGCGGCTAATGCTACACTCGCACTAACTGATGCAGGTAAGCATTACTACTCAACTACTGCGGGCAACCTAACATTAATAATTCCTGATAACGCTAACGTGGCATTTGCTACCGGTACAGCAATTAGTATCGTGGTTCAGGCAGCAGGTAACATTTTAGTCAATGCGGCTAGCGGTGTAACACTGTACATGGGAGGTAACTCATCAGCGGCTAATCGTGTAGTTGGTACTTATGGTATGGCAACACTAATGAAAGTAGCAAGTGATACTTGGTTCATTAACGGTACAGGAGTATCGTAATGGCTGGCGCAATGATGGCTATGATGAATAATGTGGCAAGTAGTGTTGTTTATACACCTCTTGCCGGTAGCCTACAGTTTGATCCAGCCGGTGCAAGATATCTCAGTTTAAGTCCGGGCACTACATTAGGTACCAGTGCTTATACCATAGAAGGTTGGTTCTATAACAACGTGGATTATACTGCTCAAAGAGGATTGGTTGCCACAGACCAGTTTAATGCTCTAAGTTTATTCAACAATGATGCACAGTCATTTACCCTAGACAGATACGGTGGCGGCGGTGCTAGAACTTATACTTTTCCTAGTAACACCTTGCAAGTCAACCAGTGGCAGTATATCATACTAAATCGTAATGCCGGTACCCAAGTAGAAACAATGTGGGTAGGCACTTTTGTCAATACCAGTGCTTATGTGACTTGTAATCGTGCTACCAGTGCCGCAGGCGGTTCTAGTGTCAGTGGTGGAACACAGGTTAACAATCTTGATTACTCAGGTCCTTGTAACTGGATAGGAAGATTTTATGGAGGATATTGGCCTGGCTTTATAACCAACCTTAGAATCACTGTTGGGTCGGCTGTGTATAACAGTACCAGTAGCACAGTCATAGCACCTTCAGCACCATTAACTAGTCTGGCTAACACTCAGTATTTGATGCTGGGTGCGGCTGTAACTACAGATACATCAGGTACGCAAACTGTCACAAACAACAACTCAGTAGCGCAAACTTCTACTGTACCATTCTAAAATAAATTATGAGTATCCATTAAAAAGCCCCACTTAAGGGGCTTTTTTATTTCTTAGCTAATTTCATTAGCATGAAATCTGTATACTTGGCTTGGCACATAGACACAATGTCTTTGTAGGGCCATTCTAAATAGAACGGACAACTAGATTTCCAACTTCCGTGTTTTCTAAAATACCCTAACTCTTTTAAATCCTCACGATTGTTCGGATCAAATCTTCTACGCCTGTTAGCATAGTCATTCAACAATGACCAGGTTTGAAGATTCATTAATCACGTTCCATGTTGCTAGCTTCGGTGATAACAGAAAAAACTTCTTCTAATGTATTGCACATTACTTTTGCGTTTTTCCAATCATCATTACTATCACGACCACCAACTTCAACCATGAAACCATTGTCGTACATATTAACAGTCAGACTGTCATTACATTTTACTAGTTTATCAGATAACTTCATACATTTCCTTTTTATAAATGGATATAGGCGCCTCGGCGCCTATGATAATTAAACGGTTGCGACACCGACTTCTGCCAATACTTGCTCGGCAGTAACTTGCTTTTTCGCACGTGCTTTGATATTAGCAATACTTGGCTTAGACTTTTTGCTTGTGCGAACTGTAACTTCGCTTTTAACCTTAGCACGGTCGATAATAGCATCACTAATAGTTGCCTGATCCTCAGCACTTTGGAAGTCTGTATGTGCTTGCAAATATGCAAGTGCTTCCAACTTAGTCATCTCGCTAGGCAATTCAACGAGGTCAATGCGAGAGGCACCACCTTTACTGAACTGCTTAACACGACGGACCATGTCATCAGTGAAACGAACTTTAGGGTTACCATTGTGAACAGTGATACCTGCGACTTTGAAAGTTTGATTAGCCATTTTGATTCCTTTAAAAAATATAGCTAGTTGATAAAATATGCTTTTCAGCACAGTTATAATGATAACACAAAGGGTCATTATTGTCAACCACTTGTGTTACCAAAATCTTGTTGATTAACCCACAATATAAGGGGCATTCCATTTACCGATGTGCAGATCCACATACCAACCTACATTGAAGTAGTCGGATTGGATATCACTCTTGTCCCAATTACCGTCGTTCATTGCGGTCATCACTTCGGTCAGAAATGCCTTAGCATCACCGTCATAGTGATCCTTGAACCAGTAAGGGTTGATAGAATCGTAACCATTTGTGTTAGGTTTGAAACCTTTTGCAACCTGATAAAAATCATTACCACATACACGATTACTGTTGGCGATGAAGTCAATCTTGCCTGACTTGAGAGTCAGTACCAAACTTGAGTGATGCCGGACACTCAGTGAACCCTTGATGCCATACTTCTTAAGAATGGATTTAACGACTGGGGCAATTTTTGCTTTCTTTTCCTGAGACATGTAAGCCATTTGTAACTCCTTGTTTCGACTGTTTAAGATTCTATTATATACCCAAAGTGATTTATTGTCAAGTTTTATTGAACGGGGCCAACAATGCCTCATATTCCCGGGTCAGTGATCCTATTACATCTTGCAACACATCCAATTGAATAACTCCGCAAGAATCCTTAAACGCATCAGTAAGTACTACAGTGGTTTCATCTTTTCGTTCATTGTAGTTTACAGTAATAACACGCATGTTTGTCCCTTTAATCAATCAATACATGTATTATATACCCAAATCCATTTATTGTCAACCTTTTTAGCCTAAAAAAAGAGTACTTTCGTACTCTTTTAAAAGTGTATACTTTTAGTTTCAAAAAGCATCGTATAGATGGTAAGTTTTCTTTTCAATTTTTGTTAGTGTAACAGTGGTTCCGTTGTCTTTGAAAGTGAACTCACCCTTACGACCATCAACATGAATCAATGCATCAGGTTTGAAAGTCTTCCAAATGTACTCGCTATCCTCATCATCAGGATCACTGTCAAATTCAATTTCAACACCTTTTGGTTGCAAGGGATTGCCTAAAAATTTGTCTTGGCGGGCTTTTTCGATTTCCTTACCGTTGTGTACAATCTTGATATTGTATTCGGTACCAGTATCAAACTCAGGTTTAGCGTTAAGCATTTCAAGTGCCTCTTGCGGAGATTCGTTATAGCGATTCATTTCTTCAACAATTGCCTTCAACATGTCAAAATTGAATTCAGCGAACAAACTACCAATATTTACCATGCTGTCAATATTCTTTAGGCTTGCATCCTTAAGATTGTCATAACAGTATTCACGGATAAATGTTTCATCTAACCCTTTGAAATCTAACATATAGTAAATACGACCGGGCCGATTACGCATGTGCTGGTCGATACGCCACTTGTCATTACAAGTCAACATGAACAACTTCTTAGTCGGGAACACACCATCCAACAATGTTAGAATAGCTTCCTGTTCATCACGTTCATTATAGGTCTTTTCAAATTCATCAAACAGAATAGCACACGGCTGTTCAATGTTCTGAATGAAGGTGTTAAACTTATCACCATTCCAAGGGGCATTAATAACAATTGTAGGGATACCCTGCTTGGCCAACTGGATAGAAACATTCTTGGTAAGCAATGTTTTACCACTACCTTTTTCGCCGGTCATCATTACACCGGTTGCGTTATCACGATCCGTAAAGGTTCGGATAATCTTGTCAGTGTGTTTTAGACAATTGCCATAGATTTTACTCGGAATAGTAAAATCATCAATGCCTTCCAAGTACAATTCACCTGTCATTTCATTTAGTTTAATGACATAGTTACCTGCAGGAAGTTTGCGATGAATGTCCATTGCCTCATCGCTTGCAACACGATACGTATTGCCTGACTTCAAAAAATAACTCATTTTATTTCCTCAAAAAATATAATTCAGTATCGGGAACAAATTCATCACAAAACATATTCCACCAATAAACCATTGGATGGAATATTTCTCAGATTCTACAATCCAATTTATTGCAAGCAACAGAAAAACTATGTTAAGTAAAATCATCAGGAATTTAATGTTGCAAATGGACTTAGTTCTTCTTCACTCGGCTCCATCTGTTCAAGTGTATCATACACCCAACTCAATGGTATATCAAGTCTTTTGGCAATTGTCACCGGATGCGTACCCTGTTCAATCATCAATTCAATTTCCAAACTCAAGTCAGACATTTTACTCATTTTCTAATTCCTCTTGCCGATAGTATTCCAATTCATCAATCATAGTTTCTATGTTGACTACATGGTCCATTACAAATTCCATTTCACCTAATGCCTCAATCATTAGTTCTTTGGCTTCTTCTAGTCTCTCAATGGCCAATTTCATTTTTTCAGCACTGGTCATTTTGAATTACTCACTGTAGTTTTAAACAAAAATCCAAACAACACAGTGATGCCCCAAGCCTGTAGCCAGGACACTTCACTAACTCCTGCAACGGCTCCAACTAAACAACCATTCCAAAGCATGTACACCGGCCAACTTAGTAAGAAACTAAGTAACAATAGTCCTGCAATAGCAATGACAATTGCCCCAACCATAACAACAATTTTTTCCATGATTATTACTCCGAAAATTCGTACATGTATTGTGCAACACTAGGATCCAGTTTGATGAGGTCCTTTGCCGCATTAGTTAATTCACGATAACGGGCTTGCACTTGACTACGGGGTAGTTCACCGTCACAGGTCAAGTTCTCAGGGCTCAGTGCGGCATCAATATTTTGTGCAACACGTTTGCGACCCTCACTAGTTTTAACTTCAAATTGAGGACCTTTGAAAATTGCATTCCAACTGTTTTGCTTAGTGATGTATGCGTTAAGTGCTTTCATTTTGCTTCCTTGTTTCGACTGTTTAAGATTATATTATAGACCCAAATTGATTTATTGTCAAGCCTTGTATGTAGAATAACTACGGATTTTGCTTTGACGGTTAGTGTGGCTTTCGTTGAATTTTACCTCATAGCCACGCTCACGTAATGCGTTGACTAGTACTGTCAAATCACAGTCCTCTTCCAGGAAAGCATTCTCACCCTTTTGATAACTATATGCAGAGATTTTGTCGGCAATACCAAGTGTCACCAACTTGGACTTAGCAACACGTGCCCAAGCATGACCAGGATCTGCAAAAATTTTGATGGAGATTTTCTTAGTCATGTTTGTTCCTTAGATGTAAAAACACTCACCACGCTCGATATCATAGACCACCCACCCCATTACGCAGGCTCTCCTGAGCGACCTCGATGAACTCGGGCAGGTCCGCCGGCAGGCAGGTGATATTGAAATTCAGCGCCAATTGCATCGTAGACACATTCACGAACCATTGTGTCCATTGCCTCACCAAAACTGTCAGGGTTAGAATCAGCCAATTCACGCAACGCCTTAAAAGTCTGTTCCCATGACAGATTTTGACTTTTGGCAGCTATAACAATACCGTGAACAGCCATGTTACCTTCGTCAGAGAACATGCCATAAGAGATATCAATTGTCAGTGTAGTCATTTCGTTTCCTTTTCTTTACTGTCTAAGATGTTATTATATACCCAAACCGATTTATTGTCAAGTTTGGGTATGTTGTTTTTACGCAACTTCTAACATGCTAGCTGGAACTCTCCAGGTTGAACCAAACAAGCTACCTGCTTTTTGCTCATTCACAAGGATAAACTTTCTGTTTACCTTTTTAACAGTACCAGTCACAGTCATACCGGTGCGGCTATTTTTGAATTTGACAACAGTGCCAACACCCATTTCACGTTTGTTTTGTTTTGCAATACTAGCACGGGCAAACTTAACGGCATCGTTGATGCTATTCAGTTCGTCATTAGTGAAATTGCCAAACATGATAGCAGAATTGACTTGTTGAATCTGTGAAAGACGTTCCATTGTTTACTCCTTTAATCAACTGAACAAGATATATTATATACCCAAAGTGATTTATTGTCAACCTTTTAGTCACCTGAATCAATGTCAAATTGATAAGAACAATGAGTACATTTGTATCTAGTTAGGCAACGACCAATTGTAGTACTTGTGTATTCATGTTTACAAGGAGTACCGTCGTGTCTTAAATTGACTTGACCCGTACCTCGACCATACATTTCTTGTCCACCACAATTCCTACATCCACGACCGTCCTCACTTTTTCCAGTTCCGTTACAAACAGGACATATACCTTTTGTCATAATAACTCCTTAAATTCGTTTGAGGAAAGTGAATACTTTTGCAGTATCGCGGGGAACCCAGTTTATAGCGTGAGGACCGCAAATTTTGGGGTCTGCTCTTGCTACATTGCAAGATTCAAAATATCCAGGCCTGTCCAGGCCTAGCGTCTTGTCGGGCGGGGGTGTATAGAATGCCTCGGGCAACATGCACCGATATCCATACGGATTTTTAACAATTTTATTAAAAAAACTAGTTTTAGAATTCTTACAATCCTTACAAAGGATTTTTTCCATGTTAGTACTCGCTTACATTATGTTTGGGTTTACGACGGTATGCAAGTTTATTTTGCACGACTTTGGGTTTGAACGGTGTGTTGTTTTGAAACAACACACGGTGAGCCCTGTGTTTGGGCTGTTCAATTTTGAAAGATAAGAGTTCTTTTTTCATACCCGTTAGTATAACAGAACCCTTATTTATTGTCAACCTTAACGACCTGTGCTGTAGTGAGTGCCTTTTGGACCTTTTGAAATAAAAGTTCTACCGTATAAATCACCTTGGTATTCGTCACTCTTTGCCGAATACTTGAGTACCATTTTGATACTTTTATTAAGGCTTACACTTAGCAATAGTTGAGGCTTGAATTCTAATACCTCTGCATCTACAGTTTGTCCATTATCTACACAAGTGACTTTTGTTTTGTCATCATACCGTATCATGATCCTCTCCAAAGTCAAATGTAACGCTCAAGTGTTTAATGGATTTAGTAGTAAAACTGCGCCACTCTTTAATATCAGTATCAAATACACGCATTGTAGTCTCTGACACTTTGCGTGGTTTTGCATCTTCTTTAACTTCTACTTTAGGTACAATAGCAGGATTGGTTGTGCAATTCATTACACGTTCCGTGCCATCCTTTTTAGTAAAGGTTACGGTGACCGTTTCTGTTTTTAGAACACCACGCAACCATTTGTCAAGTTTATTCCAATCTTTATCTGTCCATTCAGTAGAGACATTCATTTTGTTTCCTGTTCTTTCCAAGTTGTGAAAAAATTCTTTACTTTTAATTCTTCATCCCAAGAACTACCATAGTCATTATCCTTATCACACAATGTCAATGCCTCTTCTTTAGACACAACACGATGGCTAATAATTTGCTCACCAATATGTTCTTGGCTAAACTCTTTGGCTTCATTCATTGTAACTGTATCCAATGCCCACTCAGCCTTACCCTTAGGTACTTCAACCATATATCGTTCACGGAAAGTACTGACACATTCAACAAGCACCCATTCGGTGGGTTCTTTCTTTTTCAAAGTATAAGAACCGTTTTTATTGTCAATCCAATCTAGTTCATCACCCTCTTTCCAGCCTGCCTCTAGCATAAGGTCATCAGGAAATTCAAGTATTGCGTCACCATTTTCTGGATCCTCTTTGACTTCTAGTGTCCAAGTTTTTCTGTTCATGTTAGCATCCTTATGAGTCCGATTGTGTCGATTGTGGTAAGTAAGATGTAATTAGCAAGCATACCAAAGGAACGCCGACTATAAGCGCACCCAGCATATATAGCACATCCACAAATCCATATTGGATAGAGAATAAGTAATGGGGGGTTTGGTACGGTGCTTGCCATAGTGATAGAACACCCAATAGAAATAGCCCAAGCCAAAACCTCAAAACAAAAACGTAGTCTATTACTTTTGTAATCACTTTTTATCCAATCAAAAATTCCATATAATATATTGTTCATCCAAGATCCTGTGGGTAATCGTTTACAAACTCTTTATGCTTACGTTCAGCAATAAGAGTTTGTAAAATTTCTTCAACCATTTTGTTCAATGTGATATCACGCTTGTGTGCTTCCATACACAACTGTAACATTACATCATCTTCCAAATCAATAGGAACTTGAACACGCTTGTCAAAATCTTCAATGCCATTAAAGATTGCCTCTGCTTTTTCTAAGAAATCTTCCTCAGTTTCGAGGTCAATCCACTTAACTTCATCCCATGCTTTTTTCCATTTAACTTTACGTGATTTGGCTTCGGCAATCATTGCATCTTTGAATTCAGGATTTAACCAGCGATATGGTCTTTGGTCTTCATCCCATGCATGGATTTTAATACTTACATCGGCTTCATAGATTTCTTGTGTCTCAGTACTGTATACGACCGACACATAAGCAAAATTACTCTCATAATTTAACATACGTGCATCAGGATAACAGCTCCAACCATACTCACTACCTTCAGTAATACGGTGATTTGTTAATTCATTTACTTGACTTAAGTGCATTTTCTTGTCCTTTGTAGTGTTCAATAATAGGTTCAATGTCGTTATTATATATCTGTTCCATTGTTTTGTAAAGCATTTTGGCATCCTGCTCAGTCATGCCACTTGTCCAAGTTGGATCATTATCTGTTTTACGCAATCCATAATCATGTCTATAGGTCATACACATGTCATGTATGATTTGTTCTTTCAATTTCATAGACCTCTCCTCAATTGTTTACATTGATTAATAACGAATTCAGGATAATTATTTTGTGATCCTAAAACTTGAGAACAATTGAATGTGATGGTAACTTCATCATCCTCGTCATATTCGTCATGCATAATGAATCCATATACTAACCCAAGCACAAAAACTATACCCGATATCAGAAATAGCGGATATAACAAACTTAGCAATCTATTTGGGCCGGGGAATCTGTTCATATATAGCAATCCACTAATGTACCAATGTAAAATTGATATCTATAATTGTTGTAGTCTGTGCGATTTTTTAAATTTTCGTATTGGTGCATTTCTTCTAAATTTTTACGTAATTCACGTTCTTCTTCTAATCTATTTTGTTCAGTGTACTTGATTCTTTTCCAATCATAATATTCATCTACCCTGTCATAATGTTTATTGAAAACTTCTTTTCGCAATTCTTCTTTTCGCAATTCAAGTTCATGTCTATGCCGTAAGGTATAATCCAACAATGGGGTGGGTGTACTTACTGTAGAGTTTATACTAACACTCATGTGTCATCCAATCGTTTGTTTTATAGTCCCAATGTCTATTATCATAAAAGTGAAATATTAGCGCATATCCAAACAAACCCAATTCAAGTCTAACACCTGCATGGTCGCATCTAGTTGTCCAATTAAAATTAAAATTAATTAGATATTCACAATCCCGCAACACTTCAAATTCAAAGTATTTGTTTTTGAAAAATGTTTCCCAAGAACGATTGAAACTATGATTGAATGCTAACCTAGTGAAAGGGTATTCAATTGAAAATTTAAAATTTATCATGTTACTATTGTACAGTATAACTCAAATAAGTCCTAGTATTTTTGGTAAAGTGTATCACAGTTTCAACATTGCCCACATCGCAGTTTTTTCCAAATCAGTTTCAAACTCTGGATAGACCTTATCCAATTCTTCTTTGTCAATTTCTTTGTAACTTTTGTTTAGTTTTTTGCGGATCAATTGATTAACATCATGCTTACTGCCATTAATCAATTTGGTTTGAAGTTTAGCACCTCGGCGACCCCAAAAAGTTATATACTTGTTTGTGTGAAAGTGCCAAGCTGTACTGACCGGAACATCTTCGGCTAATAGGATTGCACCCCACACTTTATCATGTTTACCTTCTTTGCACCAACCAATAAATTCATAGTTCATTCTTCAACTCCGAAATGTTCTTTAATCTGTTTAGACAAATTTTCACCACACGATTTGGTGGCAAGATCCTGTAAAGTAAATTTGCCAGACT
>Ga0315909_10008405_pt1 | contig 11320 bp, 8 predicted proteins | sample LakEriMetagenome_11_FD_203527 | JGI IMG/M metagenome (GOLD analysis project Ga0315909, IMG submission 203527) | Freshwater fungal communities from buoy surface, Lake Erie, Ohio, United States - Buoy 2 MA125 | ecosystem: Environmental > Aquatic > Freshwater > Lake | place: USA: Lake Erie, Ohio...
GAGGGCGACGACGGACTGGTCGTTGAGGCCGAGGTTGAGGATGGTGTCCATCATGCCCGGCATCGAGTCGCGGGCGCCCGAGCGGACGGCGACGAGGAGGGGCATGCCGGAGGTGGCGCCGAACTGGGTGCCCATGATCTTCTCCATGTTCTTCACGCCAGCTTCCATCTGAGCCTGGAGGGAAACAGGGTAGGTGCGCTTGTTGGCGTAGTAGTAGGTGCAGACTTCGGTCGTGACCGTGAAGCCGGGAGGCACCGGGAGACCGATGCGGGTCATTTCGGCGAGGTTAGCGCCTTTGCCGCCGAGCAGGGCCTTCATCGAGCCGTTGCCGTCAGCTTTGCCGTCGCCCCAGGTGTAGACAACCTTGGTGGACTTGGTGGTTTTGGAGTGGTTTTGGGTTTTCTTGGCCATGGTAGAGGGGTGGTTGGGTGGACGGCGCCGGGCAGCAAGCTCAGGGCTCGGACCGAGGACGTGAAAGGCAAAAGAAGGCGAACGAGGGCTCAGGAGGCAAGGCAAGATACAGAGCCGCGGCGGGGCAGTCTCCGGCGGCCAGGCAGACCCGGAGGCAGCCTCAGCGCTTGAGCACGACCAGGAACACCAGAGTCACCACCGACAGGAACAGGCCGATCAGGAAGAGTTTCCAGCCCACGTGACGTCGGTCGGGGCGATCGGTCGCCCGACGCATTTTTCGGACGGATTTCACGCCCTGGCGGCTCACCCGCTGGATGGCGACATCCGGGTAGGACCTCCCCGTGACCGGCTGGACCTTGCCGTAGACCAGACCGAGCCGGATGAGCTCGGCGAAGGCCCGGGCCTTGCGTTCCGGGGGGAGACGGTCGAAAGCGTTGCATTCCCGGCCGACCACGAGGCGCTCGAGCCCCAGGGTGGCGTCCGCAGAGAGCTGGCGCCGCTGTGCGGCGGTCTCCGATTCGGGCTGGGTTTCCTCGTTGCTCAAAGGGTCGGTTTACTTTTATTTTACAGGACCTGCAAAGGGGTCCTGCAAGCAGATTGTCGGGGCGACCCTTACTTATTATAAATACCAGCATGCCCTCCGCCCTACCCTCCGCCCTCAGCATCGCTGGCTCCGATAGCGGCGCCGGCGCGGGGATCCAGGCCGACCTCCTGACCTTCGCGGCCCAGGGGGTCTTCGGGACGACGGCGATCACCTGCCTCACCGCCCAGAACCCCCGGGGGGTGTCGGGGGTGTTGCCGGTCCCCCCGGATTTCGTCCTGGAGCAGTGCCGCCAGGTGGCCGGGCATTTCCACCCGAAGGCCTTGAAGACGGGGATGCTGCTGGAGGCGGGGATTGTCGAGGCGGTCGCCCGGTTCATCCAAGAGTCGGGCATCCCGGCCGTGGTCGACCCGGTCATGGTGGCCACCAGCGGAGCGACCCTGCTGGCCCCCGAGGCGGTCGAATCGGTCAAAAAGCGCCTGATTCCGCAGGCTGCCTTGGTGACCCCGAACCTCGACGAAGCGACGATTTTGCTCGGGCGGAAGGCCCTCGGAGGGCCCCATGCGGAAGCCGAGGCGAGGGAGCTGGCGAAGATCTATGGGGTACCCTTCCTTCTTAAGGGAGGGCACGCCGAGGGGGACGAGCTGATCGATGTCCTCGCCTGGCCGGATGGTCGGACTGTTACCTACAAAGCCCGCCGAGCCCCCGGGGTCGATACCCACGGCAGCGGGTGCACCCTCTCGGCGGCAATCACGGCACAACTGGCTCTCGGAAAGGGACTCGAAGAAGCCGTCCGGATCGCCCACGCCTACCTGCAGGGCGCAATACATAAAAACATATCAGTCAGTGGTTTAAACGTTATTAGGCATGGGGGGTAAGATTAGGGGGCAGGGCTTGGGCTGGTTACGATGAAGGAGCAGGGTCACAGGTAGGGACGAGCGTCCCTGCTCGTCCGCGGCGGACCGGGACGGTCACGCCCTACCTAAAGCCAGCGCACAAAACGCCTGACCCTGCCCCTGACCCTTTAGTAATGCCCCCGGCCCAAGCTCTGGCCCTAGCCCTAGCCCTGGCCCCAGCCCTGGCCCTGGCCCTAGCCCTAGCCCTGGCCCTGGCCCTAGCCACTTATTCACACTTGCTCCCGCTACTGGCAGTCCTTTTCTAACCCATTCCCTGCAGGCCCGCCCTGCCCCCTGACCATGCCTAAAAAGAAAGCCGCCCAGACGTTCACCTCCAAGGCCAGCGCCGCCGCGGTCTCCGCCGGAGCCAAGATGCGCGGCTGTGACGTCATGGTTCGCTGCCTCGAGAACCTAGGCGTCGACACGATTTTTGCTTACCCCGGAGGCGCTTCCATGGAGCTCCACCATGGTCTCATCCGCTCCAAGAAAATCCGCACCATCCTGCCGCGCCACGAACAGGGCGGCGCCTTCATGGCCCACGGCTACTCGCGTTCGACCGGCAAGCCCGGCGTCTGCATGGCCACCTCCGGTCCCGGCGCGACGAACCTCGTCACGGCCATCGCCGACGCCCACATGGACAGTATCCCGCTGATCTGCATCACGGGCCAGGTCTACCAGCAATTCATCGGGCGCGCCGCCTTCCAAGAAACCGACTTCTACGGCATGACGCTGCCGATCGTGAAGCACTCGTTCCTCGTCCTCGATTACAACGAGTTACCGAGCATCATGTATAAGGCGTTCAAGATCGCCACCACCGGCCGACCAGGCCCCGTGGTCATCGATATCCCGAAGGACATCCAACAGCACGAGTGGGTCCCGGTCTTCCCGAAGAACGCCGACGACGTCGAAATCCCCGGCCTGCCGACGCCGCCGAAGTGCGCCGACCGCGAGCTGGAGCAGGTCCTCCGCCTCATCGAAGGCGCCAAGCAGCCCGCGCTTTACATCGGCGGCGGCATCCTTTCCGGCGACGCCCATAAGGAGTTGCGTGCCTTCGCCGAAGCCACCGGCATCCCCGTCGCGGCCACGCTGATGGGCCTCGGAGCCTTCCCCTGCGACCACCCGCAATCCCTTTACTGGTACGGGATGCACGGCACCGTCGCCGGCAACTGGGCCGTCTGCAAGAGCGACCTCCTCATCACCATGGGCGCGCGTTTCGACGACCGTATCACCGGTGCCGTCGAGAAGTTCGCCCCCGACGCCACCATCGTCCACATCGACATCGACCGCTCCGAACACCAGAAGAACAAGTTCGCGCACTACCCGATCCACTCCGACATCAAGCACGCGCTCGGCCGCATGGTCGCGCTCGCCAAGAAGGGCTTCAAAAAGCCGGACTTGAAGAAGTGGTACGAGACCATCAACGGGTGGAAGAAGGAGCACCCGTACCCGTTCAGCTACGAGCGCAAGACCAAGCACATCCTCCCGCAGGAAGCCATCGAGGTCCTCTTCGAAGAGACCAAGGGCAAGGCCATCATCGCCACCGGCGTCGGCCAGCACCAGATGTGGGCCCCGCAGTATTATCGCTTCAACGAGCCCCGTCGCTTCATCAGCTCGCTCGGCGCCGGCACGATGGGCTTCGGCCTCCCGGCCGCCATCGGCGCCAAGGTCGCCAACCCGGACGTCCAAGTCATCGACATCGATGGCGACGGCTCCTTCCTGATGAACATCCAGGAACTCGCGTGCATGAAGATCGAGAAGATCAACGCCAAGATCCTGATCCTCAACAACCAGCACCTCGGCATGGTGGTGCAGTGGGAAGACCGTTTCTATGCCGGCACCCGCGGCCATACGATCCTCGGCGACGCCAAGAATATCGGCTCGCCCGACAACCCGGGTGGCCTGTACCCCGACTTCGTCAAGATCGCCAATGGCTTCGGCATCAAGGCCCGCCAAGTGATGAAGCGTGAAGACCTCCGCGCCGCCATGCGCGAGATGCTCGACCACGACGGCCCTTACCTCCTCGATGTCATCGTGCCCTACACTGAGCACGTGCTCCCCTTCATCCCGCAGAAGAAGTCGGCGATGGAGATTTTGACGAAGTAATCGCGAGGCGATTACTTCGAGGGCTGGGGCTGGGTTGCATGGCCTCAGGTAGGGCTGACCGTCCCTAGCTGAGAGACCAAGACACAACAGGCGGAAGGGTCAGGACCAGGGTCAGGGTCAGGCGTCAGGTTCGCATTCCTGTCCCTGTCCCTGTCCCTGTCCCAGTCCCTAGCCCTTCTGCATCGTTCCTTCCAGGTAGGGCTAACCGTCCCCGGTCGGCCGCAGGCATGGGGTCTGGCTTCGTCTCGCGCAGCGATGACGTGCCTGACCTCATGCCGACGTATCCCGCGCTCGCGGACCAGCAGGGACGCTGGTCCCTACCCAAGAGGCAACCTGACCCTGGCCCTGACCCTGGCCCTAATCTGCATCCTGCATCGGCGGACCAGCGGGGACGCTGGTCCCTACCTAAGAGGCAGAGGTTCGCCCCATACCCACGTGTCACCGTGCCCACGTGCCCCCACGTCGCGGCTCTGCCGCGACGCTCAGTGCCCCGCGAGCCAGCGTTCGGCTTCGATCGCGGCGCGGCAGCCCATGCCGGCGGCGGTGATGGCCTGACGGTAAACGTGATCGGCGCAGTCGCCGGCGACGAAGACGCCGGGGACGCGGGTGCTGACGGTGTTGGCGCCGGCGACAAAGTAGCCGCCTTCATCGACTTCGAGGGACGGCGTGAAGGCCTGGGAATTGGGGATGTGGCCGATGGCCACGAAGACGCACTTCACCGCGAGGTCGCGGGGGGCGCCGGACTTTTCGAGGACGCGCAGGGTGTGCACCTTCTCGTCGCCGAGGATTTCGGTCGGGGTGACGTTCAGGACGAGCTCGATCTTCTCATGGGCCTTGACGCGCTGGACCATGATCTCGGAGGCGCGGAAGCTGTCGCGACGGTGCACCAGGTAGACCTTGGAGGCAAAACGGGTGAGGAAGAGGGCCTCTTCGCAGGCGGAGTCGCCACCGCCGACGACGGCGACGGGGACGTTGCGGTAGAAGGCACCATCGCAGGTAGCACAGGTGGTGACGCCGTTGCCGCCGTAGTACTTCTTCTCGCCGGGGATGCCGAGCAGGCGGGGCGAGGCGCCGGTGGCGATGATGACGGCCGTGGCCTCGTAGGTGGCTTCGCCGCCCTTGAGCTTCTTAACCGGGCCGGAGAAGTCGACGGAGTCGATGCGATCCCAGGCGAACTTGGCGCCGAAACGCTCGGCCTGGCCCTTCATATTCGTGATCAGCTCGTTGCCGTCGACGCCGTGGATGAAGCCGGGGAAGTTCTCGACCTCGGAGGTCGTGGTCAGCTGGCCACCGGGCTGGCCGCCCTCGAGGACCAGGGGGCTGAGGCCGGCGCGAGCGGCGTAGATGGCGGCGGTGAGGCCGGCGCAGCCGGTGCCGAGGATGAGGACGTTTTCAGCCATGGGGAGGGCCTCCATCTTGAGGGCTGGATGGCGACGGCAAGGCCGAAAACCCCTTGTGAACAACTGAGTCAAATGGCTTGCCCCGGGGGGGCGGGTGAGGGTTTGCTACCCGTTCGCCCTGGACCCATGTTTCTCAGCATCCTCAAGCTCTTCGCCGGCAGCCACAATCGGAAGTTCCTCCGGCAGTGCGCCCCCCTCGTGAAGCGGATCAACGTCCTCGAGGTCGAGTACCAGGCCCTGACGGAGGAGCAACTGAAGGCCAAGACCGGCGAGCTCAAGTCCCGGGTCGCCCGCGGCGAAAAACTGGATGACTTGCTGCCCGAGGCCTTCGCGGTGGTGAAGAACGCCGCTCGCCGCCTCTGCGGCACGAAAGCCGTCGTCTGCGACCACGAGCTCGCCTGGGAGATGGTGCATTTCGACGCCCAGCTGATCGGGGGCATCGCCCTCCATAAGAACAAGATCGCCGAGATGGCCACCGGCGAGGGCAAGACCCTGGTCGCCACCCTGCCCCTCTACCTCAACGCCCTGACCGGCCGTAACTGCCAGCTGGTCACGGTGAACGACTACCTCGCCCGCCGCGACTCCGAGTGGATGGGCCACCTCTACGGCTACCTCGGCCTGACGGTCGGCTGCATCCAGAACCAGATGCCGCCGGACGAGCGCGTCGAAGCCTACAAGCGAGACATCACCTACGGGACCGCCTCCGAGTTCGGCTTCGACTACCTGCGCGACAACGGGATGGCCCTCAGCGTGGCCGAGCAGGTCCAGCGCGAGCACTACTTCTGCATCGTCGACGAAATCGACTCCATCCTCATCGACGAGGCCCGCACGCCGCTGATCATCTCGGGCCCGGCGACTGATGAACGCGAGCCGGCCTTCCCCCGCCTGCGCGAGGCCGTCCAAGGTCTGGTCGACCACCAGACGCGCCTGGTTACCCGCATCGTCAACGAGGCCGCCACCGAGCTCGGCGCCGTGGCCGAGGGCAAGGACCCGACCACCGACTCGCTCGACAAGCTCTGGCTCGCCGCCCACGGCATGCCGCGTAACCGCGTCTTCCTCCGCCTCATGGAGAACGGCCGCTGGCGCAAACTGCTCGAGAAGCACGAGGGCGTCCTGGCCTCCGAGGTCGAGAAGGACCGCCGCTACCACCTCAAGGAGCGCCTCTACTTCGCCGTCAGCGAGCGCAACCACGAGTCCGACCTCACGCAGCTGGGTCGCGACACCCTGCGCCCGGGCCAGCCGGACGCGTTCGTGCTGCCCGACCTCCCCACACGCTTCGTCGAGCTCGACAAGGACGAGTCCCTGACCCCCGAGCGACGCGCCGAACTCCGGGCCGAATCCGAGGACGCCTACGCCCGCGTCTCCGAGGACATCCACGCGATCGGCCAGCTGCTCAAGGCCTACGCGCTCTACGAGCGCGACCGCCACTACGTCGTCGTCGAGAACAAGGTGAAGATCGTCGACGAGAACACCGGCCGTATCATGGAAGGCCGCCGCTGGAACGACGGTCTGCACCAGGCCGTGGAGACCAAGGAGAACGTGCCGCTCGAGAAGGAGAACAAGACCTACGCGACCATCACGATCCAGAACTACTTCCGCATGTACGAGAAGCTCGCGGGCATGACCGGCACGGCCGAGACCGAGGCCTCCGAGTTCAACGACATCTACCGCCTCTCCGTCGTGGCCATCCCGACGCACCGCCCGTGCATCCGCGTCGACGACAACGACATCGTCTTCAAGACGCGCCGCGAGAAGTACGCCTTCGCCATCAAGGAGGTCGCCGACGCGCACCAGCGCGGGCAGCCCGTCCTCGTCGGCACCGCCTCGGTCGAGGCGTCCGAGACGCTCAGCCGCATGCTCGGGATGGCCAAGGTACCGCACAAGGTGCTCAACGCCAAGCACCACGAGCAGGAGGCCGAAATCGTGTCGCTCGCGGGCCAGCGCGGCGCGGTGACCATCGCGACGAACATGGCCGGCCGCGGCACCGACATCCGGCTCGGCGAGGGCGTGTGCGAGCTCGGCGGCCTCTACGTGCTCAGCACCGAGCGCCACGAATCCCGCCGCGTCGACCGCCAGCTGCGCGGCCGCTGCTCCCGCCAGGGAGACCCGGGCCGCTCCCGCTTCCTCATCGCGCTGGAGGACGACCTGATGCGCCTGTTCTCCAACGCGGGCATCATCTCCTCCCTCCTCGAGAAGTCCTTCAAGGAAGGCGAACCGCTGGAGCACCCGCTCCTCAACCGCTCGATCGGCACCGCCCAGAAACGCGTCGAGGGCCAGAACTACTCGATGCGCAAGCGCCTGCTGCAGTACGACGACGTGCTGAACCGCCAGCGCCAGATCGTCTACGCGCTGCGCAACCGCACCCTCGCCGCCCAGGATTCCCGCGAGGCCGTCCGCGACGTGCTCGCCGAGGAGATCGAGGAACGCCTCGCCCAGGCCTACCCGGAAGGCGCGACCGCCCCGACCGCCCAGGGCGTCAACGCCTTCACGAGCTGGTACGCCGGCTGCTTTCACCTGCGCCTCGAGGCCGCCGACCTGCAGGGTCGCACCCTGCCCCAGGCCGCCGAGTTCGCGCTGCGCAAGGTCATGGACCTGCACGCCAGCCGCGAGGCCCACGAGCCGGCCGAGGTCATCACCTACATCGAGCGCCACGTGCTGCTCCAGGCCATCGACCGCAACTGGCAGAACCACCTGACCGACATGGACGAGCTGCGCCGCGCGGTGAATCTCCGCAGTTACGCCCAGAAGGACCCGCTCAATGAGTACAAGACGGAAGCCTACCGGGCCTTCGCCGACCTCATGGGCCAGCTCCGCGAGGACGTCTGCCGCAAGCTCTTCCGCCTCGCGTCCTCGATGGAGGCGCTCGAGGCCCTCATGCGCCGCGCCCAAGGCCAGGCCATGGCCATCGGCCCGGCCGAACCCGGTGCCCCCGTCGCGACGACCACCGCCCCGGCCGCCCCGGCGCCGGCCCCCGTCAAGCACGCCCCCTTCCGGCGCGAGCTCCCGAAGATTGGCCGCAACGCCCTCGTCCGCATCACCAAGGGCCCGGAGTCCCAGGAACTGAAGTGGAAGAAGGCCGAGCCGCTGGTCCGCGACGAAGGCTGGGAAGTCGCCCAGGTCATCTCGGAATGACCGCGGCGGACGCGAGCCCGGCGCCGGCGGGCGGGCGCGCGACCTGGTTCGGGCTGGGCCTGAGCGCGATCCTCCTGCTTTTCTCGTTCCCGCCCCTGGGGCACCCGTTCGTCGCGTTCTTCGCGCTGATCCCCGCCGCGCTCGCCGCGGCGGAGGCGCCGGACTACCGCCTTTGGCGCCGCGTGGCGTTCCTCACGAGCTGGGTGCTCTGGATCGGCCTGCTCGTGTGGCTGCGCCACGTGTACCCGCCGCTCGGCTGGCTCGGACTCGTCGGGCTGACCGCCTATTGCGCGCTCTTCCCTTGGCTGTGGTGCCTGGGCCTGCGCTGGATCCTGCCGGCCGTCGGCGACGCCGGTCTACCGGCGCGGCTACTCGCGATGCTCGGACTCGCGGGCTCCTGGGGCTTGCTCGAATGGGCCCGGACCACCTTCCTCACGGGCTTCGGCTGGTTGCCGCTCGCCGCGAGCCAACAAGGTAACCCGGTGATGCTGACGCTGTGCGCGTGGGTCGGGCCGACGGGCCTGTCGATGGGTCTGGTGCTGATCAATCTCGGCCTGGCCAGCTGGATCATCCGCCTGCGCCGCTTCCGGCGGGCCGACGCCGCGCTGACGCCGCTCGGACCGATGGATTGGACGAAGCGCCTGACGCCCGAGCTTTACCTGGGCCTCGGGGTGATCGCCGCCGGTTTCGCCCTGACGTTGACCGAGACCGCAGGCCGGACGCCCGGCACGACGGTACGCATCGCCGCGGTCCGCACGCATTTCGACCCGACGGAGAAGTGGCAGCTGGACAAGTTCAAGCGGCATGCGACGACGCTGACGGAGGCCGCGCGCGCGACCTTGGCGGATAAGCCGGACGTGATCCTGTGGCCGGAGGCGGCCTTGCCGGCGTTGCTCGATGACCCGCTTTACCTAGCGATGCTCAGGCAGGTCGCGCCGGGGACCCCGTTGCTGATCGGTGCCGTCGAACGACGGGCCGGCGGTTACGCGAACAGCGTGGCCGTGGTGACCGCCGAGGGCGCGCAGAAGCCGACCTATGCGAAACGCCACCTGGTGCCGTTCGGCGAATACGTGCCCGGGGCCGACTGGTTACCGCTGCGCAAGGTCGTGCCGATCGCGGAGGACTGCGTCGCCGGCCAGGCCCCCACCCTACTCCCCCTGACCACCCGCGGCGGCTTCACCTACCTGGCCGGGCCGCTGGTCTGTTACGAGGACGTGTTCCCGGCGCTCGCCCGCGAGCATGCGCTGGCCGGGGCCGACCTCCTGGCGGTGGTGACCAACGATGGCTGGTACGGGCACGAGGCGGCCGACGCGCAGCACACGGCGCATTCGGTCCTGCTCGCGGTCGCCACCGGCCTACCGGTCGCCCGTTCGGGCAACGACGGCTGGAGCGGGGTCATCACGCCCCGCGGGCTGATGCTGCCGACCGGCGACGGGCATCCGGCCGTCCAGCTCGCCGAGATCCGCACCCCGCGCGGAGCGCCGACCTTCTGGGTCCGCCACGGGGACTGGGCCGTCGGGCTGGGCGGGCTCGCGTTCGCCGCGACCTACGTCTGGCGCCGCCGCCGGACCGGGCGATAAATCGGCAGAGACCGCTCGACCTCCCCTGGTTTCAGGCCAAGGTGGACTCATCCCCGACCGGACCATGAGAACCCTGCTCGCCTGCCTCATCGCCCTGATGGCCGCGGCCCTGCCGGCCCAAGAAATCAAGAAACCGAAGTCGGAGTTTCCGGCCGAAGGTCTCGCCACGTTCCGCCTGCGGGTCCGCTCCATCCCGACGATCCAGGTGAAGATCAACGGCGCGACCCTCACGCTCGGCGTGGACACGGGTTGCCAAGGCACCGGCGTGCTGACGCCGCGCGGCGCAGCCAAGTGCGACGTCCCCGAGGCTTTCACGGTGCCGTCGATGGGCAACTCCGGCCGGAGCGAGAACACGTTCGGCTACGTCGAGAAGCTCGAGGCGGGCGGCGCGGTCTGGCGGGATTTCCACATCAGCATCATGCCGCTCGACGGCATGGAGCTCGACGGCCTGATCGGCGCGGATATCCTCTTCGAGAAGCCGTTCTACATGGACCTGGCCAACAAGGTCATGACCTTGGGGAAGACGCCGGACACCTCCTCGGCTCACGAGATCCCCTGCTACAGCCGCGGCGGCCACTGCGGCGTGAACATCGAGGTCGAGGGCCAGAAGGTGCCGATGATCGTCGATTCGGGCGCCTCCAAGTCGTACATGAGCTCGCTGAAGTTCAAAGGGAAGACGACCTTCAAGGGCTACGTCCCGGTGGCCACCGTGCGCGGCGTGTCGCTCACCCGCGTGGAGACCTGCCAGATCAAGTCGCTCCGCATCGGCGGCGTGCCCCTGACCGGCGTGGAATTCAACCGCGATCAGGAACATAACTTGCTGGGCGACGACTTCCTGCGGGCGCACCCGATCGCCATCGACATGGCCTCCCGGCGACTGTGGCTCTTCGAATCGCAGGCCGCGGCCAAGACCCGGGTCGAGCCGACCGAAACGTCCAAGCCGGTCGTCAAACCGAGCCCGGCCGTCGAACCGGCGAAATAACCGCCGGCCGGCTCAGCGCCGGCGACGCGGGCCGCCCGACGAACCCTTGGCGGGCGGGCGGCCTTCCTCTTCACCCTCGGCCGCTTCGGCGCCCTCGGCGGGGGCCTCTTCCTCGTCGTCCCAGCGGAGGTTCTTCTCCATGTCCTTGTCGACGTCCTCGACCTCGGGGAGGTCGGGCAGGTCGTCGGCGGCGCTGGCGGCGCGGGTCGGCTTGTCGTCGTCGTCGTCCTCGCCCGGGACCTCGTGGCCCTGCGGGACGAACTCCAGGATATCGG
>Ga0315909_10008407_pt1 | contig 11319 bp, 12 predicted proteins | sample LakEriMetagenome_11_FD_203527 | JGI IMG/M metagenome (GOLD analysis project Ga0315909, IMG submission 203527) | Freshwater fungal communities from buoy surface, Lake Erie, Ohio, United States - Buoy 2 MA125 | ecosystem: Environmental > Aquatic > Freshwater > Lake | place: USA: Lake Erie, Ohio...
AGCAAGCAATGCAAGAGCGACAACAAGCCGAGCAGAACGATACGCCGCAGTCTCATTAATTTATCTGATCCAAATCATCGTCGCCATGCGGCCCGTGATGCGGTCGCGACGAAATGAATAAAATTCTGCCGGTTCACTTAGCGTACAGCGGTCGCCTCCTGCCACTTGGTGCACGCCCACACTCTTCAGTGCTAACCGAGCCAGCAAAGGTAAATTGCCCAAATATTTACCCGGCTTATCCTCCATGGCTACAAACGCCTGATTAGTCGCCGGCCCCAAGTGCGCAAAGGCCGCCAGTACTTCCTCGCCTACCTCGAAAGATTCAGGCCCTATGCCCGGGCCCAGCCAAGCCAAAATTTCCTCTGCGCCAGATTCACGCAAGTGCTTTACGCTCTGCTCGAGCACCCCGTTGGCCAGTCCGCGCCAGCCGGCGTGCGCAGCACCTACCGCGACCCCGCTTGCATCTGCCAACAACACCGGCATGCAATCGGCCGTCATGATGGTGCACACCGCGCCGGGGGTGGTTGCAGTACTGGCATCGGCGCGCGGAACCGTTTTTTGTAACGACACATGGTGAGCCTGAACAACCTGTGTGCCGTGTACTTGCTCCAACCACATGGGTTCATTTGGTAAGAGACTGCGCAGCAGTGCCCTGTTTTTTACTACGGCCTCTGGAACATCGCCCACATGCGTGCCTAGATTCAGCCCGCCCTTGCCCTGAGCATCTGCATACGCGCCCATGCTCACACCCCCTGAACGTAAGGTTGAAAGCACGCCTATCCCCTCGGGCAGACCGGGCCAATGGATTTCCAGGGTGCGCATGGGTCAAATCACAGAGTAATCAGAGAGTAATAGCGGCCTGCTGGAGCAGGTTTGCCATGTCTAAAGGCAAATGGGCATGCCACTCGCAGTGGTTGCTGGATAACGGATGTACCAGCCCGAGTTGCTCTGCATGCAAAGCCTGACGAGGAAATACTGACGCTAAGTGCGATTTGCCGTAGACGAAATCGCCCACGATAGGAAAACCCAACGATTGCAAATGCACTCGAATCTGGTGCGTGCGCCCGGTTTCGAGCTGGCAGCGCAGCAGCGTTACTGTGCGGCCGTCTATCTGGCCGCTGGCAACTTTTTGATAATGCGTAATGGCCATTTTGGCCTGTGGCGAGCGACTAATAGCCATACGTGTGCGCTCACGCGGATGGCGTCCTATAGCTGCTTCGATACGACCACTAGAGACAGGCTGCCCCCAAACCAGCGCCAGATACTGACGATTAACAGAACGTTGCTGCAGTTGTCGCACCAAATCGGTTTGTGCCATCAGGGTTTTGGCTACCACCAACAAGCCACTGGTATCTTTATCCAGCCGGTGAACTATCCCTGCGCGCGGTACACCTTGCAGTTGTGGGCAATGATTTAGCAATCCATTTAACAGCGTGCCCGACCAGTTACCTGCAGCCGGATGCACCACCAAACCGGCGGGTTTGTTGACGATTATTAGCGACGCATCTTCAAAAACGATGTCCAAGGCAATTGGTTCAGGCCCGAACGCCTGATCATGTTCTGCTGCCTGCGGTTCTACGCTGACGTTTTCTCCACCCAGCACGATAGTACGAATCTTGGCAGGTTTGCCATCAACCAGCACCCAGCCTTCCTCTATCCATTGCTGCAAACGCGCGCGCGAAAACTGCGGCAACCGCATGGACAGTACCTTGTCGAGCCGTTCGCCCTGACTGGCATCATCGAGCAACACCGTCAGGGGCTCGAGTCCTACTGACGCGATGTCAAAATCATCGGCGTCATGAAACACCTCATCACCCATGGTGAATTCGACATTTGGCTTACTAGGTGGTTTCACAAAGATTTCCATCGGCTATAATCGCCGCACTTATTGATGATGTGAATGCGCCCCATCCCATGTTAAAAAAATTTCTGACACTTGCCATGATGGCGCTGATCCTTTTCTTATCTGGCTGCGGCTCGTTGGGACAGAAGCCAGATGAAACCAAAGGATGGTCGGCTGATAAATTATACGCTGAGGCTAAAGACGAACTCAAAAGCGGTAACTATGAACGAGCTATCAAGTATTTAGAGAAACTCGAGTCTCGCTATCCATTTGGAAAATATGCGCAGCAGGCGCAAATGGAAATCGCGTATGCCTATTATCGTCAAAATGATCAGGCACAATGTCTGGCTGCTGTTGATCGTTTCATTCGTTTGCATCCTAACCATCCGAATGTCGATTACATGTACTACCTCCGTGGCCTGGCAAATTTCAACGACAAAAAAGGCCTGTTTGATTTCATCAGCAGCCAAGACCCTACCGAGCGCGATCCGAAAGCAGCACGTCAAGCCTTCGATGCATTCAAGCAGCTAGCCGACCGATTCCCAGATAGTAAATATGCCGATGATGCGCGCGACCGACTGCGGTATCTAGTTGAAGCCATGGCCCAGCATGAAGTTCATGTGGCAGATTACTACTTGCGCCGTTCAGCCTTTGTAGCAGCTATCAATCGCGCACAAACTGTCATTCGCGATTATCCAGCCTCACCCTCGGTGCGTAACGCCTTACGCATACAAATTCGCGCCTATGATGCCCTGGGCATGACAGAACTACGTGATGATGCAGAGCGTGTATTCCAGCTTAACTACAAAGTAAACTCGGCTGCGCAAATTAATCCAGAAGCTGACAGTTCTTGGTGGAAGTTCTGGAACAAATAAGTTTATAGCTGTCACGCTACTGCAAGCTTGCGCCTGAACATCCAGCTCGTTGCGCTGGAGCTTGCAGGCACAAACTCATACCCCTCCACATTAAACTGTTGTAACTGCTCAGGCCGGGTAATCTTCTTTTCTATTGCGTAGCGCGCCATTAAGCCACGCGCACGTTTTGCATAAAACGAAATGACCTTGTAATCCCCGCCTTTACTATCTTCAAATACCGGTGTAATCACAGGCACATCCAGATTTTTAGGCCTGACTGATTTGAAGTACTCCTCCGATGCCAAGTTAATTAGTGCAGCCGATTTACTGCTCTTTAATGCGCTGTTCAACGCACTGGTTACGTCATCACCCCAAAATGTATACAAATCCTTGCCATGTTTATTCTGCAAGCGCGTACCCATTTCCAGTCGATACGGCTGCATCAAATCCAGTGGCCTTAGCACCCCGTATAACCCAGAAAGTATGCGCAGATGATCTTGGGCCCAGGTCAGCTGTTTTTCGGTGAGGGTGCGCGCATCCAGACCTTCATATACATCCCCATTAAAAGCTAACAAGGCCTGACGCGAGTTTTTGAATGTGAATTTTTTTGACCAGTCCGCATAGCGACTCGCATTTAAATGCGCAAGTTGATCCGAGATTTTCATGAGGCTACCTAAACTATCTGGCGACATCTCACGCAAGGTAGAAATAAGCTCAGCCGAGCGCGGTATAAAATCCGGCAAGCTGTGCGCTTGGGTAGTTAAAGGCGATTCATAATCCAGCGTTTTTGCCGGTGAGAGTACCATCAGCATGATTGTGATTCCCTATCTAGTAAACTTTACGCATGATACCCAAAGCCGCACCGATAGCATTGCAGCGCGTAGTCTTAGACACCAACGTCTGTTTGGATTTGTTCATGTTCCAGGACCGACGCTGGCAAGTACTGCACGATGCGCTTAAACACGGCAACATCGAAGCCGTGACCAGTGCTAGCTGTCGCATGGAATTCATCTTGGTGCTGGGCTATACAAAAATGCAGCTGAGCATCGAATCTCAGACTGCATTGTTAAAAGAATTTGACCACCTCATCAAGCTGGTTGATAGCCCTGCTGAACTCGCCAAACCCACCCAGCTCCCGCGATGCAAAGATGGCGATGATCAAAAATTTCTCGAACTTGCTTATGTCAGCGGAGCCGACGCACTGATTACCAAAGACAAAGCATTGTTAAAACTAGCACGCAAAACCATACGTTCGGAGTTGTTTAGGATATTTACCCCCGAAGCCTGGCTTGCTTCATATGTCCCTACAGAAGCACTGGTTAAACAATAATCTACTAGTTCTCGCGTAATCGACCGAGGCTAAGCTCTTGATTTGCATGACCACGCCTCGCACAGCTATGCTGGCTCGCTAAAAATACGCATTAAATTAGCGTCTCCCTAATTCAGCACTGACTAAACAAAAACCAGATAGTTCTCGCGTGATGGACCGAGGCTAAGCTCTTGATTTGCATGACCACGCCTCGCACAGCTATGCTGGCTCGCTATAAAACACGCACTAAATTAGCATCTCCCTAAGCCAGACTTAAGCAAATAAAAACGACATCAGCTTCATAGAAATGATGTCGTTTTTTTATCGCTTAGAGCGCTTGTGAAAATTACATTTTGCTCTTAATGCGCTCGGCTAATTCAGCGGCATTGGCCTTGCGATCGTCTGTTACTTTTTTTACCGTAGGACGCTCGCCAACTAATTTCATGTAGTCGCGCACTGGAAACGCAGCCAACATGTCTTCGCCATACATGGCCTTGGTTGCCATGCTTATCAATGGCAAATGTACCGCAGCGGCACAATCGGCCATCGTAAATTCACTACCTGCTATGTAAGGTGCAAAATTCGCTATCTGACCAAATGCAGTGATATTTCGTTTTAATTGTTTTTGTACACGGACTTTTACGTCATCGGCGACTTTCCCTCCGAAAAACGCCTCTAGGTACACCTCACGAACCACTAACTCAAGATGTAATTCCATGAATTGAATCAATTGACGAATACGTGCTGCTTCAAACGGATCGGATGGCAGCAAAGGATTTTGTGGGTAGGCTGATTCCACATAATCTAGCATCACTTGTGATTCAAAGAGCGCCTTGCCATCTATTTCAAAAAAAGGAACTTTACCCAGCGGAGATTTTGCTAGTAACTCGGGTGATCGATCTGTCCAAACTTGCTTTTCTTCGAAAGGCACACCTTTTTCGAGTAAAGCTAATTTGACTTTGTTGTAGTAATTACTAGCCGAGAAACCGCATAAAGTTAGCATTCTGTCTCCTTACATGCTTATGTTGAAGCACCTGAGTAAACCCAAGCATATGGGTGGCAGCAGGTACAATGTTCGTCATGAAGTCTAACACCACTCAACCAACCTAACCGGCCCCAAAAACCGGCCTCTAGCCAGCCTAAACACCTCATGTCCGCTGAATTACTTGCCACTCGTCGTGAGTCCACGCTGATTCTGACGCTATCGAACCCCGGCGCGCGCAATGCTTTGCACCCAGATATGTATGCTGCGGGCATAGAAGCGTTGGCAACTGCTGAGCGCGATCCGGATATACGTGCAGTGGTGCTTACTGGTGCGGGAGATACTTTTTGCGCGGGTGGAAACCTTAATCGATTGCTTGAAAACCGCAATAAAGACCGATCTGTGGCCGCCGATTCGGTGGGCCAATTGCATTCCTGGATAGAAGCCCTGCGCGATTGTCCCAAACCCGTGATTGCTGCGGTCGAGGGTCCTGCTGCGGGGGCGGGTTTCTCTCTCGTTCTGGCGTGCGATTTGATTGTGGCGGCACATTCAGCGCAATTTATCGCCGCCTATGTAAAAGTTGGTTTATCACCTGATGGTGGAATGAGCTGGTCACTATCGCAATCGCTGCCACCTCAGTTAGTTACCGAAATTCTGATGGAAGGTAAACCCATCACTTCATCGCGTTTGCATCAGCATGGCATCATCAACCGCGTGGTCAATGATGGGCATGCATTGAATGCTGCACTTGACTGGAGTGACGAGCTTGCACAGCTATCACCGAATTCAATTAGCTCTATTAAATCGCTAGTGAGAGATGCTAGCGATGTCACCTTGTCTGATCAGCTTAAAGCTGAACAACATGCTTTCGTCGATTGCTTGCATCATCGTGATGCGCTCGAAGGTATGACTGCATTTCTGGAAAAAAGAAAGCCCAACTATTCATGAGTTTTACTAAACGACGTCGCGTATTTTTAATGCGTCATGGCAGCGTGACTTATTTTGACACCAACGGTAAACCGTTTTTACCTGAAACTGTTCCACTCAATGAGCAAGGTCGCGAGCAAGCTACTGCAGCAGGCCATGTATTTGCCAATGCTGGCATTCGTTTTGATAAGGTGATTGTTTCGGGGTTACCGCGCACCTTGGAAACAGCTACCCGTGTGTTGTCTGGCACCGGCCAGGAAATCACATTCGAAGAATGGCCTGAACTGGTTGAGATTCGTGGCGGTAAACTCTCTGCAATTCCGGATGAACAATTGCGCGAAGCATTTACTGGTGCGTTTGAAGGTGTGGCCTCAGAAGACCAGCAGTTTTTAGGTGGTGAAAGCATAGGCGAGCTGATGGATCGCGTGCATCCACAAGTTGATAAATTACGCTCAGATCCTGATTGGGATACGGTGCTCATGGTGCTGCATGGCGGAGTTAATCGCGCCATCCTTTCGTATGCGTTAACAGGCCAACGACTATTCCTGGGTAATCTGGCTCAGACAGCGGGCTGCATCAACGCCTTGGACGTAGGTGACTCACGCATGGATTGGGTCGTACGACTCATGAATTATTCGCCACCCTCGGAGCTGCAACATGAATCGCGCGGCACCACTATGGAAGCTTTGTTTGAACAATACAAAAAAGTACGTGGCTTGTAAGCTAGCCCCAGTAAACTAAAACAAATACCAAAAAGTAGCGAGGAAAGAAGGAATGTACGAAGAATTCATGGGCACCAAGCCCGTTGCCGAACGATTAAAAGTTGACCTCGATGCCCTGTCGGCTTACATGAAGCAGCATGTCGATAATTTCAGTGGCGATCTCAGCATAGAACAATTCAAGGGTGGTCAATCCAACCCCACGTTCAGACTCACCTCTGGCAATCATCGCTATGTGCTGCGCACTAAGCCCGCACCAGCTGCCAAGCTGCTACCTTCGGCTCATGCAATTGAGCGCGAATTCCGCGTCATGGACGCGTTATCCAAAGCCGGCTTTCCAGCGCCCAAACAATACACCTTGTGTGAAGATGAATCCGTTATCGGTCGTGCCTTCTACATCATGGAATGTGTTGATGGACGCGTGCTCTGGGATCAATCATTACCTGGTATGAGTAATGATCATCGTGCAGCTCATTACGATGAAATGAACCGCGTCATTTCGCAATTGCACAGCCTGGATTACCAGGCCGTGGGTCTGGAAAGTTTTGGTAAGCCCGGTAATTATTTTGGTCGCCAGATTGATCGATGGATACGCCAATACAAAGCTGCTGAAACTGAACATATACCTGAGATGGAGCACTTGATCGAGTGGCTGCCTAAGAATATTCCCGCCGGTGAAATCACTACCATTGTGCATGGTGACTACCGTTTGGATAACATGATTTTTCATCCTACCGAGCCGCGCATACTCGCCGTGCTCGATTGGGAACTCTCTACGCTGGGTCATCCACTGGCAGATTTTTCATATCACTGCATGAGCTGGCATGTAGAACCTGATTTATTCCGCGGTATTGGTGGATTGGATTTAAAGTCACTAGGCATACCGAGCAGAGATGACTACATCGCCCGCTACAGCGATCGTACCGGAATTAGCATTAATAAAGATGATTTCCGTTTTTACCTGGCCTACAACATGTTCCGTATGGCCGGTATTTTGCAAGGCATCATGAAACGCTATCAAGACGGCACGGCCAGCAGTGAGCAAGCACTAAAAAGCGGCCAGGCCGCCAAACCTATGGCGATCATGGGTTGGCAGTACGCATCCGGACAAAAAACCCTGTAATCATTCATAATTCACCCACAATAAAAAGCGAGGACACCCTATGGATTTCGAATACTCACCGCGCTGCATGGAGCTGCGCGAAAAATTGAATCACTTTATGGATGAATACATTTATCCCAATGAACGTTCCTACAAAGATGAGGTAGATCGTAACGGCCGCGAAAAAAATAATCGCTGGATCCCTACCAAAATCATTGAAGATTTAAAACCTATCGCCCGCTCACGCGGTTTGTGGAATTTGTTTTTGCCAAAATCAGACCGCGCGCCAGAAGGCTTATCGAATCTCGACTACGCACCCCTGTGCGAAATCATGGGCCGCATTCCATGGGCACCGGAAGTATTTAACTGCTCCGCACCCGACACCGGCAACATGGAAACCATAGAGCGTTATGGTTCAGAAGAACATAAAAAACAGTGGCTGGAACCCTTGCTGCGTGGTGAGATGCGCTCTGCATTCGCCATGACAGAGCCGGATGTTGCATCCTCGGATGCCACCAATATCAGCACCAGCATAGAACGCGTGGGTGATGAGTACGTGATCAATGGCACGAAATGGTGGACATCAGGTGCAGGCGATCCACGCTGCAAAATCTACATCCTGATGGGCAAGACTGATGGCGATGCGCCACGCCACTCACAGCAATCGATGATCTTGGTACCTTCCGATACCAAAGGCGTCACTGTTGTTCGTCCTTTGTCTGTGTTTGGTTACGATGATGCGCCACACGGCCATTGCGAAGTTAAATTTGAAAATGTGCGTGTACCTGCCTCCAATATGTTGCTGGGTGAAGGTCGTGGCTTTGAAATTGCACAAGGTCGTCTTGGACCTGGTCGTATTCACCACTGCATGCGCGCTATCGGCACAGCTGAACGCGCACTCGAATTGATGTGCAAGCGCATCGATTCACGCGTCGCGTTTGGTAAAAAAGTGTCTGAGCAAGGCGTATGGCGCGAGCGTATCGCTGAGTCACGCATCATGATCGATAGCGCTCGCCTGTTGGTACTCAAAGCAGCCTACATGATGGATACCGTAGGTAACAAAGGTGCGAAGAGCGAGATCGCCATGATTAAAGTTCTCGCACCGGTGATGGCGCAACAAATCATCGACTGGTCGATACAAGCCCACGGTGGTGGTGGCGTGTCTGATGACTTTGCTGTGGCTCAGTTGTGGGCTCATAACCGTACCCTGCGTATTGCAGATGGTCCGGATGAAGTACACCGCAATGCTATCGCTAAAATAGAATTATCCAAGTACGCCAGCTTGCATGGCGAAACACTTGATATGCCTGTGACGCGTTCGTAGTTTGATTTTTAGTACGCATTTATTGTCTGAGTAACTAAGCGCCGAGATATCTCGGCGCTTCTTCATTGGAGAACACTACCATGATCGACGTCTACTCCATGGCCACCCCAAATGGTCATAAAGTTCATATCATGCTGGAAGAATGTGGATTAGCTTATCGTGCGCATAATGTCGACATAGGCGAAGGCGATCAATTCAAACCAGAATTTTTAGCGATTTCTCCTAACAATAAAATTCCAGCCATCGTTGATCCACACGGCCCGGATGGAAAACCGTTTTCATTATTTGAGTCGGGTGCGATTCTGGTTTATCTCGCCAGTAAAGTAGATAAATTTTTGGGTAAAACTGACATAGAAAAATTTACGGTTTTGCAGTGGTTAATGTTTCAGATGGGCGGATTAGGCCCTATGCTGGGCCAGGCACATCATTTTCGTATTTATGCGCCAGAAAAAATTGAGTATGCCGTTAATCGTTATACCAATGAAGCCAAGCGACTGTATGGTGTGATGGACAGGCAGCTAGCTAACCATGCTTATATCGCTGGGGAGGAATACACCATCGCTGATATTGCTTGCTTTCCATGGACACGCTCATGGAAAAATCAGGGCATAGACTGGGATGATTTTCCGAATGCTAAACGCTGGCATGATGAGATCGCTGCTCGTCCAGCAGTTCAGCGTGGCGTAGAAGTATTAACGCATCTACGCAAACCGCTAGTTGATGATAAAGCCAGAGAAATGATGTTTGGTGCGACTCAGTATCAAAAGCGTTGAAATGCCGCGTTGAAAATTCTTAGTGCTTTTGATATTTTTATAATTACTAAAAATTTTAGAAATATTTTCTAAGAACCGACTCAGCAACACACACTGGTTTGTCTGAGCCCTCTAGCTCTACCGTCATCAGCCAAATACTTTGTACATAGCCCTCCATGGGCTCTACTGTCATCAGCTTGAAACGCCCACGTAATCGACCACCAACGATCATGGGCGCTGGAAAGCGCACTTTGTTGAGTCCGTAGTTAATGCTCATTTTTCCCGGCGGCAGCTCAACCACCGATTCAAACAAGGTTGGAATAAGTGAAAGCGTCATGTAGCCATGTGCAATCGTGCCGCCAAAGGGTGACTCACGTTTAGCGCGTTCTACATCGACATGGATCCATTGATGATCATCGGTCGCGTCAGCAAACAGATTGACTCGATCTTGAGAAATCGTCATCCACTCGGATACGGCGATTTCATGCCCTGCTACAGCCTGTAAATCAGCGACAGTTGCAAATGTACGCATAAAATTTCCCGTTAAATCAATCTGCGCTGGCAAAACCAGGCTGATCAATGAATCGATGCAAGTGATGATCTGTGTCGCCCAACGTTAGCTCTATCGCTGAGAGTCGTTTGAAATAATGCGCCGCCAGCATTTCATTGGTTACACCCATACCGCCATGCAGTTGTACTGCTTGCTGACCAATGAACTTCATTGCCTGACCTACTCTGGCCTTCGCAGCAGACACTACGCGTCTGCGCTCAGTAGCATCTGCTGAAGCGACTTTCACTGCGGCTAGCATCGTCATAGAACGTGCTTGTTCCAGGTGCATAAACATATCGGCCATACGATGCTGTAACACCTGAAATTTTCCTATAGGTACACCGAACTGCTGTCGGTTGCGTATGTACTCCAGCGTAGCTGCCTGCAATGCTTCCATCACACCCAACGCTTCTGAACACAGCAAACTCACACCATGGTCGGCCGCTGCATCCAACATATCGCCACCATGGCTCTCTTTACCTAGCAGAGTCTCTTTGGTAACGTGCACATGGTTGAAATGAACTGTGGCGGTACGCATGCCATCGTTAGTCCGACTTTCATGCAGGCTGATACCGGTACTATCAACCGGCACAACAAATAATGAAATGCCAGCTGTATCGCGCGCATTACCACTGCTGCGTGCTGACACAATCAGATAGTCTGCTTGCGCTGCATGCAGTACATTGACTTTTTCGCCGCTCAACACCCAGCCTTCGCCGCTGCGGGTCGCGCTCAGAGTGATGTTGTGTAATTCATGGCGCGACTGGCGCTCACTCAAAGCACACGCCAGCTTGATTTCTCCAGCGCCTACGTTGGAAAGCAACGCACCCTGTTCACCGGCGAGTTTTAAAAATTCCACACCCAGCAACGTCGCAAATACTGGCTCAATGATTAATGCTCGGCCCAACGCCTGCATGACCACCATTTGATCAATCGCTGTGCCATCAAAACCATCAT
>Ga0315909_10008410_pt1 | contig 11318 bp, 1 predicted proteins | sample LakEriMetagenome_11_FD_203527 | JGI IMG/M metagenome (GOLD analysis project Ga0315909, IMG submission 203527) | Freshwater fungal communities from buoy surface, Lake Erie, Ohio, United States - Buoy 2 MA125 | ecosystem: Environmental > Aquatic > Freshwater > Lake | place: USA: Lake Erie, Ohio...
GCCTGCGATCTCACCGCTGCCGGGCATGGAGCCGATGCTGCCACTGGCGGTGCTGGTGAGTGTGAGAGTCTTGCGATTGTCCACGCCTGCGGTGCCGGGGACAGAGAGATCGGAAGTGAATTTCAGTAGCCCGCTGACTCCGCGGGTGGTGGGCTGCCCGCCGATGAGTCCGGATTGATTGAGGGTCGCGCCTCCTGTGGTGCCACTGAGCCGGATCACGCGGTCGGTCGTTTCACCGGGTCCAGTGCAAATCAAAGTGGCCGTGGTGCTTGCGGCACCGAGGGAAATCGTGCCATCGGCGACAGTCGTGGGAGCGCCGAGATTGCTGGTCGCCGTGCCGCCGCTGATGCTGTTCAGCGAGGAAACTCGCAGGACACCGGCGGATATCGTCACGGGTCCCGTGAAACTGCTTTGTCCTGTGAGAACCAGCGGACCGGTGGAAGTCCCGAGTTTGATCAGGCCTCCGGAACCGGTGATCGCACCACCGAGAGTCATGTTGCCGGTGGTGGCAAGATCGAAGGTATTGATAGCACCGAAGCTGATGGGACCATTGAGGTTGGCGGAAAAACTATTGCCATTGCTCACCGTGCCGCCATTGAGAGCAAAGCTGTTGGTGAGGTTGTTGTTTCCATTGAGCGCGAGCGTGCAGCCCGAAGCGAGGGTCACGGGGCCGGTTCCTAACAAAGTATTTGCCGTGCCGCCCAAGCTAAGAGTGCCGGAGCTGATGATGGTGCCGCCGCTGTGGCTGTTCGTGCCCGTCACGGTCATGTTTCCCGAGCAGGCCTTGGTCAAACTGCCCGTGCCGGAGAGATTGCTGGAGAGGGCGACCGTGCCGTTTCCGGATCCTCCGAATGTGAGATTGGCATTGAGAACCAGAGGCGCGCTGAGGGCGATCGCGCTGGCGCTGTTCTGGTTGATCTGCGGCAGTGTCGGGCCATTCGCGGCAAAGGCGAGGCTGTTCCCGGAAATGGTGATCGTGGCGGCGAGATTGAGCTGATTGAGCTGGAAGTTGTTATTCAGATCATGGGCGGGAGTGTAGGTGCCGGCCTGCGGGAAATTCATCACATACTTGGCGCTGCCCGAGGCGTTCGGTGCGAGCACCAAGCCGCTGTTGTTCGTCCAGTTGGCAGCGACACTCCAGTTTCCGGATGTGGCGCTGTTCCAGGTGAATGTGGTCGCCTCCGGAGCCACGGTGACAGTGACGGTGTACACCTTGGTGCTGAGGTCCTGCGCGGTGACCGTGTAGGTCTGCGGAGTGGCAAAGTTCTGCGTGCTGCCGCTGGCCGGTAAGCAGGTGGCGAGAGCGGATAGCGTGTAGGTCGGCGCGAGATTCAGCGAGGTGCCGAAGGGCACGGTGATACCGATGTTGGTGCCGGAAATCGTGGCGGCTCCCCAGGTGGGAAAGGTGAAGGTCAGGATGTCCTTGGCGGAACTCGTGGCGATGGTGATGAGCGATGACGTGCCGGTCTGCCCGCCGCCCGAGGTAGCGATCAGGGTCAGTGTTTCGACGATGTCATTCTTGGTATTGATGGAGAACGAACCGGCACTGAGGGTTTTGGTGTTGTCGCCAAAGGTGCCGTTGCCGTCGCTGTCGAACTGGGCATTACCGGTATTGCTGCTCATGGTCACTGGCGTCGAACTATCGGTCGTCACCGTATTGCCATAAGCATCTTTTGCCGTCACGGTCGTGACGAAGGTGGCACCATTCCCCTGCGTCGATCCCGCACTGACCGCATACGATGCGATGGCGGCCGGATTCACCGTCAGACTGAGACCCAACGCGCCGATTCCCCCCGCGCTGCTGGCAACACCATCGGAACAATGAACGATGACGGCAGAGCCAGCGGCATTGTATGCAGTGAGAACGCCATTATTGGCGCCACTGGTCGTGGCGATGCCGTTGACGAAGGTGATGGTGGTGTTCGGAGGGCCGACGAGAAGAGTCGCGGTTTTTGCAACGCCCGTCTTATCGCTGACAGTGGGGAGCGTATTGTTAGGCGCATTGACGAGTCCGTAGAACGAAAGATCGACGTCTCCATTGAAGCCGCTGAGCGTAGCACCAAAGGCATCGAGTGCCGTGATGGTAAGGTTCACGCCGCTGCCCGCGGTGGTGGTGGCACTGCCATTGCCAGCAACCTGAAGTTGATACGCGGCGGGCAACGAGGACGAGCCACCGCTGAGGGTGAGAGTGATCGAATTCGCCGAGTAGGTGACGGTGGCGGCGTAGGCGGGATTTCCGATCACCGAGACACTGCGGAAGGTGCCAGTGACGCCGTTAGACTTGGCGGTGCGAACGATCTCCACCGCACTGAAAGCTCTGGCAAGATCGGTGGTGTCCACCACGAGATCGAGATTGCCACAAGCGAAATTGGCGGCGCTATTCGTGAGAGAAACCTTATCGAGCGTATTGGTTGCGGCATTGACCTTGAGCGTGCCAAAAGCATTGAACGTAGGGCTGGTGGCCGTGGCCAGAGAGAGCGTGTTGCCGGAGTTTCCGAGAGTGAGGGAACCGCCGGCATTGAGCGTGACCGTTCCATTGATCGTGCCCGAGCCTCCGAGCGAGCCACCGCTATTGACAGTCACAGCGGCGCTGCCTGTGCCGGATCCGCTGGTATTGTTCACGAGGAGAGTGCCGCTGCTGTTCACGTTGACGCCCGCAGTGCTGGTGACAGAACCGGTGATGACAAGAGTGCCTTGATTGACAGTGGTGACCCCGGTGGCGAGATTGGCGCCAGCGAGAGTGAGCGTGCCGGGCCCGGTTTTGGTGAGGGCACCATTGGTGGCGGTGGAGGCACCGGTGAGGGTGAGGTTGTTGGCGGTGACATCAACGGTGGCCACCTTGCCGGTATTGATCGTGTAGTTGCGGTTCGTGCTGGCGTTTGCTCCGGTATACTGGAGAGTGCCACCGTTGAAGACCCAATTGGTGGCGGCGGCCGGGGCGGTGCCGAGATTGCCACGAAAGGCGATATTGGATGCCTGTGTGGTGCCTGCAGTAACGCCCGTGCCGCTATTGAGGGTGAAGGTGGTGCTGTCCACGATGGCGGCGATGGTGGCACCAACGGGAATTTTGGAACTGATAACCGTTTGTCCTACAGCGAGGCCGGCGGTGCTGCTGGCGATCACCGTGGCGGAGCCGGCGGTGGTGGTGAGGGTGGGAGTGAGCCCGCCATCGCTGATGGTCGACACGCTCAACGTGCCGGCAGTGAGTGTCGTGATGCCGACGTAGTAGTTGGCGCCTGAAAGCGTCCAGGTACCGGTGCCGGATTTGGTCACATTGAGTGGTGGATTGCCGGTCGTGGGGTTGGGAATGACCCCTGCCATTTCGCCGGTGCCGGTGGTGGAGCCTTGAAGCACGATGCTTTTGGTTCCCCTGGTATCGGTCATCACCATATTGCTGAGGAACTTCAAATGCCCGGTGCCGGATTGATCGAACCTGTAGGTATCATTCCCACCGCCTCCCATGCTGATCACCCGGTCGGTGGTTTCACCGGTGCCGGTGTATAACAGACCAGAGCCCTGGAAACTGGCGGCAGTGCCGAGCTGGATGGTTCCATTGGCGACAGTGGTGGGCGCGCCGAGGCTGCTACTGGAAGAACGAACCGTGCCCAGTGCGGGGTTGGTGAACACGCTATTGATCGAAGAAACCTTCAAGACACCGTGACGGTCGATGATGGTTTGTCCGCTGTAGGTGTTAGAGCCCGAGAGTTCAAGAGTGCTGGCACCGATCGTGCCATTGCCGAAAAACCGGAAACCGACCGCGCCGCCACCCGTTCCCACGGAATCGGTGAGATTGGTGGAAATCGTGTAGTTACCCGCCGTGGTGCCAGCGTCCACACCGAAAATGGCACCGGCCTGCAGACCGTTGCTGTTCACGCTATCGACAAGGTTGCCGAAAATCGTGCCGGCTTGGGTCGTAGTGAACTCACCAGCCCCACCAATCTTAACAATCAACGAGCCGCCGCTGTTCACGATGATATTAGCCTTGGTCCATTGGGCGCTATCCGCATTGTAAAGCGACACCGCTTTGGTGAAAGTCAGCCCACCGCCGCTAATGGTGGTGGTGCCGGTGTAGTTATTCGTGCCGGTGATCGGCACAACAGCAGAGCCGGTCTTGATCAGTCCGCCGCTGCCAGTCATGTTACCGCTGATGGTGAGATTGCCCGTAACGCTAATGGTCGAGTTGCCCGCGAGTGTGGTGCTACCCGCCAGCGTGGACCCGAAGGAGTTTCCGGCCGTTACCGTCGCATTGTTTAACGTCAGGGCGTTCCCAATGTAGGTTCTGTTCAAGGCAAGAGTGGCTCCGCTATTGACTGTCAAAGAGCCAGTTCCGAAATAGGTATCGGTCGTATTACCAGTAGCGGCGGTGGTAACCGAACCAGCATTGATGATCATGCCGCCGGCGTGGGCGTTGTTCAATGCGTTGAGGGTCAGCGTGCCTGCGCCGGATTTGGTGATAACATGGCTACCACTCATGATGCCGGAGATGGCCAGAGTTCTGCTGGTATTCACACTCCATGTCTGGGCGGCGTCCAGAGAAATATTGTTAGCCACTGTGAGGTTTTTTGCCGCGGTGGACATGTCGATCCCGCTGGCCCCGAGAGAAAGCGCGCCTGCGCCGGTGATGCCGATGTCTGTGAGCACATTGCTGACGACAATTCCACCCCAGGAGGCATTGCCGTCCAGCGTGAGAGCAACACCGAGCGATGTGCTGTTCCACGTGGCGGCATCGGCGGCTCCGGGTGCCGTCCCGCCCCAGCTGGCACCGGCGGCCAAATCGGTGCCGGTGGCGGACTTAATGACTGGGGCGGCATCGGTTGTTCCTCCGCCCAGCGCCATCATGGCAAGGGCGGTGACAAAAAGGGATCGAGCGGGAGACAAAAGCGGTTTAATTGACATAAATAAAGCGGATGAATGTGAGGGGAAATCGACAAATGAATGGGTAATGATTGCAGTAACAAACGGAGCAACGGATCCACGTGACGATGCAAGTCGATCCGTCATAACTCTAACGAAATACTCCACAGTGGGCAAAAACACTTCCAGCGCGCGGCGGGCACTGCGCTGGAAGTGTGAATGGTTTCCGGGTTTTGCTCACAGAGGGCGATTGAAAACGCGAGGTCTGTGCTCTTCCCCTTACGGCGTCTCGCTGATCTTGGCGCGCAGGAATGCTTTCGGTGTCGTGGTTGTGTTACCAGGAGCGCGGAAGGTGCGGTAGATCCAGCCAGTGGAGAGAGCAGGCAGACCGGATTGGATGTTTGTGGCATCCGTTCCTGTGACTTCCGTGATCGAACTATCAAAGGAACTGAGTGTTTCGTCTCCTTCGACACGGTAATAGATTCCATCGATGAGGGCGGAGAGTTGATCGCCCGAACTGTCACTGAAGATTGGCGTGATGGTCGGCGTGACCGTGCCGCGGACCGGCAGGGTCAGGGTCAGCACCTGACTGCCACCCACCGAGGCGACCTTGCCGACGATTTTCCCATCATTGGTGCCCGATAGCGGATCGCCATCGAAGGCAAATTCGTAGAGGTTGTTTTTGCCGTCTCCATCTGGATCAGCGTTTTTCGCGTTGTTTCCAGAGGTCAGGCCCTTGGCGGTCGCCCAAGTATCGTAGGGAGTGGCGGCGGATACCAATGCGATCTTGTTGCCCTCGTAGGCATAATTTAAGGTGTAACCCGTTGGCGGCGTGGGCGCGGACAAGAACGTGCTACCTGTAAGAGTCGTATAGGTTGCCAACACATAAACGGGGTCGTCGGGTGTGCCGGTGATGTTGTAGGTGACCGTAGCGTTGGTAATGTCCAGTTCATCGGCAGTGATCTTGCCGCTCGAACCGGAACCGGCGGCATTGATGCCGAAGCTCACCGGCTTGCCAGTGGGTATCGCGTAAACTAACAGGCCGGAGGTGTCAAAGGTAGCCCCTGCTGCGATGGAGACAGAGGCGCTGCTATCGACCGAGCCAAAGGTGCCGAGGCTAAGGATGCCTGCTGACACGGTAGTGGCACCCGTGTAGAGGTTGGTGCCGTTCAGAGTGAGAGTGCCTGTCCCAATTTTGGTCAAAGCAAGGATTCCTGACCCATCCGTAAGCTCACCATCAAATAATCCGCTGCCATCCACAGTCCCGAGCGTAAGGGTGCTGGTAGTGGCTGCGAGGCTATTGGTTACCGTGCCTGTGCCCGTGAGTCTGTCAAATCCCTCGTTCAAACCATTGAGGTCGAGCGTTCCACCGCTCATATTCACCAAGCCAAATGCTGTGTTGAATGGACCGTTGAAGATCTGGTCGCCTCCCGTCCCGCTTAGCTGAACTGTGGCTCCAGTAGCGATGTTGCCGATGCCCGCAGCTGCGCGAGAGGGACCAATTGGCGTCTTTCCAAGGATCAAAACCCCAGCACTGGCACTTACGATCAGGCTAGTGTTGTCTGCCGTCCCACTCATCAGAAGCGTGCCGTCGCCAGTCTTGGTCAAAGTGGTGACCGCTCCGCTGACCGCTCCACTCAAGATGCCATCAACCGCAGCAGCGCCATTGTCGACACGCACGGTGCGGTTCCCACCCAAAGTGAGCGGGTTGCGGAAATCAACGGTGTGGGTGGCGGTGGGGCTACTGAGGATGAGCGTTTGGCCGTTGAGCCCTGTGCTCGCTGTCGCCCACGCAATCGTAGCAAGTGCGCCGCCGAGGTTCACAGAGCGGTCCGCGCCGTAAGCGGCAAAGCCACCCGCACCGGAGAAAGTCACCGCCCCGACTGTATTCGCTGCAGCCAGTGGGCGGGAAAAATCTCCCGCAGCAAGACCGATTACGCCACCGCTGAAGGTGAGTGCTCCGAGACCACCAGTGGCACCGATGCCACCGTTGAGGGCATTCGCATTGGCAAGCACCAAGGCACCACCGGATACAGTAGTGAGACCCACATAGTCGTTTGCAGCCGAAAGGATCCAAATGCCCGTACCCTGCTTGGTAATTCGGTTTGGATTGGTACTCTGGCCGTTTAGGATTGTGGCGGCAATTTCACCCGTGCCAGATGTCGAACCTTGCAGTTCGATGGTCTTAATTCCACGGTTGTCCGTAATCGTGAAAGGACTGGTGAACTTGAGAAGTCCGCTGCCGGACTGATCCAGGCGATACGTGGTTCCATTTGCCCCACCAAGATTCAGGACCCGGTCGGTGGTTTCCCCCGTGCCGGTGTAAATGAGGCTGCCACCTTGGAAACTTGCGTTAGAGCCGAGTTCGATCGTGCCGTTGGCGACGGTGGTGGGGCGGCCCAAGCTGCTGCTGGTTAGCGGTGGGTTTCCACCATTCACGCTGTTGAGAGAAGAAACGCGTATGGCTGCGCTGCGATCCACGATGGTCTTACCGCTGTAGGTATTGTCGCCAGTCAATTCTACAACGGCACCTGCCGTTGTGCCATTGCCGACGATGCGGAAACTGATGGCCCCCCCGCCTGTTCCGGAGGAGTCGATGAGATCATCGCTGATGGTGAAGGTGCCAGAAGTATTCCGCAAATCAATGCCAAAGGTAGAGCCCGCGCGCAGACCATTGTTGTTCACCACCCCGCCGAGTTGAGAAAACATAGTACCGGCTTGTGCAATGGTGAACTCGCCGGTGCCGCCGACATTCATCACCAAGGCACCACCGCTGTTTACAGTGATATTATCAGGAATCCACTTGGCGGTGTCATTGCCGTAGAGCGAAGATTTGATCGTGAAGCCACCAGCACTGATGATCGTAGGCCCCTCATAGGTGTTGATGCCATTGAGCGGCACGAAAGCGGCAAGAGTTTTGGTTAACCCGCCTGTTCCGCTGATATTGCCATTGATGGAAAGGTTGCCCGATACGCTGATGGTTGAATTAGCATCCAAGGTCACCGGACCGTTAATGGCACTGCCGAAGCTGTTTCCTGCCGTCACCGTGCCGCCGTTGAGAACGAGCGGGGCTGAAATGGTAGTGGCACTCAAGGCATAGGTACCGCCGGTGTTCACTGTCGTGGTACCCGTGCCCAAGGGATTCACCAAGTTGGCAGTGGCGAGAGAGAGAGAACCACCGCTGATGCTGGCACCGCCAGTGAACAATCCACTGTAGATGAGTGAGAGGGTGCTTGTACCTGACTTGGTCAAGGAACCGGTTCCCGAGATGATTCCCGCCAGAGTTTGATTGGAGCTGCTGTTATAGCTAAACGTACCGTTGGTAACAATATTCGCGCCATACGAACCATTATTCAGCACCCCTGCGCCGCCAACGATCAGCGTACCACCACTCACGGTAAGTGGACCGGCGAAAGTATTCACGCCGCTCAAGGTAAGGGTGCCGGCACCTGCTTTCGTGAGCGCGTGGCCTGCGCCGAAGTCAGACACGACACCGCTCACCGTGAGCGAGGCATCTGTGCCTACCGTCCAGGTTTGGCTGCTGCCCAGACCCACGCGTGAGGAAATGGTCGTGCCGCTTAGGTTGTTCGCGGTGATACCGTTACCCGCAGTGTTTCCGTTATCGGAGGTGGCACCGAGCGTGAGCATCCTGGTGCCAATCGTCACGGGACCTGCCAGACCTGCATCGGTGGTCAGGCTGTTGATTTCGAAGTCCACGAAAAGATTGGTGCTTAGGATATTAGCATTGGCAGTGGCGAATCTCACGTTTGTGCTATAGCCGGGGATGGCGGCCGCGGCAGTGTCACCTGTGGCGTCCGTGTACCACTCGGTGTTCAGATCCCAATCACCAGCCACATCGCCGCGCCAGTAGAGGAATGGAACAGCAGGTCCGGCATCACCAGCGGCGACGGTGACTTCGAGGTTATTCCCGTTTGGTGCAAGATTGCTGAAGAAATTCCGGCCTGCACGATCTGTTGCCAAGGCATAGCCGGTCATAGTACTGGCGGCACCGCCTTCGATCAACGGATAGGTGCCGGGGTTCAGGGGGGTGCCGCTAAGTTGATTCAAGAATATCAGAGCGCCTCCTGAGGAAGCGGCGCTGTGAGCACCGGCCGTGACGATTTTATCGGTACCGGCCGCTGCATTGCCCAAGTCAAAGAACAAGGCGTTGGGAGTCGCGGATGAACCACTGAAGGTAACGTTGTTGACGAAACTCAGGTTACCTACCGCACCATCACACAAATTGATGCGACCGCCCGCAGTCACGGTGGTGACACCAGTAATCGAGCCCGTGCCTCCCAAAGCCGCTCCCGCGCTCACGCTTACGGTGCCAGTTCCACTTTTGGTGCCGTTGATCAGTAAGGTCCCCGCACTAACGGTCGTGGTGCCGACATAGTTGTTCGCCGCTCCCGTAAGTGCGAGAGTGCCGTTGCCGGATTTGGTGAGGTTGCCGCTGGCGACACCGGTAATGTTGCCGCTGACAATGCCATCAACCGAGGCAGTCCCGTCATCCACTTGGATGGTTCGTGCCGCGTTGGTCATATCGAGCGGGTTCTGGAAATCCACCCTGTGGGTTGCCGTGGGGTGACCCAAAATCAAAGTTCTCCCACCAAGGCCGGTAGTAGCCGTGGCCCAGACAACCGAAGCCGAGGCTCCACCGAGATTTACAACGCGATCAGCCCCGAACGCCGCCCAACCACCATTGTTGCCGAACTGCAAGGTGCTCGCGGTGTTGCCGAGACTACGAGTAAAATCGCCTGCTCCCAGACCGAGCACGCCGCCATTCAAGTTGATATTGCTAGTCCCGCCAGTGGTGCCGATACCGCCTGGGACGGCAGTCGCACTATCGAGGCGCACCATACCAAAATCAATCTGAATGGCACCGGTAAAAGTGTTCGTTCCTGCCAGCGCGAGTGTGACCGATCCCACCTTACGAAAGCCTCCACTAGCACCACTGATGTTTCCCGCCAACTTCACCTCACCAGCGCCCGTAACCAGACGCTGGGCCGTCATCGAAAAGGGGGTATTGATCGTCTGAGTGCTGGAGCTGAGATTCACGATCGAATTCGTATAGAGGGCGGTCGCGGCGGGAGCTCCCAGCACGAATGTGTTCCCGGCATTGGCCGTAGCGGTGCCATCACCGATGACATAGGCACCGGCATTACTATTGAAGATGATGCTGGCAACGGTGAAGGAGCCGCTCGTCAGGTTATTGTTCAGAGACAACCCTCCCGTGCCCGGAGCATCAAAGAATAGCGAATCATTGGAGATGGGAAGAAGATCCCCCACCCAGTTGGTATTGGTATTCCATGCCGTATCCGTGACACCACTCCAAGTGATGTTGGCGGCCTGGGATGCAGACGTTGCCAGCAATGAAGCGATGGCAGCGGCAAGCGGAAAGAAGGAGCGGATGTTTGTTTTGAGTTTCATGGAGGTAGTATGAGTTGAAAGAGCAATCGGAATTTGCAGAGACGATGGTGTATTTATTAAACGCTCAACGAATAGCCTTGCCTGGCGATCAGGTCGAAATTTATTTTTCTGTTCGCCTGCGTACATTTCATGCAGGATAGCGCCTGTGAGCAAACTGAACATTTTATCCGTATCCGACCAGATCGTGGCGCATCTGCGGAGTGAAATCCTGAGCGGGAAATGGCGTGGCTTGATGCCGGGGCGAAATGAACTGGCGCGGCTGTTCGATGTGGGGATTTCCAGCGTGGAAGATGCGCTGCGCCAGTTGGAGGCAGAAGGTTTGCTCGCCGCGCAGGGAGCAGGCAGACAGCGCCGTATCGTGGAGAATTCCCAGGGCACGCGCAGGAGACAGATCCGAATCGCCATTTTATCCTACGAGAAATCGAGTCTCCGTGGTGGCATTTTTTCCGAGGTTGCTCACGAATTGCGGGAAATAGGACATGATGCGTTTTTCACCAGTACTTCTCTTATCGAAATGGATATGAATGTGAAGCGCGTGGCAAAGCTCGTGAAACAAACGGAAGCCGATGCATGGATCGTATGCGCGGCACCACGGGAAGTGACGGAGTGGTTCGCGACGCTGCCTGTGCCGACTTTCGCTTTATTCGGCAGACGCCGCGGCGTGCGCATGGCTAGCGTGGGCTCGGATAAGTCGCCGGCACTGATAGAAGCCACACGGCAATTGATCGATCGCGGTCATCGAAGAATCGTGATGCTCTGCCGGCCAGATCGCCGGCTTCCTTTGCCTGGAGCGCCGGAACGGGCATTTCTCGCCGAGCTGGCCGCGCACGGGATCGAGCAGGGGCCTTATCACTTGCCGGACTGGGAGGATGGCATCGATGGATTTCAAAAGCAGTTGGAGATGTTGTTCGAGGTGACACCGCCCACGGCCCTGATCGTGGACGAACTAAGGTTGTTTATCGCAACGCAGCAGTTGCTTCTGCGCAAGCAATTGCGCGTCCCGGAGGATGTTTCACTGGTGAGTATGGAATCGG
>Ga0315909_10008415_pt1 | contig 11312 bp, 2 predicted proteins | sample LakEriMetagenome_11_FD_203527 | JGI IMG/M metagenome (GOLD analysis project Ga0315909, IMG submission 203527) | Freshwater fungal communities from buoy surface, Lake Erie, Ohio, United States - Buoy 2 MA125 | ecosystem: Environmental > Aquatic > Freshwater > Lake | place: USA: Lake Erie, Ohio...
CAGTACCAAGTATTGATTTCCTAATCTTTTCATCAAGAGCCATCTTCTCCTCTTCAGCTTTTTGCTGAATATAGAGCTTGGCAATCTCTTCAAACTTACCCAGTACATATTGAGAAGCTTTGAGTTCATTTCTCAACTCTGCTGTATCAGATTCTAACTCTTTGATTCTGGAATTGAGTTCAGAAATAGTTCTTTCCCCAGGCTCAATATCCAAATCTTCTACTTGAGCAATCATCTCTTCAAGCTGCTTCAAGTCGTCTCTGTAGGTTGGCTTTCTTTTGAGAAAGTTTGGATTAGCTTGCATGAAGTCAACCCACTCTTTACCTATAGATAGAGGTGCTTTCGGAAACTTCTTCTTGAAATCTGAAACTAAATCTGAAAGAAAGTCTATTGCAGAATCAATAGCTTCTTGGATTTTAGGAATCAAACCCTTGATCTCTTCAATCTCTTTGTCCTTTTGATCAATAAGATCTTTGACAAAGTCTCGATGCTCTCTCAATTCTTTAATAAACTGAGTTGTTGCTCCAGGAAGCTCTTCGATATTTTGAGCCATGTCAGAGAGATATGAGAAGTCAATCTCTATATCATTTCTTCTGGCTTCAAGTTTTGTTATCTCTGCTTCAAGATCTTCTTTCATTTTACTCAAGCGATTAGCAGCTGCTAATGCTTTTCTTGTAGAAGATTTGAATCTGATTTCTTTTTTGAATCTTAGATCCCTATCACCTGTAGTGTTTAGTATTCTATCTTCAAGATCAGAAAGTTCTTTTGAGAGGGTCTCAAGTTCGGTCTTTTTCTTACCAATGAGATCGTCGAGTTCCTTTTGATCTTTCTTTGTTTCCTCAATTAGATTTGCAATTATCTCAATTCTTTTCTGTCTGTTCTCTTGAGCTCTTGCTTCATCTTTAGCAAGTTCTTCTTTTGTAAGAAATTCTTCCTGAGCTTTTTTCTGTGCTGCTGTAGGTACTTTTCTTACAGAAGTTATTCTAGCAACATCATATCCTTGCTGTGGAACAAAGTGAGACCTGTTGAGTTCTTTTGATTGAACCTTGCCTTTAGAGTCTTTGTATTGAAAGAGTAGTTTTCCGTTTTTATAAAGTAGCCTACCTTCTACTTTACCACCAAATCCTTTTCCAAAGTTGTACTGGAATACTTCGTCCCGATGTTCGTAGAAATACTTTGCAGTCTTATTTGACTGAATATCAGAAACTTTTATCAGGTTGTACTTTGCAAATTCCTCCTTAGAGACATCCCTTTCTTTACCCTTAGGGGTAAGTATTTTTATTGTACCGTCTTCATTTTCACCAAGTACAGTAATGTTGTAAGTTTTAATCTCTAAATCAAACCCATCTTTCTGATAATCAATAGGTTCTCCTAGGAAGTATTCTTCTCCTATCTGAACATCTTTCTTTCCTTCGACAGTATCAATCTCTACAGATTTTCCTAGTTCCTCCTCAGAAATAACTGTAGCAGGTTTCTCTGGTTTGGAAGTGTATTTTGCTGGATTGGCTTTGATGTCAGCATACTCATCAATAAACTTCTTTCTCTTGACACCCATCTCAATGAGTTCAAAGAGATCTTGGGTCAATTCGTCAGCATTGACAATATCTTTGGAGATATCAGCCATTGCATTATCAATAGCTTCCTTTGCAGGTTTCCCATTAAGAATTACATCACTGAACAACTCTGTGGTGTTTACACCAGCAGCAATCATTTTATTGTTCAAGCTTGGAATTCTCGCATCGTAGTCAAATACTTTGGAAGCTGCATAAGTGAGCTTACTAATCACCTCATCTGAATACACTGGTTTGTTGTCCTTATCCAACAACCCTTTGAATTTCAGATTGATATCTTGATAAGTATTATCAATGAATTTCACCTGAGATTGAATAGTGTCCAATCTCTTTAGGAAAGTTTCTGGAGTATCGGTATTGTAAGCATATCCTTCTTGTTGAAGAGTTAAAAAGTTTGTTGATGCTAATTGACGCAATTCATCAAGTTCATCCTTTATCAATTCTGTGGATGAATACTTTGCACGATTCAATACAGCACCAAACATGAAGTCAAACTCCAAATCTTTGGCACCGCTGATATCACCGTTTGCAATCTTCTGAGCACGTTCTTGTTGAATCTTTTCAGAAGCGTTAATTACTTTAGCAGAATCTTTGAGTTTGTTTTTTATCAAAGAATTGTTCCAGGCATCAATTGCTTCCTTTCGAATCTTTCCAGATGTACCTCCTTCACCAGTCAGTCCTCTCTCACCAATTTTTCCTGGTAAGCTCATGATGGCTCCAGACACCCCACCTACAACAAGATTGAGAAGACCCTCACTGCTCGTAAACGCTTCTTTTGCTCCAGCAAAGAATAAGTCATCTAGTACAGATGCTTCCCCAGTTTCATTTAGTTTGTTGAAATAATTTTCAGTACCTACCTGAGCAGCATATTGTAATGCTTCTTCAAGTGCTTCATCGGTATTGAAGAGTAGACCACCAGCTTTGTATCCTTTATACAAGCTTCTGGTTATGCCTTTCTCTGGGATTGATGAGACGTACTTACCTCCTTTGAACATTACGTCATTGACCAAGCTCTTTTCTCCTCTATATGTAGAAGAGAATATCTTTGGTAGCTGTACAGCATTTGAAAAAGTTAATAGACCAAAGTTTAATCCGTAGATTGTTTTACCAATATCCTCTACTGATCTATTGATTTCTTTAAGATCTTCTCCTAGTGGAGCATATCCTTTTTCAAGGATATATTGATCTATCATCTTTTGTCTTATCTCTTGAGAAGCATTGAGTGCTTCAATGCCAGATTCGCCAGCAGCACCAATTGCAGGAACAATAAATCTTTCGGAACCAATTAATGCTCTACCAGTACCTGCTCTCAATTGATTCAATGCTGTATTTATCGCGCCTAATCTTTGGGCTTGAGGTAAAGCATTTGCAGATGCAATAGCTGCGTCAGCTGCTGCTGCCATTTTTTGACCTTGTGCTACAAGTCTTCCTGTAACACCAAGAGCTCTTAAAGCTCCTGTAAAAGCAAAACCACCACCGAATGCACCGATTGCAAATCCAAGATTCTTTATGATATTCTCTGTGAGAAAGTTTGCTGTGAAGAGATTCTCTGGTTCCCACCAGTCTCCATTTCTTTCTCGTTCAGTTTTATAATTCGCATACTTGTCCTCTAGACCAAGAGTAAAATCATTCAGTCCCCTAGTGACTTCATTATCAAACAATTTTGTAAAGTCTCCAGTCTTTCTAAGTTCATTAGCACCGTAAAGAAACCCAGCTGTAGAGTTTAGAAAAGTTGCACTGGCAATGCCTCCCATCTTGACAAGACTGTTGCCAAGTTTTTCCATTGTGCCTTGATTTCTGGCATACAAATCTTCATTGTCGAGTCCTGGAAAAACCTTTGGGTATCTACCAGACAAATCAAGACCCGCTGTTGGTACAGCAACAAATCCTCCTTGTCCTGTTTTTGGAGCAGACTCATTCAACAATGAATTGAAAATATCCATTGCTGAATTACCATTCGGTTTAGTGGAACCTAGTCCATTTGAGAAATTTAATTTGCTTGATAAATCAATAGGGTTTGCACCTAGGTTAACTGGTCCAAATATTCCGAATTCTTCTTCCATTAATCTATTGGTCTATTGAAAAACATTGAAACGTTAGTTTTATTGAATCCACTTGAGATGTAGGGAAGACGCATGTTTGGTGTACCATCCTCAAGAATTAGATCAAATGGAACACCTTCACCATCTTCTCTCACCCATTCTTCATCCACTAAGTTACCGCTAATTTTATCAATTAAATAAAGTTTCAAGAAAGCCCTGTTCAAATTACTTCTGTCTGATTCTAGATCTCCACGAAGGGAATATCTATCACTTGAGAAGTTTGTGAAAGTGTCTGCTGTAAAATAAGAAGTGTTGTAATCTCCCGAAGAACCAGCATTTGTAGTTCCGTCTGTGTAAAGTTTTCTTTGGATACCTGTTACAATACTTGGTACAGGAGGTCTGTTACCAGTAAGAGTTGTGTATTCACTTGATGTTATTTCAATAGGTGCTATAGGCTCTCCATTTTCACCAACCATTTCCAAGAAATATTTATTGGGAGATGTTGACGTACCTGATTCAACCAAAACGCTTCCTGAAAACTTTCCAGAAACCACAGAAGCCATTGCTGTATTAACTTGGTCTGGAAAAGTAGTTTGATAGTTTTGAAGAACTGTTGAAAATTTGTTTTTAAAATCTGATTCTTTCAGGTCACGTTGAGTGATTGGATATCTCATAGGAGCTATTAGAGCACCGTTCTCAACCAATACATCTGCGTATATTTTGTTGTAAGCTTTTATATTTTCACTTCTAAGCATAGAGGAAATTTCTCTAATAGCAGGAATTGGAGTAGGTTGTGTAGAACCTCCTACGTTACTTGGAACTCCTGGTTTATACAATTGAGACATTATTGCTGGTAGATCTGCACCAAACTTCCTACTCAATCTTTCAACTGCCTGTTGTTTTCTTTTCTCATCTTCTTTACTCATTGACCATGAACCTAGTAAATTAAATGTCTCCATTTTTGCATTTGTAGCATCTACAAGATCTTCAGCTGTTAATGTTTTGGTTCTTCCTCCAGGCAGTGTTACAGTTACAGGTTTTGTAGAAGCAATTGCTTTTTTAGTAGCATCAACATCAATACCTTGAGTTGTTGCAATCTCATCTGCTTTTCTTCTTGAACTTTCAATTGCTGACTTATATGCAATCAGATCTTTATAAGCATTAGATTGTTTTATTACTACACCTTTCATGGTTGGAGGAATGGTGCTAGGATTATTTCCCCACTGAACAAGTTTTGCAGTAGCTATCTTTTGAACTCCCTCATTAAGAGACCCAGAGTATGGATTTACCACTTTAGCAACTTCTTCGAGTTTGACTTTTAATCTTCTATCATAAGCTTCGTTGGATTCTCCAGGCATTCTCGGATTGGTATCTTTCATTGACTCCAATGCAACCTCATAGTTCAACTGATTTACAGTTGCCATCTTTTCATCAAGATCAGCATGAGCCATTGACACCACTGTACTTTTATCTACGTCCTCAAGACCTTGAGGAATACCAGTAGTAGGATCAACTGTTAGATTTGCCAGTTTCATTTTCAACTCGGCAATTTCATAAGCATGTTTTTCAACTGCCCTACCTTCTTGTGACAGTCTCAATTTATGTTCTTCCTCCCACTGTTTAACACTTTGATTAAACTTACTGATGTCCATACTTATCGTATGTAATGGATTCACAGAGTATTTTTCAGAAACATCCTGACTGGACAAAACTTTAGACATTGTTGACAAATAATCATTTGTAAACAATGCTGATTTTACTGATTCTGGATTTTGATCAATTGCTTTCAAACCTTCATCTCTAGAACTTTTAAATCTAGAGTTTTGATTCTCAAAATATTGAATCTGATTTTTTATAGATTCGATCAACTGCAAATCTTTCTTAGGCTTATTGGTCTCATCAGAAAGAGCAAGTTTGAGAGTTTCAATTTTACCATTATTGAATTCCATCTTCTGATTTGTAGAAGATGTGATCATTGTCCTTAAGTCATCTTGGGAAGCGTTTCTGTATTTATACCTTCCCTCAATAGACAACTGTTCATAATCAGAAGCATTTAGACCTGACTCAAAAGCACTTAGGATTTTACTTGCATCTCTACCCTTAAAAGTTTTCTCAACCATTACTCTGTTCCATTTAGGGCTTCCATCTTCATTATAGATTGTTCTTCCTAATGAATCTGTTTCCATTAACTGTTGAACAGTTTTTTCATCTATACCAACTTCTTTTGCAATGTCTCTAATCTTTCCCCAGACATCGTGTGGAGTTTTGTAGCCACCTGTATATTTGGCACCAACATTAGGGTTGTTGAACCATTCTGTATCACTCACATTGAATACGTACTGATTGGCAGGATTGTAATTTCCTTTCTCAATATCGGTTTGCATTCTCTGCATGAGATTTTTTCTCTGGGCCGTTGATTGTACAGCATTGATTACATTCTCATCCTTTGCCACTTTACCAGCCATGCCAGCTACAGAATTCACTAATTGGAAATTGGAGAAATCACCAGCAGCTACAGTTCGAAGCTTTGATCCAAGGTCATTGAGTTTGGATTGTAGATACTCTCTATCCTGAGGTCTTACTATTTCAAGACCTGCAACCCTATCTATCTCTGATTGGATTCTTTGTATTCCTTGGTCATACTGTTGCTGCTTCTGCATTCCGACAGCAACCATGGCGTCCACAGGAAGCTGTTGGATATATGGATTGAACTGAGGAATAGCATCTGTAAATGAGGCCATGTGATTTCTTTTTTGTCAAATTAAGATTATTTCATTGCTTTTACCAAAGCACCATTTCTACCAGAATCTTTAGCAGTGGTTGTTGATTTACTTCCTTTAGGAAGTTCAGGCTTACTGTAGTCCTGTTCTTGTTTGGTATATCTTACAGGATTTCCGTCTTTATCAAGCATTGTAATTTCTCCAGCCATCTCAGTGTCAAATCTTGCTAGAGGGTTCATGTTCATTGCTCTGAAACGTGGATCGAATCTGTAGTTGTACAAATTCTCGTATGTCTGTAGAGTTCTGTTTTCGCTCTGGTTCTGCAAGTATTTGGCAGAGATTGAATTAAGAGCAGCTTGTGTAGTTGCTTTACTATTAGAAATAGCTTCTTGCTGTCTTACAAACTGCTGATCATATGCTTGCAAGTTTTTGAGTCTAGCATCGTTGAGAAGATTTCTGTTTTCTGAAAACACCTTATCTCTCATAGCTTGATTCACTCTGAACTGTTGTCCAAGCACTTCTTGATTTGCCTGATACTTCTGAGCATTCAACATTGCCTGTGCAGCAGGATTGTATCCCATCATTCTTTGAGCAGCCCTGTAGTCATCCTGATTCTTATTGACAATGTCCTGTAGAGAGATGTCGTACGGTGTGCCCAACTCTGGTTGGAATGTCTGTGCTTGCACTGGCATTACTTGATTTGTAGACAATGCGTACATCTCACCAGCAAGTTGACGTGGATCAAGATCTTGCGCATTTGTTGGTCTGACATATGGAAGAATCTGATCAGCTATTGTCATCCAATCAAACTTATCAGGAGTTTCTCCTTTTGGTATCTCTACCATTTTCTCAGTGTACATTGGCTCAAGAGCATCCATTGCAGACCCTATTTGAGATTGGATATCTTCAATTGATCTTCCAGGAATCCCAGCAGCAATACTTTCTAGAGTTGGTTGTGTTGATCTTTGACTCAATTGAGTCATATAATCTTTCAACTTCTCTGTTCTAGAACCTTTAATGTTGTCGTCAAATCTCTTAGAGATTGTAGGTGTTCCCAACGTTTCTACAAACTTTGGCAACAGTTTCATTCCTAATTGCTGAAACTCCTTAATCTTACCTTGATTGTACAAGTCCATTGCGGTCTTGTAATCTTCAGCAGATATGCTTTCTCCTGTCTGAGCTTTAGTAATCTTAGCTCCCATCTTAGCTTGCTTCACCTTACCCTTGGCAAGATCATCAGCAACAAGACCAAATTCATCCGCTGTGTCGTTGATTGCAGATTGTAGAGAAGCAGCTTTGATTTTCTTGTCAGCAATTTCTTTGAGATTCATATTGGCTCCTGTCATCATTGCTTGATAGGAACCTAATGAGAGTTTATCAAACGAGTTGGTAACATCCAAATCATCCAAAGCCTTTGTAGACTTGTCCATAATTTTGTTCTGTCTCTCTTCTGTCTTAGACAGATCAGCAACATAGTTCTTGAATTTCTTACCTTTTGCTTTTGGATCACCCATCATTTGAGCACCGAAGCTAGGGATCTTCAAGTTGCCATATACAGTGAGATTACTGTTTCCATCTGATCCATCACGAAGTTTTACAGCTGGTTCTCCTCCCTCCACTTCTACAGGATTGCTGCCGTATTCGATTGGCATTCCACCATCTTCATGAGAAGGACCTCTAAACATTACTGTTTCTCCACCATCAGGTAGATATGGATTGTATGATATTGGTTCTGCTTCACCACGATAAACTTTCAGATCTCCACCCATGGCAAACTTATCCCTACCTGTGTACATGGCACGTTCACTAGGAGGTGTATAACTTTTCAGATGCCCACCTGCGCGTAATGTGTCCATTGTTGGATCTGGTGCAAAAAGTCTTGTCAATGGAATACCTTCCAGTGATGTTGCCACCTGAGGGTTAACCATTCCACCGTGTTCCATGTATGAATAGTTCTGTTGCTGCAAAGCCTTTGCACCTTGATTCATTGCCATGAGTTCGGTGTTTTTTCTAGTAGTTTCATTGAAGTTTTCAGTCTTCTCAGCTTTTTGATCAAGTAGGTTACCAGCAAGTTGACCTACTGCTCCTCCAATCATCCCACCCACAGGGCCAAAAAAGATTGATCCAGCAGCAGTACCAATACCTTTACCCACTCTACCAGCACCACTTACACCTTTGCCTGCTGGACTTCCTATTCCAGCAGTAACGCTTGTTAACATACTTCCTCCACCTTGCTCAGCAAAGTCAAAAATATCAGAAACATCTCCAGCTTTTGCATTCTTACCTGTAGCCTGTTTCATGAATTCAGGATTGGTATTAATCTTTGGAAGTTTGATTCCTCCTTGTGCTTGTTCTAGATCTGTGTAGATTGTGTTAGGAGCAAACGTGTTTGCAATCTCAGTACCGTTCTTTGCAAGTGTAGTGCCTACACCAAAGACAGGAAAGAACGCTTCTCCTGTATTGACATTGTCTTCTGGACGAACATACTTTCTTTGCACTGGTTCAGGTTTGGTCATGGACGCCTGTAAAGAAACATCACTCACACCCGCCATTTGTTTGGCAGCAAGCATTTTCTGCTTCTCATCCTTCATTTGTTGAACTCCTCCAACAACATCACCGATAGATTGTACACCAGCTGCAAATGCATTGCTTCCAGCAAGCTTTGACAATGCTTCCCCAAACTGAAGCTTCTTGACTTGCTTACCATACTTGGCCATGAAAGCCTCTTCTGTAGGAAAGAGTTTGTAGAACTCCTTCTCATTCTTTGCACCTGCCAGTTTTAGAAATTGATCCTTCATGTTATTGGTATTTTTTCAGCCAGTCTTTGTCTGGGTTATTTGTAAAGTTAAGCAATTGGTTGAGTTTTTTCTTTGGTTGGGCGTCTAATTGATTGATTCCCACGGTGCCACCATTTCTTTTTGGCTTCTCTAAAGATTTGACATAACTAGCTATTGACTTAGCTTTCTCTGGAGAAATCTTTTCAAACTTTATTTCCTGTGATTTTTTAGAAGAAGGAGTTTCAGCCTTGGTAAATGATTTGGGTCTAAAAGACTTGACCTTGTTCAGATAATCAACATCGTTCTTTTTCAAATAATAATTCACATACCTTGGCTCAAGTGCCTTACCTGGTGAATTGTGCATTAGTGTCGTTAGATCAATTATCTCATCTTCAGATAGATTTGGATACTTAGCTTTCAACTTATGGTAGTTGTCAACAGCTAAAGCTAATGAAGATTTTACTTGACCTTCAAAAGAGTCTAAATCGTAGTTGTAAAACTTACCTCTTTCAGATAAGTCTTTCTGTTGAAATACACCAACGCTTCTAGGTGTTCTGTATGGGTTGTAATCAGAATCCCCAGAATCTAAACTTTTTACAAAATCCTGATACGAACTAAATTCATTTTGAACATTGTCGGCATTTTTCTCCCAATAATCCAGTTTCCAATTATCCTCAGTGCCAAAGTTGGAATTGTATATTTCTCTAGCTCTTCTTGCATAAGGCAGGACTGCATCTGGTATAACATCCTTAGGATTGCTTACCAATTCGCCAAACTTAGTTTCTTGACCAGCAATACCTATTTGATTCATTATCAACTTATTGAATGAATCAATTGGCATGTTTGAACCTTTACCAAGATCGCTGTAAGCTGTTTTGTAAACATCTGCGTATCTCTGTAAATTTTTATCCACAACTTGTTGATCAGTGACATTAAGTCCTTCTATCTTGTTATTGAAAAAACTAAGGCCAGTTGTATCAAACTTTGAATACTGACTAGCGTAAGGATTCACACCCTTCAATATGTTAGTCTTTGCTTCATTCTCTTTTCTTATTGCAACCACTCTATCTGGATCATACCGATATGTGATTCCACCTTGGAAAGTTTTATAACCATTTTTGTATCTGTCCATCAATTCGGACTGGGATACTTCTTCAACACTCACTTTATCCTTTCCCGAGTTGTTGGCAATCTTGAAATACTTCTCGCCATCTTTTTCAAACTCATCAACAATCAATACTGCGTGATTTGGGTATAGATCGTTCTCGTTTCTGAAATCAACTTCTCCAGGAAATCTTGACGCTATGTTTCCTTTTTTTCTTGAATATTGAAATATGTCCCCTACTCCAAATCCTTCTTTCTCAGGATTAGATCTGTAGTATCCTTCATCCATTGCATTGTCTGCAAAAGTTGCATTTCCTGTATAAGTTTCTTTGGTCTGACCTTTATCAAATTTTACTCCAGTGATGTTTGATACCATGTAGCAAACACCATTGATACAGTTCATTCCCCCTTCTGAGGTATCAATGTTACCGTCCTTGTAGTATGGGGTAGTGTAATCTTTCGATTTTAAAAAATCCTCATACATCTTAAATTTTGACAGATATTCTTCTCTAGGTAATTCAGTGGGTTTTTGTTTAGGTACACCATCAACTCCTTCCTGAGCCTTTAGTGGAAACTCTGTTACCTTCTTCCCCTTGAATTTGTAATCCTTTCCTGGCTCCATGAGCTTTGTGTCTCCTTCGTCGGAAACACCAAGGACATTATAAGGCACTCCTTGCATTGTGATATATGGAGAATCAATCTCTGTGATTTCTCCAGGATGATCCCACTGACCTCTGTTGTCTTTGATCACTCCTCCCTCTTTTTTCTTAGATTTATCAACCTTTATATATGGAGCAAAATCTGCGTATTTTTTAGAATTATTCCAACCAGTAGGATTCAAGAAGGTTTTTTCATATTTAATTTCTTGCATCAACGCTTCTTTTGTTTTGTCCCTAAGAAATTGATCATATTTAAAAATTTCTTCAGGAGAAGGATTATCCACATCATTCACAAAGGCTTCTGGTGGATAAATTTCAGATGAATAATCTAAAGCTTCTTTATATCTTGATGTTATGTTCTTGTAATTCTTTGCAGGATAATACTTAGTCTTGATGTCGGCAAGTTTACCTTCAGAGACAAAAGGTCTTGCTCCAGGAA
>Ga0315909_10008417_pt1 | contig 11311 bp, 11 predicted proteins | sample LakEriMetagenome_11_FD_203527 | JGI IMG/M metagenome (GOLD analysis project Ga0315909, IMG submission 203527) | Freshwater fungal communities from buoy surface, Lake Erie, Ohio, United States - Buoy 2 MA125 | ecosystem: Environmental > Aquatic > Freshwater > Lake | place: USA: Lake Erie, Ohio...
CGGACGCGGACTTAACGGCGTGCGCGCGTTACTCGACACCGCTGCGCTCCGCCGCCGCACCGCACGCGCTGTCGTCGCTTTTGCCATCGCCTACAACGCCGTCGCCGTCGCGCTGTGCCTCGCCGGTTTCATGAGCCCGTTGCTCGCGGCGATCCTCATGCCCGCGAGTTCGCTCGTCTCGCTTGCGATTGTCTTTGCGGGATTTTCCGCGCGCCGCCTCGAATGAAGATTGGACTCGCGCGCGGGAGTCCCTTTCCTTCGCCGCGTGCCTGAGACTCTCGAAAGCATCGCGCTCTCCATCGTCCGCCGCCTGCGCGAGGCGGGCTTCATCGCGCTGTATGCGGGCGGCTGTGTGCGCGATCAGCTTCTCGGCCACACGCCTCACGACTACGACATCGCGACCGATGCGCGGCCCGAGCAGGCGCGCAATCTTTTCCCGCACACGTATGCCGTCGGCGCGCACTTCGGCGTCATCGTGGTGCATGAGGGCGGGCACGATTTCCAGGTGGCGACGTTCCGCAGCGACCTCGCGTATGTGGACGGACGCAGGCCGGAGGGCGTGACCTTCAGCACGCCACAGCTCGATGCGGAGCGGCGCGACTTCACGATGAACGGGCTGTTTTTCGACCCGATCAAAAACGAGATCCTCGATTACGTGAACGGGCAGCGCGACATCGCCGCGCGCATCGTGCGGGCCATCGGCGATCCCGTCGCGCGCTTCCGCGAAGACCGGCTGCGGCTGCTGCGCGCGGTGCGGTTCACGGCGGTGCTTGGATTTGAAATCGAGCCCGCGACGTGGGCCGCGGTGAAGGAGCACGCGGCGGAAATCCACGACGTGAGCGCCGAGCGCATCCGCGAGGAGCTGGTGAAGATTTTCCTCCACCGCAGCCGCGTGCATGGCTTCGATCTGCTCGTCGAGAGCGGGCTCATGCACGAGGTGCTGCCGGAGATCACTGCGCTGAAGGGCTGCGAACAGCCGCCGCAATTTCACCCCGAGGGCGATGTGTTCGTCCACACTCGCGCGATGCTCGGACTGCTGCCGGAGCAGGTGAGCGTGCCGCTCGTGTTCAGCGTGCTCTTTCACGACATCGGCAAGCCCGGCACCTTCGCTGTGGATGAAACGGGGCGCATCCGTTTCAACGGTCACGACAAGCTCGGCGCGGAGATGACCGAGGCGATCATGACGCGCCTGCGCTTCAGCCGCGCGGAGATCGAGGCGACGGTGATGGCCGTCGCAAATCACATGGTCTTCAAGGACGTGCAGGGGATGCGCGTCGCGAAACTGAAGCGCTTCATGGCGCGCCCCGGCTTTGACGACGAGATGGAGCTGCACCGCGTGGACTGCGTGAGCAGCCACGGCATGGTGGACAACTACGACTTCGTACAGCGCAAGCGTGAGGAGTTCGCCGCCGAGCCGCTCATCCCCCCTCCCCTCATCACCGGCGAGGATTTGAAAAAACTCGGCATGAAGCCGGGGCCGAAGTTTAAGGAAATCCTCGACGCCGTCTCCACACGCCAGCTCGAAGGCACGCTGCGCACGAGCGAGGAAGCGCTGGCATGGGTGCGGAGCGAGGGGATGTGAGCCGTGATGATCGTTCGGCGCGCAGGTGATGACGGCGCGGGATTCCAATCCGCCGTGCCCGAACCGCTCACGCTGCGCTTGCTTCCGCGCACCGTTTCCTTTTAAGCACCCGCAGCGTTTCGGATTCCCCCCCCCCTGCGACTCTCAACGCCCAACCCTCACCTCTCAACCTCCCATGCCGCTCCCATCGCTCTCCCGTCGTCATTTTATCAAGACCTCCGCGCTCGCCGCGTCGGCGCTCGGCTTTCCGTTCATCGCGCGCTCGCAGTCGCCGAACAGCGAAATCCGCGTCGGCATAATTGGCTTCAATAGCCGCGGCCAGTCGCACATCAGCGACCTGCTGAAGATCACCGGCGTGAAGATCACCGGGCTGTGCGATGTGGACGCCGCGGTGCTTGGCAAGGCGAAGGATTCGCTCTCGAAAACAGGGCAGACGATCAGCACTTTTACCGATGCGAGGAAGATGCTCGACTCGAAGGAAATTGACGCCATCTCGACGGCGACGCCGAACCACTGGCACTCGCTCATCGGCATCTGGGCATGCCAAGCAGGGAAGGATGCGTATGTGGAAAAGCCCGTCTCGCACAACGTCCGCGAAGGTCGTGTGCTCACGGAGGCGGCGCGAAAATACGGGCGCATCGTGCAGTGCGGCACGCAGAGCCGTTCGAGCGTCGGCCTCCAGCAGGCGGTGAAATGGGGGCAGGCGGGAAATCTCGGCAAGCTGCTGTGGGCGCGCGGCACGTGCTACAAGCGCCGCCCGAGCATCGGCAAGGTGGACGCCCCCACGCCGTGGCCCGCGGGCATTGATCAGGATTTGTGGTTTGGCCCCGCCCAGGTGAAGCCGCTCATGCGCAAGAAGCTCCACTACGACTGGCACTGGGTGTGGGACACGGGCAACGGCGACCTCGGCAACCAGGGCATCCACCAGATGGACATCGCGCGCTGGTTCATGGGAGAGCAGGCGCTCTCGCCGAAAATCTGGAGCGTCGGCGGACGCCTCGGCTACATTGATGACGGCGAGACGCCAAACACGATGTTCGCCATCCATGAGTATGAAAAGGCGCAGCTCATTTTCGAAGTGCGCGGCCTACCCTCAAAGCCGGCCACCGGCGGGGAAAAGGAGAGCATGGACACGTATCGCGGCAACAACGGCGTCGGCGTGTACGTGCAATACGAAGGCGGCCACATCGAGGTGCCGAGCTACACCGGCTGTGGCGCGTTCGACAAGGACGGCAAGATCGTGAAGCGCTTCGGCAATTTCAAAGGCCCGAAGGACGCGCCCGACAGCGCGAAACCCGACGCCAGCGAACACGACGACAGCCATCACCTCAACTGGAGCAAGGCCATCCGCAGCCGCAAGCCCGGCGAACTCAACGCCGAGATCCTCGACGGCCACCTCAGCAGCGCGCTCTGCCACACGGCAAACATCTCTTACCTCCTCGGCAAGAAACAGGAGCCCGGCGCAATCCTCGAAAAGGTGAAGGCCAACAAGGAAGCTGCCGACAGTTACGAGCGCATGGTCGAGCACCTCGCGAAGAACGACGTGGACATCGCGAAGAATCACCTGACGCTCGGCGAATTCCTGACGATGGATCCGAAGACGGAGAAATTCATCGGCAACGCCGCCGCCGACAAGCTCCTCACGCGCGAATACCGCAAGCCTTACGTCGTCCCCGACGTGGCCTAGCAAAGTTCCGGGCAGCATCGGGAAAAGGGTTGGCAAACGGGCTCTTCTCGAGCCCGCTCGCGCCATATCTTCGGCCATATTTGTGTGGCGAAGTTCTGGAAACGTGATAATTTCAAGAACGCTGTTCAATGTGATCAGCGCATTCTAACAACCCAAAAAATCCCCATGAAAACCATTCTAGTATCCTTCCTCGCCTTGGTTGCCGCTGGCGGCGCCTTCGCCGGCGAGAGAGTCGTCGCCACAGACCGGACTGCCCGGTATTCCGAGGGCAAATGCGACCGCACGAGGAAAACGAGGAATGCCGGGACTCCCGGAGCGTACTATCACTCCAATTTCTTCCACAACGCCATCATGCTCATCAATGATACGCCGGATTACATGACCTTCTTTGTCTATTCGGGCGATGTGTGCGGACCGAATGACATCAATGGCTTTATCCGGCGTGGAGCACACGTGTACCCGACGTTAGTGCCGCCTTACGGGCGGAGTTTCACCGACGAGCGGGCGCACCATTATTGGGTCGGTTCGAAGCGGGGCAAATGGGCCATTGATCTTACGAGAAACTGCGTGACTCCCCTTGACTGATGAACCGGGTTCCCGGTCTCGCGATTTGCGGGCGGCTTTCTGCTCTCCGAACTCCGTCGCCAACGCTCCGCTGCCATAGGAATTTTCGCGCAAATGGAGGGGGCGTGATTTAGAGCGATTCAATTAATGGCATAGCCTCCCTCGGACTTCCGGATTCCTGCGGAATGGCCCTCCGGGCCATTGGTCTGCGTCGATATTACGCAATCACGCGGCTACACAAGTTATTGAACTGCGCTAGCAGCAGCGGTGTCGCGAAGGACACCGTGCAGACGTGGGCGTGAGGCAGTCTGGCAGTTGCCACGGGCGATGATCTCGCCGGGAAAACAGGTGAGGAAGTCGAACGGGGATGACCTCGCAGCTCAGGGCATCGCCGCGCATTTCACCATGGATGTGAACCGTGAATCCAAGCCGCCGCCTTCGTGCTTCCCGCCCGACGGGCATTCTGACATTTTTCCGCGCAATGCTCGCAAAAGTTTTTTCCGCAGCGGTCTTCGGAGTGGAAGCCTACGATCTGGAAGTCGAAGTCAGCGATGACGGCGGGCAGAAGGATGCCATCGTCATCGTCGGCCTGCCAGATGCCGCCGTGCGCGAGGCACGCGACCGCGTGAAGACCGCGATTTCCAACAGCGGCTTCCGCTGGCCGGGCGGCCACGTGACCGTGAACCTCGCTCCCGCCGACGTGAAAAAAGAGGGCCCGAGCTTCGATCTCCCCATCGCACTCGCCATGATCGCCTGCGCGCAGGACGTGAAGCTCGATCACGCCGACGACTTTTGCTTCGTCGGCGAACTCGCGCTCGACGGCGCGGTGCGTCCCGTGCGCGGCGTGCTCTCGGTCGCCATCGAGGCCCGCCGCGTCGGGCGGAAGAAGCTCGTTGTGCCGGTCCAAAATGCGCGCGAGGCCGCGATGGTCGCGGGCATTGACGTGTATGGCGTGCGCAATCTCCGCGAGGCATTCACCCTCCTCACCGGCGAAAATCCGCTCGCACCGCTGCGCGAGGATCTCGCCGCATTCTTCGCCAGCCACAGCGACTACGACGTGGATTTCGCCGACGTGCGCGGGCAGAACCATGTGAAGCGCGCCATCGAAATCGCCGCCGCCGGCGGACACGGCCTGCTGCTCATCGGGCCTCCCGGCTCGGGCAAGAGCATGCTCAGCAAGCGCGTGCCGAGCATCCTCCCGCCGATGACGATGGAGGAAGCCATCGAGACCACAAATCCACAGCATCTGTGGCCTGCTGCTCGACAAGTCATTCGTCGCCACACGCCCTTTTCGCGCGCCGCATCACACGGTCTCCGATGCCGGCCTCCTCGGCGGAGGGATGAACCCCTCGCCCGGCGAAATCAGCATTGCACACCACGGCGTCCTCTTTCTCGACGAGTTGCCCGAATTCAAACGCAGCACGCTCGAAGTGCTGCGACAGCCGATGGAGGACGGCCGCGTCACCGTCTCGCGAGCCGCGGGCACGATGACTTTCCCCGCCGAGTTCATGCTCGTCGCGGCGATGAACCCCTGCCCTTGCGGCTTTCACGGCGACCCAAAACGCCAGTGCCGCTGCACGCCGCAGCAGGTGGAAAAATATCGCGAGCGCATCTCCGGCCCGCTGCTTGATCGAATCGATCTCCACGTCGAAGCCCCCGCCGTCGCATTCGACGAACTCCGCAGCACCGAACGCGCCGAGCCCAGCGCCGCCATCCGCGAACGCGTCGTGCGCGTGCGCGAAAAACAGCGCGTGCGTTTCGGCGCAGGCAGCAAGGTACGCATCAACTGCCGGATGAGCTCGCAGCAGGTGCGAAAATTCTGCGCCCTCACCACCGACGCCGAGAACCTCCTGCGCATGGCGATGGAAAATCTGAACCTCTCCGCCCGCGCCCATGACCGCATCCTGAAAACCGCGCGCACCATCGCCGACCTCGCGGACAGCGAAGACATCGCACCCGACCACATCGCCGAAGCGATCCAATACCGCACGCTTGACCGGAAGCTGTGGCGTTAATTGGAATGCGGTTTTTCGAACTGCAAGGAATTGGCTGGCTGTTAGGAATTTGCTTTCCCGCCCGCCGCGCCGGAAACGGTTAGAACAGGGATCGGCGTCGGGGAGTGAGGGGGTCTGGCGCAGACGCGAGCGCCAAAGCCCTCATGGCCCACCGGCTCTCGACGCCGGCCGGTCGGGAACTTTACGCGCAGCGCAAACAAACCATCGAGCCCGTGTTCGGAATCATCAAAGCGGCGATGGGCGTCCGGCGCTTCAGCCTGCGCGGCCTGGCCAAAGTGCGCACCGAATGGACGCTGGTGACGCTCGCCTACAACTTCAAGCGCCTCTTCCACACCGGCGCAGACATGGCCGCGGCGTAAGAACGCCACTGCAGGGTGCCTTCCGGTGGAACCAAGTCACATTGGCCAGCAGTCGGAGAGGACAAGAAACCGATTTGCACCGCTGAAGGCATCTATTTTTCCCGCCTGCGCCAATTCCATTCCGCTCGCCCCGCATCAAGCTCGACAGGCTGCTAGCGGGCGCGTCGCTTTGAGCCGCCGAGGCGATGCCGACTGTCGCGATGAAGAGGAAGGCGAGCGTCTTAATTTTTGGAGGATGCACGATGCGGTGCGTTTGGAACATTGATTTCTTCAGCCGTTGCATTCCGGTTGCGCTTCAAAGTCAGCCGCAATTCGGATTCGCATTCAGCGCTGATAGATCGGGAGGAAATGATTCTTCACCGACGGCGCCAGCACCGCGAGCGAGGTGGCATAGACCTTCCCGCCCTGGCGCTCTTCTCCGCCGATGCCGTCCCACCAGCCTTCGCGCGATTGCAGCGGGATGAGAAGATCGGTCATCACCTTGCGCGCTTCGGCCGCGTGTTTCTCGCCGCGCTGATACATGCCCTGCGCGTAGTAGTAGGAGGTGTAAAAGAACCATCGGTCGCCAGGCCGAAGCCCCGTCTTCAGCAGCCGGTCGCTCGCGCCCTTCACCTCCTCACTGTCGTAGTCGCCGCACACCTGCAGCGCCAGCAAGCCCTCGGCCGTGGCGGACGCTTCGCTGCCGCGGCTGCTGTATCCAAATCCGCCGATGCCGCGCCGCCGATCGCCGGAATCGTCCAGACCTTTGATGTACCGCACAGCCTGATCAATGGACTCCTTCGGCACGTCCATCCCCGCATTGCGCGCCGCGCGCAACGCCATCGTCTGCCAGCAGGTGATGGACATATCGCTGTCCGTCGCGTCGGGCGTGTAGCGCCAGCCGCCCCGGTTGTGTTCACTTTTCCCGGCCACGCGCTGCGCGCGCAGGGTGAGATCGATCGCCTTGCGGCAACGCTCGCGGATGACCGTGTCCTGCTTGTCATTCGTCCCCATGCCCAGCATCTCGGCAAGCATGAGCGTGGTGATGCCGTGCCCGCACATCCGCGAGCCATCGGCCTTTCCGAGATTGCCCGTCGCATCCTGATTCTCAGGGACATTCTCAGCGAGCAGCACGAGGTCATTGGCCTTTGGCCTTTCAATCCGTCGCCTCCCGCCTGCTCTACTGGCCAGATGGCTTTGTTTGCCCTTGATGCTCGGGCAGGAAGCATTGGTTCAAGACCCGGCGGCAGTCTTATGAATGTTCCGACTGCGGCCATCAAACTTCGGTGACCGCCGTGATTGCCGGAGCTGGGATCGCTCTGGTCAAAGCGCAGTGATTTCTGACCGCGGGACGGCTGCCTTTTTTTGTGCATGCGTGTAGCGAATCGCCCATAATGCAAACGCGGGGAGCGATTCCGGTTTCCAAAAAGCAAATTTCTTAATATTGTGTAAAGCGCACTGCATACGTAACTTGCGAGCACTTAATTCGCGAGGAATATGCGTCTCCAAGGAGCGTGGCAGAACAATTGCTAGGCTCGGGTCGTCGCCGACCAACTCGGCGACATCAAAACCAACCAAACACCAACAACATGAAACTGAAATCGATCAAAAACCCTGTCCTAAAAACGATGCTCGCTTTGACCGCCTGCACGAGCCTCACGACTTTTGCCGGCACACCCGCCGTCAAGAGCAAGACGGTTGTGAAGCCCGAAGCCGCGCCGCTCTTCACCGGTACGGTGGATGTCGGCTGGGACTCCCGCTACTACTTCCGCGGCCTTTGGTTCGCGGACAACACCGCGTGGTCCGGCGTGAACCTCAGTATTCCGCTCACCAGCAATCTGACGCTCGGCCTTGGCGCGCTCTACACGAGTAGCGTGGACACCCGAGTGAACAACCTCGGGCTGGACGACTCGCTCGATTACTCCGAACTCGACCTCATCGCCTCGCTGACCTACGACGCGAAGTTCGCGAAGTTCCAGGTGGTTTATACCAGCTACCAGTTCTTCGACGGATTCAGCGGCACGACGTTCGGCCCGGCCGGGTCGGCCCGTTTCGGAGCTGGCGAATTTAACGTTCAGCACGTTAACGAACTCGGCTTTGTCGCCAGTTCGACTGTCGCCGGTCTGAACTTCTACGGCGCCTACTATTACGACTTCAACATCGGCGGTGCGTACTTCGAAGTCGGCGCGGATTACCCGATCAAGGTGAACGACCGGCTGTCGATCATCCCCGGCGTCAAAGGTGGATACGGCCTGGATTACTACAGCAACGGCACCGGGCCGCAGAATGGCGGCTTCGGCGGTGTGAGCAGCGGGTTCACCCACTTGCTCGCCACGGTGTCCGCTCCGATCGCGATTACCAAGACCGCGACGCTGACGCCTTACGTGGCGTATAACTTCTCGGGCCGCGCTCGTGTCGCGAACAACCTGACGAATGACGAGATGTTTGGCGGAGTGAAGCTCAGCGTGAGCTTCTGAGGTGTGGACAACTTGGCAATCGCACGTAAATTAATTGAACTATGAAAACGAAATTCACCTCATTGTTAATGACCTCGCTGGCGGTCATCGCGAGTATCGGACAGTTCGGATGCCAGAGCCCTCAAGGATCCGGACCGAAGAGCGCTGTTGCTTGCAGCGGTTGCAAAACTGTCTGGACGCAGCAGGCGCGGACGGGATACGCGGGCGGGGCTGACGCGAAAGGGCCCTACACGTCGATGACCGCGGTGGGGCACATGAAATGCCCGGATTGCGAGAATCGACTGGAGTCGTTCTTCAAGGGCATGTCGAAAACGACGCACGTCTGCAAATCGTGCGGTGGATCGATGTTCCATTGCGCAAGTCATTGAGCTGACGCGGAACTGGCCTGCCAGAGTTGCGCGCGGCATTGATGCCGTCGCGGAACGCGGCCGGGCGGCATCGCGAAGGAATTACCCCGCTCAGACGGATGGCGTCTGGGCGGGGATTTCCTTTTTTGGGATGGCGGGGAGTCGATCACTCACCCGCCCTGGGTCGTCGCCGGTGCGGAATTGAAAATTGTATTCCCGTGGGTTTCCCGCCGCCATTTCGTTGCGGCGATGCCCTTGGCACCCGCAACCGATGACTGCACGGGATTCACGACCGTGCGGCCGGTGACGACCCTGATCGAGGCCTCGTCATGCACCCAGGTGTCGTTGAACCAGGTGACCTCGCCGGTCGCAAGGTTGTGCTTGGCCCCGATGATGGCAATCCTGCCGGCGGCGATCATGTGATCGAGGATGAAGCTGCGGTTCACGATCGACCGCACCGACCGCCGCACGTTCAAGTCGGCCACGTTCTCGACGAACACGGAGTTCTTCGAGGTGCGCGCCACCGGGTCCGCGATCTGGCTCTCTTCGTACACGGCCGGCCGGATCTTCGAGAGCAGCTCGGTCAGGTTGCCGAGTTCCACGTGGTCACACGCGCCCTTGATGGCGCCGCACGAGGTGTGCCCCATCACGACGACGAGCTTCGATCCGGCCAAGTGGCAGGCGAACTCGATGCTGCCAATGATGTCGGTGTTGGTGACGTTGCCGGCGATACGCACCGAGAAGATGTCGCCGAGTCCCTGGTCGAAGATGATCTCGGCTGACGTGCGGCTACCAATGCGGCTCACGATGACGGCAAAGGGCCACTGGCCGTCGCGCGTCTCGTTGGCCTGCTGCAGCAGGTTGCGGTTGTTTCGCCGTTTCCTTCACGAGTTCCATCGCGACCTTCAGATCGAGGTCGGCGAGCTTTTTGAAACGGATGCAGCTTTTGCCGAGGCGGTGTTTGTCTTTCTCCGCAAGAGTTCCATCGCCGACGCAGCCGAGGTAGAGGCTGATGTATTGCTTCTGGCTCGCGAGCACCACCACGCCGGTGTCACCCTCGCGGCCGCTCTCATATTTGTAGCGGTATTTTCCGTAGCCGAGGAAGCCTCCGATCATCTCGGGCTTGTGCTTCGGGATCGTCTTGCAAATCGCCTCGTGCAGCGCGCGCACGTCGCTGCGGCGCGGCTCGTCGAGGCTGGCGAAATATTGCGCGGGGGGGTTGATTTCGGGCGGTGCGATCACGATCAGCCCGACTCCTTCCGTCGGCGGCTACTGGTTTTAGAAAAGCTCCGTGATCGCCTTCGTTCCGAAATCCACGAGCGGGAACGGGCGTCCTTGCGGTCCGGGCAAGTGGCCTTCGATATCAAGGCCGAGGCCGTGGAAAATGGTCGCGACGATTTCCTTCGGCTCGACGGGGCGCTCGGTCGGGAAGCCGCCGATCTCGTCGCTCTTGCCGATGGTGCGTCCGCCTTTCACTCCGCCGCCGGCGAAATAGACGCTCCAGCATTGCGGCCAGTGATCGCGTCCGCCGGTCGGGTTCACTTTCGGCGTGCGTCCGAACTCGGCGAGACACGCGACCATCGTGGAGTCGAGCATCCCGCGCTGCGCGAGATCCTCGATGAGCGCGCTGTAGCCCTGATCATACATCGGCGCGACGATTTCCTTCATGCCCTGGATCGAGGTGAAGGGCTTCGAGCCGTGGATGTCCCAAGTGATTTCGTTGAAGACGGTGATGAAGGTATTGAGCGTGACGAAGCGGACGCCGCGCTCAACGAGACGGCGCGCGAGCAGGCAGCTCTGGCCGAAGCGGTTCATGCCGTAACGCTCGCGCACTTTCACGGGCTCCTTCGTGAGATCGAATGCCTCGCGTGCGAGCGGCGAGGTCATGAGGCGGTAAGCGGCCTCGAAGTTTGCATCCATGAGCTGCGCTTCGGGCGAGGCCTCGAAATTTTTCAGCGTGCCCTCGATCACTTCGCGCAATTTTTTCCGCCGGTCGAGCCGCGCCTCGCCGATGTCCGCGGGCGGCAGCAGATCGGGCACGCGGAAGTCGGGCTTCGAGGGATCGGCGTTCAGCACAAAGGGATCGCGGCTTTTTCCGAGGAAGCCTGCGTCCTGCCCGTGCGGCATGTTGCCGCCGGTCGGGCCCATCATCTCGGGAAGGATGACGTGGCCGGGCAGTTCGTTGCGGCGGCCCTTGAGAAATTCATACACGCAGCCGGCGTGCGGCGTATTGATTCCGCCGGTGAAGAGCCGGCCCGTCTGCATCATCTGGTGCCCCGTGTCATGCACCGCAGCGGCGGT
>Ga0315909_10008418_pt1 | contig 11311 bp, 16 predicted proteins | sample LakEriMetagenome_11_FD_203527 | JGI IMG/M metagenome (GOLD analysis project Ga0315909, IMG submission 203527) | Freshwater fungal communities from buoy surface, Lake Erie, Ohio, United States - Buoy 2 MA125 | ecosystem: Environmental > Aquatic > Freshwater > Lake | place: USA: Lake Erie, Ohio...
GGCTTAAACTTACTGATAAAACTGGCTAGATTTTTGACTGCGTGTCGATCGTGGAACGGAACCTGTAGGTCGCTCACTATGACTATTCGCTTCATTTAATCCTCGTCGTCGTCCTCATAGGGTAGGCGATCCACGCGGTCGGGGATCGATGGCAGTATCCAATCAGGGTAAGCATCTCGATCAGAGATAATCGCTAGGCATAAATCAACTGCAAAACCTGCTCGCCTTAGTGCGCGGTACATCTCATGCAAGCTGATCGCCCATGCGTCTAACTGTGAATAAGTATCGAGATCGATGACTTTCTTCTTTGCCATGGATTTAGTGTGACTTACCTAGTAATTCGATAATAGTATCGACACGCGCTTCTAGTCGATTTACTTGATCCTTAATTGATGCTCCGCCGTTGGGCTTTAGTTCGTTTAGGTAATGCTTAACCAAAAACTGTAGAAACGCAGCAACGCCGCCAAGGACTGTAACTATCCCGACGGCAATCGCTGCAATGTCTACTGCGTTCACTTTTTCTTTTCTACTGTATCGACCGCAGCTTCTAGGGCATCTGCGACGATATCGCCGACCGCCTTCTTTGCTCGGTAAGACTTGATCGCTGCACGGATTACTGGAATCGCAATAAGCCCCAGAGTTGCGTAGATGATTGCTTCCATTATTTGCCTCCTAGTAGCGGTATATTAAAGAACGAACTGTCTGCATCGCCTTGCTTAGTGAAAGATACATGGCAATGATGATTATGCGGATTGCTTCCAGAATACTTGCGCCAGCGCCAGCCCATGCGAGCCGATGCAATTCTGCCGTTGAAGATGACGTATGAAATACGCTTCTCTCCTGCCTTGGCTGCGAGTCGAATCTGATCTGCAATATCGGGCATGAGGTCTGGCTTGCCGGACTTATGTACATCTCTATCGACATCGATCGCTCTAACCAGCCCAGACGTTGGATCAGGGTTATGGTCACTAGGACGCGCTGAATGACGGAGATCGCCGATCCAACCATCGGAACGCCTATCACGATCTGGGAAGGTATCATCGAACTGCTCTCGCAGTTGTTGCCCTGCCTTGCATAAAACTGGCTTCATCCGAGTATTAATGCTGCTTCGTCGGACGTAATTCCCAATCGATCTAAAATAGCCTGACGAGCTGCTGCGGCATCAGCCGCTTTCTGTTCTACGGCTGCAAGCGTTGCTGGCCATAGGTCATCGAGTTCTTTTTTGGTTGGCTTCTTTGTATCACTTAGCCAAGTTAGGCCTGCGTAATCGTCGCCATTAAGTGTCCATAGACCATCTGCAAAATGTGTCGAAAGAATGAGAGAGTAGTCCATTATGCACCTATTTCCATGACTGTAATTGTTGAAACTGTACGCATAAATGCAGCGTTATCGGTATCGGTTGAAGATCGATTTACATAAAAATTACCCGATGTGGTCGCAAATCCTTGTATTTTGTAGGTTGTCGCCGATGTTGTGGCAGGTGAATCTAAGTAGGTAATTGTTCCATTATCAACAGTAGATGAGTTAGTAGTAAATAAAGCAAGGGCGCCAGATGATCTACTGCCTGGACTTGTCGGCACAATTATATCTGTTGAATCTCTTAACAGTCTAAACATTGAACCATTGCTGGCGATCAAGCCATCGCCTGAAATCATGGCAAAAACTAAAACTTTACTTGTAGATAAGGTTGGCGTAATTGTTACGGATAAGCCAGTTACGTCTACTGGCGTTGTTGAGTTTGATGTAAAGGTATCTAGTTTATTTGTGCTGACTACTTGGAGAACCTTGCCCCCGGCAGGAGTTGCCCACTTAAGGCCAGTTCCCTGCGCTGAATCGGCAGTTAGTACAGTTCCGTTAGCGCCTACTGGTAAACGGGCAGGAGTATCAGCTGCGGTTGCAGTAATGAGATCGCCCTTAGCGTCGAGGATAAGTAGAGGATCGACTGCCACCCATGAATAATCTAAATCCGTATTTGATGCCTTCGATAGAACTTGGCCAGTCGTGCCACCTTTAAGATCAACCAAAGCAGTATCAATGTCCTGTCCCAAGGCAGCTATGGCGGTTGCGCCATCCTTTACCAGGTCTGTGGATTGAGGAATATCCCATCCAAAGTTAGTCGTTGTTGTTGCCATTACGCTACTGCTCCAATCGCATTAAGCCAGGTTAGGCTAGTGTTAAGTGTGTTCCATCGTTCTGCCGCGTCTACTTGCTCCCATTTTACCGCAATTTGGCTGAAGTTTATAGGAGAAGCGTTGAATGTTACGGTGAGATTGTTCAGGCTTGCTCTGAAAGTCCAACCCTCGATGTAACCCTGGAATGAGCCATTTTGGATATTAGGCGGCAAATTCTGAATCCAGACTGGCTGGCCTAAAAAGATGTTTATTAGAGCATCTCGGTCAGCGTCATCGATCTCTGGGTTACCAAGAACGAAGGTAATGTTTTGGAATTTAGCATAAGGAAAGGCTCGAAGTTCAATATAACGATCCGCAAGGTCTACTGCGTCAGAATTGTTTTTAATTCTGGATGTATAAGACTCGGCATATACTCCGTAAAGCACTTGGCTTTCTGAATCTGTGGCCGTATAAACATGCGTGCCATTCGTGCCAGAAGTGATCGTAAAAGAATTCCGAATATCACCAGCTTGAGTAGTGGCTGATAACCCAATGCCATTTGCATGGTTAGCGTCTAAAGTTGTATAACCATTATTGGCTAGGTAATCCTGGCGATGAGTCGAATCAGCATACCCAATTCGGCCGGTGGCATCTTCGTAAAGCACTCCAAAAGCTGAGTTAGCGATAGCCGTGCAAAGAGAGTAAAGGTCTGTGTTGCTCGATGATCGAGCAATAAGTTCGTAGTTGCCTGGTTGATCGATCTCGCCTAATCCTACGTTTACGGCATTAGCCCACGTTTCTGTAGGATTGTATGCTGCCCATGTTTCTGCAGCAGGGACGTCATTCCATGAACCTAGAAGATATCCATTGAGAAGGGTATAAATCTGGTCACCATCGAAGTCGGCACTTAAAACCCCTGCATCAATGATTTTAGGAAGTTTAGATAAGGCTCCAAGTGCAGTAATACTGGCAATGGTTGTATAGCCTCGATCGCCAGCGCTATTAACAGTTATAGTGAAATCTGATATTAGACCACCAAAAATTGGGATATAAGTACCTACTGAATTTGTGACCTCAACTGTGAGACCTGTACCCACTGTAAAATCGTAACTAGCGTTATTTAAGTTAAGTAACTGTAATTGGCAATATCCAGCAACGGGTTGCTGGTAAATATCGGTGCGTCCTGAAGTGATAGTGACATCGGCTATCGTGACGTCCGATAACTCGTCCCCATCAATAAGAACTTTATAGCTAGGGGTATAAGCCGTCATGGCGTAGAGAATCCTGCCGCGCCAAGCGTGCCTCTAGCTGCTGAATTATTGAGGACGTTTACGATTGTTCGTGCAGTGCCTTCTGGATCGATTGCGCCATTTACAGTTATATTCATAGCGCTCGTAGGTACGGTCACTTTGGGCAAGGCTGCTGCGCTACTCATTTTAGGAACGCTGCTAGTTGAAGATGATGATGTAGAACTTCCGCCCCCAAAGAATGAACCTACGGCAGATGCCGCATTCTTTATGGCGTTGATAATGCCCACGATACGATTATAGATATTTGTCAAGGTTGATACGAAATCGGCAAAAATATCGATTGCCCCTGAAATAAACATACCAAGGCTCTTGAACGCTAGACCTAAAGTCTTACCGATAATTGGAGCCAAAAAGTCTTTAGCAAAGTTATATACGCCCACCATAAAATTATAGAATGGCTGAAGTTGCTCATTATTGTCTTCTAAAGAATTTTTAACCGAGTTAAACGCTGATCGAACGCCCTCGATGATTGGTTTAATGATCTTCATAACTGGCGCTAACTTCTCGCCTAGATTGCTAGTAAAATCTGAAATAGCCGGTATTACTTGATTGACGATCGTTTCGACCATAGGAGTAATGGCCGTGAGAATGTATGCGCCTACTGTTTCCTTGCCTTCGTCAAAGGCGATCTTAAGGCGATCCATCTTGCCTTGGAATGTATCTGCCTTAGCTGAGGCTTGGCCTTCAAAAGTCTGAGCAAGTTTTGCAGTAATCTGCTCCATGCTCATCGTGGCTAGTTCAGTCTTAGATAGGCCAATACCTAAACGACCGAGTGAGGCAGTATTGCCCTCGGCTGCGCGAGCCATCGCATTTGTGACTGCTTCGAGCGATTTACCGCTACCAGCCGCGACATCGATTGCAATAGTTTGTAGTTGTTGCGCTTTTTCTACGTCGCCTGTTGCTCTTGCTAAACGTTCCAAGGACGGACGAAGATCATCATCTGTAACGCCAAAGGCTAAAGATGTCTTGGTTATGTAATCTTCTGTAGCTGCGATCTGCGCCTGTGTTGCTCCTGTAACATTTTCAAGCGTTAAGGCTAACTTCTCTTGCGCTGCTGCGTCTGCGATGGCTGACTGGACTCCATCGATGGCTAACTTGCCAGCGTAGGCAACGGCTGCGGCTCCTGCTGCTGCAAAGGCTAGGCCAGCCTTCTTACCGAATTCAGATACTTTGCCGCCAAAGGTCTGAACTTCTCCGTCGGCCTTATTAAGATTCTTGGTAAAGTTATCAACGTCAGCAAGGAGTTTGAGGGTTAAGGCTCTGGATGTCGAGGCCATTATGTCCACTCCTTTAGAATCTTATCGAATGAGGCAGTCCACTTAGCGACTATCTCAGGTTGAATCCTGCGTAACGTTGGATAGATAAACCAGCCCTTCGATCCACGACCTTCACGGCCTGACCAGACTGGGAACTGCTTAAACTTGTTAGATCCGAATTCAGAACCGCCCCAGATATCTTTAGTGGTTGCTCCACCTGAGAACTTCTGAGAAGCGAACCCGTAGGTAATCTCACCGATACGGCTGGACTTCTTTACACGGGCTCCACTTGCGATGCGTCCAGCTACTGCTCGGCTTGGACGAGAGTTAGCGGTCTGGATAATCTCTGATCGAGCAAAGTCCGCCAGTGCTCCCGACTGGCGCTTCGCTTCATCTTTTGCTTCATCCGTCATACCTTTAAGCGCCTTGAAGACTTGACGGAGTTCAGTCTGGTCTAGTGCTACTTGCTCACTTGCCACGATTGCGCTCCTCCAATACTTCGATAGCGGTTAAGATATCCTCACCTGTTCGCCAATGATCCATAGGGATCTGAGTGGCTATTGCCAGTTCTACTAAGAGTCGGCTTACGCTTCCTCTTGGATGACTTTTGGGCTCTCATCACCGACTTCAACATCGGCAACGGATTCCATCCATACATCCAGCGGCTTTACTGGCTTGCCCCCGGCATCTCTCTTCATAGCGCTATGCGCCACATAAAGGATGTCCCACATTCCACCGAATTGAGCAATAACCTTTTTAGTGGTTAGTTCCCATTTGGCGTAATCTGGCGGACGCACCTGGTAAGTGGTTTCTGATCCGTCAATATATTTAATTGTTATGTTCTGTTGCATTGTTTGCTCCCGTTTCTAGTTTTTAGCTGAAGGTTTCTGTTACTGCGCCCTTTGATACCTTGAATGTAAAGTCTACAGTCTGAGCATCTGTTCCAGCGCCGCCTGCGGTAGGAAATTCCGGCATGATTGGAAATACGAACTGAGCGCCTGTAGCGGCAGTCAAAGTAACGCTGATGTCTGTATCTGGCGCTGATTCAGCCGCAGTCCAAAGTGCCTCACATACTGAGTTAGCCTTACCCCAGTCAGCAAGCATTGAGAGTGCAAATGTGCCTTCGATGTTTGTGGTCTTGTAAGCTTCACCATCGAGTGTCTGATAAGTCTCGCGAAGGTTTGTCTTTGTGAGAACTGCTGAAGTTGCTTGTGCCTCGATATCTGTTCCACCTGTGAAAGATAGAGAAATATCGCGCCCTGTGATTACTACGGTTGCCATATTATTTTCCTTTAGTTTGTTTGTGTATAGTAGGTAGAAACTCGGATATCAGAAACCAGCACGTTGGATGGCCCGACTTGAGTTACTGTTGGTTTTTCAACCGCTCCGACTGTGTACCCTGTTGGGATCACCTTCAGAACACTTATCACTAGCTGCTCGAGATTGTCGAGCGATGCAGGGTTACTGTTATATGCAACCGCTACTGAAATGACAAGATTGATTTTAATGTGCAGCGTCGATTTGTTGATGGTTTCTAATTCAAGATACGGTGAATCTGGAACCGTCACTACGAAAGGAACCATAGGAGCCTCTGGGACGTAGGCATAAACGTTGCCTGCAACGCTGGCAAAAGCCGTAGCTAATGGCTGGCGAACTGTGTCAAGGATGGTCGATGCTGGCATTATTGCACCATTGAATCGGTATCGATGTACGGCCCTAGAAGTCCAGATACACGATTGAAGAGACTGCGACCAAGGCGATAAGGGCTTACTTGAGTAAAGTCCACGCCCTCAATCTGCCCACCAGGAGCGATGCGAGATTGGAATACTTCAACCGATACGGCGAGGACTGCTGACTCGACTGCACTGACTCCGACATAAGTAGTAGCGCCGGATAGGGTTGCACGTCCTGAAGGAATAACCTTACGCTCGGTAATATCGGCGTTTGTAATTGCTACTGTAAAGAAACCGTTGAAATCTCTGTAAACTCCATCGACGAATATGCGAGAGTTAGAATTGACGATGAATGTATCTACGTCATAATTGCTAGATTCTAGGATGGTAAAAGTTCCATTGAATGGCGAGCCGCATCCTGTGATGACTACGCTCTGACCCTCTGAGAAGTTGTTATCGCCTAGCACTTGATAAGTGGCGATATTGTTTTCTAGTTCTACTGCTGAAATTGGAGAAGCGTAAGTGACCAGCATAGGCAAAATTATCGCCTCAGCCGTGTCTATCACGTCCGTTAAATAAGCATCGTTATAGAGGGACGTAGAGACGCCAAGGATTGACCTTAGTTCTGCAACTGTAACAATAGAAGCCATCTCTACATCCTCTCTAGTAAACGACTGGGGGAGCGATCGGGAGCAACCGCCCCCCCATGATTAGTTTGTGACTACGCGACCATGTAACGGTACGATCCAGCGCCAAGCTTCGTGGCCACTGCTCCATAACCGTAATAGCCGACTTCTACCTGACCTGTTGAGATAAGGTTTGTCTGAAGTGATAGGCGTGGTGACTCGTACCATGTGTACGCATCTGGGTTAATGACGATCATTGTGTTATCGCCAATCCCTGAACCATCTGTTAGCGCACGTGATACGCGAAGGTTGAGTCCAAGAAGGTTTCCGCGAACTGCAGTTGCAGTTAGGTTTCCACCTGCGTTTTGTGGATTGATTGTCTGTGTAAAGATTGGACGGTTTGAAGAATCGACCAAGCCCATAAGAGCGCCCCATTGTTCTGGAGATACAACGATGTTCTCGGCAAATCCGAGTGTGCCCTTGTAAATTGAAACTGCTGCATCTGATACGAAGTCAGCTGCAAGTGCACCTGTTGTAATCGCTGCGCGGTTTCCGCCGTCTGTTCCGCCGTTAATCAACGCTGTTCCGACTGCGGTATCTGTAGCCTTTGCGTATGCAAACTCCATCTGACGTACGAGTTCTGCAAAGAATGCAGGTGATGAACGATCAAGAAGCTCTAGGCTGAATGTCTGACGGCCAATAAACTTCTGAACATTTACAGAAACAAACGCTGAATTCATATCTGTCTCTGATGGTGCGCCGCCTTCAGATGCTACTGCAACTGTTGGAGCAACTGTGATCTTAGGAATCTCGAAAGTCATACCTGCATCAGGTAGAGCTCCGCGAGATACTGAGTCAATGAATGGACGATCTGCATTTGAGATGCCATTGATAACTTCTGTTAGCTGACGTGTTGGTACTAGACCAGCGTTGTCTGTTGTGTCTGCTGCTGCTGCAACGTACATCTTTGATGTCTCGTTACCAAGTGAAGCGCGGACTGAATGCTCGAGATAAGAAGCCTTATCAACGATTGGGTTACGAACAGTTGTCGAAATATAAGGTGCAGTTGCAGCCTTAACTTCGACTCTTGCAGCCTCTACCGTTTCTGCGGCAGGAGCGACTTCTGGAACGGTAGTGTCTGACACTTGTTCTCCTTCTGTGGTTGATGGTATTTCTTCCTGAGTTGGCTCAGAAACTTCGTTGTCTACTGCCGCTACTTTTGCGACCTCTGCGCCTGGAATCGCGCCATCTGTGACGAGGCTGACCTCGATCAAGTTGCTTGCGCTGATTGCCATTACGCCATCCTTGTTATTCCACTCTTCGACATCTACGCCCACGCTAAAATCAGAACGAAGGCCAGTAGCGGCCTCCTCGAGTGCGTCATTACCGGCGGTTGTCTTAGCGATCTTGAATTCTGCGGTGATACCTGTTTCATCCTGCTCGAAGCTGACAAGTTTTCCAAGCGGACGAGTTACGTCATGCTGAAGAACCAACTTAGTGTTCTTAGACATCTTGATCGAATCCTTCTCGAACATTGTGCGACCTGCTGAGGTATTGCCTTCAGCATTCCAGGACACGATGCGTCCAGCGATGATGCGTGACTCTGCATCCGCAGCCGTGATGGCTACTGGCATTGTTATCTTCATGCGTTTTCTCCTTCATTGTGGATTAAATCTTCTTCTTCTTGAATCTGCTCAACGCTCATTGCACCAATGCGGTTAAGAATTTCGTAAACCTGTGCGCGTTGTAGTGCATCGGTACGAAGGAACTCGTCGAGTGAGAAACGGATCGTTGAGGTTTGAGAAATAAAGTCCGGCATGCTGAGTCTTTGCTCAATGGCAGTAAGGATTGGCTTCATCGAGAAATCGATAAGAGAACGCCTCTCCGAAACGGCGTTCGAGTACGTCATGCTCGTCATCTCAGCGCTTACGAAGTATGCAGGAAGGTTGCAAGCGCGAGCCAATTCCAGTGCAACGTATTGGCGTGCCTCATTGAGTTGTAACTTAGCTGGATCGATGCCCAACGCTTGCAATTCAACATCTGCATTAAGAAACGCAGTGGACTTAGTGAGTCGAGCAGTACGCCATGATTCTAGAAGTTTAGAAATACGTTCTGCTGGAAGATTGGTACCGTTGGACTTGAGAACCTGCAAAGGTACTGGCTCTTTTGCAAAAGTTTCTGCGGCCTGCTCTAGTGCATGAGCTGCGCGAATTGTGCGACCTGCGCGATTAAGAAGTCCCTCGTCCATTCCGTAAAATACGACTAGTGATCCAACGCCCTGATTTGGAACGACTGATCCATCGACTTGATAACCGACGATCTCTGTCTGTAGGTGATTAAGTTTAGGAGTTACACGATCTGGAGCAACGCGAGTCCATGAACGCACACGACCTGTATCGCCGTACTGCTCTAGAACCTGTCCATAACCAATTCCATGAAATAGTAAATCTTCTGCAAGCCATGCATAGATTGCTGAGCCAGGAACGCGTGGGTCTGGCTGATTAATTACGGCTGGAGTTGGTTGATGTCCACCATTAAGTTTTGAGTATTGCTCAAGAGGCAACCCTGCGAGTGTTGTGCAGATAATGTTGCGAGCGCGAGCGATTGTAGGAACTGCCATCGCCTGCTGACGTGATGCAACCGATTGGGTAAATACGAAAGGGTTAAATGAGCCTGTGTTGTTAAACGGCGCTGGAGTTGAAGCCGCATCGACTGTAACTTCTACAGAAGGCTTTGATGTAAAGATGTCCCTGATTCCCATTGGACATATTATACACGAACTGTCTACATTCTAGACATTATCCGATCTGAATGTCTACTTCGGATTCTGCTCGTGTCGCAAAGTGCGTAACCATCGCCGAAGCAACTGCACCGCAGACAATTCCTGAGGCTTTGCGTCCCATGACCCAACCGCCATCACCTCGAGTTAATTTAACTGCGCTTAGAACTTGCTTAGTCAATTCTTCCTGATCCCCATGCGCGAGACGAAGACTGCTCACCGCTGAAACGAATTCGTCGCAGCTCTGTTGATATTCCTGACCTGTAATTTCATGAACTGGAATACCGGCAGGCGATAATCGAGCGGCAACGGCTGAGGCCGTCGATTTGGAATAAGCAACGGCATTAACTGGGAACTTGCGAACCCAATAAGCGATATCGTTGGCCATTTCTTTGTCATCAAGGTTTACTGGATTAAACCAAGTGTGGAGAAGACTAACCATAAACCTATCGCCACCGATTCTCTGACCTGCGACCAATGAACCGTGTTTTCTGTCTGGGCTGAGATCAATGGCCATCCAAGTATCGGCTTCGACATCGAGCTGAGGGAGATTATCGACCTTGCATTTCTTCCATTCAGCCTCTGAGATAACTGGGTTAATCATCGATACGAATTGGCAAAGAATTTCTGTGCGGAAAATGTCTTCTCGATCTGAAAGGCTATCCTTGATATTGTCCTCATGAACCGTATGCCCCAAAGATGGATTGCTCTGATACCAGGCTTCTTTATCTGTAATTTCGGCTCCTGGCTCAGCGCTCCACTCGAACCATCCGATTGAATCATCGGCTCCTTCACTAGCTGCTAAACCTCGTTCCCTAAATTTATGCAGTAAGACTGAATTGGCATGGCCAGCATTGGAATAGACATAAGCCTGCGGATTTGGATTACTCATTTGAGTAAATCGCATTGATGACCAGACATCCTCAGTATCGAACTCTCGAAGTTCATCGATATGGATTACATCTGGCGCGGCAATACCTCGAGCGGCTGAATTACCGGCACGGATCAGATACCGGGCTTTGTTCTTAAACCTAATTTCCTGCGATCCTTTAGATTCGTACTTTTTGGCGAAGTTATCCATAAGCATCTGAGAATTGTCGATGATCTCGCTAACCTTAAAGAAGATTTCGCTCGATGTCGTCAGCTTATGAGCCGTTGCAAGGTGCATTTTTTCGCCCAGAACATAGATACCGAATAAGATTCTAAGCGCCATGAAGGTTGATTTACCCTGTTGGCGTGGAAGCATGATCCCGATTAAAGGGTGTAACCAGCGCCCGTCAGCCTTGTAGCGTAAGCAGTCTCGAGCCAAGTCTTCCTGCCAGGGTAACATCGGAAACCCAATATCTTTGCAGAACTGGATCATCTCATCGCCTCTAGTAGGTAAATCAGAAGGCTTAGAGCGGATTCTAGGGGTTTGAGAGCCATAACGGACTTCTACTACCCCTTCCCTGCCCTCTGAGAGCCCTTCTAAGCCCTTTTCGGCCGTCATGACTAGTCTGCGTCCGATTCAAGCCGATAGTGGCTTATTGAGGCGTTTTCGGGGTAAAAAGAACCAT
>Ga0315909_10008419_pt1 | contig 11310 bp, 10 predicted proteins | sample LakEriMetagenome_11_FD_203527 | JGI IMG/M metagenome (GOLD analysis project Ga0315909, IMG submission 203527) | Freshwater fungal communities from buoy surface, Lake Erie, Ohio, United States - Buoy 2 MA125 | ecosystem: Environmental > Aquatic > Freshwater > Lake | place: USA: Lake Erie, Ohio...
AGCAAATACTTCGGCAAATGCCAATTCAAACCCACTGAACCTTGTTAAGCCAGGCTCATTGGTAGTTGGAATGACTCTACAATTCAAGCCACAGATGTATCTAGATGAAGCTGGAAAGCCAGCTGGATACGATGTTGAATTAGTAAAGCGTCTAGCAAAGTCACTTCGTCTAAAGCTCGAAATCAAGAACATGGACTTCGCTGGTCTAATCCCTGGCCTAGTTTCAAAGCAATTTGACCTAGTATCTGTTGGATTAACAAAGAATCCAGATCGCGAAAAGTCAATTCAATTCGTCCGTGAATACATGCCTTACACAACAGTATTGGCTGCACGCACAGGAGATTCAACTGGCGCAACAAAGGCGCTATGGAATGTCGCTGGTAAGAAGATAACTGCTCTACAAGGTGCAGCTGCATCTCGAATTGTAAAAGCTGATTTTGCTAATGCGACTCTTGTTGAGTTCCCACAGCAAAATGATGCATTCCTAGAAGTAGTTTCGAAGCGTGCTGATGCGATTGTGGTCGAAGAGAATCTTCTAAACCAATTCAATAAGACTAACCCTGGCCAACTAGCAAAGGTAAAACTACCTGCGCCACTCAGCCAAGCTTTTGGTCAATGGACAGTTCAACTTGGCAACAATGCATTAGATGCAAAATTGACTCGTTGGCTCTGCACAAACCAAGAGGGTGGATATTTGGCATCAGTCTTCAAGAAGACTATGGGTTACACCCAGCCAGCTCTTCCTGAGTGCGAATAGTCTAAATAGCTAAAAGATCTCGGAGTCAAATAACTTCGGGATTTGCAAGGAACTCGAACTGGCAACCTGAATAAGGTTGCCAGTTCTCTTAATTAGGGCGCGAAAAATTGCGAAATAAGTGGAAGGATTGCAGTTAATGAAAACCTTCGACTTGGTAATTATTGGCGGTGGTCCTGCTGGAATCGCGGCAGCTTCCACGGCTGCCAGTCAGGGACTAGAGGTTGCGCTAATTGATGAGCGCCCAACTCTCGGTGGCCAGATTTATAAGCGAGTTGGACCTGGCTTTAAGGTGAAGAAGGCCAGCGAAGTCGGAAAAGATTATTATCTCGGCGAAAAGTTAATTGCAGAGCTAGACAATTTGAAGGTTGATATTTATTTTGAGACCTTGGTAGCCACAATTGAACAATCTGAAGTTGTGGTTATACAGAACGGCAAAAGCGCAGAGCGCTTGTCCTTTAGAAAATTATTGATTTCGCCAGGTGCTTATGACCGTCCAGTTGTATTTCCCGGGTGGACACTTCCTGGTGTCATAACTGCAGGCGCCGCACAATCGCTAGTCAAAACCCAACGAGTCGCACCTGGCTCTCGAATATTTTTTGCAGGAAGCGGACCGTTGGCTCTTGCCTTTCCAGCTCAGCTAAGTGGTTATGGCGCAAACATTGTGGGAATAATTGAGGCCGCGCCTCGCCCCGGAATTCTAAAATCTATCCGAATTGCGCTCTCGGTTCTTGGTAATTTTGATCTTCTGCGTGATGCTGCGAAGTATCAACTTCACTTAATTTCTAATCGGATTCCGATGAATTACCGAAGAATTATCGTTAGTGCGAATGGTAAGAATCGAGTCGAGTCAGTTACACATGCCAAGGTTGATAAGAATTGGCAAGTAATCCCGGGCACCGAAAAGACTGTTGAAGTAGATGCGCTCTGTATTGGTTATGGCTTCTTTCCATCTGTCGAACTCTTCCGCTTGCTTGGATGCGAATTAGGATATGAAGAGAGCCGTGGTGGCACTGTAGTTAAATTAGATGAGTGGGGTGCGACCTCTGTTGCCAATGTATTTGGAGCAGGCGATGGAACTGGGATTTCAGGTTCATATGTCGCGATTGCTCGAGGCCGCCTGGCTGCACTAAAGATTGCAGCAGAACTCGGAAAAATTTCTGAAAGCTCGCTACCCAAGTTGGCGGCAGGCTTTAGAAAAATACTTAATCGTAGAGTGAGGTTTCAAAGCGCAATTAACAACGCATATGAAATTAAGAGCGGTATTTATGATCTTGCAAATGAGAAAACTATTATTTGTCGTTGCGAGTCAGTGACCCTAGAGAGCATTCTTCCGGTTCTTGAATCAACAATTGATCCCTCAGTTGTTAAGGCATACACCAGGGTCGGAATGGGAATGTGCCAGGGCCGAAACTGTCAGCGTCAGATTTCAGCGCTGATTGCAGAAAAGGCGAAGATATCAATCTCGCAAATTACCCAAGCCACCCCAAGATTCCCAACTAAGCCAATCAGTTTGGGACAGATAGCAGACTCAACCGTTAGCTCTGAGAAATACTTTATCGATGCTGAATAGTGATTTCTTGCCTGGCTATTTAAGCCAATCAGAAAATATTGAAGAGCTTCCGAAGCAGAGCGATGTAGTAATTATTGGTGGCGGGCTCTTGGGCACTGCACTCTCATATTACTTGGCAAAAGCGGGAGTCGAAGTAACTCTTCTAGAACGAAATGACTTGAATCGTGAAGCGTCTGGCACAAATGCTGGAAGTTTTCACTTTCAAATTGCGCTTCATCAATTGACCGAGAATATGACTGAGGCTGATGACAAGCGTTTAGTTGATGAAACCAAGTTGATGTTAGATGCCGCAAAATTGTGGGATGACATTGAGAAAGAATTAAACGCTGATCTTGGAGTTCACTTCACCGGCGGATTTATGGTTGCTGAAACTCAGGAAGAGCTTCAAGTTCTGCGTGATAAGCAACGAATTGAGGAAGCAGCAGGACTAGAAACCCATGTTATGACCGGAAATGAGATGCGGGAATTTGCGCCTTACATGGCCCCAGACTTATCCGGAATCGCTTTCTGCCCAAGAGAAGGCCATGCAAATCCACTTTTAGTTGGTCCTGCTTATGCTTATCGAGCACACGAACTTGGGACAAAAATTCGCACAAACTGCGAAGTAAGTCGAATTGAACAAATCACCGGGATCCCTGGCTATCGATTTAAGGTTCACACTAATCGCGGAACAATTCTCTGCAATCGAGTCGTTAATGCAAGTGGCGCTTGGACTGCCGAATTATCTTCGCAACTTGGTTTGAACTTACCTATGGGACTGAGTGGCTTACATGTAAATGTCACAGAGCCACGCGGGTTCTTCTTAAGTTCGATGATTCAGCACATTGGTCGTCGACTTACTTTGAAGCAGACTGCAAACAATACTTTTATTATCGGTGGCGGCTGGCCTTCTCGAGAAGAGAAATTTCCGCTGCGCTATTCGAACATTTGGGAAAGTGCGGCAGGTAATGCGGCAGTTGCGGTGCGAGTTCTCCCAATGTTGAAAGATGTGCAGCTTGTTCGAGTCTGGTCTGGTGTTTGGGCATATACCAACGACTTTAAACCGATTCTGGGTGAATCTGAAAAGATTCCTGGTTACCATATCGCAATGGTCCCAACTGGTTTTACACTTGGACCCATGGTCTCCCGAATGCTTGCTGAATATATGACGCAACCAGGAACGCAGAACCTTCTTCCAAAAGAATTCCACGTTGATCGCTAACTGAAAAATAGGAGCAAATAAAAAATGGATAGAAATTCCATCGATTGGAAGGGTTACTGGCCCGCAAGCCCTACCCCTTTTAAAGAGAATGGCGATCTAGATCTAGAGACTTTTGGGAAGTTAATTGATTGGTATCTTGATTGTGGAATGCATGGAATTTTTATTAATGGAACAACTGGCGAATGGTTCTCACAAACAATTGAAGAACGAAAAGAGTTAATTGAATTCGTTCTTGATCGAGTAGCTAATCGGATTCCAGTAGTCGTTGGAATTACAACATTTACGGCTCGGGACTCGATTCCATTAGGTGTGCATGCAATGGCTGCTGGCGCCGCTGGTGTCTGCTCCTCTGCCCCGGCATATGCCAAGACTCTTCCAGATGAGACTGTTGCTTACTTCTCGCAGCTTTCATCTGGCATCCAAGGTCCAATAATGATTTACAACTGGCCGCACGGAACCAACATTGAAATTGAGGGCGATTTAGCCGAGCGTTTGGCTGATGTTGAGAACATTGTCGCAATCAAAGACAGCACTGCAAATGGTGATCAATTTAGAGATACCGCTCGCCGCGTAAATGACCGGGTTCGCATTTATGGAAACTTTATGGTTCCGGAAAACTTAAAATTCATGCAGCAATATGGTGGCGATGGAACCATTGGTGGCGGAAGTATTTATGGAAAGGCTGATCCGCTATTTTGGGAAAATTACTGGAGCGGAAATATTGAGGCTGCGCAGAAGCATGCAGCAGCAAATGAAATTCTTCTCGGAAAACTTTGGCAACCTGGTGGTTGGCGCGGAATTTATGGCGCATACCAGAGTCAATTAAAAGCAATCATGAAGATTATGGATCTTCCTGGCGGAAGCGTCAGAGCGCCACGTCTGCCACTTACTGATCCAGCAAGTCTGGCAAAAATCAGAGCTGCTTTAATCGAGTGCAATATCCCAGTAGGAAAGGAATAGTTCGGTGCAAAATTTTCGCGGAGTAGATCATGCAGGTATTGGTGTTGCCAATATGGATGAGGCGTTACTTTTCTGGCGGGACAAACTAGGTTTCACCGAGCTCTACTTTGATTACACCGGACCGGTTCCTGGACTAGAAGAAATTTGTAAGAAGAAAGATGTTAAGGCTCGAATTGTCATGCTTGGAAACCGCTACTCAACACGACTTGGACCAGGAAAAGTTAAATTGGTTCAACGTTTAGATGGCAATGGTGCACCTGCATATCCAGCTGGAATTGGTTATGGCGAAGTTGGTTTAGCTGAAGTCTGCTTACACACCCTGCATACCGAGAAAATTTTCCGCCACTTAGTCGATGATTTGGGTATCAAATCCTTAATGGAGCCACTAAGCGCAAGCGTCGGCGAACATGGAATTGATTTAGATATTGCATATGTTGCAGACCCTTGGATGGGTAAGGTTGAATTAATTGATTGGAAGGGGCTCTGGACTTCCCGTCCTGCCGCTCCCCGCATCGAAGGCGTAAACCACGTGGCATTTGGTGTTCATGACATGAAGGTAACAACTGATTTTTACAAGCAACTTGGTTTCACTGATCAAATCTTCGAATCAAAAGAATTTTTCGAACCGATGGCTCCGTGGTATCAAGTAGGACGCCCACTTCCGGGTCATCACATGACGCTCTGGCTTTCAGGCGAAGGTGCAGGAATCGAGCCAGTTCGCCTTACTCCACTCTGGGAAGATTGCCGCGGCGAGTGGGGCCATGTCGGTCCGATGGATTTCGGTATCGGCGTTCAGAATATTAAGAAGGCTGTTGCCACTCTTAAAGAACTAGGTATTGAAACACATAGCGATATTCAAGTATTAGATGTTGGAAATACTGAATTCAAATATGTTTACTTCAAAGATCCAGATGATCAATATGTATCGCTCGTTGAAAGTAATTACTAAATTAATTACTTGCTTTCAACCCATCTTGGGTTCTGATATCCATACCTTCTTTGACCCAAGTCATGCAGGCCCTGGTGTTCGGCTTGCCATCCACAACAACTAAACAGTCGAAACAAACTCCCATTCCGCAGAAAACACCTCTCGACTCTCCCAGTATGGTTGTTCGCATTGCGACAATTTCTTCAGAGAGCAGAGCAGTGGCGACGCTTTCACCAAGATATGCAGTAACAGGCTTGCCATTTATGTCGATTGTTACAGCCGCACCACGTTCAATATTTCCATCGAGTGGAATCCGGCCTGAAGTATTTTTATTCACACTGCTAGTCTGCCAACTTAAGATAGAATTTTCAATATGACATCATCACTTTTTACGCCAATTAAAATTCGTTCTGTTGAATTCGGAAACCGAGTTTGGGTAAGCCCAATGTGCCAATACTCAGCTAACGATGGAGTAGTCAGTGAATGGCACAGAGTTCACCTCGGATCATTTGCTACCGGTGGTGTTGGATTAATAATGGTTGAAGCGACAGGCGTAGAACCTGAAGCGAGAATCTCTATTGGTTGCACTGGAATGTGGAATGACAAACAAGCCCAAGCTTTTAAACCGATTATTGATTTTGTGCATTCGCAGGGTGTAAAGATCGGAATTCAGTTAGCGCATGCCGGTCGTAAAGGCTCAACGATGGTTCCTTGGGATGATCACGAGATTGCAAGTGCCGATGAAGGTGGCTGGGAGACTGTGAGTGCCAGCCCAATAAGCTTTAGAGATTTTCCACTTCCAAGAGAGTTAACAATTGCTGAAATAAACGAGCTAACTACTAAATTTGTTGAGGCAAGTCTTCGTTCGGTAGAAGCTGGTTTTGATGTTATTGAGATACACGCGGCACATGGCTATTTATTCCACCAATTCATGTCACCAATAACTAATAAGCGCACCGACCAATATGGCGGAAGCTTCGAAAATAGAATCAGATTTTTAGTTGATACCGCAAAGGCAATCAGAGAACATATTGGTAATGAAATGCCACTCTTTACTCGGATCTCGGCGACCGATTGGGTCGAAGGCGGTTGGGATGTTGAAGAGTCAATTGCACTTGCCAAAATCCTCAAAGAAGTTGGTGTGGATTTAATCGATGTATCTTCTGGTGGGCTGGTCCATGATGCAAAAATTACAACTGGTCCGGGGTATCAGGTCCCACTCGCTGCCCAGGTTAAGGCCGGTGCCGATATTTTAACTTCGGCTGTTGGAATCATTACTGAAGCAACTCAAGCTGAAGAAATTATTCGCAGTAAAAGCAGCGATGCCGTAATGATCGGAAGACAGATGCTACGCAACCCACGTTGGGCGATTAGCGCAGCTGAAGAACTTGGTGAGAAAATTCCTTGGTCACTACAACTTGAGAGATCTAGGCGCTTAGGTGCGAGAAAGTCACCTCAGTAGATTAAAAACGGGTAAGTGCGAATGGCTTCAAATCTATTTTTGAAGTTGAATTAAGAACCAGATCAGAGAGCACTTCACCTAAAAGTGGTGAGGCAGTGAATCCCATGTATGGATACATCCCGACATATGCACCAGGCGCGTCCGGCAACTCACCAATAATTGGATTGTGATCCGGGGTTCCATTTCCGACTCCAATCCAAGTACGAATTACCTTTACTTTGGATATCGATGGACAAACCGTTAGAGCAACGCGCAAATTAGATTGTAAGGAGTCAAGATTCAATACTGCTTCACCGGAATTATCGTATCTGGCTGGCCAACCACCGCCGATCAATAGTGAGCCAGAATTTGCTTGCTTGAAGGTCAATTTTTCAGTTGTGAAATAAATTAGATGATTGACGAATTTTTCGACTTGTTCTGTAACTGAAACTTGAACTGGAACATCTGAAATTGGAAGTTCTAAACCTAAAGATTTTGCCAACTTGGGCAGCCCGGCATTTGCAGTTAAAACTACTTTTTCAGCGCGAAAGTCGCCCACATTTGTCTGTAACTTAAATTTCCCATTCTCTTTTGAAATCTCAAAGACTTCTACTCCAGTTGCAATAGAAGCACCAGCTTCTCGTGCCCTAGCCGCAAAAGCTGGTGCGGTAACTAAAGGATTTGCCTTACCTTCAATAGGGCAGAATGCCGCGCCCAACATTTTCTGTGAAATGTAAGGGGCCAATTCCCGTAACTCTTTCTGATCTATCAATCGGGAAGCAATACCAATTTCATTTTCGAGCTTAACTTTTGCTTCGAGCGCAGTCATGTCGGTAGCCGATTGCGCGACCATTAAACCGCCTTTACCGCCCACTTCTAGGTCGGTATCAAGCTTTGCTGAAAGATTCTTCCAGAGGTCGAGTGAAGAGGCTAAGAAAGATAATCCAGGCAGAAAATCTCTTGCCCATTTCATTCCAAGTTCGTGGAAAGGTTCAAATTGAATTTGTCCATGCAAGCTTCCTGCATTTCTACCTGAGGCCTGGGTATTTAAATCATATTTCTCTAAAAGTGCGACATTCGCACCCTTGATTGCAAGGTTGTATGTAGCTGCACAACCTGCGGCTCCGCCACCAATAACGATTACATCAAAATTTCTCTGCTCAAGAGATTGATGTGAATTCATAAACACATTAATATACTAACTTAAGAGCTGATATTTAAGTAGTTGAATGGGGAGAAATGCCTAAAGAATTCCGCGGTAGTTATGGTGTGTTAGTAACACCATTTACAGAGGGTGGAAAATCAGTAGATACTGCCGCACTAAAAAATCTTCTCGATTGGCAGATCAAATCTAAATCTCCAGGAGTTATTGTTCTGGGCACAACCGGTGAATTTCTAACGATCAGCGATGATGAACGTCGCACAATCGTAGAAACAACTGTGAAGCACATTGATGGACGAATTGATGTATTGGTCGGCACAACTAACGCATACACCCCAAATGCCGTTAGATATAGCAAGGAGGCCGAGGAGCTTGGCGCAAATGGCTTAATGATTCTTCCGCCTTACTATTACAAGCCAACACATGATGAGATTTACAACTATTACAAAGCAATTTGCGCCGCGATTTCGATTCCGATCATGATTTACAACAATCCATTTACTTCAAATGTAGATATTCCTGCAGCTCTTGTTGCAAAGATTGCAAGATCATTTGAGCAAGTTAGATATATCAAAGAGGCGAGCCAAGATATCGCTCGAGTTCGAGATGTAATAGAAGAGTCTGATGGTCTGGTCAATGTCTTCGCTGGTGAGCGTGTAGTCGAGTCATATCAATTGGGAGCTGTCGGATATGTGAATCCTTATGCGAATTACATACCTGAAGCTTCAACGATTATCTGTGAATACTTAGCTGCTGGTCGGATTGAAGATGCAAAGAAGATAGATCGATTCATCACAAAGATTGACCATGTAATCGCCGAAGGCCACCCACTTTATGGTCACCAGTGTTATTCAAAGGCACTTGCAGCCGTTCGGGGTTATCCAGTGGGCGATGTCAGACCGCCAATAACAACTTTCGCAGAACTTGGTCAAGAAGGAAAGGATCGCGTTGCTAAGATTTCAAAGATGATGGATGAATTAAACGCGCTCTTGGTTCAACTAGCTAAATAGTTTTTAATCAATCAAGTTAATCGAAGATTGGTTTAACTGTTCTGGTTCGCTTTATTTCAAAGAATCCAGGATAACTTGCAACCCCTACTACCCCATCGAATAACTTTCCGGCTTCCTCGCCTTTAGGTGCTGGTGAAATTACTGGACCAAAGAATGCGACTTCTCCGACGCTAATAATTGGCGTCCCCACATCTTCGCCAACTTTGCTGATTCCGCGATCATGGCTTTCGATTATCTTTGCATCAAGTGATTCATCTTGAGCATACTTCATAAGATCTTCTGAGAAAGAAAAGTTGGAGAGAACCTTCGAAGTCATTTCATCTGAAATTTTGGTTTTATTCAAATGAATCTCATTGCCAAAAGCTGTGTATAAATCCCCTTTAATCTTCTCCCCATACAACGCTTCTGCAGCCACAATTACTCGAAGTGGGCCAAGTGCCTTCTTTGCATAATCTAAATACTCAGTGGTTATTGAAGGACGACCTTTATTTAAATAATAAAGGCTCATTGGATTCCAGGTTATTGAAATATCTCGGACTTTCTCTACTTCAACCAACCATCGCGATGTCATCCAGGCCCAAGGACAGAGCGTGTCAAACCACATTTCAACTTTCTGGGTAGCCATTTTTCCTACAACCTATTAGCAACAACTCGGCCGCCTTGCATGACCAAATCCAGCTCACGTAGATTTTGCGGATCATCAAGTGGATTTCCCCGCATTGCAATTAAATCTCCAAAGAAGCCCTTAGCTATCTGCCCTAATTTATCTTCTTGCTTAATCAAACTTGCGGCTGTAGTCGTAATCGACTGAAGTGATTTCAGGGTGCTTAGACCAGCGCCATGCATCAAAAATAGTTCGTGCAGGGCTGCACTTGCACCATCTACTAAATCTCCTGGCGGATAATCGGTTCCGTTTGTCATCTTTACACCAGCAGCGATTGCCAGTTTTACGCTCGCCAAATGTCGATCGGCAACTGCTAGACAATTTTGAATTGATGCCTCTTCAAATCCTTTTTCACGCATCCAACTTTCAGATCTTGTTACACATAAAGTTGGGGAATAGAAAACATCTTTTGCCGCCATCGCATCTACAGTGGCTTGATCCATTACATAACCATGCTCAAAGGAGCGAACACCAAGTCGAAGTGCTTGCTGAATCGCCGCTGATTCACCAGCATGTGCAACGACATAGGTATTGCGCTCTTCGGCAGCCTTTACGACTCCCCTAATTTCATCATCAGTCATTTCAGGATCTTCTGGACGCTCCCCAGCACGTGCAAGGCCACCAGTGATAAATATCTTGAGATGATCTGCGCCATCATCTAATTCGCCAATAGCTGCTTTGTAGAAACCATTGAAATCTTTTGCATAACTGCAGGCCGAACCTGCGCCGTGTCCATCTGGAGTTGAGAGCGCACGACCGGCGCCAAAAATTCTTGGTCCTTGGAACCATCCTGCTTTCGCTGCTCTTCGCAGATATAGATCTACCTGATTCTGTTCATGAACCGAGCGCAGCGTTGTGATTCCTGAAGCAAGTGCTTCATGAGCTCGTTCAGCAGCTCGAAAGGCGGTAAGTGCCGGATCTTCATTTGGATCTGTAAGTGAAAATGGAAATACGACTGACAAATGCGAATGACAAGAAATCAATCCTGGAAATAAGTATCGGCCATCTAGATCAATAACTGTTTCATCGCCGCTACGATTTAAAGTAGTGGACTTTCCTAATTCAGTAATTTCACCGCTCGCAGAAATCCGGACTGCATCTTCGCTCTTTATCGCACCAGCTAAGACATCAACTATATTTGCGTTGGTAATTAACAATTTATTATCCGCTACATTAATTCAGGGTGATTGTGACTGGTTGGCTACCGGCGGTCTGAAGAACACAAGAGACATCTCGGCCATCAGCTAATTTACGTAATTCTGGCTCATTGCTTGCACATTCAGCTTTTGCCAATGGGCATCTTGGATGGAATCGACAGCCACTTGGCGGACTCATTGGATTTGGAACATCGCCTGGCAAATCTTTAGGCATAAATGATGTGCCATCTGCATGTGGAATCGCAGAGATAAGTGCGCGAGTGTAAGGATGTGAAGGGTTGTTCCAAATCTGATCTACAGTTCCGACTTCAACTATTTTTCCTAAATACATAACTGCTACTCGGTCTGAAATTCGACGCACAATTGATAGATCGTGCGAGATAAAGACCATTCCCATATCAAACTCATCTACAAGATTTACCAATAAGTTGGCTACTTGTGCTTGTGAAGAGGTATCTAA
>Ga0315909_10008421_pt1 | contig 11309 bp, 12 predicted proteins | sample LakEriMetagenome_11_FD_203527 | JGI IMG/M metagenome (GOLD analysis project Ga0315909, IMG submission 203527) | Freshwater fungal communities from buoy surface, Lake Erie, Ohio, United States - Buoy 2 MA125 | ecosystem: Environmental > Aquatic > Freshwater > Lake | place: USA: Lake Erie, Ohio...
ACTGAACTTAATCCCGAGTACATCAAGATCGCAGAGAATAGAATCAAAGAAGAGATCCCGAATACCCTTGCCTCAGTCATGGGCTGAGGTATACTTACCTACATGAAGTTCTACACCAATGTTGCTATTCGTGGTAATCGCATTCTTCATCGCGGCTACGAGAACGGCAAGGCATTCACCGAAGAGGAATCCTTCAAGCCGTCTCTATTTGTACTGAGCCAGAGATCGCAGACTTGGAGAACCCTTGACGGCAGGTATGTCGAGCCAATCGTGTTCGATGACATCGATTCCGCGCGCGAGTTCGTGGACAAGTATTCCAATGTAAACTCCTATCCGATATTCGGCAACACCGATTATGTCTATCAGTTCATCGGTGACGAGTATCCCAAGGAGATCGACTACGACATGGATCAGATGCGGATTGCCTACATCGACATCGAAACGGAGTCGGAGGAAGGCTTCCCGAACATTGCCACGGCAAACGAGCGTGTGAATGTCATCACCTTGATCTGCGGTCACAAGAAGTATACATTCGCCCTTGGCAAGGTTGACAAGTCCAAGATGCCTGGCGATTTTCTTGTGAACCTGTATGAGAACGAGGAGCAGATGCTTGGTGACTTCATGCTCACATGGCAGTCCCTTGGCATCGACATCGTGACGGGATGGAATGTGCAGTTCTTCGACATTCCATATCTTGTCCACAGGATGCGTAGGCTATTGGGTGAAGCCTTCCCAAAGAAGTTCTCTCCATGGGGCAAGTTGAAGGAACGGACGGTGGAGATCAACGGGCGGGAGAACATGGCATACGAGATCGTGGGAATCAACACCCTCGACTACTACGATCTGTACAAGAAGTTCACTTATGTCACGCGCGAGTCCTACAAGTTGGGACACATCACCCATGTGGAACTTGGCGAGACCAAGGTGGCATATGTCGAGCATGACAACTTTGCCGACTTCTACCGCAAGGACTTCACCAAGTTCGTTCAGTACAACATACAGGACACCATCCTTGTGCAGAAACTTGAGGCAAAGTTGAGGCTGCTTGAACTTGCAGTCTCCCTTGCCTATTCTGCCAAGGTGAACATGCAGGATGTATTCTCCCAAGTTCGTACTTGGGATCAGATCATCTACCATCATCTTCATGCGAAGAAGGTGGTCATTCCCCCCAAGAAGAAAGGAAAGAAGGATGCGTCATTTGAAGGTGCGTATGTCAAGGATCCGCAAGTCGGCATGCACAGGTGGGTTGTGTCGTTCGACCTCGACTCTCTATATCCCCATCTCATCATGCAATACAACCTCTCGCCCGAGACTAAGACAATGGGAGGTTCTAGAAGGAGCGTCACACCGCAGTCGCTACTTAAGAACGGTGAGGATAGCGCGACATTTATCCAGCAAGCAAAGAGATCCGATCTCGTTCTTGCTGCGAATGGTACGACATATCGACGGGATGTTCGCGGGTTTCTCCCTGGACTCATGGAGACGATGTATGAGCAGAGGAAGCATTACAAGAAACTCATGCTTGAGGCTAAGGTACGGCTCAAGAACGATTCTGCTTCCTTGGACAAAGGAGCCATTGAGTCTCTGAAGAATCAGATATCCAAGTACCACAACTTTCAGTTGGTGCGCAAGATTCAGTTGAACTCCGCATTCGGTGCAATCGGCAACGAGTGGTTCCGCTACTATGACGAGGAGATCGCTGAAGCCATCACGCTGTCGGGGCAGTTGTCAGTGCAGTGGGTGGAGAGGGAACTCAACAAGTACCTCAACAAGGTGATCGGAAGCACGGATGTCGATTATGTGATTGCAATCGACACGGACTCCGTGTATCTCAATCTCGGACCACTGATCGACAAGATCATGCCGAACGAGACCGACGACAAGAAGATCACCCTGTTCATCGACAAGGTCTCCAATGATTCCATTCAGAAGATCATAAACAAGTCATATGATTCCCTTGCGGAGCATATGAATGCCTATGAGAACAAGATGCGGATGAAGCGGGAGTCGATTGCATCGAAGGGCATTTGGACTGCCAAGAAGAGATACATGCTCAATGTCCGCATGGGCGAGGAGAATGTCTATCTCAAGGAGCCAGAACTGAAGATCATGGGAATCGAAACTGCCCGCTCATCGACTCCCGAGGTTGTCCGCAATGCCCTCAAGAATGTTATCTCAGTCATCATGAACGGGGACGAGTCTGCGGTGCATGAGTTCGTTGCCAAGTTCAAGAATGATTTCCGTGGGCTTCCTGCTGAGAAGGTGGCATTCCCCCGAGGATGCAACGGGCTTTCTGATTATTATGATCCCAACAACATCTACAAGAAGGGTACGCCGATTGCCACGAAGGGTGCATTGGTCTACAACCATCACATCCGCAAGAACAAGTTGGGTGGCAAGTATCAGGAGATGCGTGAAGGCGACAAGTTGAAGTTCATCTATCTAAACATTCCAAATCCAATCGGGGAGAAGGTGATCGCTTTCGGCGGAAAGATTCCCGATGAGTTCGGATTGTCAGAGTTCATCGACTACGATCTTCAGTTTGAGAAAACATTTCTTGAACCACTGCGTACCATTCTTGGAGTCCTTGGTTGGACAGATGAGAAGGTGGACACGCTTGAAAGCCTGTTTGGATAAGTTGACAGAATCATTTTGCTATCGTTGACTAGCAGCATAACTACTGCTAGAGTGTGTGAAACCCCTAACAAAGGAGTGTATAGAATGAGTGTAAAGTTGATTAGATTGATTACTGGAGAGATGCTTCTTGCGGATACCACTGACAACGGTGGAACCTACCACTTCAAGAAGCCAGCATGGATCGCACAGGTCAAGGCAGGAGAGTTCGCTCTTGTTCCTTGGCTACCTCTTGCAAAGGAAGATGGAGTTGAAATCTCCAAGCAGAATGTGATCTATTGCGTGGACCCTGAGACTGGCATTCTCAATGAATACAACACGGGATTTGGATCAGGTCTTCTGATGCCAAACAGCAGTGTGAAGCCAGTCAACCTCAAGTTCTCAGGAGAGTAAAGTGAACTTCCTAAAGCAGATCGTGAAGGAATCTGGCAACAAGTTTGCCAGTATCGTTGAGGATGGAATCGAAGGTGCGGATGTCGCGGGATTCGTTGACACAGGCTCCTATGCTTTCAATGCGCTACTTTCGGGATCGTTGTACGGAGGAGCAGCGGACAACAAGATCATCGCCCTTGCGGGCGAGTCTGCTACAGGAAAGACCTATTTCACCCTCGGGATTGTGGCGCAGTTCCTCAAGAACAATCCCGAGGGCATGGTTCTTTACTTTGACTCCGAGCAAGCCGTGACTTCAGACATGTTTGAAGGTCGTGGCGTGGATGCCAAGAGGGTTGCTGTGTTCCCCGTGGCTACCATTGAGGAGTTCAAGACCCAATGCGTGAACATCGTTGACAAGGTTCTTGAGATGGATGAGAGCGAGAGGAAGCCGATGATGATCGTCCTCGACTCGCTTGGAATGTTGTCCACCGAGAAGGAAGTCAATGACTCAGCCGAGGGCAAGAATGTCCGTGACATGACAAGGGCGCAGGGAGTGAAGGCTACATTCCGTGTCCTCACGATGAAGTTGGGCAAGGCAAGGATTCCCCTTGTGATGACCAACCACACCTATGATGTAGTTGGTGCCTATGTCCCGACGAAGGAGATGGGTGGTGGCAGTGGTCTGAAGTATGCCGCATCCACCATCGTATATCTTTCCAAGAAGAAGGATAAGAATGCGGATGGAGATGTGGTTGGAAACATCATCCATTGCAAGTTGTACAAGTCCCGTCTGACCAAGGAGAATCAGCAGGTCGATGTTCAGTTGAACTATGACACTGGCTTGAATCGGTATTACGGTCTTGTGGAGATTGCAATCAACCATGGCATCTTCAAGAAGGTCTCTACACGCATTGAACTTCCCGATGGCACAACTGCATTTGAGAAGACTATCAACGAAAACCCCGAGAAGTATTTCACCGATGAAGTGATGAAGCGACTTGAGGAAGCAGTCGCCAAGGAGTTCAAGTATGGCGGATCGCAAGGTTAGGATTCTCTGCAAGTTTCCATCCAGGTCACGACCAGAGAAGTTCAAGGAAGTATTCACTCTCTACAAGACCATGGCATCAGGAAAGCACGAACTCATCTTCGTGCTTTCTTTTGATTCTGATGATGAATCGATGAACAACGATGTCATGAAGAAATGGTTGTCCGAGCAGGGAGAGAATGTCCACTGGTTCTATGGACAGTCAACCACCAAGATATCAGCGGTTAATGCAGACATGGATCGCGGGTGGGACTTCGACATTCTTCTACTTGCATCGGATGACATGATTCCTGTCAAGCCTGGCTACGATGACACCATAGTGAAGGACATGCTTGAGCATTTCCCAAACTTTGATGGAGTTCTTCACTACAATGACGGGCTTCGCGGAGACAAGTTGAACACATTGTGTATCCTAGGCAAAAAGTATTTCGACTATTTTGGCTACATCTATCATCCATCATACATCAGTGTGTTTGCAGACAATGAGTTCACTGAGGTGAGTTATGCCCTTAACAAAGCAAAATACATCGACAGAGTAATCATACAGCACAGATGGATGGAGCAAGGCAAGGATGCTCTCTATCAGAGGAACGAGAATCCTGCTCTTTATCAAAAGGATCACATGGTCTACTCGCTGAGAAAGTCGCGTGGCTTTCCATATATCCCAAAAACTAATATTTTGTATTAATGAGGTATTCATATGTCAGCCGATAAAACAGCGATCATAACTGGTGTGAATGGACAAGATGGATCATATCTTGCGGAACTATTATTGTCCAAGGGGTATCGTGTTATTGGTTTGAAGCGTAGAACTTCAACAATCAATACTGAGAGAATCGATCACATCTATATCAGCGATAAGGTATCGCAAGCACAGTTCAAGATGCACTACTATGATCTGAGCGATGGTTCTGCGGTTTGCAACTTGCTTTCCAAGTATCAACCTGATGAGTTCTACAACCTTGCCGCTCAGTCTCATGTCGCCGTATCATTTGAGGTTCCTGAGTATACCTCCGATGGAATCGCTGGTGGCACATTGAAGATACTTGATGCCATCAAGAACATCAGCCCAAAGACCAGGTTCTATCAGGCATCATCATCCGAGATGTTTGGAGACAGCACTGACTACGGATCAAACGGCTACACGGAGGAAAGCAGAATGCTTCCTGTCTCTCCATATGCCGTAGCGAAGTTGCATGCCCATCACATGACTCGCGTGTATCGTCAGGCATATGGAATCCATGCATCCTCGGGAATACTGTTCAATCACGAAAGCCCCCGACGAGGAGAAACATTCGTGACTCGCAAGATCACGATGGCTGCTGCACGGATCAAACTCGGGCTACAGAGCAAACTGCTTCTTGGAAATCTTGATGCAAAGAGAGATTGGGGATTTGCTGGAGATTATGTCGAGGCAATGTGGATGATGCTACAGCAACCCATCGGAGATGATTATGTTGTTTCCACGGGAAAGACATACAGCGTCAGGGAATTCCTTGAGGTGGTATTCGACCATGCTGAACTTGGATCATATGAGAAGTATGTCGAGGTAGATCCAAGACTGTTCAGACCAAATGAAGTGCCATACCTTCTTGGTGATTCCACGAAGTCAAGAAAGATACTTGGTTGGAAGCCAAGGACAAGCATGGTGGAACTAGCCAAGATGATGTATGACAGCGATCTTCAACTTATGAGGAAATAATGCCTACACCAAAAGATCAAGTCCTTTTCAGCGTACTGATACTATCCATTCCATCGCGTGTAGATAGATTCCTAATGCCTTTGTACAACAAGATGCTTGGTCAGGCAGAAGGACATCCCGAGGTTGAGATACTTTGTCTGATCGACAATAAGAGCATGACGATTGGCGAGAAGAGACAGGCACTTCTTGACTCTGCACGGGGCAAGTGGATAGGCTTCATGGATGACGATGACGGCATCTCAGGTGACTATATCAAAAGCCTGTCCTATGCGATGAAGAACAATCCTGCGGATGTGATCACCTTTGATCAGCATTGCAGCGTCAATGGCGAGGAGTTCATGGTGAACTTCAGCATCAACAATCCGCATCAGGCATGGATACCAGGCTCAGGCACAAAGAAGATACTTCGACCACCATACCACATGTGCTTCTGGCGCAGTGAGATTGCAAAGTCCTCTGCATTCAAGCCATCCTCGTATGGAGAGGATCTTGCATGGTGCATGGGCATGTATTCAAAGATACGATCTGAAACACACCTAGATAAGGTGTTGCACTACTATCAGTACAGCGATAGCACATCGGAGTCTATACAATATGCAAGCAAGTGAACCGAAGACGATACTTCTGAAGTATCCAACCCGTCAGCGTCAACTCAAGTTCTTTGAGAACCTGATCAATTATCTCAACAAGGCATCTGGCAAATACCTGATCAAGGTTGTGGTCAGCATGGACGCGGATGATTCTCAGATGAACACACAGGAAGTGCGAGATGCACTCGACTCCTTGCAAGAGGAGGATTTCATAGACATTCACTACCATTACGGTGATAGTCTTGGAAAGATTAATGCCATCAACCGAGATATCCCCAACTGCGAGTGGGATGTACTTATTGCAACGGCAGATGATATGGAGCCTGTGGAGGACGATTGGGACGACATCATCATGCAGGACATGATTCGTGAGTTCCCCAATCTAGATGGAGCATTGAACTACAACAATGATCCTCGCCTTGAGGAAAAGGGTGCAGAGGGATACAAGACCCTCATCACGCTACCTGTGATCGGCAGGAAGTTGTATGACAAGTTTGGCTACATCTATCATTCTGATTACAAGTCAGAATGGTGTGACAACGAGCAGACCGAGGTGTTTGAGTCTCTTGGTGTGTTGCGACATATCAATCGTCGCCCAATCGTTCACAAGTGGGCAGAGAATCAGGATGCGCTCATGCACAGAAACATGCAGATAGGGTGGAGTCAGGACAGGCAGACCTATGCAACGAGAAAGGCAAATGGGTTTCTATGAAAAAAGTTATCTCTGTGAGTGTATATGGTACAAATCCAAGATATTTTCGTGGCGCATTAGAAAATGCAGAAATTGCCAAAACTCTTTTTGATGGTTGGGTTTATAGGGTATACCTTGGCTCAAATGCTCCAGACGGATTTAAGGAAGCCCTATTGAACAAAGGCAATACTGAAATAGTTGACATGGATGAGTTTTTTACTGCGACACCAAGTATGTTTGGTCCTGGTGTATTTTGGCGGTTTCTTGAGATGTTCAAGAGCGATGATCAGATTATGATCTGTAGGGATTCCGATACTAGATTAATACCAAGAGAAAAGCGTTGTGTGGATGAATGGCTATCCTCCGACAAAAAGTTCTCTGTCATTCGTGACCACCCTGCTCATTTTGAGTTCCCGATCATAGCAACCATGTGGGGAATGAAGGGTAAACTTGATGACATATACAGAGAAAAAATGCAGAGTTATGAAAAAGATTTTAGATATCTGTCTGATCAGTTTTATTTGAGGGATGTAATATGGGAAATAGCAAAGACTGATTGCCTTATTCACGAACTTGGAAAAGAAGATTGGTTTTCCAAGGAGAGAGATAAAAACAACCCTATCTTCGTCGGACAGGGATATGATGAGAACAATAGACCAATATACCCATCGTGGATATGAGGAGTAGATAACAATGACATCTTTGATTTTGTATCAATCTGGTAGAAGTTGTTACGATCCTTACAATAACTGCGAGTATGATCCTTGGTCAAACCACATTTGGGATGTGCTTAGTCAAGTTAGAGAATGGAGTGAAACTATTGATATCCACTTCATAGTGGATGTACCTATCAAAGAAATTACAGACAACAAAAAATTTGAAGAACTAAGAGTCACTCCAGTCTCGGTTGATACAATACCAACAAACAGAGATTTATCGTTTTTAGCATCATATGCAAATCAGACAAACTTGACTAAGACATCTCTGATAAGGTTTTTTTACATCGAATCATTAATGAGAAATCTTGGCATAGAACGCGCGTTTACTTTCGACAACGATATCATGGTTTACGAGGATCTTTCGTCTTTGGCAAGAAAGATGAGCATGTTGTTTGATCATATTGCTATTACTCCACATTCACCAGATGAAATGGTTTGTGGGATGATGTGGATTCCATCTCTTGAGAAAATCTCCAGTATGAATGATTTTCTCATCGAAGAAATTACTACTGACTCGGCAAGAACAGAGATGCGTCTGTTGAAGATAATATCTAAGCGGCTCCCCATGTCCGAATTGCCCATATGGATTGATGGTAATTTTTCTTTGATGGCGACTGAACTTGGTGGCATATTCGATCCTAGTTCTATCGGACAGTTTCTTGGAGGAACTCATAATGGACATCCCCCGATGACAGTTCATCCACCACAATTTCTAGCATATCCTCTTGCAAGTAAAAACTATTCTTTTTGGGTTATGGTTGACGAACATGGTAGAAAGTATTATCATGTTGTAAATAACCTCAGTGGAAATGGTATGAAGATAAACAGTCTGCACATGCATTGCAAGAGAATGAAGGAGTTTATGAGTCGTGCTTGACATGTCATTCATCCCATACGAAGAGCATATCTGCGGATTCAAGTTTGAAAAAGAACTTGATGGGGTTGTCTATAAACATACCCACGATGTTCGTTCATTTTTATATAAATATGCCCCTGCCTTGGTAGAGAATACGATTCTTGTAACTCACAACAGTGATGATTCTGTAACGGACGACATGGTTTCTATTTTGGAAAGTCTTCCCAAAATATCGATGTGGTTTGGACAGAACATAGACTGCAAGCCACATCCCAAAGTGTCATCGCTGCCGATAGGCTTGGAAAATGATCATTGGTTTCCCGAGGTTGCAAAGAGGAAACGCTTGGTGGAATTTTCAAACAAGATGATATCCCCATCAAAACTATTGTACATGAATTTTAGTTTTGGAACTAATATTTCGGCTAGAATCAACGCATACAAAGAGTTTGTTGGGAAAAACTGGGTGACAGATAAATGCGTCACAGCAGTTGATCAGTCTGTGTATATTGATTGGCTGAAGGATGTATTGGAGCATCAGTATGTCTTATGCCCTCGGGGAAATGGCATCGACACACATCGCCTATGGGAAACCTTGTATCTTGGTAGGATACCGATTGTATTACGCTGTGAAAATACAAGATACTATGATCGTCTTCCCATACTTCAAGTAGACTCTTGGAATCAGGTAACTAAAGAACATTTGATTGAAGTCTTGCCGTATTTTTCAAACAAACAGAACTTTGATCTTGATATGCTAAAAATGTCTTGGTGGAAAAGCAAAATTAAGTTGCAACAGATGTCGTTAGTAAAATAATCGGGGGAGGAGGGTCGTATGAAGATGGGAATAGTTTGCGATTTAACATATCACAGAAGTATAGCATTAAGCACATACTATCATGCGCTTAAAAATCTATATGGTGATCTTTTGTTGATTCAAAAACCAACAGACTTGAATGAAGTTAAAGTAGTATTCATATGCAACGAACATTTTATACCGCATAGAAGCATATGGCTTCAACCTTGGTTTCTTGATATTTGTAATCGTAATAAGATCAAAGTTATTGTTATATCGGGAGAGACATTAAAAAATAACATTCAGTATGCTAAAGATGTTGAATCGATTCAGTCCTATGTTGAACAGTTCAACGATCTGCATCAGTATGTTTGGGATGTAAATGATTGCATAATAATGGAACGCAAACGAATAAATTATGGCGTGTCTTGGCATTATAAGAATATAGTTGATCGAACTAAGAAGAAAAATAACAAGTGTGTCTTTATAGGTCAGATGCCACCTCACTATAAGTTGCGAATAGCCCTGATTGAAAAAATACACAAGTATATCGATATTGATGTAATTACAACTGGAGTTGGAGATAATTGGGAAGATTACATGAATGTCTTATCACAGTATAGATTTGTGCTTTCTCCAATATCGGGAGCATCAAACGGAATACCTCTTCGCTTCTATGAAAGCCTGCTGGCAGGATGTATTCCAATACAGCAAGTGATGGAAAATACTTTATCGTTCTACAAGCATGAGGCGAATTTAGTAGATGCTATCTATTTTCAAGATGTTGAGGAATTGCCAGATAAGTTACAGAGTTGCTTTTTGGAGCGAGCAACCAGTGAATTGTGGCTTGAAGATAGTATTAGAGAAGCGTTTATTGCAGATAAATTGCACGAAGTATTGGAGAATATTAGATGAGTGTATTGATACTAGGTGGTCATGGTATGCTTGGTCATTCGATAGATTTTGGACTGAAGCCAACTAGGCAGGAACTAGACATCTTTGACTATGATCTTCTACATCGTTTTATTTCTGAAAACAATGTAACTGAGATTGTTCATTGCGCTGGGGCAGTTGGAGGAGTTAAGGCAAACAATGACTATGTGTATGATTACTTTATGGACAATATTCGTATGAACATAAATGTCCTACGAGCATGCAAAGAACATGACATCAAGAAAGCGACTTTTTTTCTGTCCACCTGCATTTTTCCAGAACATGCTTCTCTTCCATTGAGAGAAAAGACCATTCATGATGGAGAACCACACCCCACAAATTTTGGGTATGCTTATGCAAAAAGAATGCTTGAGGTTGGTTCTAGATGTCTGCTAAAACAACACGGCATAAAAACCTGTTGTATAATTCCATGTAATATGTACGGCGAAAACGACGACTACCATTTAGAAAATGGGCATGTCATTCCTAGCCTCATTCATCGCTGTTATCTAGCCAAGAAAAATGGAACTGACTTTATAGTATGGGGTTCTGGAAAAGCAGAGAGAGAGTTCTTGTTTGCTGATGATATGGCTTCCATAGTTAAGAAAATTCATCTTGATGACATGACAGATGTTCCTTTGACTATGAATGTTTCTCCTGGTTGTGTTCATACAATCGCAGAAGTAGTTGAACTCATTGTTAAGCATATTGGATTTTCTGGCAAGATTGTTTTTGACTCATCTAAACCAGAAGGTATTATGAGAAAAAATGCAGATATATCTGTGTTTAGGGAGAAGTTTTTCGATTTCAAATTTACTGATCTTGATTCTGGATTGGCAAAGGCAATAGAATACTTTTTGAAGAATTATTCTTCTGTTAGAAAGTGAGATTGTGATGACGGAGTTATTTACTTTGGGTAAAATGTATGTGTCTGATTTTGTTGCTTCGGATTGTTCACCAAGAACCAAACCATA
>Ga0315909_10008422_pt1 | contig 11309 bp, 8 predicted proteins | sample LakEriMetagenome_11_FD_203527 | JGI IMG/M metagenome (GOLD analysis project Ga0315909, IMG submission 203527) | Freshwater fungal communities from buoy surface, Lake Erie, Ohio, United States - Buoy 2 MA125 | ecosystem: Environmental > Aquatic > Freshwater > Lake | place: USA: Lake Erie, Ohio...
AAGACGTTCATCTCGATCGCCTCGTGGCAGAAGATCGAGCGCCTGATGAAGAGCATGGGCATCCCCTGGATGAACACCGTGGAGGACCTGAACACCCGGGCCTTCGCGATGAGCGACTTCTTCCAGGCCAACCTGCTCGAGGAGGTGTGGACCTCGCGGTGGTTCCTGTCCGACATGTTCATGGCCGAGGAGCTCGCCTTCAACGGCTGCATCTCCGGCACCGTGAACGCCGACGCCACCTGATCCACAACTACTCGGAGGAGTCTCCCATGCCGCGCAAGTACCAGAGCAACAACCACAACCTCGGCATGTACGTGTCGACCGAGCGGAAGGCCACTCCGGGGGCGACCATGCAGGCGCCATCGCCTGTGGCCCCCGCTGTGGCGGCCGACGGCCTCTACGTCTGCACCTACGTCTACTGCAAGGCCGGCGCCGCCCTGGTCCCTGGCGAGGTCGTCGCCATCGACTACGACACGCTGACCACGCTCTCGACCTTCCAGGTCACCAAGTCGGCGACCTCGACGGACGGCACCAAGTTCGTTGTCGGTGTCGTGCCCAACAACCTCAAGAACAAGTTCGGCGAGCTTGTCGATGAGGTCGCCAGCGGCTCCTACTTCTGGGCGGTCTGCAAGGGCATCGTCAAGGTGCTCGACACCGGCAGCGCCACGAAGGGGGATCTGCTCAAGCTGAGCAGCACCGCCGGCAAGGTCGCCTCCTCGGCCAGCGGCATCGGGCACGACGCCATCGGCGTCGCGCTCGAGACCACCAGCGGCGCCGGTCTGGTGACCACCATGCTCAACGCGCCGTTCGTCCCCTGACCTGACCAGGCAGTAGGTGTGCCGCCAGTCGTCCAGCTCTTAGGGGCTGGTCGGCTGGCGGTCTTCGTGCTATGAGGGGATCATGACGACGTACAACACCGCGATCCCGAACGGCACGCTGGGCTACCTGCTCGGACGGATGCGCACGTACTTGGACTGGGCGCCCGATAGCGCGCCGGAGACCGAGGCTCGTCAGATTCATGTCATCAACGACGAGATCCAGCGCCTCGCCGTCGAGAGCCCCTGGCTCGTCACCGACGCCGAGGTCGAGATCCCCCTCGACGTCGACTTTGCGTCGTCGACTACGCTGGAAGATGACGTCGTGCAGCGGCACGAACACGACCCGTTCGTGCTCTGGCGCATGACCAGCGATGAGGTCGACAACTGGCCTGTCGATGGGTCCTGGAACTCGCGTTGGATTGAGATCACGAACGAGTCCGGCGACGTAGAGCGTCGTCGGATTCGGGACGTGTGGTTGAAGGCCGTCTCTGACATCCCGGCCCCTACGCCGGACTACCTCTACATGACGGTGGACCAGGCGCTGACCATCACGGGAGAGACCCTTCGCTTCAAGGTCATGGTGATCGAGTACCCGCTGCCGCACGGCACACTCGGGGTGACGCGCGCCGGCCTCATCGCGAGCAACAGGTCGCAGTACTACGACGTGTCGCAGAAGATCACGCCGATGCCGCAGATGCAGACCCCGGCCTTCCTGGGCGGCTCGCGCGCCACGGTGGACGGCCAGTTGATGCGCTGGTACTGCGGGAGCGAGGTCCAGCCGCTGCTGCAGCCGATGGATGCGCCGACCGTCGCGAAGACGACGGGACAGGGCGCCACCTGGACTGGCCCGGATCTGCCAGGCACCTTCGAGTACTGCGTCGCCTACGCCTGGGGCCAGTACGACATCCAGAGCACGCAGGACGAAAGCGCGACGCTGCGTCCGATCCCGCGCTACCTCTCCCCTCCGAGCGCCGCCAGCGCCGCGCTGTCGGTGACCGCTGGCGGACACGCCATCCAGATCTACTTGCCGGACGTCGCCTGGCTCGCAGGCTGGGGCGAGAACACGCTGACGACCTCGACGTCCGACGTACGCTGGGGCCACACCGGCATCCGCCGCTACGTCTACCGCCGCCGGACCACCAGCGCGGCTCCGTCTGCTCCGCCCCACACCAACGCGAACATGCAGCGCCACGTCCCCGCCGACGGGACGTGGCGGCTCTGGCGTGTGGTCTCCGACGAGACGGTCCAGACGCTGACCGACACGGGCGCGCTCCCGCTGGCCATGCCCGACCGCCCGCTCACCACGGACGGTCGGCACCTGACCATCGTCCCCGACGGGTCCATCGCCGACTCGTCGCGCTTGTACCTGCGTCTCCGCCGGCGCCCGCCGCCGCTGTTCGGCGCGTCCGACCCGCTCGGCCTCGTCCCCGGTGCCGAGATCGTCGTGGCGCTTCGCGCCGCAGCGCGCTTCGCCGCGGCCCAGGCCAAGTTCGACGTCGAGCGCAACCTGCTCAACACCGCCGCCGATACGGTGCGCGCGATGCGCGGGGCCAGCCAAGGCGTCGCCAGCCGCGTCACGAAGCGGCGCCCGCCGAGGATCGAGTAGATGTCAGGCCGCTTCAAGCTCGACGACACCGCAACGGGCCCGGTTCGGCTCACAGGGATGGACACGCGCCGAGGCGTGCGTCAGCCCGGGGCCGCGACGCTGATCAAGAACTTCAACGTCGGTCTCGACGGTCTGCTTCGTGGCATCGTCGGCCCCGCCCCGCTCTGTGTGGACGCGCAGACCGGAGTCCCGGCGACCTACGGCTCGCTCTACGGGATCTTCGTCGGCGAGCTCCAGAGGCTCGAGACCCTGCTCATCTATGAGGGCGGCGCCATCAAGAGGTACACGCCCTGGCTCGGCGGCAGCTCGTGGCAGACGCTCGAGTCCGGGTTCGTGTCGAGCAGCACCCTGGCGCCGGCCCAGTTCCTGCGCGCTGGAGACGGCGTCGTCATCCTCCCGCAGTCGGTCGACGGCGCGGTCCCTCGTTTCTACGACGGGCTGTACTACGGGTACTTGGGCTACCCGGAGATCCCGCCGGCACCGGAGCCCATCGGACCGGCGAACCGGAACCAGACGAGCACAGGCGTCCCCTACTACGAGGGGCACAACGCCGCGGGCGTCGCTCGGATGGCCGTCGACATCAACAAGGCCTACGACACGGCCGGCGCGCTGGTCGAGACCCGGTACAGGTTCTACCGCTACGGCTACGGCGCCATCGGCACGACCGAGAGCAACCCGGCGTCCACGGACGCCGAGGGCGAGGACGCCGGGTCGCTACTGGCCGGCGAGTGGATGGCCACCGTCCAGTTCATCAACCGCTGGGGGCACATCTCGGCGCCCTCCGCACTGTCCTCGCCCCAGCAGTTGAGCTTCCGCCGACCGATCAACTTGGCGACGTCGCTCGACGACCTGCTGCAGAACTTTTACTGGCGCATCCCGACCGGCCCGGCGAACACGGTCGGGCGCATCATCGCGCGCACGAAGGACACGCGAAACACAGGCGGCGGGTCGCAGACCTACGAGCTCCGCGGAAACGCAGGGAGCACGGGCCTGGCCTCCTTCGCGTCCGCTCCCGACAACGCGAGCACCCTGTACTACGACAACTTCTCGGACGGCTCTCTGCTGACCCCGTCGGTCAACACCATCCCGACCCCGTCGGCGACGGCGATGACCTTCGCCTTCGGCCGCCTGTGGCTCGGGACGCGCGACGGCCGGATCTACTACAGCAAGCAGGGCAACGTCGGCACCTTCTTGCGCGACGAGTTCGTGGTCGCCTCTGGTCGGGTCACGGGGTTCGCTCTCACGCCGGATGGCCTCATCGCCTTCACCGAGACGGAGGCCATGATCATCATCGAGCGCCCCGAGGCGGCGGCGTTCACCACGAGGAAGCTCGCGTCGGGCGAGGGCTGCTCCGCGCCGGACAGCATCAGGACCATGCCCGACGGGACCGTGGTCTGGCTGGCCCCTCGCGGCTTCGTCGCCTACGCCCAGGGTGCCACGGTCTTCGTCGGGGCGCCCATCGTCACCGATTGGATCGAGCACAAGGAGACCGTCAAGAACGCCGCGGCCGTCGTGCATCCGACAAGCGGAACGTACATCTGCTGGGTCTCGACGCGCCGGGGGCGCATCGGCTTCCAGCTTGACCCCGCCTTCGGCTGGTCGCTCCGCACGGACGTCGAGGCCTTCTCGGCCGTCCCCTGGGACGACACCATCTTGGCCGTCGGGCTCCGGGTGGACGACGACACGAAGGGCATCTGGTGCCTGGATCGTCGACAGTACAAGAGTCAGAAGGACGGCTACGTCGGAAGTCTCGACTACGTCATTGAGACGTGGGAGCAGAACCAGCAGGAGATGCCTGCGATGAGCGCCTGGCACCTGGAGGCCGAGACGTTCTGTAACACGGCGCAGACCATGACCGTCAGCACGCTGACGAACGGACGAGGCTCTCCGACGCAGAACAACTCGCTCACCGAGGCATCCACGTACAACAACGACAACGGAGGGACGAACGGCTATTGGGGCTCCTTCTACTGGTCTGCTGAGGAGTACTGGGACAAGGAGGCGCAGTCCGTGGTTAGCGCGCCGCTGTCGGCGCATGGCGTGCGCTCTGCTCGAGTCCGCATCCAGGCGACCGAGCCGCCGACCTTCGGCTGGCTCAGCATCAGTTACAATCGAGGCGGAGGCGGACGATGAGCTTCTACGTCCCAGCGCCCATCGGCGTCGCAGAGGCGGGCACGGTCGAGGCCGTCAACAAGGCGCTCTCTGTGGCAGCTCGTGCGCTGCAGCGCATCGACAGCAACAACTTCCAGTCCAACTCCCTGACCGTCGTCGAGTTCGGGGCCCTGCAGCGCGTCGCCGGTGTCGCCACGCCGGTCAAGATCGGCGACGACGGAGATCTCGAGCCCGCGGACTACGATGGCTGCCTTCCCTACGACGACTCGACCGGCGCCTGGGAAGGTCTCAAAGACGGCTCGGGGCGGGACACGACGTGCGACGGCAAGGCCATCGAGCTCCAGTTGCTTCGTTCCTGGTCCGCCCTGGACTCGACGGAGTTGGTCTGGTCCGGCAACACGCGCCGCAGCTTCCTCCACTTGCGGTTCACATGCCAGTTGACCAGCAACCTCATAGGCGACGTCGGCTACCAGTTCGCCTTCCGCGTCGACGGCCGGGTCATTGAGGAGGCCTCGCAGGGAGGAACACCCAGCCCGAGAGACCAGTACACCGGGATGCACACCGTCGACGGCCCAGTGTTCATCCGGGCCCTGATGCCTGTCGACGCCGGGGTCCACACCGTCGAGGTCGTGTACCGCGCCGTCTACATCCCGGAAGTGTCTGAGAACATCGCGGACATGCAGGCCCACGTCCTTAGCCGCTACTTCATCGTCTCCGAGGAGGGCTCTCCATGAGCCTCACCATCGAGCCCGGCGCGCTGCGCGACGCGGACACCATCAACGCCGTGCTCCAGGAGGCGGAGGACAAGGTCAACACCGTCCTCCGCGACTCGATGCTGCCGAACGGCATCATCCCGGAGGTGCTGCTCTCGGGCCTCGTCAACGAGATCGCGCACTGTGGGGAGGTCTCCAGCACGGAGGTCACCTTGGCCTTCCAGCCCGGAGACGTCGCTTCGTCCTGGTCGACGCTGCTCTCTTTGACGGAGGACTTCTCCGGCTCGGGCTACGGCGACGACGAGCAGCAGATGCAAGTCATTGAGATCGATGACGCGACCTGCGGTGGGGTCGTCGTCGAGTGGGATCTCTGTCTGGACCGAGTGACATCGTGGGAGGCCCCTGCGTTCGCTTTCGGACACGCCTTCGGCGAGTTCATCGTAGAGGTGATCATCGAGGTCTGCAACAACAGCAACACAGCGAGTTCGGGTAACTGGTACATGATCGCTGGTCCGTTCTACCAGCGGAACAATGCGGTGTTCACGAACCCCTCGGGCGGCTACCCGGTGACCGAAGCCGACTTCAACGCAGCCGCGGGATCGAACAACCCTGTGATCTCTGCGAACATCGCAGGCGCCGTGCTGATCAACAAGGCTGCCATGATGGCCGCGGTCGGAAGCCCGACCGCCGTGGACATCTACGGCGTGCGAGCTCGAGCCCGCGCGTGGATCTCGGACAACAACTACACAGAGATCACAGGCCGTGTGACTGGATTGTCGCCTATCACGGCTGTCTTCGACATCGGGTCCAGCCGCTTGATGGTCGAGAACACGCGGACAGGGGTGCTGGCATGAGCACGATCAACCTCGACGCCGCCAACTTCGCGGTACTCGACTCGCTGTCCGATGAGCAGGCCTTCAACGACCGCATCGCTGGCCCGTCGTCGAGCGACACGCTCCGAGAGTTGAACGGTCAACTCGACAGTGACAACGCCCCGGCTGTCGGCTGGCCGGAGGCTGCGCTGAACCGACGCCTCTGCGCCCTTCACGCAGGCTACGCGGCCACGACCAGGCCGCAGGACTACAAGCAGGACAACTTCGCAGAGACGGACAAGGCCGAGTTGATTCCTGGGGCTACGAGCTCGTTCACGCTGACCGAGACCCGCGACGTCATCGTGTACTGGAGCGTCACCTACTCCAGCATCAGGCAGACGACGCGCTTTACCACGGGACACGACACGGACGCGAACCATCGGGTGTTCCTACTGCTCGACGGAGAGCAGTTGGACGACACGGTGCGGCAGATTCCGATTAGCCACGGGGCATGGGTTTCGGATACCGGAGGCACCGGGGCGGGTACTGTCGTTCCGATCAATGACTCCTTCTCCGACACCGTGCTGTCCCGCGGCAGGACGTGGACGGGGCATCGTGTCCTCAAGAACCTCGCTGCAGGCGAGCACAGCTTTGGAATCGGCGCCTGGATCAGAGGCGACGGCACGGTTAGGGTCCATAGCGCCCAGATGTGGGCCCTCGTTCGGAGGTTCTGATGAAGAGCAGCAAAGAGATCCTCGCAAACGGGCGCTTCCGCCCCAACCGCCTGATGAAGGCGCAGTTGTGGGAGGATCAGCAGGCTGCGTCCGAGGGGAAGCTCGGCCTGACCGAGGCGCAGAAGGAGCAGGTCTCGCAGGAGTCTGCCGCCGCAGCGGCCCAGCAGGCCGCTCAGGCGCAGACCGAGGTCAGCCGCTCGATGATGGGCCAGCCCGACTTCGTCGGGCAGAAGGCGCAGTTCTCCGCTGGCATCGCGCAGGACGCGGCGGCCCAGGCCGGCGCAGGCCGCGCCGCCGCCAACCAGATGTCGCAGACGATGGCCCTGCAGAAGAAGGCCATGATCGACGAGCGGCTCCAGCAGCTCGCCAACCGCCGGTACAACACCGGGATGTGGGCGGCGCAGACGGGCGTCAACGCTGCTGGCGCGGTCGTGATGGGCGTCGCTGGCGGCCCCGCCGCCGCGGCCAAGGCGATGCAGAACCCCGTGGCGGCGCAGCCGTCCTACGTTGGAGGCTGAGATGGCGTCGATCAACAACTACGCAAAGGTCGCCGCCGGCGAGATCATCGAATCGAACCCGGAGGCCATGCGCATGACGCGCGACTTCCTGGCGATGCGCCGTGAGGGTCGGCAGAACTTCATCGCCAGCGTCTTGTCGGGCGGCAAGATCGGCGGCTTCGGCCGCGTGACCGAGGCCAACATGGCGGGCCCCGACATGTCTCGCCTCTCCGATCTCGAGAGGCGCAAGGACGATCTCCTCAAGGACGCGCAGAAGGCGCGCATGGACGCCATCAAGGCGCTGGCTAAAGGGGACGAGGGCATCCTCAGCCTTGCGGAGGAGCTCATCAAGGCGGAGGGCTCTCAGCGCGCAGCGAACGCCAACGCGACCGCGTCGATGTACAACTCGCGCGTTGACCGAGAGAAGACCCTGCTCGAGGATATTCGGGAGATCGGCGAACAAGGAGGAGCGTTCGCGGATACGTACAAGTTCTTGAACAGCCCGACGGCAGATCCGAACCACCCGGGCGTGAAGCTCATGCGACAGATCACGTCGATCACACCCGGCCCACTTGCAGGCTCGTCCAAGCAGAAGGCGCTGGACGGAATCCTTGGTCAGTTCAGCGGGCTGTCTCCTGCAGAACAAGCCGTAGCGCACGCGGCGCTTACTCGAAACCCCGCCTTCGCTGGCCTGAACATCCCCAAGCCCAGCAGTGCGGCGGATTCGATCCTACAGCAGTACGGCGATCAGGCTATTGAACTGGCTGAACTCGCCTACGAGAAGCAAAAGCTCGCTGATAGGGTCGGAGAAGAGATTGACAAGGCGCGCGTAGGTGCGCAGACCACGATGCAGCAGTTCGCCGTCAAGGACGACAACAAGACCTTGAACATCCGGCGCAACCTCGAACTGCTCGGCCAGAGTGAGGAGCTTCGCAAGCTGCTTGACGATGCGGCGAAGAACCCTGTTCTCCCGCAGCAGAAGGAGGCGCTTGACGAGATCGACAACGAGATGGCGCAGATCAAGTCTGCGACCGGCGGCGTGCTGCGCAACGACGCCAAGGCGTACATGCGCCAGAACGCCGAGATGGAGGAGCGCATCAAGAGCACCGTCGAGCGGGCCTACGAGAAGCAGATCGAACTCGCCGGCGACGAAGAGAAGAAGACGGAGCTCAAGGCGCAGCGCGACGAGTTGCTGGCGAAGGCCGAGGGCGTGAGCGGCCGTCGGTTCCAGCGCGCTCTGCTCCAGCAGCAGCGCGAGATCCAGCGCGGCCAGCGGCAGGCCTTCGACGTCACGGACACGGGCGAGATCGAGCGCATCCGCTCTCGGAACATCGCCGCGACCCCGACGGACAAGGCCAACGCACGAGCCGTCGCGGCCATTGGGCAGCGGCCTGATGATGTCGAGGCTCTGCGAGACGTCAAGACCCTGACCGCCGACCTCGGTGTCGGGCAAGGCGCCCGCCCCGTCATGGGCGCTCCGCAGAAGCCGGCCGCCGCTGCTGCGGCTGCTCCTCCCAAGGCCTCGACTGGGGATGAGGAGAAGGGAGACGACGAGGAAGACGCGTCGCCGGGCGACGCTGTCGGCTCGCTCTGGCAGAACATGCAGAGCAACCCCTTCGACACGGGGCGCGCCCGGAGCGACCTCCTGCGCTCTCGGCTCGCCGCTCTGCAGGCCCGACGTGACGGTTCTGTAACCTGACCGCGGATTGACGAGAGGACAGGGGTCGGCTACAGGGGCAGCACGCCTACCCCTGGAGTCGACCTTGTCTTCCGTCGCCGACGTCTACCGCAAGCGGCTCGCCTACCCCGAAGACGCCGACAAGTCCCTGTCGGAGATCCGACAAGAGCGGCTCGACAACGCCCTGCAGATCCAGCAGGATGCCAATGAGGAGGCCGCCCGCCAGGCGAAAGAGCGTGAGGACAAGCTCAAGAAGATGGGCTACGGCGAGCTGCCGGCCAAGGGCCCGTCGGTGACCGCGACCGCGCCCGCGACCCAGGGGACCGCGCCTGCGACCCAGGCGGACCTCGACGCTGAGATGGACGACGAGGCCGACGTTCCTCTGGGCGGCCAGAACCTCGACCGGCTCCTGTTCCCCGGTGTCGCCGAGAGCCTGACCCCGGGCCGCATCGCGGCCATCAAGGCCGGCGTCCCGCAGGAGCCCCTGGTCTTCGGCCTCGACGAGGTCGACTCCGCGCGCGAAGCGGCCGGCGTCGCCTACGACGCCTGGCGCTCCGTGGTCGACGTGCTCGATGGCGACGTCAAGAAGGCCAAGGTCGCCGTGCTCGCGCGCAACGCTCCCATCGCGAGCGAGCTCGAGCAGAAGAACCCCAAGGCGTTCAAGTACCTCACGGAGTTGGCCGACCGGGAGCACGAGCCGTACAGCTTCTTCTTCCGCAACACAGGCTACACCTTCGCGGCGCCCACGACCCAGGAGGGTGACGCGCCGACCTTCCTCGAAGGCGACGCAGGCAAGGAGGCCAACGCGCGCGACCAGCGCGAGGAGTACGTCTCGTCCCAGGCCGTTCGCTCCCTGCGCCTCGGGCCGGAGCAGACGCCCATCAAGGAGCTCTACTCCGTGTTCATGCCGCGGAACATCGCGGAAGTCGATATCACCGGGACGCAGAACGATCTCTACTGGAAGTACTACGAGAAGCTGCTCGGCGACGCGGAGCTCGACGGGAAGGAAGTCACCGACGAGGACAAGAGCGCCATCCAGGTCGAGGCCGCTCAGCGCGCCAAGCGGGACATCGAGAAGGCGATGTCGGTCGTCGGCTCTCCGGTCATCTACTCGATGGTCCCGGACAAGACCCCGCAGCAGATGGCGGCGGAGTCGCGCGACTCGCTGCTCGGCGGCGCCGGCATGAGCCTCAACGAGGCGCGCTTCGCCCCGCGGTACATGCAGATCCCCGAGGCCGCGGGCACGTTCGACTCACTTCTCATCGGAGGCATCAACACCGTCGGTTACTTCCTGGGCCAGTTGATCTCCGTCATCGATCCAACGGAGATCGCCGGCGTGGCGGCTGACGTCGCCGCCAGCGAGTACAAGCGGAGCATCGAGCGGGAGACCGACGAGGACGGCGATGTCGACGCGGGCGACGCCATCACGTCGCTCGGTCGCGCCTACGCGGCCGGCGGCCTGTCCAGCCTGATGCAGACGAACCCGCTGGGCTTCGTCGGCCTGGACGTCGGGTCGCTGGTCGTCGGCGGAACGCTCGATGCGGCGCTCGGCGACGACTTCCACAAGCGCGTCGTCGAGAACACCATCATCGCGACCGCCGACGCGGAGGACTTCTTCGACGCGACGACCGAGGCGTTGCCGACCCTGGTCGCTGGCGTTGGGCGCGTGGCGACGGGAGTCGACAACGAAGAGGTCATCCGCCGGATGGCCATTGAGAACCAGTTCGAGGCGAAGTCGCTGGCCTTCCTCGCCGCCGTGGTCACCCCAGGACCGGCGATCTCCGACATGTTCGGAGGCGTCAGCAAGCTGCGCGCAGCCAACAAGACGAAGAAGACCGCTGACGGCGTCGCCGAGATCATCGAGCGGGGCATCCCTGATGAAGGCGTTGCCGACGTCGACGGGGTCATCCGAGACATCGGCAACGCCCACGGCATCGGTGTTCAGCGGCTGGCGATGGCCGCGGCGACTTCGGCCGCTGCCAACGCGGCCGAGAAGGATGCCGACATCCTGTCGCGAAACGTCGGCGGCATCCTACGGGCCACTAAGGAGGCATCCGCTGAGCTCCTCCAGGACGCGGAGGCCAAGGCCGCCGCTGCGCGCCAGGCAGCTCAAGCACAGGCCGAGGGCATGGAGGCCGTGGCCGGCATCACGGAGAAGGCTGCCAATGATGTTGTCGCTCGCCTGGCTGCGCGCAAGGCCAGCCCAGACGATGTCCTTGACGAGCCGCTCTCCGCCCTGGAGGAGTGGAAGATCGCGATGCAGGGGCAGGCCGATAGCGGCAACCTGATCGACGTCACCGCTCGAATGGATCGGGTGTTCGAGGCCACGGACAAGGTGC
>Ga0315909_10008424_pt1 | contig 11306 bp, 3 predicted proteins | sample LakEriMetagenome_11_FD_203527 | JGI IMG/M metagenome (GOLD analysis project Ga0315909, IMG submission 203527) | Freshwater fungal communities from buoy surface, Lake Erie, Ohio, United States - Buoy 2 MA125 | ecosystem: Environmental > Aquatic > Freshwater > Lake | place: USA: Lake Erie, Ohio...
GACCAATAAAAGGTGCGAGTCTTGCGTCGGAGACAATTCGAATTCTAGAAAGCGGAGGACCGATTGGAGGTCCTAGCTTTAAATCAATGCTACCGCGTTCAGTGTGGATCACGGCAGCGCCAGCTTTGATCCGTCTTCTCCACGTGGGGACGTCCCTGCCGGTCCACTCAGGCTCACCAGCTCCCATAACGGTAGTGTCGCTTCTACCGCCTACCGTCCGCATGTCCGTCTGCCCGATAGAGACAATGCGGTCTTGAGTGGCGCTGTGAATTGCAGTTCCTTTTGCTTTTAACTCTACAGAACCGTCAGCGTCTACGCCCCAAGGGCCTCTTACTTTGTTCACATCGTTTTGCGCGTCGATGACCACGCGTCGCGCGCGAAGGTACAAGTCACCTTCAGTCTGAATAACCGCCTCGTCCCTACCCCGGATCAACACTTTTCCTTCGGTAACGATGCGGGCAGACTGAGCCAAAATGTCCAGCGTGCCACGGATTTGTGCGTAAACTCGTTCTTCGACGGCAAGCGCCATGCGCTTAACAATCACGTCCACCATGCCGGCGCTAGCGACTTGTACGTTACCTTCCTTGTCTACCTTAAACGAGAATCGAGCCTGCTCTGGGGGAGGTTCTTGCCTGAGCGCTGCGTAGCCGTTTGCGGTCTGCTGGTCGTATACCAGCAAACGCAAGCACACCTGCGAGATGGCGCTAGGGTCTTGGTTTGGCACTCCGTTTAAAACGGTTTTTTCCTCACCACGAATGGTCCCGCTGTCCATCCACACGTTAGGCGCTTGATCAGATCGGCTTCGAACACGGGATTTAAGACGAGTCGGTGCGCTGCCTTCAAGATCTGTCGCTTCGGCCCGATCGACTTCGCCGACTATAGACCCCCACCATCCGTGTAGATCCCAATTTGCGCAGTTTGTCTTGATCGCGTTTTGATCAGGAAAGTACCTAGACCAGCACATCTCAGACACGCAGAGGTCAATGCTGCCTCCAGCGCGCAGAGAAATGCACCCGCCTGTTCCTGTCCACATGCCCTTGTCGCCTGCAGCTACGCCGACACGCCCGTACGCGTAGTTGTCCCTTTCCGCCACATCAGAGAACCCGTCTGCTTCGTCAGTAGGAACCGCCGTCGCCAACGGGTAGAACGCGAGTGCATACACCTTGCTTCTTGAGTTGTCAGGATGGGCCAGAAGGCACCAGTCGCCTACTTTCGGCATGTACCCCATCCAAGATCCATCTCTAGACGCAGCAGCCGACGCAAATGGGACGCTGGTTATCGTTCCTTCAGTGCGAGAAATCTGCACGTCAACGGTGTACTTGGTAATGTCTACCGCGACTACTTTTGCTTCTCGAAGCGGGATCATTAGTACCTGCCATCATTACGGGGAGGTCCGCCTTGCGCGTACCGGTTGAACTCCACTCCGTAGTAGAGTCCCGGAATTGGGTTGGTGCCATGTATCTCGCTTTCTGCGCCAACGGAAGCAGACTCTAGCAGTGTGCGACGAATGTTGTTGTAGTTGACCTTAGCGAGCCAGTCCTCTCGCAGCGCCCTCGGAGCTACGTCTACGCCTACCAAAAGAGCCCTGTACTTAAATTTAGGGTTCATCTTTTTGATAGACTCAGCCGTGATCAAATCTAACTTGTCGCCGGGACGGTGAGGCGTACCCGCTGGGTCAGTGACCTCGACGGTGCCAGTCACGCTGCGGACCAGACTTTCAATGTTACGTCTTTTTACTCCGACGCCTGAATACAAGTTCCCTAACCGATTGGTTAGGAACGACTGCACTTGGCCGATGTCGCCTGTTTTTTCCAGCAACTCTTTAGGGTTGGCGATACCGTCGGTAAGGATTTCTCCCTTCTTGATCTCCATACCTTTCTTGTAAAAGTCGGGGATCGAAGTCTTACCGTCAGGCGCGCGAAACTCATTCTTTAGGAAAATGTTTTTACCGTTTTCTAGCTTTAAATCCCAGCCGCCTTTGGATCGGTTCCTCGTTACGTCTAGGATTTTGGAGTCTTCGGAATTGATGACTGCCGCATTTCCACCCATGGAACTCGGCATTCTCAGCAAGCTGGAAGCTTGCTTGTAAATGTCTTTAGCTCCAGCCTTGGCGTCAGGGTTGTAGACACCGCCTTCGTGGAACAAAGACAACATCATCTGGGTAGAGCGCTCACCAATGGACTGCGCCGCATTAATGCCAAAGTTGTGCCCTATTGGGTACGTAGAACCGTTGGGTAGAAATCCTGCGCACTTCTGGCAGATGCCGGCCTTGGACCTACACGTAAGAGGCGACCTAGCGGGTAGGGTTACGTCTGCGCTATCCGACATTCTTTTCATTTCATCGCGGATAGCGGCGGTGACTATCGTTCCTTTTGCAAACGATTTGTTGCCAATCTTTACTTGATTGGCGAGCACGCGTCCTTCGACATCGTCTGCGTCTTGGGTCAATGACACTGGGACACTGCGGTTGGTACCGCAATCTTCTTCAGTAACAGTCTGGTCCAAAGCGGTGTTAACCAACTGCTTGGTCAAGTAACCCGGTTCCTGTACCTGAATAACTTTCGACACCGTGCCCATTCGAGCACCGTGGAGTGACGACACGTATCCTGCAACATCCTGCCCTTCGGAATAGCTCTTCATAACGGGCGAATCGATAACCTTACCGTTAGTATCGTAAAGGGCCATCGGGGCTACCAACACCTGCTGCAACTGAGCCGGCTTAATTCGAGCGCCGGTTAGCGTAAGCTCAGCGTTCACGTTGTCAGGAGATTTATCAAAAATCTCCTTGGCCTTTGAGTTTATCTCACGGACCCATTTGCCCATGATTCCCTTTACCTTTTCTTCCTTTTCGCGCGCGTCCTTAATGTTTCTCGTGGCAGAGAGTTCTTTAAACATCTCTTCTTCTGCCTGTTGTCTTTCCTTCACGAGAATCGGGCGCAGGTCTTCCATTCGAATGGTCGCACCGGTCATTGTCGACGCGAACTGCCCCATTTTACGAAGCGTGTTTGCTGACTTAGCAAACTCATCAGGCTGGTTAATCGCGATGTGTTTCAGGATATTGGCTACGTCTTTCTTTGCGTAACCAAAATCGGAGGGATTAGCTGGAACAATTTTCTTTTCTTCTAGCTCCTCAATTGTCATTGAACCGGGCAGGGCAGAGCTGAGCTTGGCTTTTCCAAGTGTAGTTTGCTTACCGCCGATAGTAATAAGATCGTTGATTTCAATTTTATTGTCTAAGAACGCCTTATTGGCTAATTCCAAACTGGCAAAATCAGCGACGGGGCTTGTTGTCTTAGAGGGCTTTGTCATTCTAGATATACCTAGAATTCCCTCGTGAGAAATACCCGGCTCTACCTGCAGGTTTGCGTAGTTCCAAAGATTTTTGGACGGGCGCATCTTGTCCCGAAGCTCGTTCTTGGCGGCAGTAGTAATTGGCGCAAAAACTGCCAACGTGTCTCCATCGTTGTCTGCGTTTAGGCCTCCGTAAACCAACGGATTAAGCTTCAACGTCTTATCGTTGGTTAGACGAACCTGCATACCCAAAAATCCAAATTTATGGAGTACCGGGTCTCGTTTAACGGCCACCCAAGCACCGTCAGCAATACGGTCCAAGTACTTATTAACTTCAGCGTCTTGCTTGCCGGTGTCTTTAAACTCCTTCATCGCGTCGTTAAACCGATCGAACTTTTCGGCAGCTACTGTGGATCCGCTGACTCTGTTATTTTTTTGGTATTCCGCGCGCAGCATGGGTTCAAAAATCGCCACTGCACTACGTCTTGGGATACCAACGTCGTCCATTTCCAAATCGTTAGAAGGCGTCAGCACCGTACGAAGTGACATGACCTGTCTACGCTGCAGAAGCGACTTCTTGGCCAAGCTCTGCTTTACGTCAGAGATGTCCTTACCCGCGACTGAATCAGGTCGGCGGCCAGCCAGCACTCCAAGCACGCCTTGATAATCTGCCCCAGAAAGTGACCCAGAGCCTTCTGTCTGCAAAAGCGCACGCATGCCGTCGTACAGACCCGACTCCAGTTTACCGATCGCTACTGGAGGCAGTCCTTCTTTTCTAGCGGACCGGAGGGTCCTGTCGATAACGCCTAGATCTTTGTAAAGGTAGTTGATGTCACCAACGACAAAGTCTTTGGTCTTTTCGTCTCGGCGAATTCCTCGGATAGACGCAGGGAGAACAAGCACCTGCTTACGCATAAAAGCTTCGTAAGGTTCGACCTTGTTATCCTTTAGCATCTCAACTGTGCGCATCAGTCGGTAGGCTCTGCTACGCTTGTTAGGATCTTTCTCTACTGAAGCCGCGTCTCTGGCGTCGTTCTTCAATTTATCGAGGTCCACCTGCTGCAGCATGTGTCCAATGGCTTGCGACCCGTACAGTGTTTCATTTTCCGTCTTTACGCCCCGAGTTCCTGCCATAATTTCTTCAAAGTGCTTGTCAGATACGCCAAGCATGTCCTTAATAGGCCGCTCATAGACGGGATTTGGGATAGGCGTGCTAAGCTCAAATCTAGCCCATTTCCTGCCCTTAAAGCCAGCGGTAGCTTCCATGTCGAAAAGACCGCCTTTTACGGGTTTGTCAGAAGCAATAAACTCAGGTTCGCCACCTGCTTCTTCCACTCTCTTTGCTTTTGTACCCACCGCCTCCCAAGGCTTGGTGATAACGTTTTCTTTTCCGTTAAATTTTGCAATTTCTTTGACATGGTTGTCGGTCATTGGACCCTTAAGCTTGATAACACCCCGCTTAGGGTCGTGCTCAACGCGAATGCCTGCGGCGTTGAGGTAGTCTTTAAACCGCTCGTAAGACTCTGGAATTTTTGCGCCCGGAAGCTGTTTGCCTTCCTTCAACGCGTCCCACACGTCTTGTCGATCTTCCGACTTGTACAGCTGAGCGTCTCTAAGAAATTCACGAGCGTCGTTTGCGAGAAGACCGTATACGCCCAACTCTCCTAGAGCCTGCGCTCCTTCCTCGCCTTTAACGACCTCACCCGTTTCGCTAAATGCGCCTACGCCGCGAGCAGCGGACTTTTCTTCAACCTGCTGCTTTGCTTTCAAAATCATCTGCTGTCCGGCCCCGATTCCTTTTAGAATCTTACCAGTTCGCGGATCGATGTAATCTTTTTCGACTTGAATTCCAGTTTCCCCAAGCCGTTTGTTAACGTATTCCCAGTTATTCTTAATCTTCCAATTATCCACAATTTCTGGTTTTCCGAGGCGAGAAGCAATCTCTCCCAGAAACGTTTCAAAATTCTGGTTAGGGTTAATTCGAGACACGACGCCGGCAGGGTTTAGCAACACCTCCAACGGCTTTCCTGTTTCCTTGTCCCTCGGCATTTCGTCGTCTGGGATAATTTCAGTGACGACGCCTTTATTTCCATACCTACCAAAAACTTTATCGCCGACTTCAAGCGGCTCTTCAGTTCGAATGTCTACAGACGCGCCAATAATGTTACCACCCTTCTTCACGGGCGTAACGGAGGTCACGACCCCTTCGTAAGGGCTGTCCCACCGCTTCTCAAAAAACAATTTACCGACTTGAATGCCGCGCTTGTTTTTATTTCCGTAGAAACCAACCATGGCAGCTGCCCTCTGCAGCTCTCCTTCACCAAGGTTCTTCAGCTGCTGGCCTGCCATAATTAACTGGCCCGGCTTTACGACAGTTCCGGGTTTAATAATCCCGTTCTCGTCGAGCGCGTCCTCCTCTTCTTTAGACAGAGGGAGCTTAGTCTGCTTCTTAAACAAGCTCTTAGACAACCGCACGTTTGGCTGGCTGTACTCGTTGGTGTGCACGTGCAAACTAGTAAGTTTTTTAGACGCAGTTTCGCTCATCGCAATTGCGTCTTCAAACGTACTGGAGTGGTACGGCATGTACGCAACGTTCAGGTTTACACCGGCAGCCAACACGCCATCTTTTGTAAACGTACTATCCGCAAGCACGTCTCCGGGCTTAAATGTATCGCCCACTTTAACCTTAAGCTCTCCGTCAAAAAGAGTGCCGCCGGGCATTGCATGGTCTTTTGGTACTTGAATCTCTCTCGGTCGAGTTTGCCCCTCTGGGACAACCATTAACGCTCGCTTTGTCGGAGTTTCAATGATCTCTGTTACTTTTCCAGCAAACGGAGCGCGAACGGCGCCTGCTTCTTCACCGAGAAGATCCTCCATAGACCGCTCGCTTCCGGGCGCGCGAACTTGAACCAGCGGAGCTTCTCTATACTTAAGCGCGATGGACTGTTGAGTCTGCTTGTCCGAATAACCGATACGGCCACCCTGAATAGAATTATTCATAGGGATCAGATTCGAGTTACTGTCGAACAGCTGACCGCTATCTTGCATCCAGACTTTGACTTCTCTCGGGTCTACAAGGTGCACTTCTCCGTTTTTAAATGCTTTTACCTGACCCAGACGATTAGTTTGCGGCACTAGTCTGCCGTCTAACATACGATACTGATCGAATGCGCCAATGTACTCGTCTCTGGTCTGCGAAGACGAAAGATCTATTTTCTTTCCTTTACGGTCCAGAAATTCAGAAACCAAAACATGCGTGGGCAGATCTTTGTCTCGCTTTCCTTCAACTTTTACCGTTTTTGTTTTCATCGACCGGTGCAAAACGACGCCGGCTCGGCTAGATTCCGGCGTGTGCACAGGGTCAATAAATCCAATACCGCCGCTGTTCAAAAGTTTTGCTTCTTCGGGTATGGACTGGTCGGATTTAATGGCACCTTCGCCCAAAATCGTTGTCGCAGTCGCTTGCGCAATCGTGTCCAGCGGAGTTGTAGAGTCTAGCGTGCGCTGCACCATACTGGTGCTGACACGATTAATAATTGGCTTCTTAAACTGCGTGCCGATCAGCTGATCAATGTTCGGCTCTACGTTCTTAGAAGTAGCCACTCGGTTAAGAGATCCTTTTAGATTCCTCTGAAACTTGGAAACAGTACTGGCACGTCCTACGGATTCTGCGATCAAGTCGGCAGGCGTCATGAGGCGCTTGTTCGCCAAACTTTCTCTGTCGTCAGCGGCTGCGCCATTTGCAACTTCGTTTAGGCGCCTAAAAGAATTTAAAACAGAATCTTTATCGACCCTGTCGGTGGCCACTCCAAGCGTCATTTTCGCCATATCTGGATCCAGATATGTAGAGTTAAACTGATCTTTCAGTTCTTGCTCAATGTTGCTTAGAGATTCGTTTTTTGATTTGTCGCGATCTTTAAACAGTTTCAAATGAAGTCGACGAAGAGACAGCTCGTAATCAGAGTCCTTGTCGTTCTTAGTGATGTCTTTAGCTAGATCTTCACCGACCGACTTCTCAAGATCCTTTGGGGTAGCTCCCAATAGTTTGGCGACATGCCACATGTCGACGCTCTTATTGGTCCCTAGAACCATTCTAAATTTTACTGCTTCACCCTCTACGCCTCGGTCTAGCTCGATGTTAAACCGATCAATGTTGCTTGAGGTAGCCGGATCAAGATTGAACTCCGAAATGAGTGCACCTTTAGCGTCCCTGCGAGTGAACACACCGGGGTTTCTTCTCCACTGGTGCATAACCGAACGCTTCTTTCCGCCTACAATGAAAGTTCTGTCGTGTACGGGCGTAGGGATCTTAGCCAAGTTCAACGTCTTTTCTTGGACTACCTTACCCGTCTTGGTGTCAGTAATCCTAAATTTACCCTTAACCAGTGCCCCGTATACGCCACCCGAATCCATTGTTTTTTTAATTTTTTCGTAGTCAAACGGATCCGGGATTTCAGACACCTCAAGCGGTTCTACAAGCTCAAAACGATATTGAAACCCCTCAATAGGAGTTTCAAAATTACGGCTAAGCGCCTGCACCGTCGTGTTCACTACGTCCTCGGCCATCTGAGTGGGCGGCTCTAGACTAGGAATTACGCGACGTCTTTCTGCGGCTTGTGGTGAAAGATATTCAGCCATTTTACGTACTCATTGCTGCGTTTCGTTGACCTGCACGTTGCTCAGGCTGAGCGATCATGTACTCGGCGGCAACATTAGATAATTCAGTGCTGACAGCTCGTGCGTACTCGTCTCCAAGTTCGTTCCGCACCGTAGCGACCATTGCCGGCCAATCCGTGCGCTCAAACTCCGACATCTGGCTGATGATGGACGATACAACACTAGGATCGACCGAGGCCTGCTGCAGTACGTCAGGCTCTTTCGGCTCATCCGGTTCGTCCAAACTGGTTACGTCCATCTGCTTGTCCATGGCGACGGCAGACACCGGAACGGACGGGTCGATCGGATACGGCAGTTCATTTTGGTTTATAGTGCCGTGCGTCGCTGACACATCCGGCGCTCCAGTGCCCAAAAGGGAAGCGGCCATGGCCGGGTCCGACAATACGTAGTTCAGTAGATCCGGGTTTTGTCGAATCTGACGAGCGTTATCGACCTTCTGCTTGACCTCAGCCATCTGCTGGTGCGCAGCGCCTCTACCGGTTGCGTTAGCCTGTGCGAGCATCAGTTCATTCTGTGCTTGCGCGTCCAGTTTGGCGCGATCGCGGTTAAGCGTGTTTTGGAACTCTTGATCCGATCTGATTCGATCGAGTTCTGCTCCGTGGTTAATACGCATCTCGTCGTGAAGAGTCTGCATACTGACTTGTCCACCTCCGGCAAGGCCGGAGAGCATTTGTACGTACGCAAGGTCGTCTCCAATTCGAAGCTCGGACATCTTAATTTCATAAGACATCGATCTGTTAAGGTGAACCACTAGCTTGTCGCTGATCCACTGTGCCAGCTCCTGCATACCCACTTGCATTTCGTGCAACTGAGTCATGACTTGTTTTACGCTGACGTTGCTGCCTGAGTACGACATTCCTCCGAAAAGAAAGTCGATTGGGCACCCTAACGCGGCACAGATAATTTCCATAAGAGCGCGGATCTCTTGGTGCAGCATTAGCTGCCGGCCCTCGCCGCCAATCGTGTGCGATCCGATCGGAAACGGCATGACCGCTCTGTAGTTAGGGTCTCTCGTGTGCTTTTCCAGCATGTCACTGAGAGCCGGCATGTAATTGGCCACCTGCACCATCTGGTACAAGTCGGTGTCTCCGCCGGCGGCCAAGTTAGGGAATAGAACAGTAAGCGGAATGATCTCCTTGGTAGAGATCGCTTCTTGCGACTTTTCCATAAGTCGCATCAGCCACGTCTCTTTAAACGTCGCCAAGAAATCTGGCAGCGGAAGACCGTTGTGTCCGCGAGTTGGACTCGCCGACTTCCACAGGAAAAATTCCCCTTCTCGCAGTCGGATCGCAGGCTTGTCGCCAGTGATCATGTTGTGCTTTGAGGAATCGAAGTTGGCAGCCGCGACCAAGTACGATTGCGGATACTGCAGCATCATTTCGTAGTCAGTGTACATCCCCACCCGCATCATCTCACGGACGTAGTCCGGGATGACGTAGTAGACTCGAAGGTCTCCGGTGATGTCGTTTCTGATCGCTCTGATATTTTCCATATCGAGCACTACAGCACGAACGCCTTCGACGGATTGCTGATAGTGTTCGTCGCGTACCGAGGCTCTCGTGTTTCTAGAATTGCAGCTTTTACACGTGAAGCCGATGGTTCGGTACCCTTCTTCAAAATGCCAATCTGCCGATCCGTCCTCATTGACTTCCATGTGGTACGGAGCTTCGCAGGACTGGCACAGGGCTACTTTCCGAAAAGGTCTGTGCAGGGTGACGACTGCCGCACTAAACGTGCACGCGTTAGCACCAAACTCTTTAAGCACGCTTCGGATACGGATTTTTTTGTCCAAAAAATCAGCCCATTCCGCGCAACCGGAGTCTGTCGATCCTACGGCGGCTACGTTTTGATTGTAGGCAGACGTGCCTTTCACTGCATTGTGCAGCGCTTCTGACACTTGTCGCCCTTCTCGAGCCGAGACCAAAATCGGAGTCGCAGGAAGCGAAGAAAAGTTACGGACGTAGGCTCTATGCGGAGCAGAGGTAGCCGCAAAGTAGCGGCACATCTCGTAAATTTGATGCGGAGTATCTGGTACGCTGTAGTCCGCTAGATCCAAATACGGCGACGGCACCATGGTACGTCGGTTAACCGTACCAACACTACTGTTCTGCGTGCCTCCTGCGGAATCCGCAGACGCCTTATTGGAAAGGCCTCTCGTCCCAATCGCCGGCGGAGGCGGTTTGGTCAAAGAAGGAGGCTTGGACAGTGGTGGAGGCGCGGGGATGGTGCTCATTTTCTACCAAGCTTGTCGAGGATCATGGTGCTGCTCGTCGACCAGATCCGTGCTTTTTGCTTTTCGCCGTACTCGATGGCTCTGTTGACCAAAGCAGAGTGCTCAAAAACCTCAATCACTTCTGCGTCAACAAAGTCTTCGATACCATCTTCAGCGTCTGGGAGTTTAGATGGATCCTCTTCAAGTACTGCTACTCGTTTCAGGATTTCAATGACCATATTCGGCTGCAGTGGGATCCGCAGGCTATCTGCAATTTCTTGCACAAAAGGCTGCGCGATAGACAACAGTCCCGGAAGCGCCCACAGCGAGTCGTTTAGACAACAAGCTGCGATGTACCGAAGAACGTCTTCAGAGTACGCGTCTGGCCGTAACTCGGTAAGAATGTGCAATGCTAGATGGCACTCTACGGCACTAGGCACTGCACCTTCGTCCCAACGAACCGTACGGCCGGATAGACAACAGGCCAAAAATCCAAAGTGCGCGGGGATGTTGTGCACGCCTGACTGGTCTACTGGGCAGCGCATGATCGTCAGCATCGCGTTGACTTTGTTAAAACCGCCAGCGTCGACGCGGATACCAGCCGTGGCTAAGTCTTCAACAATGACCTCGACTTCGTGAAAGTACCATCGAGGTCCGTACACTGCGTTAAACAGGTACAGAAGCGCTTCGCACGGCATCTTGGACAACGTCTTTTTCTTCGACTCCTTATCAGGGGCCGATATTTCCACGACGTGGTCGTCTGCAGGCTCTTCTCGTACTTTGAGGTCACCGTCGACGGCTACGACTTCTACTGGAGCTGTGCCGTAGTCCTCGTCCTCATCGTCCTCCACCTGACGGAACGCATCAATGAATTCTGAAGCGGTGGTGGTGATTCTGAAAGGGAGCCCAGACGTAGCCGACCGGAACGTAGTCGAGGGTTTCTGTACGTTCTCAAATATCTGCTGTAGTAGGCTCATGGTTATTCCTCTTCGTCTTCTTCGTCCTCTTCGTCTTCGTAGTCCTCATCTTCGTAATCGTCGTCTTCGTAGTCGTCGTCTTCTTTGTCCGCCATCGCTTGTTCGATGACTCCATCCGACACAAGAACACGATTAAGAACAGCACCGTC
>Ga0315909_10008429_pt1 | contig 11303 bp, 12 predicted proteins | sample LakEriMetagenome_11_FD_203527 | JGI IMG/M metagenome (GOLD analysis project Ga0315909, IMG submission 203527) | Freshwater fungal communities from buoy surface, Lake Erie, Ohio, United States - Buoy 2 MA125 | ecosystem: Environmental > Aquatic > Freshwater > Lake | place: USA: Lake Erie, Ohio...
AGTTAAATTGAATGATGTCTTAGATGCAAAGGCTGAGCGTAAACGGTCAATAGATTGTTGCAGAATAGAGCGTTCTTTTTCTGCGGCAGACTTGACTAAATCAGATCTTTTTTCTGCGGCAACTTTTTGCAGATCTGTAATTCTTTCTTGTTTTTCTTTTTCTATCTCTACAATTTTTTTATTGTAAGACTTAGTAATATCTAATACGCGTTCATCATAACGCTTGTGTAATTCAAATTGTTTGTCTTGGTAATCTTTTAATTCTTCAGCCTTTTTCTCAGCCGCCTCAGCAGTTACCTCATTCATTTGGGCATAAATTTCTTTTACATCTTTCATATACCCATCAATTTTCTTTTTATCAGCCGCGCTTATTCCGCCGCCTTTGCTTGCGCCGCCAGTGGTTGTACCTTTAACTGCTGTATCAACTTTCTTGGCAGATTTGTCAGCCTCTTTACCTAATTTATCTAAATTAGAGGCTAGTTCTTTAGCCTTTCTAGCCGCTCCGTCAGCAAAATCAGATATGCCATTTAGCCCTTTGTTCATAACATCTAGGCCAGCCTTGGCGTATTTACCCACACCAGGAAGATGTGAAAGAGCAGACAACAAGGCACGCAATGGACCTGTTGCTACTTTCATAATGCCTTCAAATACTTTACCGATCATAGGCACAATAGATGCAAACGCCATTAAGCCTGCTTTGCCAGTAGCAATCACAGCATTTCTAAACGCTTCATTGGATTTAAATAATCTAACTAAACCTACGGCTACTAAACCAATAGCGGTAGCAATAGCCACCATAGGATTAACTTTTAATACAGCGTTAAATGCCGCTTGTGCAATCTTGGCCGCATTAACAGCAATGGTGTAAGCACCCCAAACGGCGGTAAAAGTGGCTATGGCAATAACAAATACTTTTACATCATCTTTATTTTTAGAAAGAAAATTACCAAACTTTTCTAAGCCACTAATAATAGGTTTTAAAACTAACAATAAACCTTGAAACACAGGTAGTAATCCAGCACCCAATGCGGCTTTAGCGTTCTCCATTTTGGCTTGCAATATCTTCATAGTGTTTGCAGTGCCATCAGCAGTTCTTGCAAAGTCACCTTGTGCTAATGCTGAGTCTTTCATAGCCAATGAGAAAGCCGCTTGTGCCTTGATTGCAGGAGGTAATACACCGCTTGTAGTCTTGATCAGACCCATACTTAGCGCTTCTTCTTTTAATCTAACCTCAGATAAAGCAATACCAAATTTCTTTAATGGTTCTGTTTCACCTGATAGACCTGAGCGTAATGCTAGTAACGCATCATCAACAGATGTGTTGTTGAAAGAGGCCATGTCAGATGCCAATTGCACAAGGCTAGTGGACATCTTTGTAGCGCTATCTTGACCAATACCAAATGCTTGGAATAAGTTTCCGTAAGTACCAGCCGCTTCAATGGTTTTTTGTTTTGATAAACCCATAGCCTCAGCAGATGTATTTGCCCATTTTTCAACAGCCTGTGCGTTTTCACCAAAGACTACATTCATCTTAGATAAAGATTCATTCATATTGCTTGCCGCCAATATGGTGTCTTTACCAAACTTAACTATTGCTGTACCAGCAAATGCAACACCCATGGTTGCGCCTACTTGTTTGATCTTTGTAATAAAACTAGACATGCCTGTTGATGCAGTTTTCACACTGTCATCTACACCTTTAATTGCATTTGTAGCCTGGGCTAGACCAGCCTTCAAATCATTGACATCTGCTTGTAATTTAATTACTAGGGGGTCAATTGTTGCCACTTTATCCCCTCAATTTCTCTTTAATAGCAGTTACAAATACACGCTGAACTGTACCGTTTCTAATTAACATTAGAGCGGCAGGTTCTAAGTATGGATATTTTACACTTGGATTCTGCCGTAAGCCTTGCTCAACAGCGCGGGCATAAACCATAGATGCGCTGATCTCTGCAATATAAGTTCCAAATCCTGTACGGGTAGTTGTATGTATGGATCTTTTTAAATTACCAGTGACTGTATTTGGTCCACTGCCACCAACATGGCGGGGTGGTGTAATTCTCAACCAGGCATTGCCAGTCTTTTTACTTACTCTTTTCTCATAAGATCTTGTGCCTTGAAAATTTAATTTAGCCTGGCGTTCTACGGCTAGACCAGCCCGCATGATTCCAATTTGAACGCCTTGCTCAATTGCTTGGCCCGTGACTTTAAAATCTTTTAGGACTTCATCAAGATTCTTAAATACAAAAGCGCCACCAGCCATTAATCCTTTAACCTTTCAGCCTTCACCTGTTCAACAACTGTTGCTATTGCTAACAACCAATCTACCGTTCCAGCAGGAAGGTTATCTACCTGTTCAGGTGTCCAACCAAACTTGTCTGCCATGAAATAGTAGTTCCATTGTTCATCAGGAAAGTCAAACGCCTCATGGCGCTCGCCACCCTCTAACAGCCATTTTAACCGTTGGAGTTGGCGATAATCGCTTTTGGGTTTGCCTCATTCTCAGGAGTATCTGAAAGGCTAGGGAATAGCGCTTTCTGAATTTCCTTTGTCTTTTCAACTAGAGCATCAAAATCAGCAATGGATAATTCTTCTAAACTGTCTTTCTTAATCATTGGTATTGGTAGATCAAAACTCCACTCAACAACTAGCATCTGAATTAATGTTTCAGTCATGGCTAGTGCTTTGCCTAGTTCGCTATCTGTTTCTTGATCAACTGTTTTGTACAGCATTTTACGGTCCTTGTATCGGATCGTATTTCCATCACGCAAAGTTACGGTTGCGCCTGATGGTAGTGTGATTTTCTTTGCCTCTGACATTATGCCTCCTGGTTAAATAGCCTTCCTACAATCATACTTGAAGGAGTAAGCGGGCGGGAGAGCGGGAAGGCAATCGCCCTACAACCGCACCGCTTACTCTAGGATTTATTTATGCGTATGTGCCTGATGGTTTAGCGTTCTGCAACACCCATTTAATAGGTGAGAAACCGCCTGAAGAACCAGCATCAGTAGTATTTGATTGACCATTTAGATCAATAGTTACCTGTACAAAATCCTCTCCGCGCTCAATCACTGCGGCTGTGTATGCACCCTTAGTAATTGTTGCTTGGATTTGTACTGCTGACGCGCCTGCACCATAAGCCCAGTTAAGGACAATTGCAGGTTGGCTGTTGTTTAAGAAGTTGAGTAATTGGCTGTCATCTTCCATAACAAATGTAACTTTGCCAGTTACCTCTAATGGTCCAAGAAATACCTGGTATGGATCTTGGGTATTTGAGATACCGTAAATTGGAGTTACAGGGCGCTTCATGTCAATGTTTCCTGACATTGCAGTGCTTACCGCAGAGCCACCAATTGAAACAGTACCGCGCCATACTGGAGTAGGTAGGACTGTTGAGAATGAAGGTGATGGATCTGAAACTAATTCAGAGGCAAAACCTGTTGCCTTGCTGTCATATTCCAACATGCCATCTGCGTTAAATTTCAATGAGAAATCAGAGAATTGGCAACCAGGATATGAGCGCACATCAACAGCGTAGAAATCTGTCAATGTGTAAGAGATTGGCTGTACATCAACATTAGAAGTAAGGCTGTTGAATAAAGAAATTGTGTGGGTAAATGGAGCAGATGCGCCTGATGTTGCAACTGAGCCAAGTAATCCTGCAATTCCATATCCAACGGTGTCAGCAAATACTGCGCCACCATAATCAACTGTTGAACGGGTACGGCCTGGAATGTAGTTGTAATTCAATACATTTGATCCACGCAAACCTTGATCAAATAATGGGTCAATAATATCTACGGGTTTTAATGAGTCCTTAGATACTGGGATAAAATCGGTTGGTGCTACGGCAGTACCTTTGGTTGCTTCTTTAGCAATACCAAGGTACGACCTAACGGATTGTTGCACGGCCATTTGGTTACTCTCCTAATTTCTTGTCTGTTGTTACAGACACTTTTGTTGTTTCAGATTCTTTTGTAAACGCAGGTTTTGCTCCAGCAGGCGTTACATCTTTTGCAACAAATCCTTCAGGTGCTTCAAATTCATCACCAGGTTTTACAGTGATCCCAACACTAGGGAACACGCGTTCATCTGTTCCATTGTACTTATATTTCATCATGCTCCTTATGCTTGGATCATCTGTGTTACGGGGAATTGTATCTCAGCAAAGATTTCCGTAAGGCCATCTTTCTCAGTGCTAGGTTCACCGTAGCGGGCTTGTATAACTGGTTCAGCGCCTTGCCATACAAGATTGCCTGAAGTATCGCCAAAGTTATGATCTGATCTGAGGCGCTCTTTAATGTTATCTACAACATTGTCAAAATCAGACATAACCAAAAGGCTATCTCTATGAAATGAAACGCAAAAGATCTGAAGAATTACGGTGTAATCAATACGCTTCCAACCGTTAGTTGCGCCGCCAATAGCCAAACGGTTTTCATATTCATCAGCAATAAAAACTACTACTGCACTGCGGGTCATCTGACCAGCCTGTGCATTTACCTCATAGTTAATAATCTTAGGAAAGGAAGTAAATACCTGATTTACATTTTCAATAGGTGGGTTGGCTATAAATTCTGACAATGTAGCGCGGACCGCACTGCGACCTGTAAGAGTAGTCATTATCTAATCCTGCGGTACTTGTTCACCATATCCAAAGCCAAAGCAATCTCATTGCCAAAGCGTTCTGTGTTAGGCGTGTTGCTAGCAGGAGTAGTTGTATATTGCATAGTTGTAGATCCTGTACCACGCATCTTGATAAAGGCAGATGTAATTAATACACAAGCCTCTTTTAAAACATTTGGTAGATTGCTAAACACTGCATCAGCATCATGTGCAAAAACTAATGGGCTAGTCAGAGTCACGGTTGAGTTTCCGTAGGTGTAGTTAGGGCTAACTGTGACCCATTCATTCTTGTAAGTATCAATAATTCTGTATTTTTGTCCTGGGATAATGCCTACTGGGTTATCTACCACTATGGAGGTTGCTCCAATGGCTGAATTTGAGGCTAGGAAGGTGTTTACATAGCCTGCTACATAGGTGTACTTGGTAAAGGTCCAACCCGTAGGTGACACCCCTCCAAAGGCCAATGGGCCTTGGGAACTGATGTTAAAGCCTATAAGCGGGCTAGGAACAATGATTTGTTGGCCCTCAAACCAGCATTTAGAACAATCTGAGATGGCAAATAACTGATTGGGATTCTGTCCATATTCAAAAGAAGATAAAGAAATAATTGGTGAGTTGTTTGGGTGCAATGCGTAATACCCGCTTGATGCTGAGTATCTGATTCTTTGTGTTTCTGTGTACTGATCTGCTACTAAATTCTGATTTAAATATTCATTCATGTATGAAGATGCACGCAAAATTACATTTGCTAATTCCGCATCTTGTGCTTGTTGATTACCGTTTACAACTAGGGTGCTTAAAGGCAAAGATGTAGGCGCGTTCTTGTATTCCGTTACAGAAATATATGCGTTTTCTCTGAAGGTATCGGGGGTTATGCCTACGGCCATTTGTTATTCTCCATCTCGCTGTGGCGTAGAACTTTCATGTCCGCAACGGCCACATTTTCTAAACCAACCATCAAAGCCACATTCTACGCAAGTAAATCCGCGTTTGCGGTCCTCAGCAGAAATTGGATTTAATGATGCCTCAAAAAAACCTTCAGCCTTCATTGCTTTTTGATGCGCCTTGTTTTCTACATGATAAATTCCTTGGCGGTCTGTGTAATAACTTTTGCCACCAATTACAGTTTCTTTTACACCCCTGTCAGGTGCTACAAATCTAGACATGCCTGCCTCCTTTTAAAGAGAAAGGGTGCGCCTTTTCGGAGGACACACCCTTTCTTTATTTAGTTGTAACTTACGCTGAAACGATACCTGAAACTGCGCCGTTCCATGCAGGAGCGGTACAGAAGAATGTTCCACGGAAGTAAGTTGAGAAGTCATAAGTGAACTGAGTTACAGGCCATTGGATACCCATGTAATCCTGTACTAAGAAGTTCGCCCAAACATCAGAAACTTGTGTATCAGGAATTGGCAAAGTGAATGATAGAACTGGGGCTACGCCTGAGTTCAACCATGGGTGAACCATGATGTCCACTGCTTTTCCTGTTACTTCGTTCTGCAAACCAGTAACAATAGAACCGTATGTAGTTCCACTCTCACCTGGTTGGTTAATTACCAAACGGTAGTTAGCAGTTGAGCCTGACTTGATCGCATCAGAAAGTTGTTTACGATCATTTCCGTTCATAAGAACCATGTCAGGATCAGCCTTAACATTTTGGTACAAGTTAGCAAAAACAGTTTGGAACTCAGCGCCTGGATTAGAGGTTGAGAATGTGCTGTTGATTGCGTTGTTGTAACCTGTGTTTGGACCTAGAACTGTTGGAAGGATTCCGTCATAACCTGTTGCGTATGCAGAGGTATTTGTTGCGGCGCGTGAAGATAGTGCGCCTGAAGTGGAGTAGGCCGCGTTGTTACCAGTTAGGCCAGTTGTTCCAACTCCCTGGATTGTAAATGTTCCAGTTCCTTTTAGAGTTCCTTGGTATCTCAATGCGTTTGCATCATTGGTAATACCTACATAAATGTTGTAACCAAGTGCGCCTACTACTGCGGTAGAAACAGTAACAGTTAGAACATCACCTGATGCAACTGCTTCTGAAACTACTGCGCTGATAATGGACTCACCAAAGCCGTTACCTGAAATACCAGCATCAGATGTAACTGCAATGTAATAAGTACCAGCGTCACCAGCCGCAAATCCTGTTTGGCCAGTAACAGCCGCAGGAGATGCTTTAGTAAATGTAGGAGCGGCAATAGTACCTGAGTACCCTGACGCTGTTCCGCGTGCCATAAGCATCATGCGTTCTTCCATAAGCATTGTTGCGTATAGAGTAGAAGTTGATGACAACTGGCGTAGATCTTCATATCCAAGACCTGAGAAATTAGCATCAAAAGATACCTGATCAGATAGTGAGTATGAGTTGTAAGGCAAGATCAGATCATCTGCTGTGTAGGAGATCTGAGGACCGCGCTCTAGATATAGAGGGTTGGCCGCACCAGGTGCAAAGTTATTTTGGGTGGTTTCAGTAATACCAGGCCAAATGTTTCCTTGTCCACCAGTACCAGTACCTGTGTAACCCAAGATTCTCTTTACACGGTGAGAAGTACCAACGCCTTTTTTGCGTGGGATTCTGTTGCGTAGTGGAGTTGGGCGAGGTGTTAGTAACTTAGCAGGTGCTTCTAAGTCAAATGCCGCAAAAGATGTGCTAAGCGGAGTAGTAAGTGTGATTTCTTTTTGAATGTCTTGCATTGCTACGCGTTGCGCGGCTAATGCTGAATTCAATCCAGCAGATGCTTCAGCAGAAAGTGACTTGTTAGAAACAAGTGCTTCCATTGCTGATAGTGGATCTGCGGCTGGTGCTTGTCCAGGAACAGTAGTTGCTCTTGAAAGACTCTTAGTTAATTCACTAGAGAATTCTTCAAAGCGTTCTGCGGCTTCCTTTGGACTAGCATCACTAAAAAGGTCTGCGACCTTTGGAGCGTTCAGTGCCATTGTTATCCTTTCAGAGATATTTAGTTACTTATTAAGAGTTTCGTCATACTTGCCTAAAAATTCTTCAGCAAGTTGCTTATATCCCTTAGCAAGAACTGGGTCAGTTGTTGCTTGTGCTTTCGCTCTATAAACGGCGGCCTTAGTTAGCAAATCAGATGTTGCTTTCACATCAACTGGATTTGCAGTGCGCTTTGGTCCACCGCCAATTGCCAAAGATTTAGCGGTTGCCAACTCAGTTTCCAAATTCATTGCTCTTACCTCAGCCGCCTCTTTTGCGGACACAAGGTTTGCAATCTCTGATTTGAGAGCCTTTGTTGCTTTTTCTACCACTTCTTCTACTATGGCTTCTATCTTATCTGCGGAGTTTTCATCAGCAGAAACTTCTTTTGCTTCTTCAGCAGGTGCTTCTTCTGTCGCTGTTTCTTCTGCAACTGTGTCTGCAACTTCTAATCCACCAACCTCAGCAGATTTAGGTGCATCAGATGGAGGAACAATTGTTGCTGTGTCTAAGTTTGCTCCAGTTTCAGCAGTTGGTGTCATATCTTCTGCGGCTGGTGACTTCATGCACTTGCACATTTTCATTTTCATACCGCAATCAGCACATTTTTTATCATCTGCATCTGCTTCTTTTTCAGCATCTTCATCTTCTTCATCTTCATCATCAATATCTTCTTCTTCTTTTTTCATCTTTTTCTTAGATGTTTTGTATTCTTTTTCTTTATCTTCTTTTGCAGATAGTTCAATGTCTGCTTCTTCTGCAACTTCACCCTCTGCAACTTCGCCTGCATACCAGGCTGAGAGATGTGCTACTGCTTCCAATAGATGTGAAATAGATGCAAGTTCGTTATGGCCTTCTTTCATTTCCTGTGCTTCAATGGAAATTAAATTAGCGAGCGCTTCGCGGGCGGCTTCAAATTGAGTCTTATCAAATTTAATAAGATCGCCCACAATGGACTTAGGTACTACTAGGTTTGTTTGTTCCATTGAGTCACTTTCTTTCTCTGATTTATTCTCAGATTGTATTAGATTATTTTTCTCAATAACCAAAGTTTCATGTAATTCTTCTACCTGGATTACGGTTTCATCTCCTGATGCAGACTTAGCCAAAACCAACTGGCAATTAGGGTTTGCAGGGCGATCAACCAGGGAAACTTCAACAATCTGTCCATCTATGATCCGACCATTAGCCGCTTTGTGATCGCGGACTACGCGTGGGTTTTTAATTCCGATTGAGAAACCTTTGAGTACGCCTGAGTCCACCTTCTTAACAGAAACAGGATCTACCACTAGGGCTGTTATGTAATGACCGTCTTTCTTAGCCTCATATTCTTTTGCTACACCAGCCGCAATATTGCTGTGTTGCTCTCTGATGTTGCCACCTGATTTAAACCAGTGTGGCATTGCGCGATCTAACCAATCTTTGTCACAGATCTGTTGATCAATGTCTAGTGAGTCATCAGTTGCCTTACCGTAAACAGTCATAGTGCCATCAGCATTACGATCTGCTTTCTCAATATTAAAATATGAGGTGGTTAAATCGGTCATTGTTGCTTTCTCCTTGTTTTCTTGTTCCCTGATAATTTTTTTAGCCCATGTCCAACCAGCGTCACCGCCCCAAAGCAACCAAGCAATGTAACCTGCGCTGTCTTTGCCCCAACCTTCTCCTTTTTTATCCACTTCATGTCGGGCAAAATATGAATTCATGCGTTTAACTGTGTCTAAGGATAATGCTTTACCGTTAGAAAGATCTCTTGCGCGAGCAACACCAACAGCAGTGCCACCACGGTTATGTTTTTCTCTTAGTTCTAAACCGCGTTTGGCATTGGAGCGTACCGCTTGTGGTGGTACAAAACCTGTTGCCATGTTACTCCTGTATCCATTCAACGCTTAAAGCCTTGGCGCTAACTGTATCAATTATAGATAATCCAAGTTCCTTTTCTCTGCGCTTTAATTCCTCAATGGCAGTAGGTATCCCCTGATTAGCCCCATCAACAACATTTAGTAATGTATCTTCTGACCAGTTGTAATCTTCTAGATTGCAGGATTCTTTACTCATACTTTCCACCCAAATTCCTTCGCCATAGCCTGTGTGATTTCATTGGTTGTCTTACCTTCCGACAAGAAATACTCTGCAAAGTTCTCAGCATAGAATTCCTCCGTCTTTGTTTGTCCGTATCCTGACTTAAAGGCATCAGGAAACTGCTGTTTGATCCGTTGTATTGCGTTTGTGGTTGTTACATCTTGGCCTGACAATGGAGAACCTTTATCAATATGGTGACCCCATTCATGCGTCAATGTATATTTGAATTGAGCATTATCTAACAAAACGGGCATCTTGTAATCCCCGCCTTCAGCCTTGTTAGGTGAGGTCATTTTGGCTGTTTTAGGTGCAAGCCAAATTTGATCTCCGTTTAAAGTAGCCCAACCGTATGCACCTTTTTTAGACGGTCCTATGGTTATTGTTACTTTACCGTTTGGATTAGTAGATTGTAATTTATCTACATGCTCAATAATTTCTTGTTTGATTTTGGGTGCAACACTTGATCCGCCCAAATAAAACTGAATAAAGTTATCTCCGTTTTGGAATATCTTGCCGTTTTTGATTAATGATTGAGTTGGCTTATCTCTAGCAATTAAATCTTCTACCGTTCTTGGATTGATCCAGGAATATCTAGATTTTAGTCTGTCAATTGCAAACTCTTTGACTTCTTCACGGCTTAGTTCGCGCCATTGACCAGGTATATACCCAGTTTTAGGTGCATGAATAGCCGCAATAGCCGCTTCAATTTCTTCTTTGGGGGTTGGAGTATTTGTAGTTATGTGGGCTGTACCCGTAGGTAGTGGTGTGGTTACTGCTCCTGGAACTCCAGTTTCTTCTTCCATTCCAGGTATTACTGGCAACAAAACGCAACGGCAATGTGGGTGAGCAGGCGGTTGGGTATTACCGCTAGGAAATGATGTGCCAATAGGTACTTCTACTCCTGAGTTCTGAGCGCACTTAGGGCATGGATCAGATACTTGCCATTCAACTTTTTCTAAATCTGCATCTTTGTAGCGTTGTAGTGTGGCCGCAGACATTGCTCTGTTTTGTTCTGTGATTGCAATAGTCAATGCCCTTGATGCGCTCGCTACATGCTTGCCTATCAGTATTGATGCACGCTCTGCATCTAATCCAAGTTCTATTGTGTTTGCTAAAGCGTTACCTATATCTGCAAGGCTAGTTCTTTCCATGCCTTTAATGGTCACATTAGTTTGATCCAATAATCTTTGAAAAGCCCCTGGCCTACGCAACATTAATGCGCTTGCTCTATCTCCTGGTTGCCAATTACGCCAATCAATGTAACCGTCATCAGCCGCTTTATTAGCCTGGATTGTTTTTTTGATCCATTCATCTGCCGCCGCTTCACCCAGGACATAAGCCTCTGCCCAGGTTCGCCACAATGTAGATGCCAGGGCTTCTGTGCGTAGCCGTACATTCATAATTGCCCAAGCGCGAGCGCGGGAGTTATCTTGCGTTTTGTTTTTTGTAGAGATCGGTTGCGTTTCCTGATACTGCAAAAAGATCTTTTTGTAATCGGCCATTTCCATGAGAGCCGCTCTGATCTTCGTTGCGTTCTTTGCCGCTATGCGCCCATCTGCCTCTAGAGCGCCTTCAATCATGTTAGATAAGCCTTAGCGAGCGCCCTAGCAGTTTCTAAATCACCATCAAAAGCACAGCGATTTAGTGCATCTCCCACAATTGG
>Ga0315909_10008430_pt1 | contig 11303 bp, 18 predicted proteins | sample LakEriMetagenome_11_FD_203527 | JGI IMG/M metagenome (GOLD analysis project Ga0315909, IMG submission 203527) | Freshwater fungal communities from buoy surface, Lake Erie, Ohio, United States - Buoy 2 MA125 | ecosystem: Environmental > Aquatic > Freshwater > Lake | place: USA: Lake Erie, Ohio...
ACATTATAAGTAAAAGTACACCCAAAGAGTAGAGTGGGTACTTAAATATCATTAACAATCCAAAGAAGAATCCTCGGATGACACCCATAAAAGCGAGAACCGCAAGGAAGACAAGAAGGAGACCAAACCCCATCTTGATTAGTTTTTTAGAGAACTTGTTCATATGTTTCTTATTACACTATAAAGATAAACATTTTTTCCAAACTGACAAATTTCTAATGTTAAGTTTATGTTAAACTTTAATTAAACAACCCCATTAGATTATCATAGTCTCGTTTGGTACTGACACGGAATGATTTTACATCCACAATCAATCGGTCATCACAACGTTCAGCCCATCGTGCTTTTGCCTGTTTAATAGCGGCTCGTTTGTTCGGAGCCATTTCAAAGTTCCAACCACCATCAACAAAATTGTAAAGATACTCTTTCATATTATTTTATTTTATATGCCATTTCAGTTTTGGGAGCCGTTCCTATTTTCAAACTTTGAAAGTTTAGTTTACGAGTTTCGTTATCCGTAACAATCAACATCAAAACCAAAAGAATCTTCATAACTCTCATAACAGTGTAAAGATACAACAATTATTTGAATATACAAGCTTTCAATGTTAAGTTTATGTTAAGTTTTCTTTGGGAATGGTGATTCGGGTTGTGGTTTAACGTAAATGCTTGGTTTTGGTTTACAATCCCATATGTGGTCATAGTTATCCCACTTACCATATCCCAAGTTATCGTAGTCTTGTCTGAATCTATCATATACTAATTCACGAAGTTCTTCTTCATCCCACATAGTATCCCACATAACATTATTTTCTGGAACTTGTCTCCATCTCATTTGCTGTGATGTAAATGTCCAATCAAAATCACTACCAAGGAATGGTAATTTACGAAGGTCTTCAATTACGGATTCAGCGTGGATGATATAGTCCAACCTATCCTCAAATTGAGTTATGATTCTCCATTCAGACCAAGAACCACACCTCTCTGATGAACTTTGTTTCAAAGCGTCAACTGGATTTAACCCCCGTGGTAGTTCATTTACATCATATATTCCGTGTTTCCAATACGAAACCCATCTATAATACGGATGTCTTACTGAACCAATGTGTAGATAATCTTTTGAACATTCTTCAGGCCACTCATTCTCGTGAGTGAAAATCATTCTTGGATTATCTTTTGTAGGTAAATGTGGATTAAGGTCTGATGTTTGTCTAAAAACATCTGCTACAGCCCTACTAGCTACTTTAAATGGGGCGTGCCAAACGAATTTATGTTTGTGGGAATAGTTCAAAACTCCGTATCAAAGAAGAATGTCTGAAACAATCTACCAGTATATAGGTCGGTTCCAAAATAATCCAAAGACATATGGAAAAAGTCACCACGATACAAGACAAGTCTATTAAACTTATTTCCAACCATAGCAGTCATTTCCCACTTGGTCATATCTTGTGAGTCTTTACCCACATAGTTTAACAGTTCTTGATTGTATGTTCCATCTTCATTTTTTGGAGCAGATTCAAGTCCGGTTTCTTTGTGTCTGAATAAGCCAGTTCCACCACTTAATGGTGCGTTTGGCGTTAAATAACAAACACCAGCCCATTTTGTAGTTTGGTCAGCGTGAATCCAAGAACGATTGTATGATGTTGTGTATTGAAAAGCGCCATTATATTCATCCGGAACCCAATGTGTAATTTTACCACCAAAAGGTTCTACGTGCCTTTGAATAATATCTATAAGCTCTTGTGTAAAGAATGGTTTAGTCCTAACACCGGGATAGTTTCCACTCACACCAAATTCTTGGTTTAGTGCGAATTGGCGGACTTCTTCTGGATTATTGTAAAACCCATCTAAAATAAAAAGTGAACCTTGCATAACTAATAATTGTTTTTATGCCATATTGGCGGTGATTGTTTTGGGTGCGTTTTCCTTTACCCATTTAAATAAGATTTCTTTCCACAAACTTTCGGGGTAAACACTACTTCCGGCTTTTTTAAGTGGAAGAGATAAAAAGTCAGATGGATATTTTTGACCCTTTGGACCTGTAATTTCTTTTCCTTCGGAGTCTTTCATATAAACAGTGTTTTCAGGATTGTTTAATACCACATCAACACGACCATTCATATTTTTAGGTAAAGCACGAGTCACAATACCCCAAATAGTATTTGAAGCGCCCTCGTGAGTCTTCAACAAGATATCTTCGGGAACCATTCTAGCTCTTTGTTTGTTGTTTTCCATAGCAATCATATAGTTGGTTAGAATCCAAGTCAAGTGAATGTTTTGTGGTTTGTATCCAACAGCAACTAATTGTGGTAATACTTCCGTAATATCTGAAATGTCTTTGGCTGTAATATCAAACATAATGTTAGGTAAAACCTCTGGATTTGTTTGAGCCGCTAACATATTAGCAAGTGACTTGTCTTTTATACCAACCGCCTTTACAAGAGCGTGTAGAGCCGCAACGTGGTTTGGTTTTTTCAAATCCATATTTTGGAGTTTATAACCATCAGTTTGAATTGCTCTGATATTCTGAATATCCTTTGCGGTCATAGAGTTACCATACTTGGTAATGATTTGGTCAATGGTAATCTTTCCCATACGATTGAGAATCTGAAGTTGTTTCTTCATTTCATCCACATCACGAACTTTGAATCCTGCGGAATCCAAAAAGTTTGAAATAGCAAATCCCTTACCACTACCAGCACCACCGGCTAAAAACACCACCTGACCATAGGGAGCCCTATTGCTATATGTAATAAGTTTTTCAACGATTAATTCTTCGTTGATAACCTCGGTGATTAAATCGTGGATTTTCATTTTGATTTCCTTGGAAATGGACTTTGGCTTTGTTGAGTATTGTATGGAAAGATTTGGTTAAGGGTTTGTTGTCTTTTTTTACAACCACAATCCTTAGCACCAGCAAGTCTAGCTACTTGTTCAGCTACTTTATCCAAACGAGTTGCTGCTGTAAATTGTGCAATACTATCACCAAGTCCTCTTGCACCGGCTGAATCTGATTTTTCTGGTAAATTACTCATACTCTTTTAATTTCTACTTTAAAACCTTCTTTGAGTAGGACTTCTTGGAGTATTTCTAATTCTTCCACATCATCACTACTTTTGATTTGACATCTACCCACTCGGTCAGTTATCTCTGCAATAGAATCTGATTGTAAGTTCGGATATGCAAAGTGTCTTTTTAACATAAAACGAACATCATCAAATGTGTGGATGTCATCATTTAATAAATATAGTTTATAATCCATTAAATCCATCAAAAAAGATAATTTGTTCTGGTTGGTGTTTCTCTTTTAGTTCGTTTATTACCAAGATTGTATCATCCCAATTTTCAGAAAGTTTTGCTTCAATTTTGGTTTCTTCGTGGTATACATAAATGATGTATCCATCTTGAGGGTCTATACCTTCATCTAATTTCTTCACTTGAATTGTTATCATCCAATATCTCCAACATCTCTAAACTAATTTTGAGATTACCACACTTTTCATATTCTTCTAAAGCGTCATAATAATCAATCAAAGTTTGGATTATAGTTTTTTTCATTTCTTTAGAAACATCAGAACCACGGCCCTGTGTAATTATGTTATACACTTGGTCCATCGCCTTATGTTCGTAATTTTCTTCCATAAATAGAGTTTGAAGATTTAATAAATTACATTACGCCTGAAAGAATATACCCTACAATACCTACCAAAGATGTGAATACAATCCAAAGTGCTTTGGTGACACCATCTTTCCAATCTTTCATCTTTTCAAATTCAGTCACAATTTTATCGTAGTATTCTTGTTTATCCTCACGTTCTCTACGATATTCGGTATTTTTATTGACACGAACAATAATTCCATCTTCGGGATTCAAAAGAGTATATTTAATATCAGATACATCTTCTTTAAGAGTGGTATAATTATCACGAAGGTCTCGGATGGATTCTTCCATACGTTTTAACTCCCCATTTGGGAGTTTGGTTTTCATAGCTGCTATTTCTATGAGAATACGCTCTAAAACCTCTTTTTGAGATGTGGTAGCCATTGGGTTCCTCGTTTTATAAATAAACTGATTATAAATATGACTTAAATTGGTCAGATATATAATTTTCCAACAACTCTTTTGTCTCCGAACGTGATAGATGTTCTACTGCAAGAATAGATTTAATCTTAACATTCGGATATTTTTGTTGTAAAGCACCTACCGCTTTTACATTTTTGATTGAATCATCCATAAAAGCAATATCGGTGTATCCATTTTTAATATGCTTCTCAATCCAATCTGCTTTTGCTTGTGGGTCAGCATTTCCTAAAGCCACAACGTAAACATCAATACCAAAGTTTTGCTTGAACCAATGTTTCACAGGGAAACCCAAAGCCCTCGCGGTTAAGATGGTGACTTTTTTGTGACCACTTGATATCATTTTTTGAAGTAAAGCCAGATTTTTTTTGATTGCTTTAGGATTGTTTAACATTCTATTGAAATCTCTAAAATCAAAACTATCACCCTGCTTTGGTTCGTATTTTGCGTATTGAGCTGCATCCATTTTTGTTTCAGAACCATCTGAATGTTTTACATAGATGTACGATACACTCTTTGCGAGTGTGTCATCAAAATCAAATACTCGTAGAACTTTACCCATATTACTTTAAATTAGGAATACCACCGATTTTTGGGATTCGGTTCTTCCAAGTTTTATAAATTAATTCTCTATTCTTTGGTGTAATGATACCATCATCTACCAACGAATCCAAATAATCATCAACCACATCTTGGTATGGTTTCTTCATTGTCTTTGCTTTTGAGTACAATCCGTGGATGTTAGCATCTACCTCTTTTGGTAGTAAGAAGTATTTGTAATGGATTTCTTTATCACTACGGATTTTTCTTCTCATCGCAGTATCACCTCTCATCACTTTGGATGCTTTTGCTGCTGCGGAGTTCCTTCCGTGAGTCAAGTGTTCAATTTCGTGTCTTACCAAATCACGGAGAACTGGCTGAATTTTTGAGAACACCGACCCATTTACATCACTCGGGTGTACACCAATGTGAACTTCCATATTTGGATATTCATCATCAGCTTCAGCAGAACCATCAATGTAAAACTTACCCGGCTCAACACCATCCTCACTAATAGCGAATTTTAATTCTACTTCAACCCCAACACCACTTGTGGAATCGTTGAACTCACCAACATAGATGGTACGAGTTTCATCTTGGAATAAGTCTTGTAATGAAGTATTTGTTGCTGGGTTTTTACGGACAACATACCCTTTGTATTTCTTTGGGGATTGTTCTGAACCACTTCCTTTGATAACGTCTTTTACCTTTGTAAAGATTGCTTTGTTGATTTCACCCGTGAGTTTATCGTACATTCCTTCTAATATGAGTTCTTTGAGCTTCATAACAAATATACGAAATAATTTTTAAATATCCAACTTTGGCGTAGAAGATTTAAAGTCCTGTTTTCTCATAATGGTCTTAGCAATAGCTTTGTTCGCCTGTTTCATAAATGGGATGTTGATGTTTGTTCTATCATCCACTGCGACCATTTGTTCGTACTTATCAAGGAACTCTACAAACTTCTTTTTGTTCTTACCTAATCTTTTGAAGAACCCAATCAATTCAGCTTGTGAGATTTCTTTACCATTACGGGGGTCATTCAATCTATCAAAGAAATGTTTGTCGGTGATTACCACATCAAGTGGGTTGAGTTGTTTGTCTGCGAATTGGTCAATCTTCTGAAGGTCATCCATTGGGATTTCGTTTAACTTTTCCTCTCTTAAATCTTTAGCAAGGTCTGGATATTTCTTTTTAAGAGTTTTGTGAATATCTCTCCAACCAAACATATACGCTGAACGCATACTTCTTTGAATTCTTGCTAATAATAATTTTTTATCACCTTCGCTGATATTTTCTTGGGTTGTGAATGTATCAAACGCTTGTACAAAAGCTGGAAGTGAAGTCATTGCGTTTTCCAATTCAGTTCCAAGTAATACTTTAGCACCTGGTTTTCTTTGTGATAAGGTTAATTCAATAAACTCTTTATTGAACTTATCATTTTTTTCTAATCCTTTTAAGAATTTGATATAAGGTTCAGGAGCGACAATGTTTTTAATATCGTGGTAGGTCAAAATTGCACCATCAATAACTCTATTCACCATTATAGAACCAAACGCTCTTATAAGTCCAGCACCCACAGTCGTAATTATACCAATTAAACCCTTAATTAATAAAGGAGCTATTGCAAATTCGTTTAGAGTTTCTTCGTTCTTTTTTCTACCTTGACAATGAGCTCTTTGAGAAAATCCCTTTGGGTTATTGCAATCAATAGAACGTTTGTACTTCTGACTCCAATCTTCTTGGATACCCTCACTTGCACCTGTCTTTGAGAACGTGGGTTTCTGACCCTTCTTTTGTTCTCCACCCTTTTTAGCGTCTCCGGCTTTCTTTTGGTCGGCTCTTTTTCTTCTTACAAAAGCAGCCCTACCTTTAGGTCCAAGTTTTGCAGCTTTCTCTTTGGATAAACACGCTGCGTATGCGTCACCCTCATCACCATCACCACATTTACCTAATTTTTGACCATCGGTTCCATATCTATCCCAACCACCACCGCCAGATGAGCCAGTCTTACCTTTACCAAACCATTTACGAAGGTCTTCGTTTGTAGACTCAAACTGACCTTTGGTATTTACTTTAACCCAACCACCTCTATGGAAGATTCTTGCTGGAATTGGTAGGATTCCATCCTTTGGTAATCTTGATAAGTATTTTCTATCAATATGGATTACTCGTGTAATATATGAACGAGTTTTATTATCAACACCCATTAGTTCAACTTCAACCTCAACAGGTTTACCATCAATCTTGAGTTTACCTTTATAGATTTCACCTTTGTTGTAAGCTTCCTCAACACCACCACCATCGGTTGGAGTTTCTACTGGCGTTTCTGAATCTGAAGGGGGTGTGGTGGGCTCTTGAGGTTCATCTTTGTAAACCATATAAAGTGGAAATGCGTATGTATATCCACCACACCTTTTTTTATAGTCAGCTTCAGATTCACCTTTTTTACGAGGACCACAACCCATTTCGCAAAGTCCGATGACATCTTCACCTTCTTTTACAATTCTGAATTTGAGTAGTGGTTTTCCGTTAATGGTGATATCACCCTTTTCGTTTTTCTCAATAGATTTTACAGTGATTCTTTTGTTTTTGAATTTACCACCCAAAACAACATCACCCACGGCGATTGGAATGTTAATGTTCTCATTTACAGGAACGCAGTTAGGAACCATTCGGTCTCCCTTTTTCTTGAGACCGGCTTGTTTATATCCCTTCCAACACGCTTCTACAATTACGCCCATATGTGATTGTCTTTTACTCTATTAAAAAAGTTTACCAACCCAAGAACTTGGGGTTGGAGTTTTACATCATCAAAGTGTAATTCGTAAGTATCAGTATCATACTTCCAATGAGCTTCACTTTCACCTCTACGAACTCCCCAAATTGTGTCACTTTTAAATGCGTCATCAATCACAACATTTTTAGGATTCAGCTTTTTATAGTTTACTCTAAACTTTGCAAATGAAGATGGGTCAAGTGACACTTTGTGTTTGAAGATATTTACTTCTTTTAGATTTGCCTTACTAATACCAGAAGCCATTTCCATTACAGGATGAGAACTACCTTCTTGAATTTCAGCACCCAAGTATTTTTTGTATAACATTGCAAGGAATGGTATTAACTCAGCAACCATTTTACGTTTCTCAACCTGATTTTCTCTACTCACCTTAATTTGTTGAGTAGCGCTGGGTGGATTGTGAATGGTCTGAAGAGCTTGTCTCTCTAATCCGCGTTTTGTTTTTATTTCTGGCATATCTAATAAATATAAAATTATTTTGATTGAAGTTTGGAAATCACTTTATTATTGTTTTCCATTCTTTTTTCAAATTTTAATTGAGTTTTTTTACTCTTGGCTTTAAATGGAGCCAATCTTTTCTTTGCTGACTTTGCCATTTTATCTACCCTGCCCTCTATATTTCTTTTTGTAATTCTTTGAGGACTTCAAATGTGATGTCTTTGTTTTAGCGTGAACTCCAGGTCTACTTACTTTTGATTTTTCTTGGAAAGTAATTGTAGTTTGGGCTTTGATTTTTGCCATTTCATATCTCCGTGTTTTATAGATTGATTTTTTTCACAACTACTTTAATCCTTGGGGTTCTACCTTCGGGAAGTTTATTCACAATTCCGTGAAACTTTTCTACCTTACTTTCAAAGTAATCTAATTCTAATACCAAGTCAGTAAGGTTTAACATCAATTGAGATGATGTAGACATTTTTGGCGTGTCTCTTCTCATATTAAGAGGTGAGTCTTGCCTATACAATTGTTTTCTCAAACCTTGTAAAATCTCAATAGCATCCTCAACATTGTCTATCACTTTTTCAGCAGACATCTTTCTGATTTTAGAGGATAAGTAATCTGGTCCTTCAGTATAACCAGCGTCACCATAATGATATCCGTGATTTGTTCTTACAAAGTTTTGAGAGTCAACATCTCTAACATCAATTTTGGGTGAGTGTTTAGATGTCATTTCAACTGAAACAACTTTTTGTGGTGTTCCAATCATAGTATGACCTTTTACACCACCATCTTGGGTGACCACTTGAATAAGGGTATCTTTGATTGTTTTCTTTGCAAGTGCTTGTCTAATTCTTGCACCATCCTTTGAGGGTTTACCACCCTTCTTTACAATCTTCTTTTCGTTTTCATCGTACCCAACCATTAGGGCTGTATTAAGAATACCAATACCATACTCGTTCATACCCTCGGACCAGTCCGTAATTACATCTCGTAAGTAAGCTACTTCAACTCCATCAATAATTTCGTGAACCACTTCAAGTTCAGGTTTGTAAGCCCTGTCTCGGTTCTTCGCCATAATAAGAGTATCACCAACTCTTTTGGCTACTATGATACATTCGTTGAGTAGGTTTTTCATACCTATAAATATCAGTTAAGAGCGTCTTCCAATGATTTTTTTAGGGCTACTGAAAACTCGGTTCTTTCAAATGGTAAGTTCTCATCTTGTAATTGCATTAAGGTAGCAGCGACATTTGTTTTTGCCTTACCAATACCATAATACTCTTTACCATTCATTACCACTTTGGTTTTTACAACAGTCTTTTTTGACTTAAATTCAAATGGTCCAATCTGAATACCTGTGGTTGGAGCATCTACTGAAATGATAGTCACTTCTACGGGCTTACCATCATCACAAAGTGAGTATTTCTGACCAACCAACTCGGTTGTAATTTGTCTTGCACCAAAGGTTAGTTTTTCAGCCGGAACTCCTGGTAAACTTGCTAATGAAATTACCGATGAAATAAAATAACATACCACTGCGTTCATTGTATTCTCCTTGCGTTTGGACTTGTTTGATTTCTATGCTTGCCAGTTCCCATAATATAAAATTGATTTTGATTTTGAATTGTTCTATTTTGGGATGGAAAGTATGTGTTATAATAATTAGTTGTTGGATTAGCTTCTATGGTAGTTTTTTCTGATTGAGTGAAAATATATTTGTTATGTAATGAATTTGATTTCAACAATGTATAACAAAAGTTTATATCATCCCAACTAAAAGTTGATGAGTTATTACAATCACAAGTATAGAAATCCCAACTTTGTAAATCATTTGGAAATGCTTTCATATACATCATATAAATCATATCATTATCAGTAATAGTATGAAACTTTTGAGATACATCAATACTGACTCTATATTGTTTGTTAGATGGGTTGGATACTACAACTTGCCCATTTACATTTGTGTTTTGAGTTGATACCACAGCCCAATTCCCTTGGGTTTGTGAGGTTGTAAATTTAAAAGAAGTTCCAGCCACATAACTTGTAGTTGTAATATAATTAACACCTAACCAAGCAGTTCCGCTTGAAATACCCATCTGCTCTTGGTTTGAACCATCAGCAGTGAATGCTCTCATAACCACATAAAATTCAGTTGGTTGATTTTTTAAAAAATACAAATCCCATATTACATTAACACCGCTCTGATTGTACCTACAATTACCTTCGTACCTAACTCTAAACACATCACCCCAAGTCACATCGGTATAGGTTTCAGTTGAAACTTTAGACATATTATTATCAGTAGCTCCATTATCAACTGAAGTAATGTGAATTGTAGGAACGTTTGGATTGGTTGCGTTTCCTTGATAACCTGAGCTACTTGTTGTTCCAAAACCAAACCACGAATTTGAATTAACGTGACCTTGGGTGTAAATAGTTGAACCTATTGTTGGAGTAAATCCGCTTGGAAATGTTACTGCGGCTGACGCCTCATCGGAGTTTGCGGTACTGAACAACGTAGTTCCCCCAGCCCCTCTATCCGCTGGAATATATAGTGTTTGTGATTGAACTGTTCCTGTTAATCCACCTGCGGTAAAATGTTCTACTGTAATTGGAATACCACTAACATCCTGTGTTCCGATTGGAGTCAGAGTTATAGTTTGTGCTGCTACATTTAGGGGTAATATGATGAACCACCATTTCATTTCAATAACTTAAAGTAGATTGATTATTATATCCTGGTGATAATAAATAGAAATTAGAAGTTCCTCCCGATGTTGGAGTAAATGTATAGTTTGTTGTTAGTCCGGGTATGGTGTTTCTTAAATCTGATGTACCCGTATTTAGGGAAGTCCATTGTGAGTTTGTGAATAATAACGTTGACTTTGTGAATGGTGTTCCATTTATTCTATCAGCAACTATACACACATCCCCAACCGTAAGTTTACCATCATTATTCAAATCGTACTTATGGTAATGAAAAGGCTTTAATGCTGTCTTTCCTAATACCACATCACCCGGTCCATCAAAGTCTGAAATAGATGGGTTTGTAGATACTGTTGGAACTACTACCTCAATATACCACTCCACCGAAGGATTCGTTGGTCTACTAAAAGAATACTGACCACTAGCATTTGTAACCGAAGTAGCATCTAAAGTCCAAGCCGTTGTTGTAACAATGTATTCAAATTCTAATACATAAGGTAGTGAAAAATTGTTTGGTAAATCATTCCATCTACCCCCACCAACAAATTGTACATAGTCTTCATTACCCGCGTTGTTGGGCTCTCCAGAATTCCAAGAAGAATATGAATAAGTCTCTCCGGTTACCCATCTCCAAACACCTTCAGTAACTTCATCAGTTAAACCTATCCACCCAGAAGGCCATAAATTAAATATAAAATTATTTTCAGCAGCTGAAGTTACCGTTACAAGGTG
>Ga0315909_10008435_pt1 | contig 11300 bp, 15 predicted proteins | sample LakEriMetagenome_11_FD_203527 | JGI IMG/M metagenome (GOLD analysis project Ga0315909, IMG submission 203527) | Freshwater fungal communities from buoy surface, Lake Erie, Ohio, United States - Buoy 2 MA125 | ecosystem: Environmental > Aquatic > Freshwater > Lake | place: USA: Lake Erie, Ohio...
TTATGATTTTATTTATTATTTCTTTAGTTTTATTATCGAACCCCCCACTAACATAACCAGGTCTAAATTTTTTATTCTCACTTTCACCTAAATTAATATCTTCATAGTATTTCCAATCATTTATTAAATGTACATATGTTTCTAAATATTCAGATTCGGCCTCCGTTATGATATCATCAAATTCATATATTTCTTTTAATATCATAAAATAGAACTTGTTTTTTTATTTATTATAAATTCATTCATATTATGATATACACCCTTAACCGCATTTACTTTGTTTAATTCAGTTATGAAACAGTTAAATTCTGGATGAGTTTCATCCCATATTTTTTTGAGTGTAAATTGTCCATCGGTATAAGTTCCCCAGTTTGTTATCTTACCAAAGTATATGATACACCTGCCATTAAATATTTCATTCATTGTTGATGTAAATTCAAACATTTCTTTATAATTTGAATCCTGTACAACGAATGATAATTTTTTTCTTAGGTTTGGGATTGTTGAGATAAACTTTAAATTTTCAATAAGGGTTTCCCAATTACCACCCAATCTCGTTTTATTTTCATATGTATCCTTTGTACCAGCATCAATACTAATTTCACAAGTACGAACATATTTGTGTATATTCGGCATGGAGTCCCACATTTCTTTAGTCCACATACTTGCGTTTGTGTGTAAATGAATCCGATAAAGTTTTGGATATTTTTTAGAGTTAAAATTTCTTAAATAATTTCTAAATCCAACGGATACGAATGGGTCACCCGAACCTGTTATATAAATTGTTTTAATATTATGTGAATAGGTTTCATCAATTTCTTTAATCGTTTTTTCTACTCTTTTTATTCCTTCACTACTTTCCACAATCAAATCAACTCTACAAGATGGACACTTATAATTACACGTTCTATCAAAATTCATTATGATATTTTCAGGTGCCTCAGCTTTTGAATAAGGGTCGTTATTTTTTATGTTTTCGTAAAATTCAGATGGTGGGTTATTTTTTTTAAAAATTGGTGACCGTGCCTCCAATTCACCAGTTTCTACTAATTTACTTAGCCAGGGACACATTTTTTTATCACAATGTTTAAATGAACCATCTAATACGGATTTTCTTATATCAATGAGAGGTTCACTATTCCAAACTTTATCAATAGAATATTCATTTGATGAAATACTTGTTGGTAACCAAGATGGACAACACACAAAATATACGTTGTTCTGTATTTCTAATGAATTAAAGGGAACACCACATGTATAATCATTCAAATTAATTTTCACAATTTATATTAATTTTTTTTGTCTTGATTTCCAATATTGTTCACCATAATTGTGAGTCAATTCTTCACCAATTTCAATGTTTTTTATTGAAAAAAATTCAATTATTCCTTTTTCTGGCCATGTTAAATTCCAATGTATGTTAGCATCATCACTATGATTATAAATAGAACCATAACCAAATGGTAAATAATGTTCATGATTTGGGTTGTAATAAAATATATAATCGTGATTTGGATGTTGTATTTCTGACCTATTTAGTTTTAATGAATAACAAACTTCTATAATTTTATTTTTTTCAATAAATTGGTTTGTAAAAACACCAAATCCTTTGGTGTCATCAATCCATCTTATTTCTAAATCGTATAACTGCTTAATTACAATATTCATATCATGTTTTTTTTATTTTTTGCAAATGCTTTTTCAAATACTTCCCATAAATGATTTTTTAAATCATCATCTAAAATTATATTATTTAATGTTTTAGTTTGTACATTATTTTCAGTAATTTCAATTTTTTCACCAAATTTATTATAAATAAAATCTTCTAATTCATATAGTTTTTTTATATCAAATTCATATGTGCATTTTGTATTATCAGTCCAATAATTTTGGGAAGAAAATAAATGTGCTAGTTTTTTATTTGCTCCCACAGGCAAGTTATAAATATTTTCTTTTATTAATCTATCAGTACAAATTTCCATTCCTCTATCATTAAAATATAATGTGTTAGCAAAATTGGCATCAAATGTTTTATAAATAAATTCATTATCAATTTCTTCAAATGGTATAATTGGTGTCATACCACTTTCTTTTGATACTGTCCAAAAAAATTTCAGTGATGACAACCACCTTTCAAACCAATCTCTTTTTACGCAAAAGGTTTCTTTTTTACCAAATAATCTCTCTAATGTTGATTTTTTGTGATGTGAATGTTTTTCAAACAAAAATTCACCTCTTTGATATGCATTATTAAAATGTTTCAAATCCAAATTAGAACGAACCAACGCTGTTTCAATCGAAAAACTTGCACACTTTGGGATTACTACCCAAATAAGTTCATTATTTATTAACATAAATTAGAGTAAAGTTTTATTAAGTTTTGCAACGTTATAATCAAAACAATGAACGTTACTTGCAATTACAATTCTTTTTTTTGATGAATTTTTATTAGTTTTTACATTGTGTTGCAATTCAGGTGGAAATACCCATATTTCATCTTCCTTTGGTAAAAATCCAACTTCTACATTATCTGTTTTAAAATATAAATACCCATCATCATTTTCTAATTTATCAGGCATTTGTAAATAATATGTAAATGTAAATGTTGTATTATATTTTAAGATATGACCATTATTTTGTAATGCTAATTCTTTATGATTGTGGTAACCACTATATGTATTTTTATTATCACTCATATATATCCAACTTCTTATAATACAATCTTTTGTAGTTTTATATTCATCTAATTCAATATTTCTAACCAAATTGTAAATGTAATTAATTTCATCACAATCAATTAACATAGGAAATTGGGTACCAGGATTTTCTTCAGAATGTTTTATAATAAATTCGGGATATAGGTATTTTAAAAATTCTATTTTATTTATAAAAATAGATTGGTCAAACTTATCGAATAAGTTTAATTTTCCTTTATATACAAATGTATTATTATCTATTTTTATTTTTTCTAATTGCATATTATAAAATTTGTTTTTTAATTTCAGAATTTCTTATATGAGCAATTAAACTATATCTGACTCCCCCCTTTACTTCATCGACCATATGTGGTGATAATGCATCAAACAAATATGTATTTCCAATGTTTTTTTCTAAAATTATTTTTTCATTTGTTTTGGAATCTATTATGATAAAATCACCACCTTCCCAATCTATATTCAATAAGACACCAATAGTATAAACCCTAAAATCATGTTGTGATTTATTATAATCATTGTGCATCCCTAATTTATCACCAACATTATATTCTAAAATTGCAATGTCAGAATTTATTTTATTAATTTTAACTTTAATAGATTCTTCTATAAATTGAATAAGTTTATCTGTAATCCATTTAATGTCCTCGATACTATTTGATAACCAATATTCATTAAAATAAACACCTTTACCGTCCAAATTATATTTGTCTTTACCTTCATATTTAGAAACTTTGTTTTTTATTTCTAATATTTTTTCACATTCTTTTTTGGTAAAAAAGTTTTTTTGTATCATCATAATTAAAATAGATTTCGTTTTTCAATAATAACGTTTTTGTTAATTGGCATTACAATAGACCATCTTTCACCTGATAATATTTCTTTTATTTCGTGTGGAGTTGTAGAATTATAAGCTATTGCCGTTCCTGTTTCTTTACTTAATAGAATCTCATTACCATCGGTATCATAACAAATATATTCACCTCCTGTGTAGGTATCATTTAATTGAATACCTAAATTCCATCTTCTATCTAAAAAATTTTTGTTTAAATCTATATGTTTTTCAAATGAATCTCCCTTTGAGTATTTATGTAATGAACACCCATCTGGCCATTTGGTTGGGTTACATCCTACTTTTGAAATATTAGAAAACCATTTTATTAATTTTTCAAACATCCAATGTGATTCGGTGGTGTGAAGAATATCCCAAACATTAAAGAATTTTCCAACGTTTTTACCATTAGCATAGTGTGTAATATAATCTATTCTTCTGTTTTCAAAATCAATATTTGGTTCCCTGTCTCTAAATACTAAATCAGTATATATGTTAGTGTATGATAATATCTTTTCACATTCTTCTTTGGTAAATATTTTTTCTTGATAAATCATACTATATATTATCTTTTTTTTGAAATTGTGTTACAAAAAAATCTTTATATTTTTCATCAACATCACCCCATTTACTTAGTGGACATGCATTAAATTTTCTAGAAAATATTTTTTTGGATATTGGACACCCACATTCACCACAAGCTTGTATTGAAAGTTTTTTTACTTTTTTAAATTTTGTTTGAAGGGATGGACATGATTGACAAATTGTATTTCTTTCTGATGCAATTTGTTTTTGTATTTCGGTTGCAAATACAGAATCAATCCACGCTTGGGTTATTTCTTCGAAATCAAATCTCATATAACAAATTTACAATAAAAAAATTAGATTACCAAATTTTTCTATGAATTTGTAACATCTATTTTTATAAGATTAACCAAAGCAGAAATAATTGTTACTAATGAAGTTTTAACTTCTGTTGTTGTTGCTATTTGTTCTTTATCTAAGAGTGCCATATTAATTATTTTTATTTAATTATTTATTATTTATTACAGTAATACCAAGTACAATCACCACACTGTTTGGAATCACTGCAGCTATTATTATTACAAAAAGATTTACATAAGTTGTGTTGAACTATCGTAAAATCAGTTGCAACAAAAGGTAAGTATAAATCTATTGGTTCTACATCCATTGAACCTAAAATTTGGTTTTCTTCAAACACAATTTCTAAATTACTAATTGTTTTTAATTCTACTTGCTCATCAACAAAATTGTAAGTTACGATTGTATCACCAATTACCATATCATTTACTCTTTTGAATCTTATTGAATTATTATCTTTTACTAATAAAGGACTTCTTTTAACATCATTCCAAATTGTTCCATCATTTAATGTAATTTTAATAAATAGTTGAGATACTGGTGAAGATTGTCTTGTTGCTGTAACCGATGTATTTTGGATTGATACGTTTTGTATGAAAGTATCATAATCGACAGTCCAAGTTTCTAAATCATAAGTTGTTTCATTCAAATCAAGTCCTTCAATGTGTAATGCTTTTACTGAATCGTTAAGTATTAAAGATGAAAAAGGTTTTCTAGTGCCGTCTGACATTGCCACCTCATTATCAATATCATACACATATTCATGTTCAGAATTAATTGGGTTAGCTGTATGTGTTATATATTTTGGTCTATCTTTTTTCGCTAATAATCCATTTTCATCAAATGTATTCTCCCATATTGTTTCTTCAATTTGATTTGTTACAATATAACTTCCGATATTGATTATATCCAAATTACCTCCGTATAAAAAATCTAAAGAACGAATTATATTTCTTCTACCCTCTACCAAATCTGATTGTACGAATTCTTGTAAATATGTATCTTCTTCTAATGTGGTTTTTAACACATTCAATTCTGTTAAATTTTGTACTTTGAAAAGTTTTGGATAAATTTCTTTATCGTAATTAGGATGTCTATGTTTTACAATGAAATTAGGTATGTTATCTGTATAGTTAAACTCTTCTAATCCTAAAAAATCATCTATTGTAACACCATCCACTTCTACTGGAATAAATGTTTTTGCTCCAAATGTTTGGTCATGTAATAAACTTTGTAATTTAAATTTATCTCTACAATATTCATCGTCTATAACTGCAGTGGTATCGTAAGAAAATCTTAAAATCAATTTACTTTCAGAATCTTCAATATATGGAACTGTAATTGCATCATTACTTAATAAATGTTCAATATGTGTTACATTTATACTATCACAAATTTCTTTTATTTTTAATGATACTTGTTTAATATAATTAGGTGTAATTACGTGTACCTCTGAATAATTATTGGTTTGAATAAATGATGTAAAAGTTGTGAAATCGTATAAATTCCAATCCATTGATAACCAAGTATTAGTGTTAGTTTCCAATACTTTTATTGTTCCGTCTACTTTTTTAATTAAATCAGTTGATATCAATACTGCTTTCATATTTTCTTTGTTTTTATTTCTTATAAATATACAAATAATTATTTAAATTACCAAAAAAAAAAATTAGGTGGGGGGTTGGGGTTGGTTTAAAGGCTATTGCCCAAGCTTCAATTATTTCTTTTATTTTGGATGAACTTAACATATATCTATTATAATAATTTTAATTCAGGATATAAATTATAGAATTCTTCTTCTTCCCTTTGTTTTTTGATTTGTTCTAATTCTTCTTTTAATTCTAAATACAATCCTCTGTTATATATTGAATATGGTATACCAATTTCTTTAAATAATTCTTCAGCACGTTCTAATCTATCCAATCTATCCAATGGAGTATTCCACTTTGTAGAGAAATTAACACCATTGATATATTCAATCCATTCTTTTTCTTCATCTCTCCAACGAATTAATAGAGGTTGGTGTATTAAGAACGCCGAACAGGTTAAAATTTCTGCCATACAATCGTGGAATTCTTCAACAAAGTCCATTGTCTTTTGAAAGTCCTCTTCCCCTTCATTCAAATAACCAATAATTAATTGCATAGCAAATTGCATAGGATATTCGTTTTCTTTATTAATTTGTCTTACATTCTCAAATATCTCACGAACACCCTCAACATTGGTATATTTCTTCATATGTCGTAGAACAGGTTCAGAATAAGATTCAAACCCGGTAATCATTTTCATCAAACCCGCTTTACGATACAATCTCATAGTATCCAAATCTCTCATAGTAGTTTGTAATCTCATATTACCACCCCATGTGATTTTTAAATCGTTCTCAATTATTTTCTCACAAAATTCTTTTAACCATTTTGGATTACCATTGATAATAGAATCGTGACAAAAGAAATTAGTTTGTCCTTTATTTACCCAATATTTAATTTCATCAATAACAGTATCAACATTACGATAACGGAACTCAGGTATAAAATCAGGCACAGAACAAAACGAACAACGATAAGGACATCCTCTACTCATTACCAATGGTACATTATACTGATATGTCGATTTGTAATAGTAGTTATCTTCTAATGGAGAATAATCTGGAAAGGGTAAAGAATCCATATCAATATTCTCTCTCATTTTATTATGAATAAACACACCATTACATTGCCAAACTATTCCTTTAATCTTCATCATTGAAGCTTCACTCCAATCTGATTTTAATAGTTCAACAAATGTCATTTCTCCATCACCTCTACTAATTACATCTATAAAAGTATATTCATTTGTTTTGTAATTTGAATTTGGTAATCTGCCAAAATCTAATACTTCTACACCATTTCCACCAAATAGAATTTTAATGTGTGGGTATTTTTCTTTTATCAACTTTGCAATTGCAAGGGATGCATCCACATTACCATCTATAACACTAAATCCTAAAAATGCCGGTTTTGCTTTTTCTACATATCTACCAACGAATCCATACGCAATATCAAATATCTCTTTGTAGTTATATAGAATTTCAAATTGGCCTTGTTTGGAATATGTGTTAAATAAATTAAAAAACTCACTCTGTTTATCCGGTGGGTTTAAGAAAAAGTAATCAATTACCGGGTCAATGATTTCTACTTTTAAATCTGAATGGAATTTATTGACATATGTTCTCAATGCAACTATACTTGAATAATATCCTGATTCATTAATATTAGGAACTTGCATTAATAAACAATCTTGTTCACCTATATCTTCAAAATGGAATTTGTGTTGAACTTTTATTTTACTATGCTTTTGCCTTTCGGTTTGACGCATGTATTGTAACAAATCTACTTTCACATCAAAGACTTGAGTATTAGAATCCATTTGTTCTTTAAGTCTCTTTTCAGTTTTAGGTTGTTGTTTAATCGGATTTAACGTTTCTTCAAACATATTATGTAGAATAGTAATTTTGTTATAAATATCAATATACGAATAATATTTTATATTACCAAAAGGCGGGGGTTGGGGGAGTCGTTTTTAAAGAAATTTTTGTTCTCTCGTCGTAAAGAATATTTTCATATCACTATTGATAGTAGTTTATCTCTTTATTTTTCGTATCAAATACCAAAATGGTAACTTTATTAACCAATATAAAGAAACGCAAATAAACCCCATTAAAGCAACAGGTAGCATGATTGTAACGGTAAACAGGTCCGATATTTTTTTAATGAGTGATACCATTTCCGTAAATTGAAGTGTATATACCAATAAAACCGACAATCATCCAAAAAATATTTAAGATAAGGTATGCTTTATTACTTCTCTCCCAAGCAGCATACGTTAATATCAAAGCATCTATCGTATTCCATATCCACATAAGGAGAAACGGAGTATCTCGTCCCATTATAGAAAGTGTTCCAAATGCTATGATTCTCATCACTACTCCGATGTGTTCTAATCCTTTAACCCAACCTTCACTTAAGTATTTTAGTTTCGACATGTATGTAACGATTTAAAATATATATTATTCAGCTAATTTTTTCTGCACCTCCGCCAATTCGGTTCGTGTTCTATTTAATTCTTGTTGTATTGCTCGTTGAGTGGCGATATCTCCACTTTGAGCTTGAATTAGTTGTTGTTGTAAGTCTTTGGTTTGTTCATTCAATTGAGCTTGAGCATCGGAAAGAGAATCTTGTAGTTGTTTAACAGGTGTAGCTTCGATAGATATCAACTCACTAGTTTGCATACTTCTATAACCATGTTCTGTCTCCGTATCATCAACATCAATCCTTGCTACTTTATTCTCTATTATTACGCCGGAAAGATTAGGTGATGGAATAATACCATTAAAGAAAGTTTGTTTAATCGTATCGAAGTCTCTTCTCAGTAATTTTAATTGTTCATCTAGTTCTATAAGAAAAGTACGTAGTTTCTTAGGGTCGAATATAGTTTCTTGTTGGTCTGTTTGTTGTTTAAGAGGTGCAACATTATAATAAGATGCGGCCGGATTGGTTTTAGGATTAACCATCATAAAGTAATCTACTACACTATACTCATCCGATGGCCTTTGAGCTGAAGGGGTGAGAGTATAATCGATTTGTTTAATAAGGAGTGTAGGGATTCCTTCTATTGTTTCCTCTTCATTGTTTATATACTTTACGGAGATTACACCCGATTGTCTATTCATAAACTCTCTTTCTTGTATAGTAGTGTTTAGTGAATCAGCATCCAATTCAATAATCTTAATTGTCTTACCTATTACCACTTCTTTATCTTTAACCTTTACACTACCATTAGCTATTATATCATAGTGTGGGTTATTAGATTCTTTTATATCATTAAGGGTTTGTAAAGAACATAGATAATCTTCACCTACTTTCACTACGATACCATTTGCAAGAATTACTGGCTTTAAGTTTTGTAGAGGAACACCAATACCCAATGTAAGTGGTTTTATATCTTTAGATGCGGATATGACCCAATTCCCATTTACCTTTGAGTATCTATCTTCGTTTTGTGTAAGTGCTTTCATATTCGTTTAATACTGCGGTGAACGCTCTTAAGTATATACCTTTTTCTTTTAATCGTTTATCACCCTTTTGGTTTATCTTATATATTTCTCTTTGTAGTTCTTTATACTTTCCTATTTCTATCGCAGAACAAATAATTTCGTTGATATCCAATTCCGGCTCTATTTGTTTGAATGAATCTAACCCATCCTCTTTTATTTGTTGGCCCTTGTTCTTATAACCTATGATATGCGCTACTCCAACGACTGTCCCAAATTCATCCGCTACATCTATATAAATTTGTTCTTTTAACATATACCAATAAATATCTTAAAATAAAAAACCCCCACTATTAAGAGTGAGGGTATTTAAAGGTTATTTGTTTAAAAACTTCTTTGCGAAATCAATTAGGTAAGGAAGAACTTTCCATCCTACTATTAAACCAACACCGAAGTGCCAATTCAATACGAAATCTAATACTACCATTTCTTATAGTTTTAGTTAAAAAATCAAGACAACTGATTAGTCCGATATCGTAATAATAAATATAAAATGAAAATCCTAAAGAGTGGATTATTTGTAAACGGTCTTTTTTGTAATCTCAAGACCTGATTTAACTTTATCTAATTCGTATTTCAATCTTGCTTTTTCCAATGATGGTGCCATCTTAACACTTGCAACTGAAACTTTACCTGGCATAAAGAAACGAAATACTCCTACTTTACCTACTATCTTTTTGGTTGCGGGGTAATATTTTAAATCTGATTCCTTATCATCTTTGTTATATAAGTCGATTATTTCTTTTGCTTCATCATCTGTTATACCTTTCTTATGTGATATAACGATACCAAATTGTGCTGCTTCCTTTGCGTCGGTTGGAAATAGGTGTGAATGGTTTGCGAACGTATAGAAACGGGTCTCTTTCAGTAAATCGATTAATCTTAACATATCAATAAATATAAAGGAAATCAGTAATGCTGTCTGCTGTCAAGCTTTATTTTTTATTCTTTCTGCTTTAGTGCTGTCTTTTATAACTATCGAGGTTTTTTAGTTTTTCTTTAGAAATAAGGTAAATATTTTTTTCCACATGGGTATCAAACCATATGTCAAAATAACTCGTACTAGGAAAAAACTTGGCCCCGGTATTTAAACGTGTCCGACCGCATTATGTGCTGCGCAACTTTTCTTAGTTACATGAAACTGTTATATAAAACTCAATGCATGGTGGAAACGGGAGAGCATAAAGAACCCGCAACGAACTTAATCGCTGCGGGGGCGTGAATTATTAGTTCACTATTGTATATGAGTAATCTTTAAAACCAGTTTGTTATAAATTCAGGCATTCTACTCTGCTTTCTATTGAAATCATAATCTCGCATCATCTCTATTGCGTTGTAATCTTTCACTTCTACTCTACTACCTATCTTCATATCTTTGCACCATTTTTGAAATTCATGCATGCTTTGTGTTTGTTCTCTTTCTCTATCTATGGTATTGATTCTCTCTATGTTATTGTATATATCTACTACTATATTACTATTCATATTCTTTGCTGAATTTATTTTTGTTAAGGTTGTCCGGCTTATTATGCTTTTGCTTTAGGTGGGTTGATAAGAAATATCTCTTTGAGTATTTCATCTTCGTGTTCTACCTCAGCTTCGTTTATAGTGTTATACCTTTGTAATAGTTTGATAGCCTGTCTTAGCTCATCTAATTGTGCACTTGCTGCCCACTTAGGTTTACCATCTTGCAATGATTTGATTTTTTTCATTAGGACCACCTCATCCTGTTTTAGTTTTTGTATTGCGTAATCCATTGTTATAGTTTTTGCTTTATGCT
>Ga0315909_10008437_pt1 | contig 11299 bp, 19 predicted proteins | sample LakEriMetagenome_11_FD_203527 | JGI IMG/M metagenome (GOLD analysis project Ga0315909, IMG submission 203527) | Freshwater fungal communities from buoy surface, Lake Erie, Ohio, United States - Buoy 2 MA125 | ecosystem: Environmental > Aquatic > Freshwater > Lake | place: USA: Lake Erie, Ohio...
TACAGGCGTGCTGTCCAAGATTGACGCGCAAAAGTTTAAGAAATACGCTGACTACGTCCCGTTCTATCGCCAGCTTGAAGGCGAGAAGACACTCGGCCCCAACATTTTCCAATCGCTTTCTGGTGTGTCAAAGCCCAAGGCTCTGGGTAAAGGTGGCGAGGCTCCGTTGGCCGACTTCATGGAGACTATTGTTCGCAACACCCATGCCGCTATCACTGCCGGCATGAAGAACGCTGCCGAACAAAAGATCATCAACGTGGGTAAACAGGTTGGCATCATCAACGACATCGCCCCCGGCTCTACCGTCAGAGCGGAAGAGCGTGTAAAGGTGCTGATTGATGGTGTGAAACACGAGTATCAATGTACGGATCAAATGTTTGCTGACGCCACGCGCAGTTTAAACATGCCAGACCTGCCGTTTATCTCTTTCTTGTCAGCTCCTGCCGACCTGCTGCGAAATATGATCACCCGCGAACCCGGGTTCATCATGACCAACTTGCTGCGTGACTCGGTGTCTGCCTACGTTACCAGCGGTGTAAACATCACACCCATCTCCGGGACAATCGTTAACTTTGGCAAAGCGCTAAAAGGTAACTCGCCAGAGTTTGAGGCCATGATGGACGCTGGCATTATTGGCGGCTACGAGTTCAGTGCAAACGCAGAGCAGTCTGGCGCAAAACTTACGGCTGACCTGATGAAGAAATCTGGCAAAGGCTCAGTCGCCAAGAAGGCTTTTGATTCGGTCTGGGATGGTCTAGAGAAGGCCACAACCGCATCCGATGCTGCTACACGTATGGCTGTCTACGAACGCGTGTTGGCTGAAACGGGTGACGAAACAGAGGCGCTGTACCGTGCGTTGGAGGTGATGAACTTCAACCGTAAGGGTAGCTCTGCTGTTGTGCGTATCCTGACTGCCGCCGTGCCATTCTTGAACGCCCGTATGCAGGGCTTGGATGTGTTCTATCGCGCCATCACAGGCAAGATGAACAACGCTAACGCCAAAGAAATTCAGGAAAAGTTTTTCCGTCGCGGCATGATGATCTTAGGTCTATCGACCATGTACTATTTTGCGGTGGCTGGCAACCCAGACTACGAAAAGCAAGAGCAAGAAACAAAGGACAACAACTGGTTGATCCCCGGATCAAACATTCGCATTCCGATTCCATTTGAGGTTGGTATCCTGTTTAAAACGATCCCCGAGCGGATTATGGCGTACACATTTGGCAACGATACTGGTAAAGATTTCCTTGATGCGATGAAGCGTGCGGGTAACGGATTTATCCCAATCAGCCCAGCAGCGTACATCCCTCAAACGTTTAAACCAATCATTGAAGCGATGACGAACTACAGCTTCTTCACGCAGCGTGAAATAGTTGGTGCTGGTTTAAAGGACGTAGCGCCAGAGTACCAAGTTGGACCGGGGACATCTGCATTTGCGGAGTTTGTTGGAAAGACGCTAGGCCTGTCACCCATCAAGGTGGACTACGTGTTTAAAGGCTACACCGGCACGATGGGCATGTACGCGGTAGACCTGATGGACATGGTGATGGATATAAACAGCGACAGTCCAAAGCCGACCAAACGTTTCGAGCAGCTTCCTATCATTAAGCGTCTGGTGTTAGACCCCGAGGCGCGTGGTAATGTAACTAACTACTACCAGCTAAAAGATTCTGTGGACACGACAGTGCGCACAATGAACTTACTGGAGAAGTCAGGAAAGCCAGAAGAGTTTGCCGAATACGTCCGCGAAAATGCTGGGACACTGGCCATGCGTTCGTATGTAAACGACTTGGAGAAGACCATGAAAGAGCTACGCGACATGAAGGGTGCTGTGCGTAACTCGACCATGTCTGGCGACCAGAAGCGGGACACCATCACCGCAATTGGACAGGCAGAGAATAACCTGACGACCAACATTCAAACGGTCAAACAGATTATTGAAAAAGCTAAACCTTAATCTTGTCGTTATCAAAGAGCCAGCCTACCGTTAATCGGTGGGCTGATTCCCACATATCAATTCGTTCCTGTTTAGACATCTTGTTGCCCTGATCCAGCTCGTGATGGCATCGGTAGCAAAGCGCCGCGATACGGTAGTCGTGCGCCTTGATGCTTCTGCCTTTGCCGTCACGCAACTGGTTAGAGTGCGCTGCCACAACAGTTCCGTCAGAGACGCCGCAATGCATACACGGCGCTTCTATGATGGACTTCAACAGTTTGGGGTTACGGTACATTGCGTTTTGCTATACGTTCAAACTCTTCATCTTCAGCCATAGCGTCTTCAAACAGGCGGTTCATTTCATCCGCTTGCTCTTTTGTTACTTTTTTGCCAAAGATTCGTTCCATACCCTCGGCAAACGATTCGTAATTTGTGGGGCGTTGCTTTGACCCCTTTCCTGCTTCATGTGTCATGCTTCACCTCTTGCTTTCAGTCATAGTCATTCTCCAAAATGTCAAACGCACGGACAACGGCCATGCCAACACCAACAAACACAATTCCGCCAACACCAGCAATAGCGGTAATTGCCAATATGTTCAGTACAGTATCCACATCACTCCCCTTTGATTTGTTTGGGGCATAGCCCGTTTGTAAACTTAGGTGGTTCAATTAAAAAGACACGAACCTTTGTGTTGGTTGGCATCTCTGTGCGCTGACAGGTTTGACACGGCCTAGCCATAACAACACCTTGTCGGGTGTTTAAAGCTACACCTTCGCAGCGTGCAATGTCAGTCGGTAGGTTCATTTTCTTCGTCCGTATTCACAATGTCGTCAGGTCTGGCTTCTGTTATCCAAAAGCCAGCAGGGTTCTTTGTCCAGCCCTTTGCCAGTATCTCTTCGGGAGTCAGACAGCGTCTGTCCTCCCCGTGCTTCCCAACTCTGTGTTTTTCAAACGCAGTGTTGCTGTTGAAATACTGATGGCATCCGCCGCATTGATTACGACTGCCCGTTAGCTTCATCTTTATTCTCCACAAGGAAGCAATCCAACATAGTGTTTTCTACTAGATCGGCAACAGACTTACCAGATGGGAATCGGATGTTAGCAATCTCCATAGTCTTTACAACGTCCACAGCTTTCTGTAGGCCATCATTGAATCCGCTGTTGTACTGATTGGAAGACAGTCGTGCTGACACGCCCTCACGAACTAGTTGCGACATTGGAACCTTGGTGAACTTGGACAGCTTCTTTAAACGTGCGTAGTCAATTGGAGGAAGGTAAACCATGAAAGGTTTTAGAGTGTTAGAAGGCGTCGTCATTGAGTGAGCTCCATGTTTCAAAGTTATTTACTAAATCATCAAAGGCTTGTTGGGCTTCTCTGTTCCCATTAAGCTCAGACCTTGATGAAATACCAAGCTTGGAACAAAGCTTGTGTGCGGCTTCGTCTTCGCTGTTGGACTTCATAAAGTCTTGGAATTGCAACTGTCGGCAAAGCATTCCAGCTTTTTGCACACGGTTGGTGTACGGCATAGCTGACTCGTCATCTTGAATGCGAACCATCGCTACGCCATAACGCGCCCCTACAAAGTCACGCAGTAACTCTTCGGGGATTTCGTCGGGATGGATGGACAGGGTCAGAATGAAACCCGTCCGATCCTGTTTCAAAGCAACCTTGCGGCTTTCAAATTGAAGTGGCATTTCTTGTAGGCCCGTTAATCATTTCAGTCAGCTCGGAAACCTCAGCACGAAGACGAAAGTTTTCTGCGTTTAAAGCAGTGATGCGTGCGCGATAGGTTTCACTTTTTTGCTGTTGCTCTCGGAGCTCGGTCATCATTTCGTCTACGGCGCTTTTTAACCGCAACTCAATGTCGGATGAATCCCTGAAAGGTTTGTATGGCTTTGGGTCAAGCAATGGCGAAGGTTTGAAATCAAACCTTGTGTCAACGTTGACCTTTAAATCTGGAATCATTTCAGGAGTTGGCGTTAATTTTTCACCTGAATCTGATAGCCAGTAATCTTCCAAACTAAGCTTTGGCTTTGGCAAATTCAAAGGCCTTTGAACCATTGGCTCCTTGAACAAACTTGCCAGCTTTGGCTTGCGTTTTAGCTGATCGTCTACCGCTCTAGAGCGCATGTTTACAGTCCTAATCAAAGGGTCAAGTAAAGACCTAGCAGCACCACAGTGCTGTAACAACTCAATAGCTCTATTGCAGTTTTGCATGTAGCTATCAGGGTGAAATCCAGCTTTAACGTATTCAGCCTTAGTGGACTCTGGGTGAACCATTAACCACACAATAGACTTCGAACGGGGCAACCCGATACCTTTATCGCGCAAGGTCAACCCCGCCACTCGTGCCTTTGAGTTGTACCAATCCTTGACTGTCGCTCCAGTTTCTTCAAGAAACTCTTTTTTTGTAGCGTCAGGGTTTGCCATCAAATAGATGCTGTAACGGGAATAAACGATTTTTTCACTAGACATAATGCTTTCTCCTGTGTGTTTAAAAGGGTACGTCGTCGTCCATGCTCTCGACTGTGGTGTCGTGCTTGGGACGTGAACTGGTTTCGGGAACAAAACGATCTACAGAAATAGACAGGTAGGTTTTGCCATCAGCGCCAACCTTTTTCCAGCCGCTAAGTTTGACAATAGTCAAGCCGTCTTCGGTGTGGATGTTGGTCAAGTCCTTCATATTGATGGCAATGTTGCCCCAATAGTCGGGTGACTTTGGCGTCTTCTTGCTTTGCGTGGCGCGAAGGGTCCCGTTATCGGGATAGGGTTTGTAGGTTTTCTTTTCCATGATTTACTCCTGTGGTTTGGAAAGTTCTTTTTTCAACTCTGAAAACTTGGTCAGCACGACCGCGTACAAAGTTGGGTGGCTGATCTTTAAAGCATCTAGCTGGTCCTTGTTGGCGTTCCAGTAGCTGTTTAAACCTTTCACGCTTGTGACGTGACTCGTGTACTCAATCATTGAATCGGCAAACAGTTGCGCGTTGGCATCTGCCTGACCCGTGTCAACCTGTACGGAAGCTGCGGGGACGCCGCTAGAATCGCTTGGTTTGATGGTTACGGGTTCAGTCTCCATCGGAAGGTCTTCGCCCGCGTAAATGTAGAGGCCAAGGCCATGCAACGCGATGCCTTTAACCAAGCAACGCATGATTGACGTGTTGATGTCAAAGGCGTTGGGTTCGGCAATGCACTTGTTGCGGTAATCCAACACTGGCAATTGGCATGTGATGGGCTTACTAAACACGGTAACAGTAACCCACACCATGCAGGAGTTACCCAAGTTCATGTAAGGCACAACGTTGCCATGTGCATTGGGATACATCTCCACTTTGTAGGTTGCGGTTGGATCAGCCTTTAGGACTGCCGCCCATGCCCATGCCCATGAAAGGTATGTTAGGCCGTTTTTCTTCTCGGTGTGGTCGTTTACATTGACCGTTAACAGTTCGCTGTGGTTCATTTATTTTCTCCAATCATTTTTCCCCAATAGTGCTCTTCGTGGTAGGCATCCATTTCCGAGATGTCATCAAACGCATGGAACGTTTTAACATCAGCTAGAACAATTTCACGCACTACCTCTTTATCCACGCCACCGAACATAAAGTCCCACGGACGGATGAATGCCGTTGTGGGGGTAAGGCTAATTACCTTGCCCATGTAGACGTTGTCATCGGTTACAAAAATCACGTACAGGTCTTTAAGCCACTCTGTAATTTCACCTGAATCACTTGGCTCAATCATTTGGTTCTCCAATCATGCGTTTGATAGTAAATAAATCTTTGTGTGCGGGGTGCTTTGCTCTCCAGAGTCGGGCATAAAAGGCAATGTGGTCATTGCTGATTTTGAAGTCCTCGCCTGTAGTGACAATGTTTGTTTCCCACCTGATTCGGTTGATGATCAGCCAGTGGCTGATTCGTTTCCGACCCTTGTTGACCGCCTCGTAGGCGAACCGTTCAAACAAGTGCCAGACATGGGGGTTGGCTTTGTGCCAGTCCCACCATCGCTCTTTCTTCTGTTCAAACGACAGGTTCGCTTTTGTTGGCAATCTCGCTTTGATACTGACTGCACCATTGGGAGACACCGCAGTAGTCACCAGTGCATCGCTTGGGCTCTCCAAGCCTTGTTTCGACATACGCTTCACCTTTTCCTTTCATAGTTTCCTCTTGGGCAATTTGTTTCGCCTCTGTTTCATCTTTCACCACTCGTATGGCGGTCTTGCGACCGTCACGCATTACGGCGTATATCGTTTCCGACATCCACCGATCTTCAGCAGAGCAAAGTGGCAACTGCTCCGCAAAATCTGCCGCAACCTTGGACTCCTGATGCACCTCTAAACGATCATGGATGTAGTCCATCGTGCGCTGTGAATCCCAAAGGGGAATGTCCACCATATGGATGGGTGCCAGCGGATACCCGTCACGGTGATCATGGCGACTGAAATCACGGATCAGTGAACAGATGCGTAAGCCAATCACTTTCTTGCCCTTTACGCGCTCTACCAACAGCTTGTAGATGTTGAGTTGCTGTTCCCATTCAATCTTGGCGTTCATCACAGCCCATGCGGACGTGAATTTGTAGTCAATGATGACCACGCCCTCTGGCGTATCTTGTTGCAAGTCAATCGCCCCGCTCAGAGTTACGCCGTCAATCTCCATGAACAAGCGCTCTTCGCTGATCCACCCCTCTGTCTCTCCACGCTCCATGACCACATGCAGAGCAGAGCCCAGCAAAGGCCACAGCATGTCGGACACATCTTGCTCACGCAACTCGTCATGCCTCTCCTGCAACCTACGCACACGGGGAGGGGACATGAGTTCAGTCACGCTGTACTGTGCGGCCCCCTTGCTGTAATATTGACCCTTCGCCAGAGTTACTAGCGGCTCTGGTACATTGTGAACGTTCGTAATTTTCATTGCTTCTCCAAGGTGTGTTATGACTGCTAAACCATATGATAGTGCAAGTGTTGAAACTTTTCAAGCCCTATCGATAATTATTTTTGGTGAACCTGCCAGCAAGGCTAACTCACGAAAGATTGTGCGGTTTGGTAACGTGTCACGGCTAATCAAAAGCAGAAAAGCTCTGAACTATTCTGATTTGTTTAAACAGCAAGCGGCCCCGGCAGCAAAACTTTTGACCGGGGATGTGCGGGTGACGATGGTTATTTACTACGCCAGCAGACGCCCCGACTTGGATGAGTCACTGATACTGGACTTGTTGCAGGGCGTGGCCTACGAAAACGACAGACAGGTCAAAGAGAAACATATCTACTGGGGGCTTGACCCAGACAACCCACGCACAGAGATATCTATCCAACAGATTGCAGGGATTGCACCCAAAAAAAGACCCGCACAAAGGCGGGTCGAATAGGAGAAAGCAACTGCATGTCTAACAGTGCGGTAAGGGGATACCGCGTGTTCAGTATAGCTCAATCAGTGTCATGCCAAACCACCGATTTAACATGACACCGTTTAAACAAACAAAAACAGGTACTTACTGCCGTAAATATTTTTTTTAAGGTATTGACGCAGACCATAAATCTGTGTGTATACTAGAAACCGTTGTAGTCGTGTACAACAATTGAAAGCCGTTACTCATGCATTGGCCCCTGTAAAAAGGGGACACGACCCAGTGCAGTAGTAACGGCTTTTTTATTGTCCCGACACAACCGTACTCCACACGATAGCAAGCGTTCAACCTGACGGCGTGGAAGCAAAGGGTTATCCGGTAGCGACAAGCAAGAGCAACTACTCTACAGTCCGGACGGCTGGTCGAATCTTCAAGCCGAGGGGTTCAGCAATGAACATGAAGATGCCGCAAGGCGGTGAAGCCATCCATTGATTCCTCTGGGGAAGGGGGGTCTTTGGGTGAAATTTAACTAAAGCCCCGTCAAGGGGCGTTTAACAGGAGAAAACATGTCGTACAGATATGAGGGTTCAGAAACAACACGCACGTTCCCGCGATCTACGGGCGAAGCGTTCCAAGATTTAAACAATTCACAATGGTTTTACCCGCCAGAGAACTTATGGTTAGACCGCGCCATGTTTTGGACGGGGATTGCTATGTGGGCTGGCATTTTGATTTACTTCGTGGTGACAGCATGAAGGACAACATAGAGATAGCTCTTAGAGCTTTGAATTGGGCCATGTCCCGAAGCCGCCAACGCGAAGAGCGTGATTACTACCAACACGCAGTTCGGGCGTTGGAAGTGGTGCTGACTGCCCCGTCCCGCGAACAGTTGATAGCAGAGGTAACTGTGCTAACTGAGATGGTGCGTGTACTGTCTGACAAGATGGCAGAGATGGAGGCAGAGCAACTTGAGCTACCCCAACCAAAATTGACGGGTAAATTTTCAATCTCCGCAGGCAAGTTTAAATGTACAGGTTGTACGGGCACGTGGACAAATAGAGAAGATGCAAAACATCATTCATGCAAGGAGTACCAATGACCAAAGAAGAATTGCTTGACCATTTAGCATTTGAATTACTAAAGGTTTCCCCGCAGTCTGCCCGTGACGCCTATCGTGTTGCGGAAGACATGATAGAGCGTAGACAGGAAATACTGCACAAATGGACAATGACTGAAGCTATTGTTTTTGACGGAATTGAACAGCTTAAATTGACCGTGCGATCAGAGCATTGTTTAAAAGCGGAAGAAATTTACACAATCACGCAGTTGACTGGATGTACAGAACAGCGCTTGCTAAAAACTCCAAACTTGGGGCGCAAAAGCCTAAAAGAAATCATTGAGCGTTTAAATGAGCGCGGTTTGAAATTAAGAGGCCAAGCATGAAAGAAGCAATTAAGCTGGCGCTTGACCTCTTGCGTCCAATATCACACAACACCACAGATGACCCAAGAGGTCAAGCAGACAAGGTCATCAAAGCCCTAGAAGAAGCATTATCCAAGCAAGAGCAGGGTGTTCCTGTTGGAGTTGGTGGATATTTAACAACTACCACACCACAACAACGCACATGGGTTGGGTTGACGGATGATGAGATTGAACAAGGCATTAAAGAGTCTTGGGTAACTGAACAAGCATTTCAATCGGCAGTTTGGTGGGCAGAAGCCAAACTGAAGGAGAAGAACACATGAAACTTCAATGGCAACAAGCCCCCGTAAAAACACAGTGGGGCGATGAAATGGTAGTGGCAAGCGTTGCCATCGACAAAGATCACACAGTTTGTTTGTACTGCGAGCGTGACCAAACACCAAAGGTTGAAGCCATGTTTGCACAGCGCACATGGGTTGGGCTGACGGATGATGAAGTTGGCAACCTATCTGATTTTGCTTACGCAAATGATGAGGAGTTTGTACGGAATGTAGAAAAACATTTAAAGGAGAAGAACACATGAAAGAACTTAAAGAGATGGCGCTGTGCGTCACACCGTTCGTAGTAGCGGCAGTGCTGGTGTACCCGCTTATGGCAATCGTGGGTGCAAACTTTGACCCGTTTATGTGGGATCGTGCTGACCGAGCGTTTTACTTTCTCTGTGTAGTGGTGTTTGGGGTTATGTTACTTGCGCGTGTGATGGTTGTGCATGAGGAGAGAACTTATGAAAACAGTCTATGAAACGTTACCGCCAACGTTGCAAAAAAGGTACGACGAAATTCACAGAAAAGCTATGGACAACGAACTAAGAGACGGTGGGGTGTATTGGAAGAATCCGCAAGCATCGATTACAGCAACAACGTCTAATCCAACATTTTCCAACGCGCCGCTTTATTGGGGGTGTGAAGGCAGACTTGCAATGTTTAAAAAATGCCAAAACAAAATCGTCATTGATATAGGCGTCAATGCGAACGGCGCTTGTGTAACTTTCGATGACTCATCCATGTTAGAAATAAAACCTTCCAATGATGCGGCAAACTTAATTGAGCGCACAGGGTTGAATCTCTTGAATGGCACACGATTGGATGATATTGTTGTGGTTCCTCACCACAGTTTGGTCAGTGATTGGGTTGGTAACTTGTTGCTTTATGGCAAAAACGGGGCACAAGTTATTTTCAAAATCATCTCTCCAACATCATCAACCAACTTTAACTTTGACCTGAAGGACCTCAATGCCGTACGTTAATAAACCACGCCCGTATAAACACGAATACGAAACTTATGACGGCACGCCGGCAGTCAAAAAGAAACGTGCGGAGCGTAACAAAGCCAGACGCATCATGGAGCGTGAAGGCGTTGTAAAAAAAGGTGATGGCAAAGATGTTGACCACATGACCCCGCTCAGTAAAGGCGGGAAAACCGTGCGTAGCAACCTCCGCGCAGTCAGTGCCAGCGCCAATCGTTCTGTCAAACGTAAAGCAGATTCAAGCTTGAAATGATTGAACGTTTAATTGAGCAAACGCACTTTGACGATGCAGCACGCGTCGTTTGTCCATTCTGTGTAAACGACAGAAAAAAGAAAAACCTCAAAGATATGACCCTGACCAGAAAGTCGGACGGGGCTGTCATTTACCACTGCCATCATTGTGATGCGGGCGGCTTGTTGCCGCCTCAAACGAAGGAGAGAATTTTGTCCGCAGTACCCAGCATAAAAATTTTAAGCAACGCTCTACGCCAAGAGCATTACGACTTCCTGATGTCGAGGGGCATCACCAAAGAAACAGCAGACAAAGCCAAGCTGTTTTCATCCGAGAAGTTTTTTTCCCGAATAGGCAAACAAACCGAAGCGATTGGGTTCCCGTATTTCAGAGACGGCGCACTGGCCGCCGCAAAGTACCGATCAATTGAAAGCAAAGACTTCACACAAGATGCAGGAGGGGCACACGATTTCTTCGGGCTGTCAAACATAACAAAGGGCGACCCCATCGTTATCGTTGAAGGTGAAATGGATTGCCTTACAGCGATGCAGTGCGGTGTAAACAACGTGCTGTCTGTCCCGTCTGGCGCACCCATCAAGGTTGCTGACGGCAAGGTATTGCCATCAGAGGACAAGAAGTTTGCCTACGTATGGAACGCACGGGAGGTTTTGGAGGCCGCACCGTATGTTGTGTTGGCAACTGATCAAGATGGGCCGGGCCAAGCTCTGGCCGAAGAGTTGGCAAGACGCATTGGCAAAGAGAAATGCAAACTAGCAAAGTTTGATCGTAAAGATTTAAACGAAGTTTTGATGCACGATGACCCTGCTCGGGTAGTCACGGTCATCAATGAGGCGACGGCGTACCCCGTCAATGGAATCAACGAAGCGACAGCTTATCGGGACAAGATCAACGACTTGTTTGCCAAGGGAACAGGCAAGGGCTGCTCGACGGGCTATGCATCTTTGGACAACATCTACACCGTCGCGCCAGCACAGATGACGGTAGTCACGGGCTATCCATCATCGGGCAAGTCAAACGTGGTTGATCAGATCATGGTC
>Ga0315909_10008440_pt1 | contig 11295 bp, 9 predicted proteins | sample LakEriMetagenome_11_FD_203527 | JGI IMG/M metagenome (GOLD analysis project Ga0315909, IMG submission 203527) | Freshwater fungal communities from buoy surface, Lake Erie, Ohio, United States - Buoy 2 MA125 | ecosystem: Environmental > Aquatic > Freshwater > Lake | place: USA: Lake Erie, Ohio...
CCACGGCACGGGGTACCACGCGGGCCATGTGCCCGGTGCGTCCCAGAGCATGGGCGCGAGCAGGGCGCTGAACAGCGCGGTGAGCACGGCGAGGGCGGGCGGGAACCCGCGCCGATTCCCCAGCGCCGTGTGTCCGGCCGAGGCCGCCGCGAGGAGGATCGTGACACCGGCGAGGGCGAGCGCCAGCTGCCACGCGATCCACACTGTGAACCCCGCCCCCGTGGGCGGCGGCGTGATGCCGCGCGCGAGATCACGCAGCAGGAACGGCCCCCCGGCGGCACTGAGCAACACCAGCGCAATCGCGACCGGTCGCGACGGACGCTGTAACGTGGCGCGCAGAGCGAACAGCAACACGGCCAACGCCAGCGCCGCGGTGGCCATCAGGGCGACCACGGTCGACGTCAACGGGCCACCCATCGGGGCAAAGAAGCTGCGCGGGTCGAAGAGTGTGGACACGTTGGAGAGCGCCGACAACGGCGCCGTAGCCACGGTCAGCAACACAGCGACCGCCCCCACGATGCGCTCGACCGTGCTGGCCGGGCGGCGCCACGCCACCACGAGGAAGGCGAGCAGCGCGACGATCAGCGCAGCAACGCTGCGCAGACGCGCACGCTGTTGCAGCGCGAGGCGCGTTTCCCCCTCCGTGTACGTGGTCGCATGCACCCGGGCGAGCACATGTGTCCCGTCGCGCACCAGCACCGCCGTTTCGCCCTGCACCACGCCCGTGCTGTCCGGAGACTCGATGCGCGTGTGCGCCACATCGATATCGCCGGGCAGGGTCTGCAGGAGCGTGCGAGTAAACCGATCACCGGGCGGGGCCGAGGTGATGAGCGCGGTCGTAACGATTTCGACGGTGGCATCGGCGTTGCGCGCCCGCGCCACGAGCGAGGTGTGGAACGGGCCATCGGCAATCACCACGCCCGAAGGGCCACCGGGCCCCACGGGCGTATGCATCTGACCGGCCCGCGCGACAAGCACCCCTCGGCGATACACGAGCATGGCCGACTCAATCTCGGGCGACAGCGGTGGGGCGATCCCCAGTGGCTCTCCGGCCAGCGTCCGTGCCACCAGCGCACTATCAGTGGCCGTAAGCTCGGCAGCGCTCCGCAACGACCACGCCACCTCACTTACCCGCTCGGCAACCCGACGCGCCCGGTCCTCCCGCTCCTCGGCCGACCACGACACCCAGTCACGTTTGATGGATTCAAGGGTCGCTGTCTCGCTGGCGCCCATGAGGCAGGCCACCACCAGCGCGGTAGAGGCAAGGCCGGCGAACAGGCGCGGGCGGCGCACCAAAGGTACGAATGACGCGGACGCGATGGTCCCGATGACCGCCGGCATGAGGCGCCACCATCCGGGCTCCTGCTGCCACCACGCCAGCGCCACCATGGCCACCGTGGCGCCAAGCACCCAGGCGGTGGGCCATCGGGTCACGGTGGCTGGAGAAGCCCCTGAAGGGGGGGCTTCCGAAAGGGACGGCCCCGAAACGGGCGTGGGAACGGGCGGCGAGTCCATAGCCCCACAATACCCCGCCGTGTTCCCGGAGGCGAAGGGGGGTCCCTGTGCTGGTTATGTTGTATGGATGCCCCGACCCACTCCGCAATTCGTCCCGGGACTACGACGTGCCCTCGCGACCACGGCCCTTGCCGCCATGGTCGCCGGGCCGCAGTCCGCGGCGGCGGCCCAGCGGGTGCGGCTCGACGAGGGCAGCTTCACCATCACGGTGAACGGACAACGGGCCGGACGCGAGCAGTTCTCGATGCAACGGGTCGCGACGAACGACGGCGGTACGATCGAGGTACGCTCGGAGTCCGCGGTGGGCGACACCCGCACGGCCCTTCGCCTCGAGGCCGATTCCGCCGGGACGCCGGTGCGTTACTCGGTAGAGGCGCGTCGGGGCGCCGAGGAGACCTTGCGCCTGGGCGGCCAGCGGGTGCGAGGCCGTTTCGCGACGCTGGCGCGCAGCAGTACGGGCGAATCGGCGAGGGAATATCTGTTGCGGCCGGGCGCCGTTGTGGTGGAGGACGATGGCATCGTGCAGTACGCCCTCCTTGTGCGGCGCCGATTGCCCGAGGGCGCCGGGGTGACCCTGCCCTCCCTCACGCCCATCGCCAACTCACAAGGGGCCGTACGCGTTGTTCTCGAGGCGGAGCGTGACGTGGTGGTGGTCGCGGGTGCGCGACGAATCGCACGCCGCTTTCGCATCGTCACGGCAACCGGTGAGGCCCGACTTGTATGGGCCGAAGGCGACGGGCTGCTCCTTCGAGTGAGCATCCCCTCGCGCGGTCTCGACGCCGTGCGCGACGATGTACCACGATGACGCAGCCCGCTGACGGCCGGATGACGAACCCGGCCGACCTTGAAACCATTTCCGGACGGGGGCCGTACGCCCCGCAGTCCTCATTCTTCTCCTTCGCATTAACGCCATGAGAATTCCCGTGAGACTTCACGTGCTCGCGCTCGCGATCGGTTGCGCCGGCGGGATGTACGCGCCAACGGCACTCGTCGCCCAGACGCCGTCGGCCGCTCAGGGGAACGTCCTGACGCTCGCCGACGCGCTCACCCTGGCCCGTCGCAACAACCCCGCCCTCGCCAATTCCGTCAACGCGCGCCGTACGGCCGCAGCGAACGTCCGGGCGGCGAACGGGGCATTTCTGCCTAACGTCAACAGCAGCTTCGGCGGCGGCTACCGTGAAGGACGGCAGACGTTCTTCCAGGGTCAGGGGTTCGGCTCCACCAACGATCAGCTTTCCACCGACGCCAGCGCCTCGACCAACCTCAACCTCTCGCTCGGCGCGCTCAACGACCGGCGAGCCGTGAAGGCCGAGCAGGAAGCGGTGGAATCCGACATCGCGGCGGCTGAGGTGAACGTTCGCAACAACGTCATCAATCAGTACCTCACCGCACTGCAGGCGCAGGCCAATGCCCTCCTGCAGGACACGTTGCTCGTGACCACCACGGCGCAGTTGCAGTTGGCCCGCGCCCGTCTGCAGGTCGGCTCCGGTACGCAGCTCGATGTGCAGCGCGCCGAAGTGGCCGACGGCCAGCAGCGCGTGGCCGCGCTGCGTACCAAGAACACGGCGCAGGTGGAAATCGTGCGGCTCTTCCAGCAGATCGGCATGCCGCCGGTCGCGGGCACCACGCTCGATCCGAACCTCCCGGCCCCGCCCGCTCTCGAACTGCAGGGCGTGCTCGACATGGCCACGCGAGCCAATCCCGCCCTCAGCGCGCTCAAGCAGCGTGAGGAATCGGCCCGGCGTCAGCTCTCCTCAGCGAAGAGCGGGTACTACCCCTCGCTGTCGCTGCAAGCCGGTGTGTCGGCGTTCACCAATCGGTTCACCAGCACGAACCAGCTCATCGACCAGTCGCGCGCGAGCCTGCTCGCGCAACGCGGCTCCTGTATCCGTACCGAAGAAGTGCGCGCCCGCCTACAGCTCGCCAACAACCTGGCGATCTGCGAGGGGCTGACCTTCACCTCCGCGCAGGAGCAGGCGATCCGCACGGCGCAGGGCAAGTATCCGTTCGACTTCACACGGAATCCGTACAGTGTGTCGGCCAGCCTCTCCCTGCCCCTCTTCAACGGCTTCCGCCGTGAGCAGCAGATCGAGCAGGCGTCGGTGCAGCGCCGCAACGCCGAGAACAACACGCGCACGCAGGAGCTGCGCGTCACGGCCGATGTCACGGCCGCCTGGCTGCAGCTCAACACCGCGCAGCAGACCGTAACCCTGCAGGAGCAGAACGTGCGCACGGCGCGCACGACCCTTTCGCTGGCGCAGGAGCGCTATCGGGTGGGTGCCATCAGTCTCGTCGATCTGGTGCAGGCGCGTGGCGATTACGAGCGCGCCGAGACCGACCGCATCACCGCCGTGTACGACGTGCAGCGCGCCTTCGCCGCGCTCGAGAATGCCGTCGGCCGTCCGCTTCGCTAACAGAGCCCAGACATGAACAAAACAGCCAAATACGCCATCGGCGGTGTGGTCCTCGCCGGCGTGGTCGCCCTCGCCGTAGTCGCCGCCAACAAGAACAAAACCAAGGCCACCGAAGTGCGCATCGAGGGCGTGGAATCGCGTGACCTTGTGGCGTCGGTGACGGCCAGCGGGCAGATCCAGCCGCGCACCAAGGTCGACGTGTCGGCCGACGTGACCGGCAAGATCGTGCGACTGGTGGTCAAGGAAGGGGAGATGGTCACCAAGGGGCAGCTCCTGCTCCAGATCGACCCCGAGCAGGCCACCGCGGCGTTGCAGCGCGCCGAAGCCACCCTCGCGTCGACCCGCGCGCAGGCGGCGCAGGCCAAGGCCAACCTCATTCAGGCCCAGCGCAATTACGAGCGCTCCCTCGCTATCCAGAAGCAGTCGCCCAACCTCGTCAGCGAGGAGCAGCTCGAACAGCTGCGCACGCAGTCGGAAGTGAACAAGGCGCTCGCCGAAGCCGCCAACTACTCCGTTGAGCAGGCGCAGGCGTCGGTGCGTGACGCGCGGCAGGCGTTGAGCCGCACGACCATCACCGCTCCCATGAGTGGCAAGATCACCCGCCTCAACGTGGAAGAAGGCGAAACGGCGATCATGGGGACGCTCAACAAGGATGCCGCCACGCTGCTCACGATCAGCGACATGAGCATCCTCGAGACCAAGGTGAAGGTCGATGAGACCGACGTGGCCCGCATCAACGTGGGCGACTCGGCGCTCATCCAGATCGACGCCTTCCCTGACACGGCATTTGTGGGCCAGGTGGTGGAGATCTCCAACAGCTCGGTGAACAAGACGGGCACCGCGGCGGCGTCGGGCGACCAGGCCATCGACTACGAGGTGCGTGTGCAGCTCGTGAACCCGCCCATTGAAACGCGCCCCGACTTCTCGGCCACCGCCAAGATCGTCACCGCAAGGCGCACGAAGGTGCTGAGCATTCCGATCATCGCCCTGACGGTGCGTGAGAACGAGGACCTGCCCAATGGCGACTCGGCCGTGACCGTGGGCCGTCAGCCCACCAAGCAGGTGGGCAAGCGCGATGTGGAAGGCGTGTTCATCGTGGGTGCCGACAATACGGTGAATTTCCGTCCGGTAAAGGTCGGCATCGCGGGCGAGCGTCACTTCGAGGTACTCGACGGCCTCAAGGCAGGCGAGAAGATCGTGGCCGGCACCTACCAGGCCATCCGTGAGCTGAAGGACGGCGCCCTCGTGAAGGAAGCCGTAGCCGAGAAGAAACCGGCGGAGAAGAAGCCGTGAGCTCGCACGACATCGGGCTCAGCACCACGGCAGAACGTGCGGTCGTCACGGCCACGCACGGCGCGTCGCCCGATAAGGGATGGGTGATCGTCACGCGCCAGCTCAAGCGGCAGTACGACATGGGCGGCGAAATCGTGCGTGCGCTCCGCGGTGTCGATCTCGCCATTCGCCGCAACGAGTATGTGGCCATCATGGGGCCGTCTGGCTCGGGCAAGTCCACACTCATGAATCTCATCGGCTGCCTCGATACACCCAACGAGGGTGAGTATTGGCTGAGCGGTCAGCTGGTGAGCGAAATGAGCGACGACCAGCTGGCCCGCGTGCGTAACCGGGAAATCGGTTTCGTCTTCCAGACGTTCAACCTGTTGCCACGCGCGTCAGCCCTGCAGAACGTAGAGCTACCGCTCGTGTACGCCGGCGTCTCGGCCGACGAGCGCAAGAAGCGCGCGACGGAAGCGCTCGAGCGCGTACAGCTCGGTGAACGCATGCACCATCGCCCCAACGAACTCTCGGGTGGTCAGCGCCAACGCGTGGCCATTGCCCGTGCACTCGTCAATCGGCCCTCCATCCTGCTGGCCGACGAACCCACGGGCAATCTCGACTCGACCACCTCCGAGGAAATCATGCGCGTGTTCGAAGAGCTCGCGCAGCAGGGACAGACCGTGGTGATGGTGACGCACGAGCCCGACATTGCGGCGCACGCGCGCCGCGTGGTGGTATTGCGCGACGGCGTCATCTCGAGCGACGAGACGCGCGAACAGTTCATCGAGCGGGTGGGGCTCACGAACGCCTCGCACTGAAACCACCGCGCACACGAACCGTACGGCACGGGGTCACCGCTTACCGCGAGGCCCCGTGCCGTTTTTTGATGCCGTTCGTTTGGCGCTGCGCACCATCCGCACCCAGAAGCTGAAGAGCGTCTTCACGCTCCTTGGCGTGTGCATTGGTGTCATGTTCCTCATCTCCGTGGTCTCCATTGTCGAGGGGATGGGGCGCTACATGGAGGAGGATCTCATCGGCAAGCTCATCGCCGTGAACACCTTCGAGCTGCGCCATCGCCCCAACATCAACATCGGCGATGTAGACGAAGGCACGTGGGAGGAGTACCGCAAGCGTCCCCGTCTCGACGTCACGGATGTCGGGCCTGCCACCGCGATGCTTCCCGCTGACGCGAAATGGTACCTGTACAGCGAAGACATGGTCATGGCTTCGAGCAGCACGAGCGGTAAGCCCCGACAGGTCCGCGCGCTCGCGACGCAAGGTGACTATTTCGCGGTGAAGAAGCTGGGTGTGACGCGCGGGCGACTGCTGTCCGACCAGGAACTCGACCGCGGAGAGAAAGTCGTGGTGATCGGCCCTGACGCGGCTGATCGCTTGTTCCCCGGCCTCGACCCGCTGGGGCGCGAACTCAAGATGGGGGGCGTGCCATATCGCGTGGTGGGTATCGGCGAATCGCAGGGGCAGGTCTTCGGCATGTCCTTCGACAACTACGTCATTGCGTCGTTCCGCTCACCAGCCCGTCGGCTGCTCAATTCGCGTCCCAACATCGTTGATGCCGTCGTCATTCAGAGCCCCAACGTCACGGCGATGACCGGAAATATGGAACTGGTGCGAGCAGCCATGCGCGCCCAGCGCAAACTGCGTCCGGCGCAGAAGGACAATTTCTCGTTGCAGACGGCCGACTCGGCGCTGGAGTTCTGGAACAAGATCAAGGGGTACCTCGTGCTGGCAGGTGTCGCCCTGCCCGCCATCGGTCTCGTGGTGGGTGCCATTGTGATCATGAACATCATGCTCGTGGCCGTGGCCGAGCGCACGCGTGAGATCGGCATCCGCAAAGCGCTCGGCGCCAAGCGCCGCGACATTCTGTTGCAGTTCCTCATCGAGGCGTCGACGCTCGGCACGCTGGGCTCCGCTATCGGTGTGGCACTGGGTATCGGTCTGGCGCAGCTCATCGCGGCCGTATCACCACTCCCGGCGAGTGTAGCCCCGTGGTCGATCGTGGTCGGCGTCGCCCTCGGCGCCGGTGTCGGCATCATCTCCGGGGTGTACCCGGCCAGTCGGGCGTCGCGTCTCGATCCCATCCTCGCGCTGCGTCAGGAGTAAGTCATGAGTGCACTTTCCACACGGCTTTCTGCCGTCAGCGAAGGCGTACGGATCGCGATCGATGCGGTGCGCGCCAACAAGGTGCGCGCCGGCCTCACGATCTTGGGGATCGCGGTCGGAGTGTTCGTGGTGGTGGCCATTTCGGCGGCCATTCACGGCATCAACCAGTCGGTCGCCAAGGACTTCGCAAGCACCGGCCCCACCACGTTCTTCGTGTCACGCTATCCCATCAGCTTCGAGAATTGCGACGGCAGCGAGAACAGCTGCAAGTGGCTGCGCAATCCGCCCATCCGGCAGGGGGAGGTGGAGGCGATCCGTCGCTTGTCGACCGTCGAGGTGGTAGGTGAACGACTCGACTGGGGCGCACGCGTGAGCTACCGGAACACCGTGCTGTCGAGCACGAGTGTCGAAGGCTACTCCGCCGAATGGCCCCTCATCAGTGCGCCTGAGGTGTACCCGGGCCGTGCCTTTACGCAAAGTGAGGCCCGCACCGGCGCTCGGGTGGCCGTGATCAGCACCCTCATGGCCGAGCGCCTATTTGGCGAGTCGGATCCGATCGGTAAGACCATCACCATGAACAATGCACCGTTCGAAGTGATCGGCGTGTACAAGGACAACAGCAGCTTCCTGTCGGGGGGTGAACGCCCGAAGGCCGTGGTACCCGTGACGGCACTCATCCGCCATATAGGTGCCCGCGAGAGTGATCTGGCCCTGGCCGTGAAGCCACGTGAGAACCTCGCCCCCTCGCTGGCGCGCGATCTGGCCATCGATGACGTCACGGCGGCCCTTCGTGGCTTGCGCGGCGCGAGACCGTCGGAAGAATCGAGTTTCGCCATCATTACTCAGGACAAGCTCCTCGAGACCTACGACAAGATCTTCGGCATGTTCTTTCTGGTGATGATCGCGCTGTCGGGTGTGGGGCTCATCGTGGGGGGCGTGGGCGTGGTGGCCATCATGATGATCTCCGTGACCGAGCGCACCCGGGAGATCGGCGTACGCAAGGCGTTGGGCGCCACGCGGGCCACCATTCTGTGGCAGTTCCTGGTCGAAGCGGCGACACTCACCGGGATCGGCGGGGCGATCGGGTTGTTCGTGGGGTGGGTGGCCTCGCTGGTCATCCGCAACGTCACCCCGATCAACGCCAGCATCCCACCCATGGCCGTGGTTGCCGCCCTCGGCGCCAGCGCAATTACCGGTATCCTGTTCGGGATGCTCCCGGCCAGCCGGGCCGCCCGGCTGGATCCCGTAGAAGCGCTGCGGTACGAGTAATGGCCAGGAGGTATTAAGCTTCAGGGGTGAGAACCTTTGATGCCATTCTCCTGGCGCTGGCTCAGCTCCGCGTCCAGAAACTGAAGAGTGCCTTTACCCTGCTCGGGGTCACGATCGGCGTGATGTTCCTCATCGCCGTGGTGTCCATCGTCGAGGGAATGGGCAAGTACGTCGAGGAAGACTTCGCCTCGCGACTCATTGGCACCAACACCTTTACGGTGCGCCGCTTCGACAATGTGGCGGGCGGCCCCGGCGGTAACCGCGGCAGCGATTCGCGCGCCGCGCAGCGCCGGCCGCTCCTGCGCATGCCCGACGTCGATGCCGTGCGCGCCGCGCTTCCGCCGTCGATGAGTGCGACGATTTCAAGCGAGACGTTCAAGTACGCTTCCGCGCCCGGCGCCCGCCCGCGTCAGGTGCAGGCCGTGTCCACCGACGCGAATTACTTCGCGATCAAGAAGTTTGCCGTCGATCAGGGTCGCGCGTTCACCGACCAGGAAGTGCGCGCCGGGTCCCCGGTCCTCGTGATTGGCGTCGACGTGGCGGATCACTTCTTCCCAGGGCTCAATCCCGTCGGACGCACACTGCGCGTCTCGGGCGTGCCCTTCACGGTGATCGGCGTCGTAGAGAAGCAGGGCTCAGTATTCGGGTTCTCACTCGACCGCTTGGCGATCGCGCCGTACACGTCGCCCATGCAGCGCATCATCCGGCCGCTGCGCGATTTCAGCTCCCTCATCGTGCAGGCCCCCACGCAGGCGGATCTCGCCGAGGGGATCGAGCTGGCGCGCGGTTCGCTCCGGGCCTTCCGCGGGTTGCGTGCCGGTGAACCGGACAACTTCGGCATCGTGACGCAGGACGCCGCGTTCGGTTTCATCAAACAGCTCAAGGGACGCCTCGTGCTCTTCGGCACCGCCCTGCCAGCCATCAGCCTCATTGTGGGCGCGATGGTGATCATGAACATCATGCTCGTGGCCGTGGCTGAACGCACCCGCGAGATCGGCGTGCGCAAGGCGCTGGGGGCGAAGCGCAAGGACATTCTGTCACAGTTCCTCGTGGAGGCCGCCACACTGAGCACGCTCGGCGCCGCCATCGGCATCGGCCTCGGCATCGGTCTCGCCAAACTGGTTGCCGTCCTTACGCCACTGCCCGCAGCGGTTGCCCCGTGGTCGATTGCCGCCGCGCTCGTGACGGGTGCCGGCGTGGGCATCGGCGCCGGCTTGTACCCGGCCAGCCGTGCCTCGCAGCTCGACCCCATTGCCGCGCTGCGCGCCGACTGAGGAACACATCGGATGAATAGTCTGCTGCTGGTGCTGGAAGGCGTGGGGATGGCACTCGAGGCCATTCGCGGCAACAAGGTCCGCGCTGGTCTTACCATCGCCGGCGTCGCCATCGGCGTGTTCGTGGTGGTGGCCATGGGGGCCGTAGTGAACGGCATCCGCTCGTCGTTCCAACAGGACCTCGAACAGATCGGCGCCACGAGCTTCTTCGTGCAGCGACGGAGCAACGGGATCAGCGGCTGCGACGGGACCGACGAGAAGTGCCCCGACCGCCGCAATCCGCCCATCAGCTTTGAGGAGTGGAACCTCATCAAGCGGTTGCCGGGGGTGGAGACGGTCATCGCCACCCTCGGGGGCTCGGCCAACTTCGCGTACAAGAACAGCCGCGTGGACAACGTGGGCTACGACGCCTACAGCGTGGACTGGCCCAAGGTCAATGCCTCAGACATCGCGCCGGGGCGCAACTTCACGCGCAGTGAAGACGTGGCCGGATCGCCGGTGGTGCTGGTGAACGATACGCTCAAGGCGCAGCTGTTCGGCCAGTCGGAGGCGATCGGCAAGCAGATTACGCTGAACGGTCAGGCTTTCACGGTCATCGGGGTGTATTCACCGAAAGCCGGCTTCCTGCGTTCGCTCGAGGGCAAGGGGCCAGATACCCCACGCGCCATCATCCCGCTGCAAACGGCCGTGCGACAGCTACAGGCCTTCCGGAGTGGACTACAGCTCACCGTGCGGCCACTACCGACCGCGCGGCAGGACGAAGTGATGGACGAAGTCACCGCCATGATGCGCTCACGTCGCGGCCTCAAGCCCGCTGACCGCGACAACTTCTATCTCGTGGAGCAGGATCGCCTGCTCGACACGTTCAACCAGCTCTTCGGTGCCATCTTCGCCGTGGGGCTCGCGCTCTCGGCGGTAGCGCTGCTCGTGGGCGGCGTGGGCGTGGTGGCGATCATGATGATCTCCGTCACCGAGCGCACCCGGGAAATCGGTGTGCGCAAGGCGCTGGGGGCCACGGCGGGTACGATTCGCTGGCAGTTCCTGGTGGAAGCAGCCACCCTCACGAGCATCGGTGCGATTCTGGGGCTCGCCGTCGGTGCCCTACTCGCGTGGGTCATTCGCACCAACACGAGTATTCCCGCCGAACTGCCCACCAGCATCGTCGTGACGGCGCTGGTCGCAAGCGCCATTACCGGTGTCGCGTTCGGGATGCTCCCGGCGGTGAAGGCTTCGAACCTCGACCCCGTCGAGGCGCTGCGCTACGAGTAACCGTCGGGAAGACACGGTTACGTCCGTATTTCCCCGGCTGCCCGCACACGGGTCGCTTCCCTAGGTTAGGGAAGCATGCGTCCCGAGGACATTTTCCGTCTGGCGTTCGGCCAGCTTCGCGTGAACCCGCTCCGCACGGTGTTCACCCTCCTCGGGAT
>Ga0315909_10008441_pt1 | contig 11292 bp, 14 predicted proteins | sample LakEriMetagenome_11_FD_203527 | JGI IMG/M metagenome (GOLD analysis project Ga0315909, IMG submission 203527) | Freshwater fungal communities from buoy surface, Lake Erie, Ohio, United States - Buoy 2 MA125 | ecosystem: Environmental > Aquatic > Freshwater > Lake | place: USA: Lake Erie, Ohio...
AGCCAAGAAGCGGGAGTATTACAGCGCCTTCAATTCCGTCTACGTGGCGGCGAAGCGCGGGCAATAAAAAACCCCCGGCGTGAGGGAGGACACGCCGGGGGAGTCTTCACACCAGAGAGGAGCAAACTCTCGTGCGCATAAATATCACACGCGCCAGAGCCGTAAACCCCTAATGCCATCTTCGATGACGGATTTCGTCACGATGTTGATGCCTAGGCGGTTGGTGACCACCATTACTTGTGCCTTGGCCCTGTCGTGGTCGAGGCAGGGGAAGAACAGGGACATGCCCTTCTGGAGCTTGCGCCACTCCACCATGTAGGTGACGCCCTCAACCTGCATCCGCCTTCGGCCCTTCGGCATACTGGTCCGCGTCGATGAAGTCGTCGTCGATCTTGAACCACAGGCAGTGGATGGGTTCCCCGTTGATGGGTGTCCCCTTGGACAGGCGCACCGCCCGCTTGTCGAGGATGCGCCCCTCGGTCTCCAGCTTGCGGATGGTTTCCGCGTAGTTGATCTGGAACTTCACACAGTGCTCCTTGAAGGACTTGGCGATCAGGAACATCCGCTTGGTGTCCGGTTCGATCCGAATGAGGAGTTCGCCCTTGGGTTCCCGCTTGGGCATGGGTTTGGCGTTGGTCCGGGCGTCGGCCTCGCCGTCGATGACGAGGATGTTCTGCATGTTGCGGTAGAGGTAGTCGGCCACGACCTGCCTGACGTCCGTCGCTGGGGGTGACCCGTTCTGTCGTAGGTTGTCGATGAGGTCACAGGACTTCTTGTAGATACGCTTGACGTCCCACTCCAGCAGGCCGCAGTCAGTTGCGACCATGAGCCCCGACATGTTCGCCGCCAGCGTGGCCGACCAGAACCGCTCCTTGGACTCCAGCTGGAGTTCCCGGTCGATCTTGTCCTGCGTGGCCGTGCAGAGGGTCTGCACCAGTTCCATGTTCTCCAGCACATGCCGGATGTAGATAGGCCCCGCGTGGCCGTGGTTCTCCAGCAGCACCCGGTCGAACATGTGCTTGTTGTGGAGGCTGTCCATCCCCGGCACCTTGTTGATGGGGTACTCAATCAGGCGCATCAGTTCGCCTTCGGGGTTGTTCTTCAGGACCGTCAGCTTCTCCGCAAAGGAGGAGTTCGCCGTGGAGACCGTGATGCTTTGCCACGTGGTATTGTTCTCACGCAGTTCATTGGCCCCGGCCAGCATCCGCTCCTTACCCCGCCCGAGGGACAGGGCGTAGAGGAAGTCGGAGTACTCGTCCGACCGCATGTTGGTCAGTTCGTCCATGGTGGGGGGCAGGTTGTTCAGGACGCCAACCCATTGCAGCCTGCCATGGATGCTCTCCAGCTGCTTCAGTCGCAGGGAGTGCGGGTGGCCATAGACGCTGTTCACCATGTTGAGGACGGTGGTCTTGCCCGTGCCGGAGTAGGGGCTGTAGAGGTTGATGACCGCGCCGGTCTGGTTCAGGAACTTCAGCAGCGGAGAGCCGAACGCACTCAGGGCCGCGAAGGCATGGAGTTCCATGCCGGGAGTGTTGTAGAGCGCCCAGACCTCCTTCCACCGCTCCAGCGTACCCACGGGACCCATGAACTTGGCGAGGCCCTTGGTGGCTTTCGACGGTGGGGAATAGGTCGTGCCGTAGAGACCGATCTCCTGCGTACCGATGATGAACTTCGAATTGTTGTCGGCCCAGCCGAACTGCTGACGCATGACTTGCTCCTTATGGCGTACCTGCAACTCCTCCAGCATGAGGGCGACGAACTCGAAAATCTGAGCCGTCCGCTTCCCTGTGCTGATGACCCCCTTGGCGCTCAGGGCCTTGCGTAGCTCGGTAGGGTCTAGGACTTTTGCTAGAGGGACGGTGAACTCTTTGATGTTGTGGTGGGGCAGGTGCAGCCGGAACAGCACCATGTTGCCCTCGACGCTGTCGTCCATGATCTTGATGGGGTACAGGTCGTAGCGGTAGACTTGGAAGGGTGCAGCCTCCTCCATGTCCTTGGGAGGCATACGCCAGACGCCGCCGCCCTCGCTCCGGTAAAACGGGAAGGGGTACGGAGGGATGACGATGGTCTCCCCCGCCTGCGCCTCGTCAGCTTCGTCAGCCTCGCCCTCGTAGTCGTCCTCCGCAGGCACCTCGACGGTGTCCGTTGTGGCGACCTTGGCTATAGCGCCTAGGTCCCGTGGACCCATGATCTTGCCGAAATGGGGGCAGCCTTCGCACAGCTGGGGGTTGACCCCCTTGAACTTGGCGCAGCTGGTGGATTTGCGCAGCGTGGCGACCTTGCGGTCCACCTCGTCCCGGTCGTAGTCGGGATGCCCTTCAGAGAGCATATGGGTGGCGGTCTCTGCGTCTTCGCACATGGCAGCCACGGAGATGGCGTAGAACCACGTGTAGTAGTCCACCGTAGCCCTATTGGCGTAGGCGTTGAGCAGCTGGTTGCACCCGTCCCCCTTGGCTGTCCGCTGCATGATCTTGCGGAAGCTGTAGCCAACGCCGTTCTGGCGGGCGAGGTCCCGGCTGGTAGGGGTATAGTTGGGGTCGAAGATGGACTGGGTCTCGGCCACCCCGAACAGGGACCGGAAGTCCTCGAACGGGATAGGCTTGCCGACGTACATCAGGCTTACCGGTGTGGGCGGGTCGTCCTTGAAGTTCAGGGTGTCGGGGACACGCAGGATGCGCGCCACCTCGAAGACCTTGTCGTCTACATAGAAGTCGCGGGCGTGGCAGACGTCCCGGAAGCGGGCGGCGACAGGTTCCCACTGGGCGCGGGTGACGGGCTCCGTCAACGTCCAGTATACGTGCAGGCCGCGTCCTGAGTTTACGAGCGTAGGAGCAGGAAGCCCCACGTCCTCACAGAACGCACGAAGGGCGGCAAGCCCGGTAGCTTGGTCGATGTAGCCACCGGGTTTGCCCGTCGTCACGTTAATGGCGGCTTTGCCCTCCCCGCAGTCGATGTCCAGCCAGAACGCTTTCAGGGATTGGACGTTCTCCTTGGTACGTCCGTTCTCCGTCGCGTACTTCGCAACGCCAAAATAGACGTCGCGCTGGTTGTGGAGGTAGCGCTCAATGGCCTCCTCCGCTTCCTCCCGAGTGGAAACGAGAACTTGCCGAACATCCCCCGACCGGATGCCGACGATGGCGGTCCAGCCGCCTCCCGGCTGGATGTGGTCTAGGAAATTCATGGTGTGTTGGTACTCGCCTGTTGGCGCTGATGTGCGTGACCGAAGCCTATGTCGCGCTAGACCTAAGCCGGATGAACTCCTCAATCATGGGGACATGCTTTGAGGCAGGAACCGCCCGGCCTAGGAACCAGCTGTAGACGGTCTGACGGCTAACCTTCATCTCGGCGGCGACCTCCATCACGGGGATGTCTTGGTCGATGCACACGCGCCCAAGTTGAGCGCCTAGAAGGTTGCCGTCAGCCCGCCTGACCGCTTCGGCTACACGGATGCTGTAGCCGTTCATGGGTCAGTCCTCGTCACCGCTGTCGTCGCTGAGCCAGCTGCCCAGCACCGCCGCCAGTTCCGGCTTCGCGGCCACGGGCGCTTCCTGCTTCTTGGAGGCCCGCTTGACGGGTTCCGCCGCAGGGGCCGGAGCCGCAGGGGCCGGAGCCGCCACGAACGGAGCCTCGTCCTCGTCTTCCTCCTCCGCACCACCTGCGAGCATAGCCGCAGAGGCGTTGGTCGGAGCAGGTTCCGCCATGATGGAGGCAGTCGGGGCAGGCTTGGCAGCCGGGGCAGTCGCACCCTGACCCGCAGCGACGGTCAGCTGGGTATACTTTTCCGTCTCGCCGCTGGCTTGAGCCGCGTCCACCAGTCGGCCTTCTTCTTCCGACAGGTGGCGTACCGGTTGGAACCGCACCTCCAGTTCAGGAGCGTCAGGGTTGTAGATGATGCGCGTCACCACCGTATCGACACCCTCGCCGTTGGCGACGAGGAACTTCTTGTAGCTCTCGAAGCCGTGGACGTTGCCCACACCCTTGCCGAACAGCGACTTGGACGGGATGTTGATCTGGTAGATGTCGCCAGTGTTTTCCCCGACGACAAGCACGGCCAGCCTACGCTGGAAGCGGCAGGCCCGACCCTTGCCATTGGCGCCGGAACCCTCGACATTCATGGGGCACTTGTCGCAGGAGGCAGCCTGCTTGCGGGGCGCACCCGGTTCCGGTTCCCTGCCAAGGTTGGACCAGCAATCCGGCAGCGTACCGGGCACGTTCGGGTCGTAGCCGTCCTCGTAGTACTGGCGCGACACGTCGGGGAGCAGGTCCACGATGATGAAGTCGGCGGAGTCGCGGGCAACCCCCCCAACCTGTTCGCCGTTGACGATGCGCTTGAACGTACCCTTGTTGCTCAGCTGGATGCGGCGCAGGGAAGAGGAGGTCCCCATCTTGTCGGTGAGGCGGGACTCCCGCTTGTAGGTAGCAACGCCAGTGTTGGCGTCAGCGAAGATAGCAATGTTGCTCATAGGTCACCTGTTGGTGGGCTTGCGGACATGGATCACGTACTTCCGGTCGATTTGCAGGCCGGGAGGGAGGACGTCCGGGTTATCCTCCAGATACTGCTGGATGGCGGTATTGTTGATGCGCTTCTCCAGAAGGTAAGGGGCCTCACGGTCGAGGATGAACTTGTGCATCTCCTCCCAGTCCGTCGTCCAGTAGCGGGTCTGGATGCGACGGGACACCGTGCCCACGGGGGTCTTCACGCTGTCGAGGTCTTTGTCATTGCAGAACTTAAGCAGCTCCGCGCCGACCTTGTCGAGGTCCGCCTGCATACCGGCGAGCTTTTCCTCGTGGGCGGCTTTCTCGTCACTGATGGCGTCCCGGATACGCCGGTACGCCTTGACGAGCAGATTGATGTCGATGTCGGACACAGTTTGCTCCTCTGTTATTGCCCTAGGTGGCTACCCCACCCTCCCAACTGGGCCTGTCAGTTCAGGCCCGCCTTTTTTGATCGGGGCCGTCGCGTCAGGGTTTCCTATCGTCATAGGCGCGGATGGGGTAGCCAGTACCCGTGTCTCACGAACGCTACACAGTGTCAAGGGTCTTGAGATAGAGTTCCGTGATTTTCTCGTGATGCCGGATGTTGCTCCGCAGCATGGTGTATAGGTGCTGCTCGGCCTCGCTGCCATGGATGTGGATGATGGTCATGGCGTTCTTCTGGCCCGGACGATTGATGCGGGCGTTGGCCTGAAGGTAGGTCTCCACGCTGGTGACCGGGGCGTACCAGATGATTGTGTCTGCGGCGGTAAGGGTAAGCCCGTGGGACGCGGCCTGAGGCTGGATCAGCAGCACCTTGGGGTCGGGCAGTCCTTGGAAGTCGGTGACGGTCTGGCTCCGCTTGTTCATGGAGACCTCGCCGTTGATGACGGCGCACGTCACCCCCTCCCGCTCCAGCTTGTCCTTCAGCAGGTTTATGGTGTGCGTGAAGGGTATGAAGACCAGCACCTTGTTACGGCACTCGTTGATGACCTCCAGCACGGCGGAGAGCCGGTTGGACACGTCGAACTCCAGCACCTCTCCAGTGTCCGTGTAGACCGCACCCCCGCTGATCTGGAGCAGCTTGTTCATCTTGGCTGCGGCGTTGACCGCGCTGACCTCCTCGCCGTCCGCCGCCATGAGGAACTGGCTCTTGAGGGTACTGTAGTACTTCCTCTGCTGCGGCGTCAGCGGCGCTTCCCGGTCCACATGGGTGACCTCGGGCAGGTCTAGGCAGTCCTTCTTCTCGAACCGGATGGCGGGCTGGAGGATGCGGTGGACCTTGGCGTCGGCGTCGGGCTTGGGAGCCCACTTGAACTGCGTCACCTTGCGCATGACGCTATCCCGGTAGGCAAAGTAGTAGCGGGGGCAGTCCGGGGAGTCGGCCAGCCTCGCCAGCCCGTAGGCGTCCAGTGGGCTCTGTGCTGCTGGCGTACCCGTAAGCATCCAGATGCGACAATTTGTCGCAAGCTTGATCCGGTTCAGGGTCTTCCAGCGATTGGTCTGCGGGTTCTTGTAGGCGTTGGCCTCGTCGATGACGATGAGGTCGAAGCCCCCGGCGGCGATGGTATCCTTCACCACCTCCACGCCATCGAAGTTGATGATGACGAACTCCGACCCGGCCTTGATGATCTTCTCGCGCTGCTTGGCGTTGCCATGGGCCACGCTGCACGACCGGTGCATGGCGAAGGTGAACAGGTCCTGCTGCCATGCGGACTTCATGATGGACAGTGGGCAGATGACCAGCACCCGCTTCACCTTGCCTAGGTTCATCAGGTAGTCCGCCGCCCAGATGACGGAGGCGGTCTTGCCCGTACCCTGCTCATTGAAGCAGAACGCCCTGCGCCGCAGGGACAGGAAGGAAGACGTGGTCTTCTGGTGCTCGTAGGGTTGGTGCTTGCCCGACCACTTGTAGTTACGCAGCATGGGGGAAGGGGTATCCGCGAACCCCAGTTCCACCAGAGCCGAGGCTTCGTTGTAGCCCCAGTTGACGACGACGCCCTCCTTGGTGTCGGCGCTCTTGCTTATGGTTTCCGTAATAACCGTAGGGTTATTTGCGCGCACCAACAGTGCGCGGTTTTCTATGATCTCCACCAGTTTGCTCCTTGGTGTCTTATTTCTTGCGCCTACGTGCGCGTTCCCTCGGGCTGGTCTCCGAAACGAGGTTGTTCTTGGTGTCCCGGGCGAATGACCGGTTGGCCGACGCCTTCTCTACGCGCAGACCGTCGCCGTTCGAACCGCCCTTGTCCAGCGCCTTGACGTGGGCGACATCCATGCCGTCGCCTTTGTGGACCTTGCCCGCTTTCATGAGCTTGGCCCGGGCGGCGTTGCGCATCCCCCGCTTCTTGATCTGCTCGGGGGACCCTTGATAGAGGGCGTACTCCCTCTTGTAGTCACGGGGTTTCTTGCCGGTCATCTCCTCGGCCTCCAGTGCTCGCATGACGACACCGGGCACCAGCTGCACAGTGGTCCCGGGTTGGCGTTCCAGACCCCACTTTCCTTCGCCGCCTCCAGCCGGTCAAGCTGTGCGTCGAAGACACCCATGTACTTCGCTAGGTGCTCGCGGGTGTGGGTCTTGGGTACGAACTCGTTCGCCACGACGAAGGCAAGCGCACCCTTCACCTCCTCCACTTCGGGGAAATGAACGAAGATCGCTCCAGCCATGAGGTCCAGCTGCTTGGTGTCCGCACGGGTCGCCTTGCCCGTCTTGTAGTCCAGCATTCGGGCCTTGGGGCCGTTGATGATGGCAAGGTCCACGATGCCCCGCCACCAGACATTCTTGTCGAAGAAGCCGCAGGGGGCGAACCCGGTGTCCGTCTTGGCGACACCCAGCTTCATCTCGGTGTGCTTGGTCCCCGGAGCCGCCGCCAGAGGCTCCATGATGGGCCTCATGTAGGCGAACTGCTCCGGGATGGGGGTGCCGTCCTTTATGTATAGCTCAGCAACCTTATGGACCTTGTTCCCATAGTCCATCTCCGCTCCGGGCTCGTCCTTGAAGTCCTTGGCGACGGAGAGGTGGAAGAACTTCTTCGGGCATTGGTCGAAGGTCTTGATGGTGCTGTAGGACCATGCGGTCATTGGGTTCCCCGGGTTAGTCCTGCTTGAGACGCCATTGATAGCACCATCCGCCTCGGTCCACACGCAATACAGAGGGCATGAACCGGCAGAACAGCTGATGCTCGTGGTCGGGGTGGCCCTTCTTGGGCTTGGCTACCTTCACCTGCTCCAGACTGGAGTAGGCGCAGGTCCCGCACTTTCGGCTTCCTCTCATGGGTTCCTCATAATAGCTAGCTGGTTACCCACATGCAGGACCGTCAGGTCCTCCGCGAAAATGTTGACGAAGGCGTCGATGGCCAGCTTGGGCCGGTGCAGGACGTCCCGCTTGTCCCCCCACAGGTAGTCGTCGAAGACCATGATGCCGCCGGGCTTGAGCATGGTCCATGCCATGCAGGCGTCGGTAAGAACGTCCCGGGCGACGTGGGAGCCGTCGATGTAGATGAAGTCGTAGAAGGAAACCCGAGAGGTCATGATGTAGGCCAGCTTCTCGGTGGACCGACCCTTCAGCTTGCGCACCTGCCGACGGAACTTGGTGTTGGACGTAGCTTCGTAGGTGTTCTTGTCGAACCGCGCCTCGACCGCCGCCATGTCGGTGCCGTCGTGTTCCTCGCTGCCCTCCCACGTGTCGATGCAGTCGATGCGCCCGCCGTCCTCCAGCATGTTCTCAATGGTCCAGACGGTGCTGCGCCCCTCGTAAGAGCCGATCTCCAGAAAGGACCGCCGCTCCTCCAGCATGGGGATCAGGTGCTGCCAGACCTCCGGCGCGTAGGCGAACCAGTTGTTGGTGTAGTCGCTCATAGTCCCAGCTTCCTCTTGAGTGCTTCGATGATGGTCTCCTTGGACTTCAGCCCAAGGTCTTCGGCTACTTCCCGGGTCATTGTCACTGTGCCTACGTTCCTCACATCAAGCACGTGCCGTGCTGCCATGGTGTCGTACCAAAGAGTCGTAGTGCGGTCGGCTGTTGCCCCTAGGGTAACGCTCGTGCCCCCTCCGCCACCATAGCCACCGGGACCGCCGTTACCCGCGTTTCCGGACGGATTATACGATACCCAACTAGCAGCCGAGCTTTGCCCTACAGGCTCTTCCTTCTTCTCGGGTACCAGTAGGCGCTTAAGCGTATCCCGGAACTGGAAGTCCATGAGACCTCGCCTCAGTGCCTCCCTGTCCGGCGCGGCCCCGTACCGCCACATGAAGTCGATGTCAGGAGCCCAGCGGCTATCGAAGCGAACTGACCCATCCCCGGTCAGTGTGTGCTGGGAGCCTATGAGCTGGAACTCCTCCGGATAGGTCTTCATCCGGTCCAGAAGGAACTTGGTCAGGTCGTGCAGGTTGTCGGTGTCGTCGCTCATGGCTTAACCTCCCAGTTGCGCATCTGTTCGTTCAGTTCGTGAACCATCTCGCGGGTCAGGGCCTCAGGCGAAATGGGACCCCCACCCGCAGGCGAAATGGGGTCGAACACCTTCTTGCCCCGTTTCTTTTCAGGCGGGTCCGGCGGGGCCAGCAACGCCTCCATGACGGACTGCCATGCGTCATCCATGTGGAACTTGTGCAGGACCTCGTTCAGGGCGTCCTTGTCCTCCTTGGCCCCATGCTCGCGCACCACTTCGATGGCCTTGTGCCACCTGCGGTTGGAAACCTTTCTCGGACTGAACTCCTCCGGGTAGGCGTTGAGCCTGCTAAGCAGGAACTTGGTCAGGTCGTGTAGCTGCGGTTCATCCGCCATAGGTGGCTCCCATCTTGCTCTCACAGTTAAGGGGTAGGTCCGGAGCCCACTTGGGGCGGCGGCGCATACATTTCTCGACGTAGGCCCTAGCCTCGTCAGCGTAAGCCCCGGGGGCCAGCGCCCCCACGGCGTCGTGGACAGTAAGCACGACAGGCAGCCTGCGCTTGATTTGCAGCAGCTGCTCACTGATGACGATGCGGGCCAGCGCCTGACACAGGTTCTCGACCGCCTTGCCTCCGTATATCTTGGTACGGACTAGGGCCTTTCCCTTCTTGGTGTCGTAGTACAGCTCCAGCCTGCCCTCGTCGTTCGGCATGAACCGCAGGTTGAGGTACTTCTGGTGCAGCCCATTGGGCAGCAGGATGCCGCTCTCGGAGTCGAACCGCAGGGAGATGCCCTCACCCACGTCGGTGAACTGCCCATTGGCCATGGCCTCCAGTGCGTCACCTACCTTGCGCCACAGGCGCGGGATCATGGGGTAGGTTTCCCGGTAGACGCTGATGATCCGCTCGCACTCCTTGAGGGGCAGGTCCACATTGAACGCCTTCAGCTGGGCGCGGAACTTCTTGGCCCCCATGCCGTAGCCGCACCCGAGGATGGTCGTCTTGCCCACGAACCGCTGGTCGTCCGTCACCTCGTCTACGGGCACCCCGTAGATGGCGCTGGCCATGATCTTGTAGACGTCCTCTCCTGCTGCGAACGCATTCACAAGGTCCGTCTGGCCCGCCAGCCACGCCACAATCCGCGCTTCGATCTGGCTGGAGTCACAGTCGATGAAGACGCAGAACTCAGGAGCCACAAGGGCCTTCTTCAGGGGGGACTTCTTGGGCAGGTTCTGAAGGTTGATCTTGTCGTCGCCTCCCCAGCGCCCCGTATGGGCGGCGTAGTAACGGAGGGGCACAGGCAGCGGCCCCCGCCCGGAGATGCCGATCAGTCGCTCGGTGCGCGTCTCCTCCAGTGTGGACTTAACCCCTAGCCGCGCAGCCACAATGGCTTGGACGTCGGGGTTCTCGTGCTCCAGCAGGGCCTTGAACTCCTCGTCGTTCTTGGCGAAGGCATAGGTCTCCTTGCCCGTGGTGGGGCTGGTCTTCATAGGCGGCGCGACCCCTAGGTCCTTGAGCAGTTGGGCCAGCTTGGGGTTGCTCATCAGGGTATCCTTGTCCGCAAGGGTCCGACTGAGCAGGTCCTCCTTTCGCGCCTTCACCTCCGACAGGTGCTTCTCCAGAAGCTCCCGGTCCAGCCACAGTAGGGGGCGACTGAACATCCGGATGGTGGCGTCGATCACGTCCAGTTCACAGATGGGGAACCCGTTCTGTATGAGCGCGAGGAAGAGGTCGTAGGTCATATCGGCGTCGTTGCAGCAATAGTCGCCGTAGCGGGCTAGCTCACCCGGCGTGAAGTCCAGCCTGCGCTTGCCCAGCGCGTTGACCACCTCGTTGCCTTTGACCCCGACCCCGTATCGCTCCCCCATGGCCTTGAGACTGTTGCCTGCGTCAGGGCCGTCTATGGCCCTTCCCATGGACAGGGTATCTGCAATCTTCTTGGGGTGGATGTCGAACACCCATCCGAGGATCGCCATGTCGAAGGCAGCGTTGTGTGCAAGGGCGACGGAGGTGCGCCACGGAAACTGCGCCAGCCACTTGGCTGTCTGCTGCTTGGTCCCGGAGAACCACTGAGTGGGGGCGGCGTCCTGCTTTACCCCTACGCCGATAACCTCGAAGCGGGGGTCACGGATGTATTCCTCCGTAGTGAGCTTCGACAGGCTGAACTGCTGGTCGTAGTAGGTCTCGAAGTCGATGGTGAGAAATCCCATGTTTGCTCCTATTTGACCCGATGGACGAACAGCCGCCCCATCAGGTACCGGGTGATGAACCTCTTCGCCGTTCGGCGGTTGTAGTTGTGTGCGGTCTTGCGGATCAGCATGGCCTCCTTGGGGGTACACTCGTAAGTGCAGGTCTCCTCCTCGGCTAATTTGTGGAGGCCATGCTTGTCTCCCCTAGGCGCGGCCATCACCCAAACTCCGGTCGCTCGGGCAGATA
>Ga0315909_10008442_pt1 | contig 11291 bp, 7 predicted proteins | sample LakEriMetagenome_11_FD_203527 | JGI IMG/M metagenome (GOLD analysis project Ga0315909, IMG submission 203527) | Freshwater fungal communities from buoy surface, Lake Erie, Ohio, United States - Buoy 2 MA125 | ecosystem: Environmental > Aquatic > Freshwater > Lake | place: USA: Lake Erie, Ohio...
TATAGCGGCTCGCTGCAGCTGCGTCATTTTGGCCCACGTCCGTTGACAGAAGATAATTCACTGCGCTCGGATTCTACAACCACTCTTAATGGCAAGCTGGGTTATCGCGTCAGCAACGATACTAAAATAGAGCTGATTGGATTTAATCTACTCAATACGCAAAGCTCTGCAATTGATTATGCGGTTGACTCGTATACGGGGGTTGGTGGCACTGTGAATAACAATGGCCCTTATCGCGTATTTCATCCTATAGAATCACGCACATTTCGGGTAATGCTAATTTCCCGCTACTGATTCGTTATAACTATTTTCTTACCGCATAAGTAACTGCACGGACGACCAAAGGTGGGCATAGCTCTTTTATGGGTTGCAAAGCCCGCACTGAGTGGTGTTAATTCTTGTGCAGCCATGATTTGTTCAATAAAAAATCACTTTTTTATTCAGTCTGAAGTTGATCTAGTTCGTCAGTTAGTTTCAACCATTCTGATTCAATTTTTTCAAGTAGCTGTTTGTTTCTCACCTGTGCATCCAGTAATTTTTTTAGATCATCTTTGCGCGATGCATCATAGATAGTCTCATCTGCCAGAGCACTTTCTATCTCTTCTTGTTTTTTTGTAAGAGCACTGATTTCATTTTCAAGCTTAGCAAGCTTGACTGCCAAAGGTTTTTTTAGACTAGCTATGCGCTGCCGTTCTTGTGCACCCATTTTCTTTTGTTCACCGCGCTCGATTTTGGTGGTCTCTACAACCACCGGTACTGGCGTTAGGCGAGCGGCATTTTGAGCAGCTAATTTAGTCTTCAGCATCCAATCGCGGTAGTCATCCAAATCACCTTCAAATGGCGTCATCTTGCCATCAGCAACGATCACGAATTCATCCGAGGTTGCACGCAAGAGATGTCTGTCGTGTGATACCAGCAGCATAGTGCCCTCGAATTGAGCGAGAGCTTCTGTCAATGCTTCACGCGTTTCCAGATCTAAATGGTTAGTTGGTTCATCAAGAAGTAGCAAGTTAGGTCGCTGCCAGACTATCAAGGCCAAAGCGAGTCGTGCTTTTTCACCACCAGAAAAAGGCGCTATTGGACTTCTGACCATCTCACCGGGAAAGTTGAACCGTCCTAAGAAATTACGGAGTTCCTGTTCACGTACATCGGGCGCTATGCGCGAGAGGTGCATTAATGGCGAATCATCTGGTCGCAACATTTCGAGTTGGTGTTGTGCAAAATAGCCAATCACCAGACCTTTGCCAAATTGGGATACGCCATGTAGGGCTTGTATATCACCCGCAATCGTTTTAATGAATGTGGATTTACCTGCACCATTGACACCCAGTAAACCTATACGCTGCCCCGGCTGCAGCGAAAAATCGATTTGCGAAACGATGCATTTTTCTTCGCCATCATCGCTGCGATAACCTGCATCGACTTTTTCTAGAACTAATAGTGGATTGGGTGCTCGTTCAGGTTCGCGAAACTCAAATGAAAATTCGGCAGCAGCTCGTAAAGGAGCTAGTTCTTCCATGCGGGCCAGAGCCTTCACACGGCTTTGTGCTTGTTTGGCTTTGGAGGCTTTGGCTTTGAATCGCTCGATAAACGATGTTAGATGAGCGCGTTTACGTTGCTGCTTGTCGATAGCAGCTTCCATTAATTCGAGATGGGCTGCACGCTGGCGCTCAAACGCACTGTAATTACCGCTATAGCGTTTTAATTTTTTATCATCGACATGAACCGTTACATTGGATACACCGTCTAAAAAATCTCGGTCGTGAGAAATAATTAATAATGTGCCTTCGTAACGCTTAAGCCATTCTTCCATCCAGAGTATGGCATCCAAATCCAAGTGGTTGGTTGGTTCATCCAGCAGTAAAAGATCGGACGGGCAGATCAGCGCTTGTGCCAAATTTAAGCGCATGCGCCAGCCACCAGAAAAGCTAGCTACAGGCATCTGCATTTGAGCTAATGAAAAGCCTAATCCGTTGAGTAATTGTTCCGCCCGTGAGCGTATGGTGTAGGCATCTGCGTCAGCCAACTTACCGTGGAGTTCGCCTATGTGATTGCCATCAGCAGCATCGCCTTGCTGTTCCAGTAGTTCGAGCTCGTGTTCTAGTGCGCGTAAGGTCACATCACCATCAATTGCATAGTCAAGTGCAGGACGATCGAGTGCGGGAGTTTCTTGGGCCACATGCGATACGCGCCAACTGCGAGGGAAATCGATGCTTCCCAGATCGGGATGGACTTCGTCGCGCAGCATGGCAAACAACGTTGATTTACCTGAACCATTAGCACCGATGAGGCCAATTTTTTCACCCGGATTGAGCGTCAGGTCGACAGACTCGAACAGAGATTTAGTGCCACGCATAAGTGACAATTGCTGAAGACGGATCATGTGAAACTAAGCAGACTAAATGCCGCGGTAAGAGGGTGAAAAAATATCACAGCTGATCAGCTGTAAGTAAAAAGACGGAGGCATCGCCAGCGCTAGTGGATAACCAGGTAAGACCTAGATCGTGGAAGGCTGTTTCAGCATGAGTAAATTCATTACCGATCTCTACGATCAATATGCCGTTGGTTGTTAAACGCTCTTTAGCGCCTTTCACAATACGACGCACTAAATCCATGCCGTCGTTACCACCGGCTAATGCCATCTGTGGCTCGTGGCGATACTCTGCGGGCAGTGATGCCATGGCTTTGCTGTTGACATACGGGGGATTAGAAATAATCAAATCGTATTTTTGTGGTGGCAGTTTTTCGTATAGATCCGATTCAATGAGATGAACACGCTTTTCTAGCTGGTAGTCTTCAACATTGCGTTTAGCAACCTCAAGTGCGTCAGTCGATAGATCAACCGCATCCACCCGAGCGTTTGGAAAGGCATCTGCCAGCATGATGGCCAGGCATCCTGAGCCAGTACAAAGCTCGAGTACATGATGAATAGTCCATGCATCACCTACCCAGGGCTGAAAATGTTCAGGTATGAGCTCGGCAATGTACGAGCGCGGAACGATTACGCGCTCATCTACATAGAATCGGTAATCTGTGAGCCAGGCCTCATTCGTCAAATAAGCCGCAGGTAGTCGTTCTGACGTGCGGCGATCGATGACGGCTAATACGGCTGCGATTTCTTCGGGCAGCAGTCTGGCATCTAAAAAAGGGTCAAGTTTGTCGATTGGAAGTTTGAGCGTATGCAGAATCAGATACGCGGCTTCATCATAGGCGCTGCTGCTGCCATGCCCGAAAAAAAGACCTTCGGTCATAAAGCGGGTAACCGCATGGCGCAGCAAATCTCGCAAGGTATGGAACGGGTGGGTCATTGAGGCGTCCCGCTGGAGCAGGCATCAAAGCTATTCGGACTGCAAGGATACCGGAATTGCCGCACTGTTAAGTGAATTCCGATGGTTATTCCTAGTAAAGGTCACGTTTAAGGTGAGCCGGTAAATAAAAAATATTAAGGAGCTCTGTAGCAAGAATGACAGAGACGTTCCTGGCTTATTGCAAATGGAACGCTGAATTACAGCAGTAAATTTTCCAAGGTGCGCCGATAAATATTTTTGAGTGGTTCGATTTCTTCTACCGCAACATGCTCATTGATTTTATGAATGCTGGCATTGGTGGGTCCACATTCTATGACTTGGGGGCAGATTTGCGCGATGAATCGCCCATCGGAGGTTCCGCCTGTGGTGGATAACTCGGTATCAAGCCCCGTTTCGGTTTTGATGGCTGCAGCAATGGCGTTGCTGAGTTCTCCGGCGGGTGTGAGGAAGGGCAAACCACCGACAGTCCATGTGAGGTCGTAATTTAGTTCGTGTTTATCGAGCAAGGCATGCACACCTTGTTGCAAACCATCGACGGTACTCGCAGTGGAAAAACGAAAATTAAAATCTATTACGCATTGACCAGGAATCACATTTGATGCGCCTGTACCTGCGTGAATATTCGACATTTGCCACGACGTAGGCAAGTAATACTCGTTACCGGTATCCCATTGCACAGTAGCTAATTCAGCGAGTGCGGGCATGGCTAGATGAATAGGATTTTTTGCCATGTGAGGGTAGGCGATGTGACCTTGTATGCCTTTGATCACCAACTTGCCTGACATGGTGCCTCGGCGACCGTTTTTAATCATGTCACCGATGTGTTTGACCGAGGTGGGTTCACCGACGATGCAATAGTCGAGTTGTTCGCCGCGTGCTTTAAGTAAGTCGCACACGACAACGGTGCCATCGATTGCGGGGCCTTCTTCATCACTCGTAATTAAAAAGCCAATAGACCCGTTGTGATTCGGATGGCTGGCTGTAAATTCTTCCACTGCGACGATCATCGCCGCGAGTGAGGTTTTCATGTCAGCAGCACCACGGCCATACAGTTTGCCATCGCGATGCGTGGGCTTGAATGGATCGGATGACCATTGATCTAATGGGCCTGTCGGTACCACATCGGTGTGGCCTGCAAACACCAGCAGAGGTTGAGCTGTGCCTCGGCGCGCCCACAAATTAGTGACTTCGCCCGATGCGATGGTTTCACAGGTAAACCCTAACGGTGCAAGACGTTCTGCCATTTTTAACTGGCAGCCGCCATCAGCAGGCGTAACGGAATGCAGCGATATCAATTCTTCGGTGAGTGCGAGTGTCTTGCTCATTAGCGTAGTTGTTCTTCGTAGAGAGAGGCATCAAATCCAACTAATACATTTTTACCCTGGCACAGTACCGGGCGCTTAATCACACTGGGATTTTCCAGCATTAATTGCGTTGCACTGGCGGCAGTGGTGATGGATGCTTTGGTCGACTCAGACAAGCCGCGCCAGGTAGTGCCTTTTTTGTTTACCAAGATTTCCCAGGTAACTACCTTCAACCAGGCAGCAATGATGTCTTTGCTTAAGCCAGCTTTTTTAAAGTCATGAAATTCATAGGGTAACCCTTGCGTATCCAGCCATGTTCGGGCTTTTTGTACGCTGCCGCAGTTAGGTATACCGTAAACAGTAATGGGCATGGTTTGATTGCGATGTATGGATGGTCAGATTCGACCACCCAGTATGAAATTAGCTGAGAAATTAGTCGCGCAGTAATTCGTTAATGCTGGTTTTTGAGCGAGTTTTTTCATCAACACGTTTAACAATCACAGCGCAATACAAGCTGTATTTGCCGTCGGCTGAGGGTAGATTACCTGATACCACTACCGAGCCCTCTGGGATGCGACCGTAGGTAACTTCGCCCGTAGCGCGATCATAAATCTTGGTTGATTGGCCTATGTAGACGCCCATAGAAATTACTGAGTTGGCTTCAACGATAACGCCTTCAACCACCTCTGAACGAGCGCCTATAAAACAATTGTCTTCAATAATGGTGGGGTTAGCTTGCATGGGTTCGAGTACGCCACCGATACCTACGCCACCAGAGAGGTGTACATTTTTTCCGATTTGCGCGCATGAACCAACGGTAGCCCATGTATCGACCATGGTGCCTTCATCGACATAAGCGCCGATATTTACATACGAGGGCATGAGCACGACGTTTTTACCGATGAAGCTGCCGCGTCTAGCCACCGCAGGAGGCACTACACGAAAGCCGCCTTGGGCAAAATCTTCAGGCGTGTAATTGGCAAACTTGGTTGGTACTTTGTCATAGAACTGCATACCGCCGCCACCAGGAATGGCAACGTTATCTTCCAGACGGAAGGAGAGCAATACCGCTTTTTTAACCCACTGATTAACTACCCATTGGCCGCTATCTTTTTGTGCCACGCGCAGTGATCCGGCGTTCAACTGTTCAAGTACGTCGGCAACGGCATTACGTACGTCAGCAGGTGCTGATTTAGGTGAAAAATTAGTACGCTCTTCCCATGCGTTGTCGATTAGTGTTTGCAGTTGTTGGCTCATGATTTTTTAATAGTAAGTAATTAGAAATTTAGGTGGCAAGTTTGCGAGTGAACTCTGCTATGCGTTGCGCTGCTTCTACGCATTCATCGACTTCGGCAACCAAGGCCATACGAATTCGGTTAGCACCTGGGTTAATGCCGTGCGCTTCACGCGCGACATAGCTACCCGGTAAAACGGTCACATTATATTCGGCGTAAAGACGCTTCGCGAATTCGGTATCGCTGATCTTGATGAGCTTATCAACCTTGGCCCACAGGTAAAAACCAGCATCTGGTAACGCGACGTCGAGCACGTCGGCCAGCATGGGCGTGACTTGATTAAACTTTTGTATGTACTTGGTGCGATTGTCTTCGACATGGGTTTCATCATTCCAGGCCGCGATGGAGGCGGACTGTATGGATGGACTCATAGCGCTGCCATGGTAGGTTCGGTAGAGCAAAAACTTTTGCAATATGCCTGCATCACCCGCAACAAAACCAGAGCGCATACCAGGCACATTGGAGCGTTTGGATAAACTGGAAAAAGCCACCAGTCGATCATATTTGCGGCCAAGCTTGTGAGCCGCTTCTAATGCACCCAAAGGGCGCTCATTACCAAAATAAATCTCTGAATAGCATTCATCCGATGCGATGACAAAGCCGTGTTTGTCTGACAAATCAAACAGGGCTTTCCATTCGTCCAGAGACAGCACTGCGCCAGTTGGATTGCCAGGGGTGCAAACAAACAGTAATTGCACGCGCGGCCAAACATCGGCGGGTACAGTAGAAAAATCAGGAGAGAAATTTCTAGTTGGATCCGAGTTGATGAAAAAAGGCTCGGCACCCGCGAGATAGGCGGCACCTTCATAGATTTGATAAAACGGATTCGGGCAAACCACCACGGCTTTGGCGTACGGGTCTATCACTGCTTGCGCTAATGCGAACAAGGCTTCACGCGAGCCGTTAACTGGTAACACTTCGCAGGATGGATCGAGTCGGGGCAGGCGATAGCGTTGTTCTAGCCAACCGCAGATGGCCGCGCGTAGTGCGTCGGATCCAGCGGTTGTTGGATAGCTGGCTAAGCCCGCTAAATTATCGGCGAGTGCCTTTTGTATGAAAGGCGGCGTTGGGTGTTTGGGTTCGCCAATACCCAGGCTGATCGGTCGACGGGCGCGGTCGGGCGAGACGTCGGCGAATAAGCGCCGTAATTTTTCAAAAGGATAAGGTTGAAGCTTTTCCAATAAGGGATTCACGGCTGGCGCTTTTGATGTTGATGTTCAGGCAGAGCGTAGTCTCAGGCGGCGGATTATACCGCTGTAACGGATACCGCCAAAGGCAAAGACTGAAAAGGATGGAAGAAACCCTTTTTGCCTACGCACTGGTAAGTACTTGATTTGTAATGACCCTACGGCCAGTAAAGTTAACGCAGACCGACCTTTCAATTGCAAGAACAGCAGAAAGTACTGAATATGATTGGTTTGGGACGACGCTGACGTCAGCGCCAAATCCTCAGATTGGTCGATATCGGTGGGTTCCAATGTTATGATTACCCTCTGATAGACATGACCGGGCATTCAATGTCCGGTTTCTGTTTTGAGAGCCGTTTAGTTGCAGCTGTTTAGATGGTAAACGGCCCACGTCCCCGTTTATTTGCGCCTTTTGTGTGTTGCGAAGCGGGCGGGTTCAAAAAATTTCCGATGTTCTTACGCTAACAAGTCGATCACGTGCGGTTAACTTCTATAAAACTCTCCGGATTTAAATCCTTTGTAGATCCTACTAATTTCCAGGTTCCTGGTCAGCTGGTGGGGGTAGTGGGTCCCAATGGTTGCGGAAAGTCCAACATCATAGACGCGGTTCGTTGGGTACTGGGCGAGTCCAAGGCGTCTGAGCTGCGTGGTGAGTCCATGCAGGATGTGATTTTCAATGGAACGACCAGCCGTAAGCCTGCAGGCCGAGCATCCGTTGAGCTTTTATTTGACAACGCTGACGGCAAGGCAGCTGGGCAGTGGAGCAGTTTTGCTGAAATCTCGGTAAAACGAACCCTTACACGCGATGGCACTTCTACCTACTACATCAACAATCAAGCAGTGCGTCGGCGCGATGTGCAAGATATTTTTATGGGAACGGGTCTGGGTCCCCGAGCCTACGCGATTATTGGTCAGGGAATGATTTCGCGAATTATTGAGGCACGCCCTGAAGAGCTGCGTATTTTTCTCGAAGAAGCAGCGGGTGTTTCCAAATACAAAGAACGTCGCCGTGAAACGGAAAACCGTTTGCAGGACACACGTGAAAACCTGCAGCGGGTAGACGACATACTGCGTGAGTTAAATACCAATCTCGAAAAACTGCAAAATCAAGCCGAAGTTGCGCAAAAATTTCATGTGCTTCAAGGCGAGCAGGAAGAAAAGCAAAAACTGCTTTGGCTGTTGAGAAAAAATGAAGCTCAGCAGGAGCAAGAAAAATTTGCGCGCGATGTAGAAAAAGCACAAACCGAACTCGAAGGTCAGACAGCGAAATTACGCCACATAGAAACTGAACTTGAGCACATGCGGCAAGCTCATTACGCTGCCGGCGATCGCATGCATCAGGCTCAGGGCGCGCTATATCAGACCAACTCCGAAATCGGCAGTCTTGAAGCCCAAATTAAATTTGTGATCGAATCGCGTTCGCGCTTGCAGACGCAATTAAATTCACTCTCGGCTCAACGCGAACAATGGCAACGTCAAGGTACGCAATTTCAGGAAGAGTTGGCACAATCTGAAATTGAATTGGAAGTTCATGTAACCAATGTAGCCGAGGCTCATCAGGCTATGCATCAAAAAGAGTCAGAGATGCCGGCTCTGGAAGATGCCTGGCGCGCAGCGCAATTGGCCACCACTGAATCGCGCTCGCGCATCATGCAGGTTCAGCAGCGCATAGAGCTCGAGTCAGCTCATCAGCGCAATGCCTCCGGAATACTGTCGGGTTTGACACTGCGTCGCGAGCGACTGACGCAAGAAAAAAGTGGATTGTCTGAGCCCGATACCAGTCAGTTGGATGAGCTAAAAGCGCACGTCCACGAAAAACAGGATTTGCTCGAGCGTGCCAATAATGATTTGCAAGCTGCACGCAGCCGCCAACCCGCACTGGAAAAAGAGCGTCGCGACGCTCAGGAGCAAGCCACTACACAAAACGCGCAGCACGCGCAGCTTGAATCCAGGTTGTCTACGCTAAAGCAATTACAAGACAAATTGCAGACCGAGGGTAAGGTCGCACCCTGGTTGCAAAAGCATGAACTTGGTAAGTTGCCGCGTCTGTGGCAAAAACTGAATATTGAATCAGGTTGGGAAACAGCTCTTGAATCTGTGCTGCGTGAGCGCACAGGAGCTTTGGAAGTTTCTAACTTAGATTGGGCCAAGGCTTTCTTTACTGATTCGCCACCGGCTAAGTTGTCACTTTTTTCGTTGTCTGGAACTGCGCAGAGCCTTGATGCCCCGCCAGCCGGCCTGACTCCGTTGATTACTTTGTTGCAAATGGACGATCCCGGTTTACGCGCACTCATGCAAGATTGGTTGCATGGTGTGTACGTTGCGCAGGATGCAACTACCGCATTGGCCGATCGAACAAAACTTCCTGCAGGTACGTGCTTTGTTACGCGACAGGGGCATGTTGTTAGCAAACTTTCTGTGCGATTTTATGCAGCAGACTCTGAACAAGACGGCATGTTGGCACGTCAACTGGAAATCGATAATCTGGTGCGTCAGGTGCGTGGACAACAGTTGCTGGCAGATGAATCCCGTCAGCATTCAGTGCAGGCCGATGCGGCGTTCACGCAAGGTACGTTGCGCTTGGAAGAGCTCACTCGCGATGTAGCTGCATTGACGGATGCTTTGCATGCTCTGCAAATGGAGCTGTTACGTCGCAATGAAATATTAGAGCGCTTTAGTCAGCGTAGCACCCAGATTGCAACCGATTTGTCCGAGATTTCTGCTCAGGAAGCTGAACAAAAACAAATCATGTACGAAGCAGAAAATGCACTTGAACAGCTCGATGTTGAGTTAAGTGAAGTGCAGGAAAAGCATGAAGACGGTCAGACGATTTATCTGGAACACGAAGCCAAGCTAAACCAGGCACGCGAAACCTTGCGTGAATTGGGTTTGGCGGCTCAGCAGGCAGAGTTCTCTCTCCGCTCACATGAGAACCGCATAGAAGAACTAAAACGCAGTATAGGTACAGCACAAGAACAATCAGCTCAGCTCTATGCCAGCATGGAACAGGGTACGCTGGAACTTGAATCGCTCGATGATCAGGCAGCACAGGCAGGATTGCAATCGCTGCTGGAGCGTCGCAGCGAGCAAGAAGCGGTGCTGAGCAATGCGCGCCACGAACTTGATCAACTGACTCAACGATTGCGTGGACAGGATGAATCCAAGTTGGCCGCCGATCGTGAGTTGCAACCTATGCGCGATCGTATCGTTGAACTACAACTCAAAGAACAAGCCGTACGGTTAAGCCAGGAACAATTTGCTCAGCAACTGGCCGAGGCGCAGGTCGATGAAGCGGCGCTGTCTGAGAAGCTAACACCGGATATGCGCCCATCGTATTTGCAAGGCGAGGTTACGCGTTTAACTAATCAAATTAATTCGCTCGGTCCGGTCAATATGGCGGCGTTGGATGAGCTGGCTCAGGCCTCTGAACGCAAAAATTTTCTGGATGCGCAAAACGCAGATCTTATTGAAGCCATCACTACACTAGAAGATGCTATTCACAAAATTGATATAGAAACGCGCGACCTGTTACAGGACACGTTCGACAAGGTTAATCACCACTTTGGTCAGTTATTCCCTGAATTGTTTGGAGGCGGTAATGCCAAACTGGTGATGACAGGCGAACAAATTCTGGATTCTGGATTACAAGTCATGGCTCAGCCGCCCGGCAAGAAAAATGCAACCATACATTTGTTATCGGGTGGCGAAAAAGCGTTGACAGCAACAGCTTTGGTTTTCTCGATTTTCCAGTTGAACCCAGCACCGTTCTGTTTGCTTGATGAGGTGGATGCGCCTTTGGATGACGCTAATACAGTACGTTTTTGTACCATGGTTAAACGCATGGCTGAACAAACTCAATTTTTGTTCATCTCGCACAATAAACTTGCGATGGAGATGGCTAACCAGTTGATAGGCGTGACTATGCAGGAGCAGGGCGTATCGCGTATCGTTGCCGTTGACATGGAGTCGGCGGCTAATTTAGCCTCCGACGTCCAGGCGGCTTGATTCTTTAGTTCACGTTCGGTCTGAGATTACTAAGCTCATTGCTCACCCCGGGAACTAATTTGTCAGTGTGTTTAGTCCCACAACTGAGCCGATCGTGCCATTGCAGCACGTTTCTGATAGTAGGCTTCGTTTTCTTCTGCCTCTCGCGCTCGGGCGTGTTCTACGGAAGCACAGATAAGGTAATGTTCTTCG
>Ga0315909_10008444_pt1 | contig 11290 bp, 11 predicted proteins | sample LakEriMetagenome_11_FD_203527 | JGI IMG/M metagenome (GOLD analysis project Ga0315909, IMG submission 203527) | Freshwater fungal communities from buoy surface, Lake Erie, Ohio, United States - Buoy 2 MA125 | ecosystem: Environmental > Aquatic > Freshwater > Lake | place: USA: Lake Erie, Ohio...
TACCATCGGTGGTGATGACACGATGCAACTCTTGTGCGGCACGGCGCACAAACGCATCGTCGAGATGGTGAAATACCCCCATAATCAACGCCGCATCAAAACTCCCATCGTGAAATCCGAGCAGGTCGCCACTCATCACTAAAAACTCGCGCTCGTAGCGTTTTTTGGCGTATGATACGTAGTGCTCTGCCACATCAAACCCGATATAGCGCTCGGCAGGGAAACTACGTGCAAATTGCCCAGTACCACAACCGTAATCTAGGAAGCGTCGCGATGTGTCACCACCAAATGGATTGAGCTCACGCTCGATGACTCGGTAATCTGCCACAAACCCGAACTCTGCCACATTGCGCAATAAGTTCCACATGAATGGCTGACGTGCAAGGGCATCAAGCAACTGTTGTAGCATTCCATCACTCCACATAACTAAGATTGATCAATTGGGCGTTGCGCAAGACACAGCAATGATACCCCAACCGGCAGTGATATGCCAATTCGAAGCAATGCGGCTTCGAGATTAAGCGCGGTGAGGCCGATCTGATTCACAATCGGCGATGGCAATTCCACATCAGAATGGTCGAGCGCGGCTGTGTGTCGCAGTCGCTCCATGGTGACTTGTGCCAACACCAACGGCAACAAGATGGTATTGACGCAGCTGAGTTTTTGGACATGAAATCCCGCCTGCTGTAGCAACGAAGTCAGCCCGCGGGGCGTGTAGCGCCGTGCCCCATGTACGCGCTGATGATGATGGCCTCCCAGCCAGTCAAATGCTGCGACCCGCAGCAATAGATGCCCTCCGGGTGCCATGACACGGTAGCATTCTTTGAGTGCTGCCAGATCATCAGCAACTGCACGGTGGTAAATCACATCGAATGTGGTCACCAAATCAAATGATTGGTCACGGAATGGAATGGCGTTTATCGATGCACAAGCCACAGAAATATCACGTTGCTGGGTGTATCCACACGCCACGGATTCATAATCGAATCCGATGATGTGACCATACTTTGTCAACCATTTTGCATTACCACCCGTGCCACATCCTGCATCGAGAATGGTTGTAATTGGGAGTCCTTGGAGCCATACATCAGCGATACGGCGCATCCCCACATACCACCAGAGTTGGTCTTCGACATGCGCCATTACCTCGTATTCGAGACGCTCCATGCAACTCCTCCATCATGTATTGACGAATACTAGATTACCACATAAACTAGGTATGTAGTGTAGAGTGCACTTTTCCGTGAGCAAGGAGATGCATATGCGGCTGTCTCATAACAAAGTGGCACGTTATGCCGAACAGTTGGTCGATGTCCTCGCTGATACGGATGGTGTCATGTTTGATTGTGATGATGCTGATTTGCGTGTTGCCATCATCGACATCATGACCGATGAATTGATGGTCGAAGAACGCCTCGATGCCGAGTTGCACGAGCTTTTGCAAAAAAATGCGCATTACGAGATTTCGATGCGCCGTGTCAATTACGATGAACTCTTTAAAAAGGCCAAAGCCCAAGAAGTGCGCCGTCGGCGTATCGTGTTGTAATTAGAGCGTATGCACGCCAAACCACGGTCCCGTTTCACAGGCGAGACGTGGGCCATTGCGTGTCTGCACACGGCATTGCTGACAGCTGGCACTAGCACATGGTAATGGCGTAGTAGGGATGGCCGTTGCCGTGTATTTGCCGCCACGTAGGCGTACGGTGCGCACCATCTGGATCAGCGTATTGGTGACTGGCATGGTGGCCGCTATATAAATATGATCTGCCCAGCGCATCAATTCGGGCAAGCGTTTTTCCACCACACGCAAAATATTTTCACTCCCCGCTAAATATTCCACATCCAACGGCAACAACTGCGGGTCGATGTGCCACAACGGGCTCATGTCTCCTGCCACAAAGGTCACACTGGTATGGCGGGCATTGAGTGCAGTGGCCAACCCCAACAACCGCACACTCCCCTCGGCTTGCCCCAAACACAGCGCCGTGCCACGCTCGGGGAGCGCATGTGGCATGCTCCCGTGTGGCCCGTGACATGTCACCACGCTCCCCACCGCTTGTGTGGCCAACCACGCCCATCCCTCGTCACTCTGTGGCGAAATCACAATGCCGATGCGCCCCAGTTTGGCATCGACAGCAGCCGGGAAGCTCGGGCGCAACAGCGCACGCTGCGGACGCTGTGGGTCGTCACACAGGAGTTGTAGATACTGCCCAGTCTGCCAATGTGCGGCGAGCTGGGCGGCTTCAAATGCGACCCACTGCAAATTACCGACTGGACGCGATTCACAGATGGTCAGGTGGTGTGTTTTCATGGTTCCTTGAATACCGCATGCATGTGCGATTAGTGTACCACGCACGCACATGGAAATGAAAAATGAAGAATCATGGTGGGTACAGCAGCAACGCATGACCATGCCTTGCTACTATATTCGCGCCATACCCATCAATTACACAAACAACGGCTGCCCGCGAAACAGCTCGTGGATTGCACGCCGCTCAGCGTCACTCGGCCCTACTCCGTCGCAATAGTGCAGGTTTGCGGCGAGCTGTTCGGGTTGGGCTGCCCCTGTCAGCGTCACTGCAATGTCGTCACTGGTCAAACTATAGCGCATGGCTGCCTCCACAAACCCATGTGCCCCTGGCTTCCTGAGGTGCGTAATCAATCCTTTGCGCCGCTCGGCTTCGGCCAAGAGGTCATGGTGGTCACGCAAAAACGGCGCTGGTGTGTCGGTTATAATCCCCATCCCGAGCGGGCTACCGTTGATGACGCCAATCTGTTGCGCCTGCGTCAGCGGGGCCAGCTGGTCGTGGAGTGTCGTGTCAATCAGCATATAGCGACAATAGGTCAGTACCGTATCCACGTACCCAGTCGCAATATACGGCGTCAAGATGCCTAGATTGCGCGCATTGACACCAATGGCACGTACTTTGCCTGCTTTTTTGAGGTCGAGAAAGGCAGCAATGCAACCATTGATCGCCACGTCAAATGTGGTGGTTTCGGCTTCGTGGAGCTGAATCAGGTCGATGTAATCGGTCTGCAGGCGGCGCAAACTGGCCTCCACACTCGCCATGGTGGTGGCGTAGTCGTAGGGTGTGCCACGCATGACGGCTTTGGTGGCGAGGATGACCTGCGACCGCTTGCCGCCTGCTAGCGCTACGCCAAAACGCCGCTCACTTTCACCCAGCCCGTACTGTGCCGCCGTATCGAGAAAGTTGACCCCCGCATCCATGGCCATGTGAATAACGCGCACGGCCTGTGATTCGGGGACATCGCCGAACTCGTTGCCAATCGCTGCTCCGCCCAATCCCAGCCGTGACACACGCCACCCCGTGCGCCCTAGTGTGGTGTACTGCATCACTGCACCTCGCGCGGGCGGATGAGTGCATCGCCGTCCTGTGGCTGTTGCCACGGGTTGGCGTACGATGGGCGATTGACGTAGCGCTGCATCTGCATCACCAACGTCGCCCCCGACATCGGGTCAATATCCAGCGTATACCAGCTGGCATGCACGTCGTGTGTGGCGATGGCATGACCATGCTCATCCACGATATCGACCCTGCCAAACTGATGCTCACCAAAGGTGCCGGCCTGGATGACCACGCGCCGCACCTGGGTGGCATCGGTATTGACCAGCGTCAGCGTCACCGCTGCGGCATCGAGATGTGACACCAGTGCTGCCACTCCTGGCGGCAAGCCGGGACGGCGGCGTTGGGCGTCGTAGTAACGCACCTGGCCGAATTGTAGGCCGCCGTGCGAGATGTGCATGGGGGCGCCCAGCGTCAACTGCAACAACCCCTCCACACACACCGGCGTCAACTCTTGCCAGGCGTGAATGGGGTCGACATGCATGTTGATGTTGAACGTCTCTTGCGATAGCCCCGTGATGTCGTGCCAGTTGGCGGGATCAGCGATGGGGAGCATCATTTTGCGCAGTTGATTGGCCACTAGCGTCAAATTGGCGCTAAGCATGCGGCTGGGGAAGTCGGGGTTGCGCCCTTGGATGTACTCAAACCACGGCAACGTGTTGTTGATGTAGTGTTTGCCCACCCCTACGCGGATCTCGTTCCAGTCGTGTTGGCGCGGGATGCGCATCACCCGCTGCAAATCCTCGTCGGCCAGCGAGGCATACCACAGATAGATGGGGTATTTGTGCAGTGGCGGACGATAATCGCTCCAGCCCGCATCAAAATGCCGATTTGGCGTGACAAACAGCCCGTCGTGCATCTGCCCCAGCGCCCAGTTGGCGTCGAGTTGCTCACGTGCTAGCGCCAACCAGCGGGTGTCGCCAGTGATGAGCAGGGCGTTCATGCAGGCGTTGGTGATGGGCTCGATGATGGTCATAAAACCGTGTGGCCAGCGCCAGCCGTAGTAGCCGCCCCACCACTTGCCATCGAGATATTCGCCGATCTGGTCGCTCAGTCCCACGTTGTCGGGGATAATTCCGCCGTTGCGCTGGCTACGCTCGTGCCAGGCGGCAATATAGTCACAAATCCAACGGTGCAATGTTTCATCACCACTATATAAAAAAGCGTGTGTGATGAGTCCTGTGGCATTGAGGTTGAGGGGCACGTCACCGCGGTTCATGCGTGCGTTCATTTTAGTGATGATATCGGCATAAATCGCATCGTCGCTCCAGTGGCAACGCTTGCTGGCGAAATCCGTGTTGATGATATCTTCGAATGGGGCCAGGTAGTGGTCGAGCACCACACGGTGCGTCTGCCAGTCCTCAGCGGTGGCCACATGGCGTGGTCCGTGGCTGCCTGTCAGTGGCGAGCGCATCAGTTTGTGGGTGGGGTCGTAGTTGGGGGCGAGAGGGTCGTTACCCGTGTACATGTTGGCAAAACGCTGGGCACGCTGGCGCTCTTTGCGTTGGCTGGGGTCGGCCAGTCCCAGAAAATAGAGGTACAAATACCCCTCGCCGTGATGCATCCAGTCGTAATATTTGGTGAATTCACGGTCGACTTGACCGTATTCCGTCCACTGCCAGGTGATGCCATCCCAGATGCGCCGCGCCTCGCTGAGCAGGTCGTCGTCACCACCCAGCACGTAGAGTAGCGCGAGTTGCATGAAGCCTTCGTAGGGGTCGTCGCTGCCGTCCATCCCCGGCCAAAAGTCACGCCAGATGAGTGTGCCGTCGGGGCGCACATAGCGCGCCACAAAGGCTCGGGCGGCATCGTTGAGTGTGGCGATGAGTTGGCGTTCTTGGATTGCCCACTGTGGGATTTCCATCGGGGTGCGGATGTGAAACGTTGGTGTTGTCATGGCGTGCTCCATTGCATGCGGCGCGGTGGCGCTATTTTTCCCAGATCAGTGGCAAACGAATCCACTCGTGGCTGTCACTCGGCTGATCCGTCCACAACTCGAAGTGCTGGTGCATCAGCTCCTGCCAGTTGCTGGGCGTCAAATCGGTGCTCATACTGCCCTGCGGTTTGGGTGTGTCGATGGTGGCCGGCCATTCCTGGTACGAAAAAATCATGTTTTCGTGGGCACCGATGATGTAGTACTTGTTGAAGCCGTGCGGTTGTTCTTCTTGGCGCAAAAAATGATAGTAGACATAACTACAATACATGGCTGGCTTGAGGCGTGCCAGCGAGCCCACACGGCGCTCGGGCGTATACCCGGGGGCACGCCAGTGGGGACCATCGCCGGGCATGCCGTCGTGGTAAATATCGGGTAAATCGATGCTGACCTGCATGCCTCTGCTGGTAGGGATGCGCATCAGCACATCGCCGAGGGTGGCAGCCATGAGTGTGTGTGTGTCGAGTGAATGTGTGCTTTCGGCATAGCCATAGAGCATGTGCTGATGTGCAAAAAGTGCCATGGTGGTGATGGTGTGCCCATCACTGGCGTGATGCAGGGGTTGGGTGCGACGGGTGCAGATGCCTGCGATATCGATACCGGGTTGGAGGTAGCTGACCCACATGCTGCGGTAAATCATCCGCACTCCTTTGCTGGTGAGCGGTCGCATTGCGACCGCTCGTAGACGCATGTTACTGCTGGTGAGTGATAGTACCCTTGTAAATCGTTGTTACCGCTTTGCCGCGCATCTGTTGGCCGAGCAGTGGTGTGTTTTTGCCCTTGGAGTAGAGCGTGTCGGGCGTGACCGTCCACACCAACTGCGGGTCGATGACGGTTACATCGGCACGGGTGCCCACACGCAGGGCGGTACTTTGGCGGCCGAGGAAGGCTGCGGGCGCATCGGTCATTTTGACAATCAGATCTATCAGGCTGATTTGGCCGCGATTGACGAGCATCAGCATGCTTGCCAATGCAGTCTCAATACCGGTAATCCCTGCCATGGCCAGGCGATATTCGACTTCTTTGTCGACCCGGCTATGTGGGGCATGATCGGTGGCCACAAAGTCGAGTGTGCCATCGAGCAAGCCGTGCAGCACGGCCTCGGCATCGGCTTCGCTCCGCAGTGGCGGGCTGACGCGTGTGCTAGTGTCGTAGGGGGGGAGGGTGGTAGCGTTGAGCGACATGCCGGGGATGTTTTGGGCATTGGCTTGCTCGTCGAGCCAGCCCAATACCCAGCGATCGCTGAGTACCATGTGGTGCGGGGCTGCCTCGCCCGTGACCTTGACGCCGCGTGCTTTGGCGGCACGGATCAGGGCGACACCACCGGCGGTGCTGACATGGCAGACATGCAGGCGGCTATCGGTGAGCTCCGCAATGGCGATGTCGCGGGCAATGCCCACTTCTTCGGCGGCACTGGGGTAGCCTGGGAGACCGAGGCGGTTGCTGACGGCACCCTCATGCATGCCCCAGCCCTTGCTGAGCACCATGTCTTCGCAATGGCCAAAGTAGGGTACATTCAGCATTTTGATGTATTCAAAGACGTTGCGCATCACCGCAGGGTCACTGACCGGCACCCCATCGTCGCTAAAGCCGATGGCACCGGCCTCGACCAACTCGCGCAGCGGGCTGAGCTCTTTGCCGGCACGGGCGATGGTCGCCGCTGCGATGGGCAGGACCTCGGCATGGCCGGCGCGGTGCGCCGCCGCCAGGATGTGTTGTACCACGGCCACGCTATCGATGGCTGGGCGCGTATTGGGCATACAGGCCACTACGGTAAAGCCACCGGCGGCGGCGGCACGGGTGCCGGTTGCGATGGTTTCTTTGTGCTCCTCGCCTGGTTCGCGTAGGTGCACGTGCAGGTCAATCAATCCCGGGGTAATGAGTTTGTGGCTGGCATCGATGACGGTGGTGCCTGGGGCGGTGCGTACATCGGCGTCGCTGGGGAGCTGCCCGTCGAAGCGGGCGCTGACGACGCCGTTGTCGATGAGTAGACTGCCCAGCCCCATGTGACGCGTATCGGGGTCGATGATGGTGCCATTGACAAGCAAAATAGGCATGTGATTGGTTCCTTTTATACAGTGGGAGCTTCGCCAGAAAGCCGATACAACAAGGCCATCCGCACGGCCACACCGTTGGTGACCTGCGTCTCAATCACTGAGCGGGGGGATGTGGCAGCCTCGGGCATAATCTCTACGCCCTCGTTCATTGGTCCCGGGTGCATCACAATCGCATGCTCGGGCAGGCGGGTCAGACGTGCCTCGTCGAGCCCGAAGTAGGTGCTATATTCGCGCAGTGCGGGGAGCAATCCAGCCTGCATGCGCTCCTTTTGGATGCGCAGTGCCATCACCACGTCGGTATCGGGCAGCAGGTCGTCGAGATTGTAGTGGACCTTGAGTGTGGGGAAGGTGGCTTGCCAGGTGCGTACATCGCCAATCAATGTACTCGGCCCACACAGTGTGACATGCATGCCACAGCGCAACATGCCCCAGATGTTGGAGCGTGCCACGCGGCTATGCACGATGTCGCCCACGATGGTGACGCGTAGCCCGGCGAGCGTGCCTAGCTGCTCACGGATAGTAAAGAGGTCGAGCAGGGCTTGTGAGGGGTGCGCATGGCGCCCGTCGCCGGCATTGATAATTGAGCCCTTGAAGTGTTGGGCGGCTAGGTATGGCGCCCCTGATTCGCCGTGACGCATCACGATGATGTCGGCACCGAGAGCCTGGATGGTGCGGATGGTGTCGATGAGTGATTCGCCCTTTTCGACGCTCGAGCCTTTGGCTGTCATGCTCATGACTTGTGCCGAAAGGGTGCGGGCGGCGAGTTCAAACGACATGCGCGTGCGCGTGCTTTCTTCATAAAAGACGTTTACCACAGTGCGCCCGCGCAGAATGGGGACTTGGGGGACGCTACGGCCGAGGATTTCTTTCATGCTGGTGGCTGAATCGAGGATGTCGGTGATTTCTTGGGTCGAAAAATCATCGAGGTCGAGCACATGTCGGCGCTTGCGCGTGTCGCTCGGCGTCCATGGCACAAAGGGTGAAACAGCTGGAATACTCATGCGTCACCTCGCAAGATCATCACGGCGTCATCGCCACCGTCGACCTCGTTGAGGCGTACGGCCACGTCTTCGCTGGTAGCGGTAGGTAAACTTTTGCCGACAAAGTCAGCCCGAATCGGTAGCTCGCGATGACCGCGATCGACCAGCACTGCCAGCTGGATGCGCTCAGGGCGGCCGAGGTCGGTGAGCGCGTCGAGGGCGGCACGAATGGTGCGCCCCGTAAAGAGCACGTCATCGACCAGTACCACGATTTTGCCTGTGATGTCGACAGGGATGTTGGTGTGTTGAATCTGTGTTGATGGGCCGCGCAATTCGAGGTCATCGCGGTAGAGCGTGATGTCAAGCGCACCGATGGCTACGGTGCGGCCCTCGATGTGGTTGATGGCGGCGGCGATACGTTTGGCCAGCGGGATACCACGGCGATAAATGCCGACGAGTACCACGTTGCCGACCCCGCCGTTGCGTTCGCCGATTTCGTGGGCAATACGCGCAATGGCGCGCCGCACCTCGTCAGCGGTCATGATTTGGCGTTCGTTCATGGCGTGCTCCGTGCATAAAAAAAGCGCCACCACCCATTGGGTGTGCGCATTGTGCGGCGAGTCTGCCGTGACAGATTGATTGTGTAGAGTACATGGATGTGTCCTTTGCAACCTCACGGGATTGCATTAAAGGTCTGCGTGTATGCTACCGAGTTTTGCGTGAGATGTCAAGCGAATGAAGGGGCGAATATTATGCGCCCGGACACCGATGGATGTCCACTCTTCATTCTTTGAGGCGGGCAATCTCAGCGTCAATATCTTGTTCGGTGATTTCTTTGGGGGGTGTACCATATGCCACGCGCCATTGGAAGAATGCAGCAATCCCCATGCCCAAGATAGGCCACATCGGCCAAAAGTACCCCATACCGGTCAGCGCCCAAATAATGATGACGAGGAGCGAAACACCACCCCAGACGGTTAGATACTTTTGGAAGTCTTGTTGGTCTTTGAGGCGCTTGCGGATTTGGTCGCGGTACGGCATTTCCTCGGGGTTAGGAGAATGAAAATTACTCATGATACGCCTCCATGAAGATGTGCAAACTTCAATACATACAAGTGATTATACAACGAAATGGTGTATTTAACGTAGGCACACCAGCAATTGTGCATTGTGCATTCTCCATTCTCCATTCTGCATTGTGCATTGTGCATTCTCCATTGTGCATTGTGCATTCTCCATTGTGCATTGTGCATTGTGCATTCTCCATTGTGCATTCTCCATTGTGCATTGTGCATTCTCCATTGTGCATTGTGCATTCTCCATTGTGCATTGTGCATTGTGCATTGTGCATTGTGCATTCTCCATTGTGCATTCTCCATTCTCCATTCTCCATTCTCCATTCTCCATTCCTATGTTACAATCGGGCGGTGTAGAATGCGTGTTACAGGAGAAATTGTGATGCGACCCAAAATTACGATTATCGGGGCTGGTTTCGTCGGCTCTACGTCGGCACACTGGATTGCCGCCAAAGAGCTGGGTGACGTCGTGTTGCTTGACATCGTCGAGGGTGTACCGCAGGGCAAAGGCCTCGACCTAGCCGAAGCAGCCCCCATCGAAGGCTACGACCTCAAAATTATCGGCTCAAACGACTATGCAGATACTGCGAATTCAGATGTGATTGTGGTGACGTCGGGTGCACCACGTAAACCAGGTATGACGCGTGAAGACTTGATTAAAATCAACGCTAAGATCACGCGCGACTGTATTAGCAAGGCGGCACCGTTGTCACCCAATGCGGTCATCGTGGTGGTCAATAATCCCCTTGATACTATGGTGTATTTGGCCAAGCAGGTGAGCGGTTTCCCCAAAGAGCGTGTCATCGGTCAAGCTGGTGTGCTCGATGCCGCCCGCTATCGTACCTTTATCGCCATGGAGACGGGCGTTTCTGTCGAAGATATTCAGGCGATGTTGATGGGCGGTCACGGCGATGAAATGGTGCCGTTGCCACGATTTACCACCATCGCAGGTATTCCTGTCACCGAATTCATCAAGGCTGAGCGCCTCGAGGCGATTGTGGATCGTGCCCGCAAGGGCGGCGGCGAAATCGTCAACCTGCTCAAGACTGGTAGCGCCTACTACGCTCCATCTGCGGCGACGGTGATGATGGTTGAGTCAATTGTGCGCGACAAAAACCGCGTCTTGCCGGCTGCCTGCTACCTCGAAGGCGAATACGGCCTCAACGATATTTATTTCGGTGTGCCGTGTGTGCTCGGTGCCGGTGGCGTCAAAAAGGTCATCGAATTGCCGCTCAACGCAGATGAAAAAGCCTTGGTCAAGGCCAGTGCCGATGCCGTGGCAGGCTCCATCGCCGCCCTCAAAGGCATGGATCTCGACGCCTAAATCCAGCTCACGTTCTATCATGCCACGGCGCATGTTGCGCCGTGGCATTGTTGTGTCCCAAACCGCAGAGCCATGCTATGATTCGTTTTATAATACACAACAGACCCCATAACGAGGAGCATTGCGATGATTCATGTACTGCAAAACGATACGTGGCGTGTTGGTGTATTGCCGCAGACTGCGGCATCATTGGCTTTTGCGCAAATCAAGCGCAACGGGGTGTGGCATGATTTTATGCGGCCTGTAGCGTCCGACAAAATGGATGATGCCTTGGCATGTGCCAGCTATTTGCTGGTGCCGTGGTCCAACCGTATTCGTGATGCGCGTTTTACCTTTGCTGGGCAATCGTATCAGCTGCGCCCAAGCTATCCCGACGGGACTGCTATCCACGGTGCTGCCCGTCACTACCCGTGGCAGGTTGTGCATGCCGATGCCACACGCATCGAGTTGCGTTTTGATTCACGTCAACACCGCGACGTCAACTTTCCGTTTGCCTTTGTGGCATGGGTAGAGTATGTACTCGATGGTGCCGACTTTAGCACGCGGCTCGGCGTA
>Ga0315909_10008445_pt1 | contig 11289 bp, 4 predicted proteins | sample LakEriMetagenome_11_FD_203527 | JGI IMG/M metagenome (GOLD analysis project Ga0315909, IMG submission 203527) | Freshwater fungal communities from buoy surface, Lake Erie, Ohio, United States - Buoy 2 MA125 | ecosystem: Environmental > Aquatic > Freshwater > Lake | place: USA: Lake Erie, Ohio...
TTTCCCAGGGTTAGCTCTATTGTATGAAGCTCTGCCTTTAGCATTAAGTCCACCTGATGCAGACTTACCCTCTTTTCTTTGCCAAGCTGGTGACTTTGCCATGATTATTTTTTCTTTGCTGTCTTAGCAGCTTGTTTAAATTGTTTAGATGTAGGTGCTCCTTTAGATCCTACTTTTCTCATTTTTTCTCCACTGCCTGCAGCTATTCTAGCTCTCTTTGCATGGATGTTTGCGTAAAGTCCTGCTTTTGCCATAATTATAATTGTTGTCTTCTCATTCCTAAAAATAAAATACCTAAAGATTTGCTCACTGCTCTTGTTGTCCAATTACTTCCACCTGGAGTATTTGTAGGATTATAGATTACAAATGCTTGATTAGAATTAGCTTCTGTACTAGTCCAATAAGATTGAGTTGGGTCTAATAAAGCTTCGTATTCAGGAACTTGTTGTATCTGAACTAATGCTTCATCAACTGCTGGTATATACCAATCATTATATCCATAAGTATAAATACTAGGTGATGCAATATAATCAACTGGTGGACTACAAGCGTTAGAAACCATTAACTGTGTATTAGCATATCCATTTTGAGGATCACTTGCACCTATAATTATTCCATCACACCCCCAAACATCAGCACCAATATATGGGACACCTACATCATTGTATCCAGTAATACCTTCTGTACCAGTATTTTCAAGTAACATACCTCCACCAAATAACTGACCTCTTACTAAGCTATCATTGTCAATTATTCTAGCAGTAAGTCCATTACCTAAAGTAGTAACTCCACCATTAGGAGAACAATTTCCATCATAACTAAAATAAGAATAAAGTGGATTAGCAAGGTCTAAAGTATATGTCCAATAATAAGCATAAATACCTATAGAATAACCACCAGTTGTAGGAGAAATAGCACCACCAGGTACTATTTCAAAATCATATAAATTAGCAGCATCTGTATTTGGTGCAGTCCACACTCCTAATGAAACATTCTTTAATCCACACAACAATTGAGATTGACTATTTAAATAATTATTTAATACATCCCATTCCCAATAAGTTGGTATGTGATAACCACTAGGAGCTAAGTTTCTAGGATCCTGCATAGCATATGAATTATACCATTTACCATAAATAGCTTCAGTAGTAGGATCATCATTATAATACCTGTATGCTCCTGTTTGTGAAGCTGCATAGCTATCCCACTCTGATTGATTAGTTGCAAAAGGAATAGGATCACCATTTCTGTAAGTAGAAACATTAAGGTTCTTGGTACTCCACACTTGAGTTCCTACAGTTGTAACTGGAGTAGTTCCTCCACAAGTCAAAGCTTGATATAACTTTCTAAGGTATGCTGGATAGATTTTAGTTTTGTATTTAAGCAATACTCTCCACAATGCCTCAGATTCCCCTAATTCACAATACTTTACAAGTTGCTCATAAAGATCTCTCATGTCTCTATACTTCCAATTGTAAAGTCCACCTCTAAGAGCTGGGTTCTTTACATCATTATAAGCTTCATAACCACTTCCTATGTAGGGTTTGTTATTTAGCTTAAGGATAGCATTCCATAAGTTTTGTTTATCAGTGGGTGTCATTTGCCTTGTCTGTTATAAAGTTTCTTATAGTTCTTGCTAGTCTTCAGGCCACTGGTTTTCTTCTTAGAATGAACCCCTGGTCTTCTGACTTTAGCCTTCTTAATGAATCTTTTAACTATACTACTACTTGATTTAGTTTTAGCCATACTATAATATACTAATTTTTATTTTATTAATCAGTCTTGCGGAATTGTTTTTTAACTGCAAACTCTGGTTCAAAGAAGTCTAAAGCATTCTCTATACCACTTAATTGCAACATGTTAGCAATTGCTTTAGGGGTATCTCTTTCATATCTGTAAGAGTCTTTTTGATAGTATCCTCGTTTGTGAGCATATTCTGAATCAAATAACTCATAACTTAAATAGTAACCAGTGTTCTCTACTAACTTAGATATTGTTTTACCTTCGTTAAATGCTGAAGTAAATGTAGCAAAGTTAGAAATAAAATCATCTGCTTTTCCTATGTAAGGAATCCAAACCATTGATCTTGATTCATTTGCAACCTTGGCCATGAGTCTCATACTATTCATCTGAGCCCACGTTAATTCTTTGTCCTTATCCTCATCATCGTCTGTTCCATATAACAGTCCTCTCAATGACACATATGCAAATGTTGCTAAGAATGCAAATAAGATTTCTCTTCTTACTTGGCCAGCTTTTGATTTGTAATATTCATTGTATTTAGCACCACCAATCTTAGTAGATAAGAATTCTGGCAATAACTGAGAAGCTCCTTGCAGCATTCCTTTATCACCAAAGATTTTAAAGAACGCTGTCCACCAACCCATCTGCATATCACCTGCTACCCAGTTCTTAGGATCACCTATACCAAAAGCACCTTTAAAACGATTCTCAATAAATGGTTCTAGATACTTACGGAAGAACATAAGCAAGACCCCAAACATACTACTTTCAATTTTAGTTTGATTTTGATCTGCATAGTTACCTTGGTATTGTAAGTATTCTTGATGAGTTCTATTTCTAATAGCTTCTAAATCCTCCATAGTCATAGCAACATCATATCTTATTCCTGGAGTAGCTAGACCTGAATCAACTAATGCTTCATAAGCACTTACAGTAACAAGCTTACCTTCTTGATCTTTTTTGAGTATAGGATTACCATTTTGATCCAACATTTTAGTTTTACCATCAGGCTGCATTTCATATACATTAAACTTATGTGCACTCAGATTTTTGAGTAGTGTACTCATGGCAATTTCCATCTCACCTTTATCCTGAATTACATATGCTAAATCTCCAAATGAAAATGCTCTATTCAATAATCTTTGACTAAGACTTCTATTAGCAGTAGCTAACACCTTATCCATAGAGTTCATAGTAGGATTGAAGTATCTAAGAATTTTTGTAGATAGACTTACTTGATCTACTTTACCCCAATCTAATATTACATTGTATAAGAAACCATCTTTACCATACATTTGAAGTTTTGCAAAAGCCCAATCTTTCCAAGTACCTAAGCCCCTATCACCCTGAGTAGATAAGAACATCTGAACATTACCAGACACTAAGTTACCACCTTGCATTGCAGGATCAAATGCTAAACGACCCCAACTAATTGCAGACATAAATTGTCTGAATAGTTTTCTTCTTGCAAATGTTTTTTCTGCATTGTCTGGAGCATCGTATGTTTTACCATATACAAACTTGTTTTGCTCAAACTCAAAGATCTCAATTACTTTATCAATTTGTCTAGCTGCAACCTCATTGCCTTGTACTTTTGTTTTTATATCTTTCAATAACTCAATAACAGGAGATATGGCTAAGTTAGCTTCTTCCATAGATTGATAAATCTCATATTGCATACCCCACTTTAAAACAGCATTGATACCATCTTTAGTTCCTAAGGATGCTGGTAATTTATAATTATGTGAGAATCTAATTCTGTGCTGTCCTGCAATACCATACTTGTTACTTGCTTCATCTAGTTTAGAACCACCAAATACAATATTATTATTAATCCATTCTCTAGCTTCTCTCTTAGCTCCTTCTAAACCATCAGTCATTAATGTATCATAAGCAGATTGTGTATCTCCTGGGAAGAAGAAGCCAAGCTTATTTGCTGACATATCTACTTGCTTATTGTAGTATTCATCCATGATGTATGTGTTAAAGAAATCTAGCACTTCTTTATTCTGAGCCATTTCTCTATACTTAGGATTTACCCACTTAGCATTTGGTGCAATATCAAATCTACCTGTTTCTTTATTGTACATAATTCCTTTAGGACTAGGATATCCACCTTGTCCATATCTTCTTTTTTCTAAAGTAGGACTGTACTCTGGATTGTATGCAGCAGGTTTATAAGTTCTAGTTCTGTAATAAGAATTAGGTACTCTAATCATCAAGTTAGGATCTGTAGGTACAGCCATTGTATTAAACTTACGAGGAGCTGAATCTACTTTACCTTTTGATGCTATTGTACCTATCGTATATTTAACTGTGTTATTACGATCATACCAAATTTTAAACTCTTGTTCTTTAATTGCATACTGTTGTTTCAACTTGCTGATTTCATCAGGATCTGTAATAACACCTATTTCATTATCTATTCTAATTAGTTCTTTAATCCTATCATCTAATTCCTTATCAAACTCTGGTTTATTTTGAGTAGATTTTATTTTAGCCATTTCATTTTTAATCCTTCTTAGCTCTTTCTTATCAGCATAAGATAAAGCAGAAAATGCTCCAGAATCTTCTTCATAAAACGCTGCAATTTCTTTTTCAATTTCCATTAACTCTTCATAGTCTTCTTCACTCATGTACAAAGGATTGTATATTGAAGTACTACTATATCTACTAACAAATCTATGTTTAGACATTAGCTTTCTTCTTTCTTCATACAACTCATCTAAGTAAGGATCACCTATGCTACTTAATATATCTCTTCTTTGTTGCATTAAAGCTTCATAGTCTCTAACCCAATCAGGGTTAGGAACTAAATCACTATTTAAATCTAACCAAATTTTATACTCCTTACTATTCTCACCATACTCTTTTAAGACTTGATTTCTAGCATACTCAAATCCACCATCATTTACATGATACTCATAATACTCATCTCGTTTTTTAAATATCTCTTGAAGAGTTGGATCATCATTGATAGCTTGCTTTCTTAATTTAGATATTTGATATTCTAAACTTTTAATTTCCAATCTACCTGACTCATCAATATTCCAATCTTTATTATTGGCCTTTGCTCTAATAGTGTTAATCTTAGTATTAAGTTCTTCAATTTGCTCATAAATTTCTTCAGGTAATGAAACTTCAAGCATGTATAACTCAGGAACTAATTTAGGATTACTATTTTCTACTAAATAGTTAGTATACTGTTTCCTTAATTCTTTTTTCCTTTCATCTAATTTTTTATACTCTTCTTTCTTCTTGTCATCAGACACATTAGAATCTTTAATTGCTTGTCTTTCTTTGGCAAATTGTGATAGCTTATAATCAAACTCATCTATCTTTTCTATATAAAAAGGATCAATTGGTCCTCTAAATGACAGATAATCTTCGTACTCACCTGTCTCAAAGTTCTTGACTCTAATTACTTGACTGATTGCTTCATTAGCTGCTTGATTACTACCAAACATGCTTGCAAACTTTTTAGTTAAAGATCCTACTTTGATCTTTTCCATTCTATCAAAGAATCTCATGTTTGCTTCTTGTGTCATCTTAACAAAGTAATTAGCCATTGCTGTAATAGCTAATTCAGAGTTACCATAAGATGCTCTAAAGTCATCACCAGTTAAACTACCAAAACCTTTTAAAATAGTAGAACCTAAATAAAAACCACTTTCAGGATTATGTATAATGTTATCTACATAGTCCTTTATCATTTCCTTATCAAAAGTTTTATACTGTAAGAAGTAATTTATTTTATCTAGTTTCTTTTGAGCTTCTTCTTTCATGGCATCTGTAATAGTAGTAGCAGTTGCTGAAGATTGACTACCTATTATTTTTCTAAGTACTTTGCCAAGAACAAATTTACTTTTTGCAAATACACTAGCATCACCTGCAACTATTCTCTCAAGCTTTTCTTTTTCATGCTCATACATTAATTCAGCAGACTTAAGCATATCCTCCACATTTTTTTTAGGTAATGATAAAAGTACTTCACTAAACTGCTGCGATGCTAGATCTAAGAAATATGTTTGACCTTTCTCAATAATAGTTATTGATTCATTGATTTCTCTAATTACAGGATTGTCTTCATTAACATTTGCAAGTAACGCATCTTTAAAGTCTAGTAAAAAACTTTTAAGATCATTGTATTGTTTATTTCTTATACCTAATTTAGTAAGAGCTGTTTTAAAGTTTTCTTCTGTTGCTATTTTTTCAGAACTATCTCTTAAATTTTTAGCTAACTGTTTTGTTTTATCTAATACACCTTTTAAAATTAATTCATCTGGTAATTTTTTTACTTCTTCACCTTCTCTAAAAGTTTTATCAAACCAATCTCTTGTTTCTCTGATAAGCTGTTTTCTTTCACGAAGCTCTTTTATCTTAGGTTCATCAGCCTTGTTAACAGACATTCTACCTAACTCATCATTTATTTGACGTAGCTGTGTATCAATTTGATTTTTTAATTTTTCAATTATCAATTTTACTTTTTCAGCAGGGATTGTTGCAATGTCACTAAGATCTCTTTCTACATTGTTTACAGCATCATCAAAGCTTCCTTCGTTTTCAACAGGTATTGATGAATACAATGCTTGCAATACTCGTGTGTACAAAGGATTAACTTCATTAGTAGGTACACCATTTTCATCTAATCTAGTAATCAAACCAAACTCACCTTCAATAGGAACTTCTGCAACAAACATTCTATCATACACAAAATTATTATCCTTACTAGCATAATAGTTTGATTTCTCAGGAGAATAAAGAATATTAATAATTGAATCACCTTTACTTTGAATTCCCATTTGAGCTAGTATTCTTTTATAAGCTCCAATCTGAGCTAAGAATCCACTAGCTTTACTTCTACCAGGAAATCTTTGAAATGCTGGATGAACACCATCTGATAAGGCTGTACTAAAGTATTGATTAAAAATTGCATTATGAGAATACCTTGTCATTGGTACATTAGACTTTGTTGTTTTAAAGTCTTTTACTGCTACACTACCATCTTTTCTAATGATGATAAAATCAAGTCGACCATCTACAACTCTATCCATAGAGTCAAGACCATAGATTGTAATCTCTGGAATAATAACTTCACCTTTACTAAAAGACTCATTGACAATACCTACAATATTAATAATATCATCAGATAGCTTTTCTTGTAGTATTTTACCAACTACTTTACCTTTCTCATCTAATCCTTCTATGTTGATCAAATCACTATTTTCTTCATAGAAACTAGCAAAGTATCCAGGATTATTATTTAAAATTTGTAATGGTGTGTATCCTGTTTCAAGAGCTGTAAGCATTAAGTCTTCCATGAAAGCATGTAAGAATGTACCAAACTGTTGAAACTTTAAAAACTTTTCAGATAGTGATTCAGGGAATAATGGACTACCTACAAACTTAGTTACAGATACTGTTTGAGCATCACTCTCTAATAACTGAATATACTCCTGTGTATTAGTTAATAATTTCTCAGCTGTAGCAACCATTAAAGCTGCTGAAGGATCTTTTTTTAATCTTATAATGATTCTTTTTAATCTATTGATTTGATCTTCTGCCCTTTCAATTTTTATTTGCTTAAGTGGTTTCTTTTCCACTTCTGCTTGTTGTTGATTTAAAGAGTCAGGATCATATTCTTCTGTACCAGGGTCAATGTTATATCTAACTCCTGTTGTTTCTAATCCTGTAAATACTACATCATTTATATTTAAGTACGCAGCTACTTCACCTAAAGTTGCATTTAAAGGTATCTTACTAATATCACCACGAGGTGAATCAATTACCATATCAAATACATCGTTTAGTTTTTCAACGAACCACTTAAAAAACATACGAGCTAATTTTAAGAAGCTGCTACTTTCAATTCCTTCTGGTCTTTCACTTCTTTCTCTAAAGTATGCATCTCTTAAACCTCTTGTTACAGATTCAATATCTCTAGTTGATTGATCAAATCCATTTTGGTCTGAGTAGTCTAAGTCAACAGTAGCTGTTATGTATGGAGAGTTTGTTTGTACTTCGATTAATAGTTTGTCAAACAAATTTTTGTTTTCAGATTTTAAACTATCTACAAACAAGTGCAACACTTCTTCTAATGCTGTTGCTGAAGTTACTCTACCTTTTACTAAGTATATTTTATTTTTATATGCAAAACCATTAATCTGTTTACCTTTAGTAATCAATGGTTGGAGATTGTTATTCTCCTTAAGCATTGTAGCTAATTTCTTTTCAGTAATCCATTCTACAGTTGCACCTTTGAATTTTGATAACAAAGGCTCTATCACTGCTTGTATTACATCTTGTTCTTTTGAAAAATATTGATCTTCCATATCTCCAGGTATAACCTGAGTAGGTATGGTTGTATTTTCAATAGGTCTTTCAGATAATGAAATAGCGTAGATGGCTTCCCCATTTACCATATTCACAGCTTTCTTTGAAACCTGAACTTGAGGATACATCTGCTGCATACCAACAATTATCTTATCTACTTCTTCTTGTGTAAAGTTCTTGACAGATCTAACAGCAACACCTAACTTATTAGGTGCAAACTCAATGTACTTACTTACTAATTCAATTGGACTAAGTGTTCTATCTAACATCCAATTTTTATGGTAATGTTTATTTGCTTCGTAGTATATACCATGAATAGCATCTATCTCATATAATGTTTCTTTTTCCCAACTTATATTTGATGACATATCATTGAGAATATCACCTTTCTTATGGTTTTTTATAATATCTCTTTCTATACCATATGCTTCTTTGAGATACGTTTTTAAGTTAGTATGAATAACTGATAAAATAGATTGATTTAAAATTTTACCACGACCATTTATAGCACCTGCTTTAATAAACTCAGAGTGTATTGCTTTCTTTGCACTACCTATTTGACATACTTTCATATTAAATATTTTTTATAAACAGAATGGATTATCAGATTCATCTGTTTTATTTCTTTCAATTTCTTCTTGCCACTCCCCAAAACCTTCCCATGCATCTAAATCTTCAATATCTTCTTCAGCAGCTTCTGCTGGTTTGAATTCAATTACATAATTACTATCTGAGTAGTTTGTAAAGTCGATTCCTTTATATCCTCGATTCATTAAAAATCTAAAGAACTCTTTTTGGTTTTCTAATCCTTCTTTAGAATTATCTAATAGATCAAATGATTTTCCTGTTAATCTTCTATACTCAAGAAACTCATTAGTATACTCAGGAGAATATCCTTGCAGGAAGTATGCTGTATTTACTTCTACAGCTCTTACATTAGATCCATACTCCATAGCTTCTTCTTGACTTGTTGTATAATAATTAAACATTCTATTGTCTACTTTACCACTAACTCCTTGATACACAGTCTTTTTCTCACCAAATGCATCTTCCATTAAATTACTTGCACTAGATTCATAATTAAAATGAGCAAACTCTTTGTAGTAAAAGTTATACGAATCTAATGATTTTGTATAAGGTACAAACACTCTCCAATCAGCAAAGTCTTTTGCCCTACCCATTTTTAACTTTGCAATCATAATTTCTTTCCACAACTTAAAATAGTTTTCATGCTCTTCTTGTAGAGGTGTTAGTCGTACAAAAAAATCAATATTATATCCAGTTCCTTTAATATAGTCTCCTTTATTATGTTTTCTTCTTTGTTTTTCTTTTACGTTAAAAGATTTTTTTGTCACAGGATCTTTTCTATAGAAACTAACTTCTTCTTCATGATAACCATCTGAATCATAAAACTCTCCATCAATAACACCTATTACAGTCAAACTTTCAAAATCATATTTATGTTCTTTACCATAAAAAGCACTCACTAATTTATAATTAGGATAAACTTCTTTAAACTGATTATACCAATTAAATTGTTGTAACCATTTATCAACTTGATTTCTATCTTTAGGTGGTTGACCACTCCATACATCATAGATTGGATCAATATTCTCACCATCTGGTGAACTTAAATCAAAAGGTACTACAAAATCTAAATCGTGAATTGACTCTTCAAGAGTTCTGTATACTGTACCTGCTCTTCTTAATGCAAGACTTCCTGTAGATACTAGACCTAATGCTTGAGCCCTGGTTAATATTTGATTTGCTCTAGGGTCAGATTCAACTGTTTCTTTATAATATTTTCTAACAGCATCTTCTGAAATTTTATAATTATAATACTCATAATTTCTATCAAGAATTTCATTTGCTATTGAAGTACCTATATCATCAAGATCCTGTTCAGCTTGTTTTTTTGTTTTAAAATGTATCTTATATCCTGACAAGAAGTTTTCAATCCATCTCATGATTTTTTCCCATATTGTAAAGTCTTCACTAGTCCATTTAGTGTCTAGTCTCTTTACAAATTCTTGTCTATTGAAATAATAATCTTCAATATGTTCTTTTAAGAAATCCACAATGACTAAGTCATTAATTGTTCTAGCCCACTTATTTTTATCTTTAATCCAACCACTTCTAAATGAATTACTTGTAGCATGAAATCTCCATCTAGATTTAAATTTATCCCATTTTCTAATAGCGTATCTAAGATCATTTGCTAACTTATCATTTTCTTTACCTAACATTTTATATGCAAAGTATGCAACTTCTGAAGTAATTGATTCTCCTTTATTATATGCAATCATTTTAGCAACTAAATCAGAAGCTGTATATGCATTAATGTTTAGTTCCTTTTGTATATTCTGATACTCAACAGCATCAATACCAAAGTCTTTTAGAAAACCATTTATTAATTGATCATTTAGTGAAGTGTAATAACTCTCAGGGACAGATCCTTCATGCTTGTCCCATAGATAGTGAGCCATTTTAAGACCTTGAACTTCTACAAGTCTAATCCACTCTTTTGAACTTTTATTTGGGCAATTAGCCATATCAACATAATTTTTTTAATATTTCACCAACTTGAGAAGGACTGTATCCTAGTTCTCCTAATAATTTACTATTTATTTGAGTAATGTTATATGACTTACCATCACGAAGTGTCATTGTATTAGGAGCTGTAGTTTCAGGATTACGTCCCCAATAGTTATATCCTTTAGAAGTTTTTCCTGAAGGTGTACCTAATCCCTCTTGGACTAAAGCTTCTCCTTCTACATTCCAAGATCTATTTGCATCAGCAGTAGAATCCATTATAACAGTACCTCCTGATTCTAACACTTCTCTTGCATTTTCAATAGTACTTTCTATTGCATCTTCTGTAGCAACACGATTACCATTTACACTAACAAAAGCTATAGTATTTTCATCAATTACACCTTCGTAGTTTACAGGAATACCTTGACTTTTTGCATCTTGCTCATATTGGAAAGTACTTGTATTTGGTTTACCATAACCAATAAAGTGATTAGCTAAACTAGCTTTACCTTGGTCTTTGCCTTTCTTATCAATTGAAATTGTAAATCCTTTTTTACGATTAGCTGATTGCCCAGTTGTTTTACTCTTATCTCTATTGTTTACAAAATTAGCAAGTACATCAGCATGAGAGAAGTAACCACCTTTCACCATAGTACCATTCAGTTGCTCTACAGATTT
>Ga0315909_10008447_pt1 | contig 11287 bp, 13 predicted proteins | sample LakEriMetagenome_11_FD_203527 | JGI IMG/M metagenome (GOLD analysis project Ga0315909, IMG submission 203527) | Freshwater fungal communities from buoy surface, Lake Erie, Ohio, United States - Buoy 2 MA125 | ecosystem: Environmental > Aquatic > Freshwater > Lake | place: USA: Lake Erie, Ohio...
CCAAAATTAACATATCCAACAGGAAATCCATCTTCTATGGGAGGATCTCAGGGCATCAAAATGTCTAAAGATTCTATTACATATTGCACTTCTGGTCTAGTAGATAGAAATAAAGGATCAACACTTTCATATTTACATAAAGCAATTAAGTCTCTTAATCAACTTAGAATGATTGAGGACTCTCTTGTAATTTATAGATTGTCTCGTGCTCCAGAAAGACGTATTTTTTATATTGATGTTGGCAATCTACCCAAAGTAAAGGCAGAACAATATTTGCGCGATGTGATGATGCGTTATCGCAATAAACTTGTTTATGATGCTTCAACAGGAGAAATTCGCGATGATAAAAAGTTTATGGCAATGCTTGAGGACTTCTGGCTTCCAAGAAGAGAGGGTGGTAGAGGTACTGAAATCTCAACTCTTCCTGGAGGTCAGAACCTTGGAGAAATTACAGATATTGAATACTTTAAGAAAAAACTTTATCGTTCATTAAATGTTCCCCCATCAAGAATGGATGGAGAAGGTGGATTTAATCTTGGAAGATCTTCTGAGATTCTTCGTGATGAAGTTAAGTTCAGCAAATTTGTTGCTCGCTTAAGAAAGAGATTCTCATATATGTTCCATGATATGTTGAGAACTCAATTGATTCTTAAAAATATCATAACCCCACAAGATTGGGATACTATGGAAGAACATATTCAATATGACTTCCTCTATGATAATCACTTTGCAGAACTTAAGGATGCAGAACTTCTTAATGAAAGATTGAATATGGTTCAGGTTGCAGAACCTTATGTTGGAAAGTATTTTTCCCAAGATTATTTGAGAAGAAAGATTCTTCGTCAAACTGATGAAGAAATTATTGAGCAAGATAAGATTATGAAAAAAGAAATTAAAGATGGCATTATTCCAGATCCCAATATGCCAATAGATCCAAATACCGGAATGCCTCTTGGTCCAGAAACTGCAGGAATGGATTTGGGACAACCCGTTATGGAACCAGAAATTAACCCATCTATAACAGAGCCAAATGCGAAAGTAGCAGAGATGCCTAAGGGTGGAGAGATATAAATAAAGAAAATTACTTAGGTATTAAAAATGGATGACCTTCTTGATATGATTGTTTCGGACGAATCACCTTCACAAATCAGCGACAAGATTAAAGAACTTCTTTTTACAAAGTCGGCGGAAAAAATTGATGAATTTCGTCCTGCAGTATCAAATTTAATGTTTAATGGAGACTCCGAAGAAGTAGAGGAAGAATGAAATCATTCAAGGAATTCATCTCAGAATCAGTAAATATTTCTGGAAATTTTAACGGAAATCTTTATATCAATTCAAACCAACCAGAACAACAACAAGTTGGTGAAGAATATGTTGCAGATATTTTATGGAAAGGTAGTCTTTATCGAATGGAATTAATATCTAAAACTGGAATTCCTTCAAACAGAGATTTGGGAGAACAACTGCAGAATGATTATCCAGGAGCTGTTGTACAACAGATTTATCCAGTAGAAGAAAAGAATTTAAATATCAAAAACGCAAGAAGATATCACCCATCAAAACTAGAGTGGATTGATTAATGGCTCAGTGGAATATAACAACACAAGATTATTTAAATCAAGAGAGAAGTCTCTTTGAGGTTAATGGTGTTGCAACTAGAGATGGTAAAATTGTAGATGAACTCAATAGATTTCCAGTAACCATAAACTCAGATGCTTTTGGAAGAACAAGAGTATCAAATCCACTTACACTTTTTGATAGTTCTCACAGGTATAGAGACAATAATCTTTGGGATAGTTTGATTGTAGGAACTGGTTCTACAGTTGGATTTGTAACTACACAAGGTTTAATTAATATAGGTATTGGAACTACAAGTGGTTCATCAGTTGTCAGAGAAACCACAAAGGTATTCTCATATCAACCAGGAAAATCATTACTAGTATTGAATACTTTTGTAATGAATTCTCCAAAGGAAAATTTAAGACAAAGAGTTGGATATTATGGTGCCGATAATGGAATTTACCTCCAAGTTTCTGGTATTGGAAGCACCTCAATAAGTTTTGTAGAAAGAAGTCTATCAACTGGAACAGAAACTATAGTTCTACAACCATCCTGGAATATTGATAAGTTAGATGGAACTGGTATTTCTGGATATACATTAGATATTTCCAAAGCACAAATTATGTGGACTGACATTGAATGGTTGGGACTTGGAACTGTAAGAGTTGGATTTGTAATTGATGGTAAGTTTATTCATTGCCATTCTTTTCATCACGCAAATATTATCCAATCAACTTATATCACAACTGCATCATTACCTTTGAGATACGAGATTGCAAATACTGGAATTACAACAAGTTCAAGTGTTCTCAAACAAGTGTGCTCTTCTGTAATTTCTGAAGGTGGTTATGAATTGCGTGGATTGCAACAGGCAGTACAAACTCCAATTACTGCACCAGTGGATTTACCAACTCCAGCAGGAACTTTTTATCCAGTTATTTCTATTCGTCTTAAATCTTCTCCCAATAGATTAGATGCGATTGTTATTCTAACAGCACTATCATTAATGGGAACTGGAAATGGTCCCGAATATAATTGGCAAGTAAGAGCATCTGCAACTACAACTGGAGGAACTTGGGTTGATGCTGGTGCAGATAGTGCAGTTGAATATAAGATAGATGGTGGTGCAGTGAGTGGTGGAAGAGTATTAGCATCTGGATTTTTCTCCTCAGCAAATCAATCGCAAGCATCTGTAGATATTCTTAAAGAAGCACTCTTCAAGTTTCAGTTAGAGAGAAATGGATTAACTGGAACACCTTATGAACTAACTTTAGTTGTTGCATCCGATACTGCAGGTGCCGATGTCTTTGCTTCGCTTGATTGGGAAGAAATTAGCAGGTAATTATTAAAATAATAAATAACTAATAAAGTCTTTATTATACAAATGCAAAGAACAAAAATAATTGAATCTGAAGTCTCAACCGCTACTAGTACAGGTGCTGCAACCAGTATCGGTAGTGCTAGTTGTGTGAGACTTCATAATAATACAACAGGTATTGTTACGGTTGGGGTTTCAACTCAAGTTGGGGCAGCAACTACAGTATTTTTTAGTATGCCAGGAAGTTCAGTGGAATTTTTAGAAAAATTCCCTTCGGATGTTATTTGGACTTCCACATCAATTAAAGCATCAAAAGTAGGATTCACCAACTAAGAAAAATGAAACTTATCACCGAAGAAATAGAATCAGTAGAAGTTCTTACCGAAACTGTTAATGGTAAAAAAACTCTTTATATTCAGGGAGTATTTTTACAAAGTGAGTGTGTAAATCGCAATGGAAGACTCTATCCATTTTCAATTATGGAAAGAGAGGTGAAAAGATATACTGAAAATTATGTTCAAAAAGGAAGAGCTCTTGGAGAACTTGGACACCCAGATGGACCAACAGTAAATTTAGATAGAGTTTCCCATAAAATAACTTCTCTAACTTGTGAAGGTAAAAACTTCATCGGTAAGGCACAAATTCTTTCTACTCCAATGGGAAAGATTGCAGAATCTCTTTTAAATTCTGGAGTATGTCTTGGAGTTTCTTCTCGTGGTATTGGTTCATTAAGAGAAAATCGTAGTGGTTATAAAGAAGTTGGTGAAGATTTCATGTTAGCAACTGCCGCAGATATTGTTGCAGATCCTTCTGCTCCCGATGCATTTGTTCAGGGTATTATGGAAGGTGTCGAATGGGTCTATGATGCATCAAGAAATGATTGGTTAATCGAAAATACAAAAAATAAAATTAATTCTTTAGTGGATCAAAAACTACTAGAAGATTATAAGCTTTCGTTATTCAATGAGTTTTTAAACTCACTGTAATTTATTAAAATATAAATAAATATAGTTTATAACGTAAGGTTAAACGGAGAGTTCAAATGTCTCGTGGAGATTTACAAGAAATGGAAATAGGCACTAAGCAATCCAAAACCGCTGTTAATGCGAATGCCAAAGCAGCGGATGCGATGCCACATCTATCTGGTTCAACACCTGGTCAAACTGGTGGTTGGGAAGATCTTGGGGGACCTACTCCCCAGAACTATAAGTCTGATGATGATTCAGCAAAACTTAAAACACCTGGCGCAACCCTTAAGCAAGTTAAGGATGTTGTAAATAAAGGTGCTAAAGCAGCTGAACCTATGAAAGAGGAAGAAGAACTTGAAGATGAAGATCTTATTGATGAAGAAATTGATGAAGATGATTTAATTGAAGAGGAAGCAGAAGAGGAAGAAGAAGAGAAAGCACCTAAGAAAAAAGCAAAGAAAGACGAAGACGAAGACGAAGACGAAGACGAGGAAGAAGAGGACGAAGAAGAAATGAAGGAAGAGTTTGACATCGAAGAAGATGTTAATGCTCTTTTAGAAGGTGAAGATCTTTCTGAGGAATTCCAAGAGAAAGCACGTACTATCTTCGAGGCTGCTCTTCGTTCTAAAGTATATGATATTAAAGAAGCACTTGAAGAGCAGTATGTCGTTGCACTTACAGAGGAAGTAGAAGAAATTAAATCTATTTTGTCTGAACGTGTAGATGCATACCTTGAGTATGTTGCTGACGAGTGGATTCAAGAGAACGCACTCGTTATTGAACAAGGTCTCAAGACCGAAATGACTGAATCATTCCTCCAAGGAATGAGAGGTCTTTTTGAAGAACATTATGTATCAATCCCTGAAGAAAAATATGATGTGCTTGAGAGCATGGTAGAAAAACTTGATGAAATGGAGACAAAACTCAACGAGCAAATTGAGAAAAACGTTTCCCTTAACAAGCGTCTCGCAGAGTCGGTTGCTGATGGAATCTTTGAACAAGTTTCTGATGGTCTTGCAGACACTCAGAAAGACAAGCTCGCTTCACTTGCCGAAAGTGTTGAGTTTGAAAGTGAAGAAGAATATCGTGAAAAACTGGAGACTTTGAGAGAATCATATTTTCCCTCAAGAGTAGTTTCTCCATCTGCAAGAACTGAAACCCTGTCGGAGGGTCTAGAAGCTACACCCGAATCTTATTCGGATTCAATGGCTGCATATCTGAAGACTCTTTCAGCATTCGGCAAATAATTGAATTTAATATAATTCAAACCAAAAAACAAACACTTAGTAAAAGGTAAACGCAAATGTTTCAATCAGAACATCTGCAGGAAAAGTGGGCACCTCTTCTCAACTATGAGGGTCTTGATAAAATCAAAGATTCGCATCGTAGATCGGTAACCGCTGTCCTGCTCGAAAACCAAGAAAGATTTTTAAGAGAAGAGCAAGCATTCCAAGTTGGAAATCTTTCCAACCTTATGGAAGCTCCAACTAATTCAACCGGTACTGGTGGATTCAGTGGATCCGCAGCTGCTGGTGGCCCTACCGCAGGTTTTGATCCCGTACTGATCTCGCTGATCAGACGTTCAATGCCTAACCTGATCGCTTATGATATTGCAGGCGTTCAGCCAATGAGTGGTCCTACTGGACTCATTTTTGCAATGCGTTCGCGCTATGCTAACCAGAGTGGTGCTGAGACCTTCTATGATGAAGTAAACAGTGCATTCTCAGGTCAAAATTCAGCATTCGATAATGTTGGATTTGCTGGTACTTCTGTTGGTATCGGTACAACTAATCAGGCTGGTTCTAACCCATCAGTTCTGAACCCAGTTGGTGGTGCAGGCGATCAAACTGCATACAATACTGGCACCGGTATGCTTACCGGTGATGCAGAAGCTCTTGGCGACGGTGCAGGTGGCGATCACTTCAACCAGATGGCATTCTCGATCGAGAAAGTCACTGTTACTGCAAAGTCACGCGCACTGAAGGCTGAGTACTCACTCGAGCTCGCTCAAGACCTTAAGGCAATCCACGGTCTGAATGCTGAAGCGGAACTCGCAAACATTCTCTCAACTGAGATTCTTGCTGAGATCAACCGTGAAGTCATCAGAACCATCTACAAGGTTGCTGAGCAGGGTGCTGTACAGAACGTTGCAACCCCAGGCATCTTCGACCTAGACATCGACTCCAATGGTCGTTGGTCAGTTGAGAAGTTCAAGGGTCTTCTGTTCCAAATCGAGCGTGATGCTAACGCAATCGCACAAAGAACTCGTCGCGGAAAGGGCAACATCATCGTCTGTTCTGCAGACGTTGCATCTGCTCTAACCATGGCTGGTGTTCTTGATTACACCCCAGCACTTAATGCTAACCTTACCGTTGATGACACCGGCAATACTTTTGCTGGAGTTCTTCAAGGCAAGTATCGCGTTTATATTGACCCATATGCTGCTAACCTGACTTCAGGTAATGCCTCACCAGGCAACCAGTATTATGTTGTTGGTTATAAGGGTTCATCACCTTATGACGCTGGAATATTCTATTGCCCTTATGTTCCTCTCCAAATGGTTCGTGCCGTTGGTGAGAACAGCTTCCAACCAAAAATCGGATTTAAGACCCGTTATGGAATGGTTGCAAACCCATTCGCAGAGGGTCTTGATCAAGGTCTTGGAAGACTCCAAGTTAATGCTAACCGCTACTATCGTAGAGTTGCAGTTAAGAACCTTATGTGATTCATTTTCACAAAGTTTTTTCAGAGACCCGAAAGGGTCTCTTTTTTTATCTAAATATTTAAAAAATGTCATGGTAGCAGGTCAGCCTGAGAATAGAAATTTTCTATCTCCAACAGGATTTAAATTTACTTTAAAAAGAACCCCAAAAGTTGCATTTTTTTGCAATTCAGCAAATATTCCAGATTTAACTTTGGGAATTGCAAATCAACCAACTTATTTGAAAGATATTGATGTACCTGGAGATAAAATTGTTTTTGGAGATCTTAATTTAAGATTTTTGGTAGATGAAAATCTAGAAAATTATATGGAAATTCAAAACTGGATAAGAGGTCTTGGTTATCCAGAGAGTTTAGAACAAATATATGATTTCCAAGAAACAGGTAGCATTAATCCCCCACTTGATTCGCAAAAACAATTGGGTCTGTACTCTGATGGAACCTTACAAATTTTAACAAGTTCATCAATACCAAATTTTCAAATTATTTTTAAGGATGTTTTTCCATATTCATTGGGAACATTAACCTTTGATGCTACAAATACGGACATACAATACTTTACAGCAGACGTTAGTTTCAAGTATACTATCTACAATATAGTAGATCTTGGCGGAAATCCATTATGAGTTTTGATCTTGATATGATTCAAAAAATGTGGGAGGAAGACTCCAAAATTGATATGGATAACCTTCACACAGAATCTACAAACATTCCCGTTCTTCATTCAAAATATTTTGATTTATACAATACAATATTTCTTTTGAGAAAAAAGGCAGAACAGCAAAAAAGAAATATTCGCCACGAAAGATATGAATATTATTCTGGGAAATCAGATCCAGAGGTATATGTAGAAAACCCCTTCCCTAAAAAGATTCGTGATAAAGACACAATGCAAAAGTATCTTGATGCTGATGAAAAACTTTCGACAGTGTGCCTTAAAATAGATTATTATGACACAATGCTTACATATCTTGAAAGTATTTTAAAGATGATTCAAAATAGAACTTATCAAATTAAAAATGCAATAGAATTTATTCGTTTTCAGTCTGGTTTAGGTTAAATAAATACTCATAGCAATTATGATGCTATGAGTGACGTAATCATTGAAAAGAAAAATGAGATTTACATCAAGCTACATTGTGAATCTCATATTTTATATGAACTTCAGCCATATTTTACGTTTGAAGTTGAATCCGCAAAATTTATGTCTCAGTACAGAAGCAGACACTGGGACGGCAAAATTCGTTTGCTAAGTACTCATACTGGAGAGATTTATGCTGGTTTGTTAGATAAAATTATTGACAAACTTTCTCTCCATAATTATACTTACGAATTTAAAGAAAATAAATTCTATGGATTACCCTTTGAAGTTAATGAGGGAATCTCATATGAAGGAGTAAAAGATTATATGTCTTCTATCTGTACTCATTCTCCACGAGAGTATCAGGTCGAGGGAGTATACGATGCTCTAAGACATAATAGAAAATTATTGATATCACCCACAGCCTCAGGTAAATCCTTGATGATTTATTCCCTTGTAAGGTATTATGTAGGTAAAGGACAAAAAATTCTTTTAATTGTCCCAACGACATCACTTGTAGAGCAGATGTACAAGGATTTCGAAGACTATGGTTGGGATGCTGATTCATATTGCCATAAAATATATTCGGGTAGAGAGAAAACAAATAAAAATTCTGTAACTATTACTACATGGCAATCTATCTATAAACTTGAACGTTCATTTTTTGAAGATTATGGAGTAGTCATAGGAGATGAAGCTCATCTTTTCAAAAGCAAGTCTCTTGTTGAAATTATGACAAAACTTCATCATGCTAAGTATCGTTTTGGATTTACTGGTACTTTAGATGGAACCCAAACTCACAAATGGGTTTTAGAAGGATTGTTTGGTCCATCATATAAAGTTACTAGAACTTACGAATTGATGCAACAGGGACATATTTCTCAATTAGATATACGTTGTATTGTTTTAAAACATTCTCCACAAAAATTTGAAAAGTATGAAGATGAAATTCAATATCTTATTCAACATGAACAACGAAATAAATTTATTACTAATCTTTCACTTGACTTAAAGGGAAATACTCTAGTTCTTTTTTCTCGCGTTGAAGCACATGGAGCAGTTCTTTATGAAAGGATAAATAATACTAAGCGAGGTGATCGTAAAGTATTTTTTATCCATGGTGGAGTTGATACTGAAGAAAGAGAATTGGTTAGAGAAATAACTGAAAGAGAAAACAATGCAATTATTGTTGCCTCATATGGAACTTTCAGTACAGGAATTAATATTAAAAATTTACATAATGTTATCTTTGCTTCGCCTAGCAAATCAAGAATTAGAAATTTGCAATCAATAGGAAGAGTTCTTAGGAAAGGAAAAAATAAAAATAAAGCAATCCTTTATGATATTTCTGATGATTGCACATACAACTCAAGAAAAAACTACACTTTAAATCATCTCATAGAGCGTATAAAAATTTATAATGAAGAAAGTTTTAATTATGAAATTATTACAATACCACTTAAGAAAAAATGATAGAGGAAGATTTTTACTGTACTGTTAAATTAAAGTCTGGCGAAGAAATCTTCGCCAAAGTAGCAGCCTCTGAGGAAGATGATAGGACACTATTAATTGTCTCAAATCCAATTATAGTTGCTGAGATTAAAGGAAAAAATGGTGTTGTGGGATATAAACTAGAACCTTGGTTGAAAACAACCACTGAAGATATGTTTATTTTAAACTTAGAGGATGTTATTACCCTTTCCGAATCTTCTGATATTGAAATGATAATGATGTATCAATCTTATGTTCGTAATTATAATAAAGATGATGACAACAAACCCAAAATCAATCGTAGAATGGGATATATTGCTAATGTTAATGATGCTAAAGAGATATTAGAGAAGCTTTACAGAAGTAGCTAGACCCTATCTATCAAACCCAACAAAGGTAGTCTAGGCAGGTTTTGTGATCTTGTCAACTATTTGTATAGATGCTATAATCTATACATAATAATGATGAAAACTTATGATTACAACAGCAGTTATGACCAAAAGAAAAAGGTCGGAGCATTATGTAAATAATAAAGAATTTCTTTCTGCTCTCATTAAGTATAGGGAAGATGTGGAAATAAGTTTTATTAAAAAATATGGGAGAGAACCAACCAAAGATGAGAGGGGGAAGAATTGGGAAACTAAACCACCTATTCCTCGATACATTGGAGAATGTTTCTTAAAAATTGCAAATCATCTTTCATTTAAACCAAACTTTGTAAATTATATGTTTAAGGAAGATATGATTTCTGATGGTATTGAAAATTCTGTTCAGTACATTCATAATTTCAATCCAGAGAAGTCTCAAAATCCTTTTGCATATTTTACTCAAATCATCCACTATGCATTCCTTCGTCGCATTCAAAGAGAAAAGCGTCAATTAGAGATTAAGAATAAAATTCTTGAGCGTTCTGGATTTTCTGAAGTATTTGAAGACAACTCCATTGACGGAAGCAACTATTCGGACTATAATTCTATTAAGGATAATGTCTACTCTAAACTTCGTTATTGAATGAAAGTCGCTATCATTACAGACACACATTATGGTGCTAGAAAAGGTTCAAAACTTTTTCATGATTATTTTGAACTCTTTTATAAGAATGTGTTTTTCCCGACGCTGGAACAGTACGGGATTGATACAATTGTACATATGGGAGATGCTTTCGATAGTCGCAAATCAATTGATTATCAAAGTTTAGAGTGGTCTAAAAGAGTTGTATTTGAACCACTAAAAAATTATCAAGTTCATATGATTGTCGGTAATCACGATAGTTATTATAAGAATACCAACAATACTAATTCTCCTCAACTTCTTTTAAAGGATTATCCAAATATTAGAACATATTCTTCTCCTACAGAAATTAAAGTTGGAAATCTTGATGTTCTTTTTCTTCCGTGGATTTGTATGGAAAATGAAGAGAAATCTCTTAAGATGATTAAAAAAACCAAAGCACAAGTTGTAATGGGTCATCTTGAACTTAAAGGATTTAGAGTAAATCGTTCAATTGTAATGGAACATGGACTGGAAGCGAATCATTTTGCAAACTTCAAAAAGGTATTTTCTGGTCATTACCACACTCGTTCTGATAATGGAACTGTATTCTATACGGGAAATCCTTATGAGATTTACTGGACGGATGTAAATGATACTCGTGGATTTACTATTTTTGATACTGAAACACTAGAACATACTTATATTAATAATCCATATAAAATGTTTTATAACATTTATTATGAGGATACGAATTATCAAACTTTTGATACTTGTAAATATGAGAACAAAATTGTAAAGGTTATTGTTCGTAAGAAGTCAGATACTAAGGAGTTTGAAAAGTTTATTGATAAACTTTATGTTTCTAATATCGCGGAACTCAAAATTGTTGAAAACTTCGACATTCAGGAACCTGTAGAGTTTGAAGCATTTGAAAGTGAAGATACTATTTCTATATTGAATAGATATATTCGGGAGGCAGAAATAAGTCTTGATAAAGCAATCATCCAAAATATGATGCAAGAAATATATCAAGAGGCTTGTGAATTAGTCTAAATGTTTATTTTAACAATTAATGGGAAAGAAACTGAAGGTGCATATTCAGTAATTAATGATGATGGCGAGAATATTTTATATCTTTTTTCAAGAGGAAGA